>Ga0209758_1004271_pt1 | contig 12068 bp, 10 predicted proteins | sample AraplaMF_Col_mMF_FD_184258 | JGI IMG/M metagenome (GOLD analysis project Ga0209758, IMG submission 184258) | Arabidopsis root microbial communities from the University of North Carolina, USA - plate scrape MF_Col_mMF (SPAdes) (version 2) | ecosystem: Host-associated > Plants > Roots > Endosphere... | reverse complement strand
CCCTGCTGCTGTTAACAGGCTTCGCCACCAGGATAGCCGCAGTGGGCATGCTGGGCCTCTTCATCGGTATGATCATAGTGGTGCATTACAAAACAGGATTCTTTATGAATTGGTTCGCCCAGGCTCCCGCAGGAAGCGAAGGTTTTGAATACCATCTGCTGGTAATAGGGATGTGTATAGCGATGTTGGTGACGGGAGGAGGGAGGTTTTCAGTGGATAGGTTGATTGTGGGGTAGCGCAGGAGCGTAGAAGGGTCTTTAGCCCCGACATACGGGTCTCCCTCCCCGTCATTGCGAGGAGCCGCAAGGCATGGGAGCGTAGGCCGCGACGAAGCAATCTCCAAACGACAAACAGTAAGCAACAAACGTATTCACCACCATTTGCCGTTTGGAGATTGCTTCGTCGCCCCACATACAAAAGCTTTACCGCTCCTCGCAATGACGGAGGCTGAAGACCCTTCTGCGCTCTTCGCGACGGGGATGTCAACTCCTATTTCACCGCCGTCAATCTCCTCCTGTTAAACACATCTTCCCAATCTATCAGCGGATAAACATTATTCTTCTTCGCTTCGCTCTCAAACAGTCCCTGCAGCTCTTTCAGTTTTTCCGGATGCTTTGCCGCCAGGTTATTCCGCTCATTAAAATCTTCATTCAGGTTATACAGCTCCCATACTTCGTTATCATAGCCTTTCTTCACCGGCGCGGCGCCGGTAGCCGGGTTATTGATATCAATATAATCCGGGTGATGCGCTACACCTGCTTTCCATCCATCTTTATAAATAGCGCGTGAGCCAAAGATGTAATAATACTGCACATGGTGATGCGAAGCCGCGGTAGCATCTGTCAGCGAGTACGCCAGAGAGATCCCCTGTACACTATCCTGGCGGATACCACGGATAGCTTCCGGTTGTTGAATACCAACAATATCAAGCGTAGTAGGCAACAGATCTATCACATGCCCATACTGATTGCGGATCCCGCCTTTGTCTTTGATGCCTTTAGGATAAAAGGCGATCAGCGGGTTATGTGTACCGCCTTCAGCGTTAGCATCCTGTTTGTAGTATTTAAAAGGCGTATTGGCCGCCTCCGCCCATCCTAAAGGATAGTTGGTCTGCAGGCCTTGCGGTGTGCCGATCTTGTCATAATCCGCCAGCGCATTTTTCAGTGCCTCTTCTTCTGAGATAGCCGGACCATAACGAACGCGGTTTACCACACCTTCATAAGTACCTTCCTTGCTGGCGCCGTTGTCGCCAACGATCACAAATACCAGGGTGTTCTCCAGCTGGTGGATGTCTTTCAGGTAATTGATAATGCGGCCAACTTCATGATCAGTATAAGTGAGATAAGCAGCATACACTTCCATGAAGCGGGCATACAGCCTTTTTTCTTTCGCCGGCAGTGAAGCCCATGCTTTGATATTGGGGTTACGCGCAGGGAGTTGTGCATCGGCAGGGATCACGCCCAGTTTTTTCTGTGAGGCGATGGCCTTTTCGCGGTACACATCCCAGCCTTCATCAAACTTGCCTTTGTAGATGTCTCTCCACTCCGCAGGCAGCTGGTGCGGCGCATGGGTAGCGCCGGGAGCGTAGTACAGGAAGAAAGGTTTATCCGGAGCCGCTTTTTTCTGCCTGGCAATGTAGCTGATGGCTTTATCGGTGATCTGTTCGTTCAGGTGCCTGCCATCGGGTTGTACGTGTGCATTGTCTTCTACCAGGGCGGGCAGGTATTGATCTGTTTGCGATCCCAGGAAGCCAAAGAAATGATCAAAGCCTTTGCCGCTGGGCCAGCGGTCAAAAGGACCGGCATCGGTAGAATCTGCATCTGGTGTTACACCCCATTTGCCCAGGGCGAAAGTATTATAGCCGTTCTCGCGCAGTATTTCTGCGATGGTGCCTTTTTCAGCAGGAATGCGGCCATCCCAGCCCGGGAAGCCTGCAGAAAGAAAGGTATGCGCAAAGCCGCCCATATGCGCTGTGTGCTGATTACGGCCGGTGAGCAGCGAAGCACGGGTAGGGGCGCAGATGGCATTGGTGTGGAAGTTGGTATACCGCAAACCATTGTTGGCCAGGCTGTCAAAGGTAGGCGTGGGGATCAGACCGCCAAATGCGCTGGCAGCGCCGAAGCCCACATCGTCCAGCAGGATCCATACCACGTTGGGCGCGCCTACCGGTGCTTTGGGCAAGGGTGTCCAGTATTCCTTTGATTCGGCGTAGGTTTTGCCGATCACGCCCTGGAACCCGGGCGGAGGACTGCTTTGCGCGGCAGCCTGACCGGCAATAGCAGCAAGGGCAAGAGAGTAGAGCGCCCTTTTACTTGTTTGTTTCATAATTGTTAGCTTTTAATGATTGTTATAGTCAATGGGCTTACCAGCCGGGATTTTGTGTCAATAAAGGATTCAGGTCTCTTTCGCTTTGCGGGATAGGATACAGCGTATCTTTCACCGCAGCTCCTGTTTTAGCCGGTAGCTTTTTCAGCGCATCGTACAGGTAAGTACCGCCTCTGCGCGCCAGGTCAAACCAGCGGTTGCCTTCCTGTATGAACTCTTTCCTTCTTTCCAGGAACACTGCTTCCCTGAATTGCGACTGGTTAAGACCGGTAACGAGATTATCTATATGCGCCCTGCTGCGCACGCGGTTAATGGCCGTATAGGCATCAGCGGTGGGGCCGCCGTTTATTTCATTCAGCGTTTCAGCATACAACAGCAGGATGTCTGCATAACGAAGCACCGGGTAGTTGATACCGCTCTGCGCCTGGTTACTAAGGGGCGAGAGGCTGTAGTCGATGAACTTGGCGAAGCGGGGCGCGCCAAAGTCTACGGTCTTGCCGGTGGCCGCATTATACAATGTTGTGAAGAAAGTAACAGAACGGCGGCTATCGTTCTCGTCAAATAGTTTGTAAAGACTGTCTGATGGAAGATCGCCGGGGTAAACAGCTACATTGAAAGAGTTGAAGTCTCCCGAGCTCACAAATTGTGTGCTGTTCTTCGCGCCCAGGTTCGTCTCGAACTGTACGGAGAAAAGATGCTCTTTACCGTTCTTGGTAGCTTTCTGAAAAGCGTCCTGGAAATTGTCGAAGAGGTCATAACCGTAACCGCCGTTGATCACCTGTTGTAGTTCAGTGAGCGCGGCGCTCCATTGACGGCGGGTAACGTACACCTTGGCCAGCAGCCCGTGCGCCGCGCCGCTGGTAGCCCTGCCTTTATCCGCTCCGGTAAAGGCTTTGGGCAGCCTGGTGGCATCGCTGAGGTCTGCAATGATCTGTTGGTACACACTGTCTTTGGAACTGCGTGGCACCAGCAATTTGTTTACATCCACTGTGGTAGGATCATGCAGTATTAAAGGCACATCGCCATGAAAGCGTACCAGGTTAAAGTACAGCAGCGCCCGTATGAATTTTGCCTCCCTTACCAGCTGCGAGCGCAGTGCTGTATCGATTGGAATGTTAGGAATATTATCAATAGCTACATTGGCCCTGCTGATACCGTAATAGTGCTGTTGCCAGCTTTTCTTTAAGCGGTCATTGGTAGCCACATAGGTGGCGGTGCCCAGGGCGCGCACATCCGGGTTGGTGTTGGAAGGACTGAACACCTGGTCGTCGCTGCCGTTACCAGTCAGCAGGTTGAGGTTCCTGCCATAGATCGGGAAATCAGCGGCAGGGTCGCTGTTCAGGGTGCTGTATGCCGCAGCTACGGCCGCCCTGGCGTCCGATTCTGTTTTATAGAATTGTGAAGTGGTGATGAGCGAATTCGGGTCTTCTCTCAGTTTATTGCAGGATACGGATAAGCCGCCTGCAAGCAATAACAGTATATATATTCTTTGCATTGTTCTTTTTTTATTGGATTAGAAGGTTACGTTTAGGCCAGCCAGGAAAGTTCTGGAGGGAGGATAGATGCCATAGTCGATCCCCTGTTTGGTATTGTCGCTGTCATAGAAATTCACTTCCGGGTCATAGCCGCTGTAGCTGGTGATGGTGAAGAGGTTCTGTGCAGAAACGTATACACGTAGCTGTTTGGCATGGATCCTGGAAACAATACCTTGTGAAAGGGTGTAACCCAGGGTGATGTTTTTCAGTTTGGCATAGGAACCGTCTTCTATGTACTTGTCTGTAACCTGTGCTACCGGTGCATTGGTGGCTTTAGGGAAAGTACCGTTCGGATTAGTGGGGCTCCATCTGTCCAGCAGGGTGGAGGAGACATTCAGCGAAAGCGTAGGGATCTCCAGCTTTTGCTGCAGCAGGTTAAAGATCTTGTTGCCATAGGAACCCTGGAAGAAGAAAGACAGATCGAACTGCTGATAGTTGAGCGTGTTGGTGAAACCGAAAGTGAACTTGGGCTGTGCGCTGCCCAGGTTGTGTTTGTCAGTGGTCGTCACCACACCATCGCCGTTCCAGTCAACATATTTGCGGTCGCCTTCCTGTTGCGATACGCCTGCTAACAAGGGCGCCCCTTTTGATACATCTGTTGCAGTGAGCAGACCATTGGTGCTGTAACCCCAGAAGGTACTGACGGGCAGTCCCACCTGTACGATCACTGGTGATACCTGTCCGGTAGGGGCCAGGGGGAAGAAGCTGCTGGCGCCGCCCAGGCTCAGCACCTTGTTGCGGTTGGCGGCAAATACGAGGGTAGAGCGCCAGCTGAAATTTTTCGTTTTGATATTGTTGGTGTTCAGGCTGAGCTCAATACCCTTGTTCTCTACGCTGCCCACATTCTGCAACGAACTGGCATAACCGGTATACAGCGGAAAGGGTACATTCAGCAGCAGGTCGCTGGTCTTTTTGTAGTATACATCAAAGATGAAGTTCACGCGATCATTAAAGAGACCCAGGTCAAAACCGGCATTGTATTGTGTAGTGGTTTCCCATTTCAGATCGGGGTTGGCGATCTGCAGCGGGGCAATACCTGTTACCAGTGCGCCATTAAAATAATAGTTGGTAGGCGCCAGGGCTGCAAGTGCGCTGTAGGGCGGCACTTCCGAGTTGCCGGTACGGCCGGCGGTGAGCCTTACTTTCAGGTTGCTGATATTACGGCTCAATGGCTTGAAGAAATCTTCCTGGCTGGCATTCCACGAGAGACCAATAGCAGGGAAGAAACCCCAGCGGTGATTGGCGCCCAGCTTGGAAGAGCCATCTGCCCGCTCTGAAATAGTGACGTTATACTTATGTTTATAAGAGTAGTTCACCCTGGCCAGGTAAGAATTCAAAGTAGACTGATGCGCGTTTGACACCGGCAGTAAAGCGGTAGCCGCATAGCTCAGGTTATTATATCCGGTCAAATCATTCGGGAACTTCTGTGCACTGGCTACGGCAGATTCATCTTTTGCAAACTGTGTGGTATAGCCAGCCAGCACGTTCAGGAAATGTTTGTCCTCAAAGGAATGGTCCCAGGTAAGCGTATTCTCGTTCAGCCAGGTTACTGCGGTGCCGCTGCCTACAGATGCATATCCGCCCGCAGAATAGCCGTTGGAGCTGCCCGCCGGTGCGGCGGTGTTGGATGGCGCGTAATAATTCTGTTTGGTGTTCAGCAGGTCTGCGCCAGCCGTTACTTTTAACACCAGTTCTTTCAGCAGGCGGTATTCGCCTGAGATGTTGCCCAGCACACGCGTGATATTACTACGGTTGGTAGTGGCGGTAATATCCTGCAGGGGATTGGTGGGCGTGGTGGTATACGGACTGGTAATATTATAGCTGCCGTCATCATTCCAGATCTTCGCCACCGGGGAGGATAAGATCAGGTTGGGAAAAGCGCCGGAAAAATTAATGCTGTTGTAAGCGGAGCCGTATAATTTATCCGAAGATGCCTGGCTGCCAAAGATATTCGTGTTCACCTTGAATCGTTCATTCACGATCCTTTCGTAGTTGATACGGCCGGAATAGCGTTTGAAACCGGTATTGACCAGGGTGCCCTGCTGGTTAAAATAATTGCCGGAGATCAGGTAGCGGTTCTTATCATCGCCGCCGGAGATAGACAATTCATGGTTTTGTATAGTGGCGTCGCGCAGTCCGGCGTTCTGCCAGTCAGCCCCTTCACCCAGCGCGGCTATCTGGGCGTCTGTAAAGGTTTTTGCCTTTCCGTCGCTTACATTGATATCATTCACCAGGGAGGCCCACTGAGATGCGTTGAGCAGCCCAAGTTTTTTAGATACCTGTTGCCGCCCCACATACGTGCTGTAGTTCACATCGGCACTGCCCCTTTTACCCCTGCGGGTAGTGATCAGCACCACGCCGTTAGCGCCACGGGAGCCGTAGATGGCAGTAGCCGAAGCGTCTTTCAGGATCTCCACAGATTCAATGTCGCTGGGATTGATGGTAGACAGGGCATTCACACTGGCCCCGTTGGATGCGCCGGTGTTCGTGTAATCATTATTGTTGTATACAATGAAGCCATCTATTACATACAAGGGCTCATTGCCAAAAGAAATGGAGTTACCCCCACGTACACGGATGGTAGCAGTACTGCCCGGCTGGCCGGAGCTCTGCGTAACGGCAATGCCTGATACAGCGCCCTGCAGCAGGTTATCAAAAGAAACAGTAGGAAGGGCCAGCACTGCTTTGGGCAGGGAGGCCACTGACCCGGTGAGGTCGCTCTTTTTCTGCGTACCGTAGCCCACTACCACCACATCATTCAGCTGGGTATTGGCTTCCTGCAGGGGGATATCCTGGTGACCATAACTATCGATATTAATTTCAAGCGTCTTGTAACCTACGTAACTGATAATATAGGTAACGGGTACACGCTGCCCGGTTACAAATTTAAATGCACCGTTATTATCTGTTACCACGCTGTGCGTAGTGCCCTTGATGCGCACTACAGCAGCAGGAAGGGGATCCTTTGTTCTTTCATCAAATACGCGCCCGGTCAGCAGCACATTGTTGTTCTGTGCCCGGATTGCAAGCCCGGCAAACAGCAGGAAAAACAGGAGGGAAAAGGAAATACGATAGCGGCAGGTATATTTTTTATACCTTTGGAACAGATTCATGTTAATGATGTTTTATCGTTAATGTAAATCAGCGATGATGATCAGTAAGTGATTGGCGTTACTGGACTGATCTCATCCCAATCCCGGTAAATCTCTTACCGGGTTTTTTTGGCAAATCTTTTCTGTATATAAATGTTGTTTTTAAATTAAAAATATCCTGTATCTGGAATAGCCTTCATTGTCCACGCGAAAGACTGAACAGGTAAGAGGAAGCCAGCTTTAACAACAACAGCATTCCTTTAACAGGATGATGCAGTAGTGGCCCGGGTGGGCTGCCGGTTTGGATAAAGATAATGTAGCGTTGATGGTTGATTCTGCTCCCATAACAATAGTAGTTGTTGAGCATCTGGCCTGGTGGTTGCCAAATCCGGTTACAAAGATAATGTTACTTTTCAAAAAGTCTACTAAACTAGTAGGAAATTATAAAAAATTCTTCAGCATCTATTGTTATGATACAGCAGCAATTTGCAAAAAGAGCAGCGGAGCTATTAAAGAAGGACCCCAATGTGATTGGCCTGGCGGTAGCCGGTTCCTGGATCACCAATGAGTTAGACCCCTATTCAGACCTGGATCTGATACTGGTCACCAGGGAACAGGTAGCCGGTAAACCCGGCATGTTGGCTTACGCAGGCCGCTTCGGCCAATTGCTGAACGCCTTCACCGGTGAACATGTAGGGGAGCCCAGGTTGTTGATCTGCTTGTACGATGATCCCCTTTTACATGTGGATATTAAATTCCTTACCCTGCCTGAGTTCCATGCCCGTATAGAGGACCCTCATCTGCTGCTTGACCCGGAAGGAGCGCTGGCTGCTGTTATTACCGCTACTACTGCCGTATGGCCTTATCCCGATTACCAGTGGCTGGAAGACCGCTTCTGGACATGGGTGCATTACCTAGCCGCCAAGTTGGGAAGAGGGGAATACTTTGAGGCGCTGGATGGCATCGGTTTCCTGCGCGCCAGAGTACTGGCGCCGCTGATGCAGGTCAGAAATGGCATCCACCCCAAAGCTTTGCGCAAAGTGGAAAAAGAACTGCCGGCGGCAGACATGGACGACCTGATCGCCACTGTAGCTGACTATGACCCCGCTGCCATTTCAGAAGCATTACTGCATTGTGTCCGCATCTATAGCGCATTGCGTGCGCAACTGTTTCCGGCAGACATACAGCTCCACACAGCTACTGAACAACGTAGCGTGGCATATCTTCAACAGGTTAGTGCACAAGTGCAATAACTGGTGGTGTTCTTAAATATGTAAACAGGATTTAGCTGCGGGCAGTTTCAGGAAAGATAAAGTGATGGTTTCCTATACTTGTTCACTTCGTTTGGTATGATTATGGTATCCATTATTTCACCAGCGTCCAGTTCCCAGAAAGTACGTTGGCAAGGACTTGGCATAGGTCGGAATATCGGGTGGGCTTCGTTAGGAAATGCGTGGCTCCCATGTTAATGGTTTCAGAGAAATCATCCGTCAGTTTGGAGGTAGTATAGATGATAACATGAGACTGGTCAAGCTTCTTTATTTTCTTTAGCGCTGCCAGGCATTGCTTACCGCTTATCACCGGCATGTTTAGGTCAAGGAAAATAAAATCCGGTACAGGTGAACTTTCTGATGTTAATAGGTCAATGGCTTCTATACCGTTTTTACAAGTATAGCAAACGGCGTCGCTATCTACTTCTTTGAGGGCGTCACAGAAAAAGTCCCGGTCGTCAGGGTCGTCGTCTATGATCAATAAAATTTTAGTTTTCATTAGCAATGGATTTAGTTTAGTGAGGGTGAGAAAGACTAGTGGACTAATTTACTGTTTTTTTATAAATTGTGTATACGACAATGTAATATAACTTTCACTTTCAGCGGTTTCTAACGTTTTGTGAAAAAATAAAATGAAGGGGAATAAGGTGAATAGGTTCGTAGCAAAAGTGGATGGCTCGTCCCTGGTGGTTACTATAGGGGCGAACAGCGGAGGCTTGAAAGCAATGACAGCGCTCCTGCACAAGCTACCGCGAAAAACCGGGTTGGAGGATCTATGCTATTGGCAGAGAGCACGAGGGGGCCGCTTTCCACATCTTATTACCGGCTAAGCAGGAAAATCTACTTTGAGGGGTACTTCGCCTGCAGCGCCTGGGTTGAGGCGATCACCAGTTCTTTTAGCACTGTTGTATCCACATCTTCCAGCTTCTTGATATAGAGGCAGCCTTTGCCCGTTTTGTGCTTTCCCAGCTTTTGCAGCAGGGCTTCATGGTTGCCGGTACCCAGCATCAGGTAAAAGGTGATAGCTTCTTTGCGGGGAGAGAAGCCGGTCAGGGGGGCGTCGCCTTCATGCCCGCTTTCGTATTTATAGTGATAGCTGCCGAAGCCGACGATGGCGGGCCCCCACATCTTTGGGGGATAACCGCTGGCCTCCTGCATCAGCTGGAGTGCGGTATAGCAATCCTTACGTTTCTGTTCATCCGGTACGGTATCCAGGAAAGCCTGTACATTATTTTCGGTAGGGAGTGTTTTGGGTTGTTTCGCCATTAGGAAGATTTTAACATTTCGGGTATAACAAAGATAGGCCAGCAGACGTTATCAGCTGCAGGGGCCTACAGAAATTCTTCAGAATCCCTACCTAATTTTGCTTGTTATTTAAACTGTACAATGAAAGATCAACTGGTTGCAAAAATCTGTGCTGTTACAATAGTACTACAGCTGTTCTTATTTGGAAATAATGGTGCGCAGGCACAAAACATTGATATTAATTGGCTAAGGTCAGTTAATTACAATTCTGATAAAACAGAGATGAGCTACAAGGCCATGAATGGCCTTAGTAAAAGTGTCTATTTTGTAGCGGCAGGAGTACCTCTTGCACAGTTGGCGGTAGGTTACAGCACCGGCGATAAAGAAACGATCCGCAACGGTTGGGTAAGTCTTGCAGGGCAGGGCCTTACACAAGTGATCACCTTTGCGGGAAAGAATACCATCCGCCGGGAACGTCCCTATCTCAAATATCCTGATATTCATACCAATGTGTATGACGATACTTATTCATTCCCATCCGGGCATACTTCTATGGCCTTTTCTACGGCCACTATGCTCAGCCTCCAGTACCCGAAATGGTATGTGATCGTTCCTTCTTTTGCGTATGCGGGAGCAGTGGGCTATTCCAGAATGTACCTGGGGCGGCATTATCCCAGCGATGTATTTGCGGGAGCCGTGGTAGGCGCCGGAACTTCCTATCTTTGCTTTAAACTGAACAAATGGTTGCAGGGAAGAAAGGCCGCTCGTCAGCGCCCATTGGTAAATCCTTTCTCACCCCTGGATCAGCCTTTTTAAATAAGCCGGATAACTGGCCTTGTCAAGACTACCATCTCCCCAGGTGATACTGTCGCCAAAGCATACAATGCGGCCGGCCGGCAGGTTATTATACATGATATAATCGTAAACAGCCAATGCTATTACCCGGTAACCATCGGGAGTAGGGTGTACGCCGTCCTTTCTCGGGCTGTTAGACTCATTCAGCAGCAGGCAGCTGGCTTCCGTACCAATATTGCCGATCTTCTCAAACAAAGTTCCCATATCCAGCAGGCCTGTTTGCGCCGTGCCGGCCATCTCTTTGATGATATTGTTGAGTGCGATCCGCCGTTCTTCCGGGCTTTCTGTGGCAAAAAAGGCTGCAGGATGGCGGGTAAGGAGGTAAGGGCTGTAAAAGGGCAGGAGGGTCATTAAAAGCACTTTACTGCCGCTCTCGCTGATGCGTTGTACCAGGCGGTGCATGTTCTCTTTATAAATGTCCGCTGGGATGTATTTCGCATGGTTCAGTCCGTCGTTAGTGCCGGCCATCAGGATGGTCAGGTCCGGTGAGTGCGCCAGGCAGTCTTTATCCAGCCGGTCCAGCAGGTCTTGTGTATTATTGCCGGCAATACCGGCATTGATGATAATCGTATCTTCCTTCATCCGGCTGCGTGCAGTTAATGTAAAAGGTAAAGCGGTACCGATGGCTTTCAGCGCTGTATTGGCAAGAAAAGTCCTCCTGTTCATAACAATCAGTTAAAAAAGTTTGAGGGTTTGAAAGTTTGAAGGCCTCCTGCTTGTTAGGAATACCTTCAAACCCTTAAACTTTCAAACATTCAAACTTCAATGTTTAATGTACAAAAAATACGGGTACGTTTGTTAAATTTGGATATTAACCAAATGTCCCGTTATGATCACTAAAATGTCGCACACTTCTTTATTTGTGCTGGACCAAGACAAGGCTTACGATTTTTATGTCAACAAACTGGGTTTTAAGGTACATACCGACGTGGTAATGACGGATGACAACTGCGAAGATGGCGTCAAAGCTGAAAAGGATGCAGATAATGAAGCGTATCGCTGGTTAACCGTTAACCCGCCCGATCAACCCGACCTGGAGATCATCCTGATGCCGATCACCGGCTTAGACTTCGAAGCGCAAAAAGCCGTGCGTGTGCTGCTGGAAAAAGGCCTGCTGGGCGCCGGCGTATTATATACACCCAATTGCAAGGCTACTTATGAAGAGCTGAAAGCGAAAGGCGTAGAGTTTAAATGTCCGCCGCGCGAACAGTTCTATGGCATAGAATGCATCATTTCTGACGGTGTAGGCAACTGGTTTAGCATGACAGAGCCTAAAGTGCAGGAGTAAGATGCCTAAAATCTGCAAGCTGACAGATGTTCCGTGTAAGCATCCTGATATTGCCATTTCATTAATATATTTTGTATTCCTAGGTTATTAACAAACCTTGAATATTTTTACGGTTGTAAACATTTGTATACAATCATGGATTCAAGAAGGGAATTTCTCAAAAAAGCAGCCCTGTTATCCGGCGCTGCAGGCTTCGCAACATTACCGGCTTCTGTTCAGCGCGCACTGGCTATAGATCCTGCTCCGGGCACCAGCTACCTGGATGCGGAACATATTGTGTTCCTCATGCAGGAAAACCGCTCTTTTGACCATTGCTACGGCGCTTTACAGGGCGTACGCGGATTTAATGATCCCCGCTCCATCCGCCTGCCCAATAAGAACAGCGTATGGCTGCAAACGAATGCCGCAGGCGAAACCTATGCTCCCTTCCGTTTGGATATAAAAGATACAAGAGTGA
>Ga0209758_1004268_pt1 | contig 12072 bp, 13 predicted proteins | sample AraplaMF_Col_mMF_FD_184258 | JGI IMG/M metagenome (GOLD analysis project Ga0209758, IMG submission 184258) | Arabidopsis root microbial communities from the University of North Carolina, USA - plate scrape MF_Col_mMF (SPAdes) (version 2) | ecosystem: Host-associated > Plants > Roots > Endosphere... | reverse complement strand
CCGCCGCGCAGCCCGACTTTTCCACACCCGATGGACTGGTCCGGTCTCCCATGGTGTAATCGCCACAGTCAATCGGTTCGCCCGAACCCGCCCGCAGCGATGCGCGGCGGGTTTTTGCGTTGGGCCGCCATCGCTGCCGGGCCGCACCCGGCTTCAACCACCTCAGCCACGAGACTGCCATGAAAGCCACGACGGAAGACGTTGCCGGGCCGGCGGCGGACGACCCGGCGGAGACCACGCCCGTCTCCCCCGCGCACCGCTTCATCAAGCGCTACACCGCCGCCCTCGCCCAGCGGATCCTGCACGAACTGGAAAACGGCCGCTCGCTGAACAGCATCTGCCACGACGACGGCGTGCCGGCCTATGCGACGGTCTATGGCTGGGTGGTGCGCGACGTCGAGGGGTTTGCGGCGCGCTACGCCCGCGCCTGCCAGATCGGCGGGCGGCGCGGCGCGCGGTCAATCCAGTATTCGACCGAGCTCGGCGAGCGGATCCTGCGCGAGATCGAGAGCGGGCGGTCGCTGCACGACGTCTGCCGCGACGACGGCATGCCGGGCTACAAGGCGGCGCTCGGCTGGACGGCGCGCTTACGCGAATTCGCCGCGCGCTATCACCGCGCGCGGGCCATCGGCAACCCGCGGCACGGCGGCGAGGTGCTCTACACCGACGCCCTCGCCGAGCGGGTGCTGGCCGCTCTCGCCAGCGGCCGCACGCTGCACGACATCTGCCTCGACGACGACATGCCGTCGCAGTCGACCGTGCAACACTGGGTCAACGACGACCGCGCCGGGTTCTGCGCGCGCTATTTCGCGGCGCGCGACGCCGGCCGCGCCAGAATGGGCCGGCCGACGCTCTACAGCAAGGAGCTCGCCGACCGCCTGCTGTTCGAATTGTCGGACGGCCGCAGCCTGCGCGATATCTGCCGGGCCGACGGCATGCCGTCCCGGGCCACCATCCGGCTGTGGGTGCGCCAGGACCGCGACGGATTTGCCGCGCGGTATCACGAGGCCCGCGCCTGCGCCGAGGAGGAGATGATGGAGCAGATGCTCGAGATCGCCGACGACGGCCGCAACGACTGGACGGAGCGCCGGGCGCGCGACGGCCGCGTTCACACCGTGCTGAACCGCGAAAACATCCAGCGCTCAAAACTGCGCTGGGAGGCGCGGCGCTGGCAGCTGTCGAGCGCGCTGCCGAAGAAGCGCAGCCAGGATGCCGCGCCGCAGCCCGAGGATGAAGAGACGCAAGCGTGGGCGGCGTACATGAAGCTCGTCAACAACAAGTCGCGCGGACTGCCGCGCGACCATGAGCCGGTCGATGAGGCGGAATGGGCGGCCTTCCTGGCGCGGTTTCCGGGATTTCCGTATGGGGTTGGGCAGCGCGGAGGTTGATGGCAACGCCTTCACCACCGCGCGTTCCGTCCCGCCCGACGTCACGCCGGCGCGCCCTGCAGCATCGGCGCCTCGTCGATCGAGGCGTTGCGCGGCAGGAGGTGCACCAGCAAGGCGCCGACGATCATCGCCGCCGCCATCAGATAGAGGCCGAAATCCAGCCGCCCGGTGGCTTCCCTGGCCAGACCCATCACGTAAGGCGCGGCGTAGCCGCCGAGATTGCCGACGGTGGCCATCAATGCGATGCCGCCCGCCGCCGCCGCGCCGGTCAACAGCGCGCTGGGCAGCACCCACAGCACCGTGATCGACGCCAGCGCGCCGGCCAGCGCGATCGACAGGCTGGCCAGCGCCAGCACCGGCACGCCGGTCAGCGCGGCGCCGCCGATCAGTCCAAGGGCGCCGATGGTGGCGCAGCCGACGATGTGCCAGTTGCGCTCCCGCGTCCGGTCGGAACTGCGGCCGACCACGATCATCGCGGCGCAGGCGACGGCAAACGGAATGCTGGTGACGACGCCGTTGAGAAACACGTCGCGCACGCCGAGGTCCTTGACGATCTGCGGCAGCCAGAACGAGATGCCGTAAATGCCGCCGAGCAGCGTAAAATTGATCACGGCCAGGATCCACACCTTGGGGTTCGCCAGCGCGTCGACCAGGCGGTGGCCGTGGCCCATGGCACGATGGGCGGCCTCCTCGGCCTGCAGCGCCGGTACGATGATGTCGCGCTCCCCGGCGGTCAGCCATTTGGCGTCGGCGGGGCCGTTGCTGAGATAGAAATAGGTGACGATGCCGCCGATGATGGCCGGCAGGCCCTCGAGCAGGAACAGCCACTGCCAGCCGGTGAAGCCGTAGACGCCGGCCATGGATTTCATGATGAAGCCCGAGAGCGGCCCGCCGATGACCCCCGCGATCGGAATGCCGACGAAGAACAGCGCGCAGACCTGGGAGCGCAGCTTTCCCGGAAACCAGTAGGTCAGATACAGCACGATGCCCGGATAGAAGCCGGCCTCGGCGATGCCGAGCAGGAAACGCAAGGTGAGGAATTGCGCGGGCGTGGTGACGAACATGAAGGACACCGAGATGATGCCCCACACCACCAGGATGCGCGCGATCCAGAACCGCGCGCCGAACCTCTGCAGCAAGAGGTTGCTCGGAATCTCGCAGGCCGCGTAACCGATGAAGAAGATGCCGGCGCCGAGGCCGAACACGGCATCGGACAGGCCGATGTCGGCGCTCATCTGCAGTTTGGCGAAACCGACATTCACCCGGTCGAGAAACGAGATGATGTAGAGAACGAGCAGAAACGGAATGAGCTTCCAGGCCGCGCGGTTGTAGGCGGCGGCTTCGTCATTCGAACCGAACGACGCGCGTGCGAAAAAATTGGCCATCCTTGGATTCCCTGATCTGTGATGTGACGTCTGCCGTGTCGGACACGTGCGTTGCCGGCATCCCGCCGAACGGCCGCAAATGGCGGCGCGTCGTCCGGTGGCGGGGCCCTTCTCCCAAACTGCTGTTCGCGATAGCGATACTTGGTTTCGGATTATAGTTAAGCCGCCGCCGGGTCAAGCACAGAAGACCCTCGTTTATTGCATCCGTGGCCGGCGCGTTGTAGAATATCGTTTCGTCCTCGCGAACAACAGGATTGGATTTGCGATGCCTGACAATGGAACCGAGGCCGGCGGTGTCAGGTCGGTGCAGCTGGCGCTCGACGTGCTCGAGGCAGTCGCCTTCTCGAGCGACGAACTGGGGGTCACCCAGATCGCCAGCCGGCTTGGCGTCGCCAAGGGTTCGGTGTTCCGGCACCTGTCGACGCTGGTGGATCGTGGCTACCTGAACCAGAACGCGGTGACGGCGCGCTATTCGGTGGGACCGAAAAGCCGGGTGCTCGGACGGATGGCGCCGGAGACCGACCTCGTGCAGATCGCCGAAGGCCCGATGCGCGATCTGCGCGACAAGGTCGGCCAGACCGTGGTGCTGTCGTCGCTGACGCCGCGCGGCGCGCTGGTGATTTTCGCGGTGCCGAGCGCCTCGCCGATCGAGATCGGTGTGCGGCCCGGCAGCGAATTGTCCTTCCACTCGTCCGGTCAGGGCAAGGTGCTGCTGGCGTTTTCGCCCCGCCCGTTCCAGGACCGCGTGCTGTCGCGCGACCTGATCAGGCTGACCGACAAGACCGTGATCGATCGCGACGCGCTGCAGCGCGAGCTGTTCGAGGCGCAGCAGAACGGCTATGCGGCGGCGCCGGAAGAATCGCTGCTCGGCATCAACGCCGTCGCGGCGCCGGTGTTCGACACCCATGATGCCGTGATCGCGGCGGTCGCCCTGGTCGGCTCGATCCAGTTCCTGCCGGCCGTGCCCGACGACCAGACGATCGCGGCGCTGAAGACCTGCTGCGAGCAGATCTCACGCAGGTTCGGGCACGGCAGCAACCCTGGCAGCAGCGACGGGACCGCGCACCCCGTTGCGCGAAGACCGCGCTAGCGCATGCTTCAACCGAGTTGAATCATGCTCTATCGCAATCTTTTGTTTAAGCATCTTTTCGGAAAACCGGTTTCCACTTTTCCGATCATGCCCCAGCGCTAGGCTGTGTACTCATTAGGCCGCTGGCCCCTGTTAGCAGCGGCGAGAAAGCGGACGTCTCCTGAGGTCGCCGAAGGGCCAACAGCGGAAGTCCGGATTCGCGCGCGGGGGAGAGGCCTACCTATCGATGGGCGAGAATGTGCGCACGACCTCATACATGCCCGGCTCAAATTTCGCGATCGTGAGCGCCTCTTTGAGAAAGGGTAGCGGTCCAGGATCCTGGCGCATGGCCTCATAGTCTTTCGCGCTGCGCCACTGCGCATACATGGTCACCTTCGTGCCGTCGAGGCTCCGATGAAGGGTCGAGGAAACAAAGCCGGGTGCCCGGCTGACGAATTCATCGGTCGCGCGCGCAAGCAAATCGAGGAGCCGGTCCTGGTTGGCTGGATCTACCGTGAAGACATTTATTAGGCTGATCATACGGTTCCGTCCTGTCTTTTGTTGCCTGATGCCTTGCCTATCACGAAGGGGGAAGTCACCATTTCAGCCTCGCGCCGGATCGACCGCCCGAGGTCGTCGCTGGACGCAAATGACGCGCCCCTGAGAGAACCCTATCAAACCAAAGGTAGGCCGCACCGGGTCAAGGCCATTGATGCCCGTTGCGGGTCATTCGCGTCGATTTGGCCGCACGTCGGCCATTTCCGGTTTACCCGCTGAAAGCCGACATGAGGACAGGCGCTCGATTACGTTGGTATGGTGACTGCCGAGCTATGATTCAAATCCCCTAAACGAAGTGGGCCGAATCATGCGCTACGAACTCTCCGACGAGGAATGGACTGCCATTAAGCCGATGCTGCCAAATAAGCCGCGCGGTGTGCCGCGGGTGAATGACCGTCGCGTCCTCAATGGCATCTTCTGGGTGCTACGATCCGGGACACCATGGCGCGATCTACCAGACGCCTTCGCGTCCATATACCACTTGCTACAATCGCTTCGTTCGTTGGCGACGAGCCGGTGTGTGGGCGGCGATTATGAACGCCTTGGCAGCCGCCCACGATGCCGCTGTGCAAATGATCGACACGTCGATTGTCCGCGTGCATCAACATGGAGCCTGCATCAACCGGAATCAAAGACAATGCATGGGGCGGTCACGGGGCGGGATGACCACTAAGATTCATGCCGTCGTGGATACATACGGCCTACCGGTCCGAATTGCGCTGACGCCTGGAGAAGCCCACGACAACCGGCTTGTTGGAAAACTTTTGTCTCGCATGAAGCATGGATCGATGCTGCTGGCGGACCGTGGTTACGACGCCGATTGGATTAGAGAACTTGCGATCAAGAAAGGCGCATGGGCCGACATCCCGCCGAAAGGCAATCGCAGCGAACCGATCTGCTTCAGTCCTTACCTGTATCGCGCTCGCAATCGAGTTGAGCGGTTCGTCAACAGGATCAAGCAATGTCGTCGGGTAGCGACGCGCTACGACAAACTTGCCGCCAATTACCTTGCCTTCGTCCAACTCGCGTCAATCAGGCTATGGCTCGGCGCTAATGAGTCCACGTCCTAGCTCCGCGCGTGCTCCCAATGCGCGGTCACCTCCGCCCCCGTCTTGTTCAAATGGACGTGCTGATCGACATGGTCGATCCAGCCAACGGGGATGATGTGATGGTGGTCGCCGTCCGGCGAGCTCCGCTTCGTCAGCTTGATGCCGTCTTCGCCTTCGAGATGGTCGACCTTGCCGACCATCTTGCGGTCCGACGAGACGACGTCCATGTGGTCCCTGACCTGCGACAGGTCGGCCATGGTCTCGCTCCAGTTGTTGCCATCACCAACGAACCGTCACGCATGAGGTTGCCGCGCAGGCATCACCGCACCACAAACACCAGCTTGCCGCGGAAGTGGCGCGACTGGCTCACCCTGTGGGCGGCGACGGCGTCGCCGAGCGCGTAGCGCGTCACTTCGGGCGGACGGACGGCGCCGGCGGCGACCAGCGCCGCGATGCGTTCGAGGTGCGGCCGGTCGCGGCCGACGCGGGGCCGCAGCGCGGTGACGTCGCTGCGCTCCGGCCTCGGCGCTTGCGTGCCGGAGGCGATGAACGCGGCGCGGCCGCCGGGCCTGAGCACGGCGAACGATCGCGCCGCGACATCGCCGCCGACGGTGTCGAAGACGGCGTCGCAGTCCTTCACAGCCCTGGTGAAATCCACCGCGTGGTAGTCGATGATCTCGTCGGCGCCGATCCCGCGCAGATAGTCGTGGTTCGCCGCGCTGGCGGTGGTGATCACCCGGGCGCCAAGATGCTTGGCCAATTGAATGGCAAAGCTGGCGACACCGCCGGCGCCGCCCTGGATCAGGATGGTCTCGCCCGCCTTCAGCCGCAGGGTGTCCTCGATGGTGCAGATCGCCGTCAGGCCGGCCAGCGCCAGCGCCGCGGCATCGACATGGGACAGCGCAGCCGGCTTCTCGGCGACGATGGCGGCCTTGATCGCGATCTTCTGCGCGTAAGCGCCCTCCTGGCCGACGTCGCAGACGCCGAACACCTCGTCGCCGGGTTTCAGATCGCCGACGCCCTCGCCGGCCGCCGACACCACACCGGAGAAATCGCGGCCGAGAATGTGGGGGAAGCTGGAAAACTGCTGGTTCGATTCGCCCTCGCGCACCTTCCAGTCGGCGCCATTGACGCTGGCGGCGAAAATATCGACCACGACCTCGCCGGGCGCGGCGAGAGGATCCGGCATGTCGCCGTATTGCAGAACCTCCGGCCCGCCGTTGCGTTCGATGTAGACAGCCTTCATGGGAATTCCCTGCGTTGCTTCAGGCGCAGCGTCGCATGTTCGCCCGGCGCATTCAAATCGGCTTCGGGCTATACTCGTCGCGATTCTGGCCCGAGACCATCGCCGTGGGATTCAACCGTAACGCCGTTGCGCGCGCAGTGGCATTGGCCATCGGAATTTGGGTCGTGCCGCCCGCGACGGCGCGGCCGGCCGCGCTCGCCGCGCCGCAGGCGGACGCCCAGCGCGCCTACGACGAAGCGCGGGAAAACTTCGCGCAGGTGCTGGCGCAGCGCCGCGCGCAGATCGACGCCAAGCAACCGCTGCCGAGCCGGCCGGGACAGGCGCTGTACCTCGCGCGCAACGCCATGATCAGCGCGGCCAAGGATTTCACCGACGCGGTGCCGTCGCGGATCGGCGGGCCCAACAAATTCGGCATCCCGCCAGCCTATTTCGATGCCGGCATGGCGCCGCTGCTCGACGCGTACCGCAAGCTGTTCGACGTGCTGGAAGCCCCGCCCGCCGGCGCGCAGGCCTCGGAGACGCCGTTCAAGGACGTCGTCGATCTCGGCACCGCCATCGCGCGCGCGAAGGGACTCGATGCGGCGAATGCGGAGGTGGCGGGCCTGATCAGCCTCGGGATGTTCTTTGCCGAAACCAACGGCAACCAGAATGTCGGCAACGGGCGCTCGAACACCTACAAGGGAAGTTTTCAGACCGGAACGGCCGAGGACGCAAAGGGCCGGCGGAACTGGGCGGCGATCAAGCCACGCGTTGCCGCGATCGATCCCGCCGCGAACGCGCGCGACGACAAGGAAGAGGCGCGGGCCGGCGCCATGGATCACCGCTACAACCACTGGACCGCGGTGCGGGACGGCCTGATGAACGTGCATGCGGATCTTTTTCCGCAGGTGCCGGCGATCGTCAGGACGCTGCCCGATCCGATCGACCAGATGAAGCTGTTCGAGCTGTTCCAGATCGTCCCCGCCCCGGCCGCCTCGGCGATGCGCTCGGGCGACCTGCTCCGCTACCGCGTGTCGGACCGGCGGATCATGGGGCTGCTGCGCAACAACAGCATCTTCGCGTTCGGCCGCGCCGACCGGGCCAAAACATCGGCCAATTTTCGCGAGATCCTCGATGCGATGTGGCTGTTCAACGCGAAATTCGAACGGGCGCTGTCGATCTACAATGAGATCAAGGCGGGGCGGAAGGCCTGACACCGGCAGGCGCGCGCCAGGTTTCTGTTGATTGACGGCCGGTGATCCCTGTCAGAAGACGGCCGACGCCGTCATGCTGGCGTGACACGGAGACGACGGGACGTGGCATCGGCAGGCAGACAGATCGAAGGCTGGCCCCGTCGCAGCGCGCTGATCGCCGCGGTTGCCGCCGTCGCGCTGCTGCCGGCCGGCGCCGGCCAGGCGAATTTTCTGACCGACATCTTCAAAGGTCCGTCGAAAGCGAGCAAGCCGCCCCGACACGCGACCGCGCCGAAGCGCGCGGCTCCAGCCAGAGCGGCCGCCGCGCCGAAACAGCGCGCCGCGCGGCATGCCGCGCCGGCAAAGCCCGTCGCCACGACCTGTGCGCCCGCGACGTTCCGCATCGCGCTGGACGTCGGCCATACCGCCACCTCGGAAGGCGCGATCAGCGCGCGCCATGTCGCGGAGTACGTGTTCAACCTGCATCTGGCGCGGCGGATCGAGCAAAGGCTCAAGGCCGATGGCTTTGCCGCGACCAGGCTGTTGATCACCGAGGGCAAGGCCAGGGCCAGCCTGGTCCGGCGCGTCGCCACGGCGAACCGGATGCCGGCGGATCTGCTGCTGTCGATCCACCACGATTCGGTGCCCGACAAGTTCCTCGAGGAGTGGGAGTTCGAAGGCAAAAAGAGCCGTTTCAGCGACCGGTTCAGCGGCTACTCGGTGTTCGTCTCGCCCAGCAATCCCCACTTCAAGACCAGCCTGTCGTTCGCCGAACTGCTGGCCAGGGAAATGAAGGCGCAGGGCCTGGACTATGCCCGGCAGTACAGCCAGCCCGTCATGGGCCGATACCGGCACCCGCTGCTGAACAAGGATACCGGAGTCTACAGCTACGATGAACTCATCGTGCTGCGAAAAACCCGGATGGCGGCGGTGCTGCTGGAAGCGGGCTCGATCATCAACCGCGATGAAGAACTCAAGATGGGTTCGGACGAACGCCGCGATATCACCAGCGCCGCCGTCGCGGCGGCGGTGACGGCATTTTGCGGGGTGCGAGCGGCCGCCTCCGATCCGCCGAAATGACACGGTCGGCCTGATGCTCGTCCGCGCGGTCCTCGCCCTGATCATGATGATGCTGCCTGCTCCGGCGCCGGCAGGCCCGGTGCTGCCGCGGGGATTCGTCTATCTGCGCGATGTCGATCCGACGATCGTGCAGGACATGCGCTACGCCGGCTCGCATAATTTCGTCGGCCGGCCGATCAGCGGCTACCTCGCCGCCGAATGCATCCTGAGCGCGCCGGCGGCCGCCGCGCTCGCCAAGGCGCAGCAGGCCTTGGCCGCGGAAAAGCTCTCGCTGATCGTCTGGGACTGCTACCGGCCGATCCGGGCCGTGCAGGATTTCCTGCGCTGGAGCCGGCAGGCCGCGCAAACCGGCATGAAGGCGGAGTTCTATCCGCGCGCCGACAAGCAAAACCTGTTCGCGCTCGGCTATCTCGCGCCGCGCTCCGCCCATTCGCGCGGCAGCACGGTCGATCTCGGGCTGGTGCCGCGCGGGGCGACGCCGGCGCCGCCACCCGATCCCGCCCAGCCGCCAAAACCCTGCACCGCCGCGAAGGGCGAGCGCTACGACGACGGCACCATCGATCTCGGCACCGGCTATGATTGTCTGGACACGCTGGCCGGCACCGCGAGCGCCGCTGTCGGCCGAACGGCACTCGACAACCGGCGGAAGCTGAAATCCGTGATGACGGCCGCGGGCTTTCGATCCTATTTCAGGGAGTGGTGGCACTTCGAGCTGATCGGCGAACCGTTTCATCGCGGGTTCGACTTCGAAGTGGCGGCTCCGGGGCCGCAGACGCCAGGCAAATAGCGCCGCGCCGCACAACTGTTAATGCCGCCTAACAACGCCTAACGGGCAATTGGCCGGCTTTCTCCGCATTGTCATGGCCTACCAGCAGGGCCGGCCGGGACTGCTCCAGGTCCCCCGCCCCGCGCCAACCCAGGGAGCCACCATGAGCCAGCCTCAACTGCGCAGCGACACCGATCTCGCACCCGCCGCGGCGCCCACGGTCGACATGAAGTTCGAGATCGTCGTCATCCCGGTTTCCGACGTCGATCGCGCCAAGGCGTTTTACGCGCGGCTGGGCTGGCGGCTCGACGCCGACTACGCCGACGGCGATGATTTTCGCGTGATCCAGTTCACCCCGCCCGGTTCCGGCTGCTCGGTGATATTCGGCAAGAACGTCACCGCGGCCGCGCCCGGCTCCGCCCAGGGGCTCTATCTGATCGTCTCCGACATCGCCGCCGCCCGCGGCGCGCTGGTCGCGCGCGGGGTCGAGATCAGCGAGGTGTTTCATGACAAGGCCGGCGTCCATGCCGGGCATGACGAGCCTTATCTGTTCGGGCGGCAGCGGGTCGGCGGCGCCGATCCCGAGCATCGCAGCTACCGCTCGTTCGCCTCCTTCAAGGATCCGGACGGCAACGGCTGGCTGTTCCAGGAGATCACCGCGCGGCTGGCCGGACGGGTCGAGGGCGACACCACGTTCGCCTCGTCGCGCGATCTGGCCAGCGCGCTGCGCCGCGCTGCCGCGGCGCACGGCGAACACGAAAAACGCACCGGCGGGCGGCACGATGAGAACTGGCCGGACTGGTACGCCGACTACATGGTGCGGGAACAGGCCGGCAAGGACCTGCCGCTGTGAGCAACACGCTGATGAAGACGGCGCGCGCCGTCATGAACGCGGCGCTGATCGCCGGCAGCGTTCTCGTGGTGCACGTGGCGCGGGCGCAGCAACCCGGCGTCACCCGCACCGACCTGCAGCGCCACGATCTCAGCGCGCCCGGACGCGAGGCCATCCAGGTCCGCGTCGACCTCGCGCCGGGCGTGGCATTCCCCAACCACACCCATCCGGGCGAGGAGATCATCTATGTCCTCGAAGGCGCGCTGGAGTATCAGCTCGAAGGCAAGCAGCCGGTGACGCTGAAGGCCGGCGACGTGCTGTTCATCCCGGCGGGAACGATCCATTCGGCGAAGAACGCCGGCAGCGTCACCGGCAGCGAGCTCGCGACTTACATCGTCGAGAAAGGCAAGCCGCTGCTGACGCTGGTGAAGTGACGGCGCTACACCACCGTCGCCGGCGCCAGCGCGCAGGCGTTGTCGGCGCTGATCTCGATCTGCAGCGTCGCATGCCCGATGGCAAAATCGTGCTGCAGCGCATGCGCGGTCTGGAGCAGAAATGCATCGCCGGGATGGCCGCCGGTCATGACGAGATGGCAGCTCAGCGCGGTTTCGGTGGTGCTGATCGGCCAGATGTGCAGGTCATGGATCTGCGTCACGCCCGGACGCGTGGTGAGGAAGTCGCGGACCTTTGCCGCGTCGACGCCTTGCGGCACCGCGCCGAGCGCCATCTGAACCGAGCTGCGCAGCAGGTCCCAGGTGCTCCACAGGATCACCACGCAGATCAAGAGGCTGCTCAGCGGATCGACCCACAGCCAGCCGGTGGACAGGATGACGACGGCGCCGAGCACCACGCCGGCCGACACCGCGGCATCCGCCGCCATGTGCAGGAAGGCGCCCCGGATGTTGATGTCGGCGTCGCGGCCGGAGGCGAACAGCCAGGCGGTGAAGCCATTGATGGCGATGCCCGCCGTGGCCACCACGATCACCGCGCCCCCGCCGACCGGTTCGGGATTGGCGAAGCGCAGCAGCGCCTCCCAGCCGATGGCGCCGACCGCCACCAGCAGGAACATGGCGTTGAACAGCGCCGCGAGAATCGACGAACCGCGCAGGCCCCAGGTGAATTGCGCGGTGGGCGCCTTGCCGGACAATCCGACCGCGACCCATGCCACCAGCAGGCCGAACACGTCGCCGAGATTGTGCCCGGCGTCGGCGATCAGCGCCGTCGAATTGCTGATGACGCCGAAAATCGCCTCGACGATGACGAAGCCGAGGTTGAGCGCCACGCCGAGCGCGAACGCCTTGCCGAAGGTTTTCGGCGCGTGAACGTGGCCGCCGCCGGGCGGGTGCGCGTGATCGTGGGCGTGATGGTCAGGCGGCGTCATGTGCGCGATCTCCCACGGCGTGCTCGCGCCGGAACAGGACGTAGAGCGCCGGCAGCACCAACAGCGTCAGCACCGTCGACGAGATGATACCGCCGATCACCACGGTGGCCAGCGGCCGTTGCACCTCGGCGCCGGCGCCGCTGGCG
>Ga0209758_1004267_pt1 | contig 12075 bp, 10 predicted proteins | sample AraplaMF_Col_mMF_FD_184258 | JGI IMG/M metagenome (GOLD analysis project Ga0209758, IMG submission 184258) | Arabidopsis root microbial communities from the University of North Carolina, USA - plate scrape MF_Col_mMF (SPAdes) (version 2) | ecosystem: Host-associated > Plants > Roots > Endosphere... | reverse complement strand
TCCGGAGAGGAAGTAATACCCGTCCTCGTCTGTCGCGGTAGAGGCAACATTGCCGGCCAGCGAGGTGGCGTCGACCTTTGCCCTCGGTAGCGGGACCGACCCGTCCAACGTGACGCGGCCTGCGACCAACCTTGTTCCGTCCGGCGCCTGGCCATTGCCTGACGGCCGCAAAGCCGCAAAATCTCGCACGTCCAGAATCGTACCCTTGGGGGCACCCGCGAGATTACTTCCTTGCGAAGCAACAGGAACCATCATCCCTGATCGATTGGTTCCCGCTGAATGCCACTGCCGATCAGCACGCAGTCAGCTTCGATCAGCCGGGGCGGGCGTTTGAGTTCAGCAAAGCCCCGAACCGCAACGATTGTGCCCGATTTGACGCGCGGCTGCACTTCACTTTCTGGTTGCATGAGGGTGGATTTCGCGCTGTTATTCGCGCTAAAGGTCTATTTCAATCTTAGCAACTTCAAGTTAGCTATGTCCGCCAAGTCAATCAGGCGTGCCATCCAGCCCCATGGCCAGTTGCGCATGAATGGAATCTCAACTTACGAATTGAACCACTGGGCGACACTCACACGCCGAGGGCTAATGACAGATGTCAGAGAATGGAAATAGTGATCTCAAACATCATACGCGGGGGTAGCATGAGGGTTCGCGCGATTGTCATCACCAGAGCCGTTTTCTTGGTTTTGGTCTGCGCTTTGGGAATCGGTACGATCGAACGCTCTCGCGCTATATTTCTTGGCGACGTTGTTTCGTTGACGGATCAGAATGTCATCGGCATTCCTCAAGGTGATGAGGTGACGATCCTGCTCGATTTATTTCCGTTTGAAGGGAAGTTGAAGGCGCTCAGTCCATCGGATCGGACGCAGGTTGCTACGGAGTTGGCTTTGCGAGCGACCGACATTTACTTGGATGGTACCACCGACGAGGAGCGAGCCGCAGTTAAGACTACGAGCGTCGCACTGGTCTATATCCGCCAACGGGATGAGTACAACAAGCCGCGCTTTTCATCGATGGCTGAGCTTGGACGGGCAAAGGTGGTTGTGACAAACGGCAAGCCAGCATCCGCGAGCGTGACCGGAGCGCTTGAATTTTGAATGTCCGCCGGGCGTCCGCTCGGTCTTTCTAAACGAAATAGAGACGGCTATGGATTCGAACAGGTTAAGACCCGTGCAGCGAGCACTGCATCGCGCGCGACTCGTGATGGGCAGGAAGATCCAGCGGCGCTGGCTTGTCGTTGGCGTGACAGTCCTGGCTGTTACGGGAGCTTCTGTTGCCGGTTTCAGCTACATCAAGCGCAAGTACCTTCATTGGACCGGCCAAATCGCACTTTTGAACGCACAGGTGCAGCGACTGGATGGCAAGGAGATCGCCGCCGCAGCCGATCGTTCCTCTGATAAGAGCCAACTGACCATCCGCGTCGAATCAGCCGACGGCACCGCTGCTAACAGTGAGCTGAAGCTCCGCATCGACAATCTGTCGCGGCGTGTGGATCACCTGGCGCAGTTGGGACCGTCGTCGAACCGGCCGCAGACGACGACACCGTTGTCGAAGACTCTACTTCCGGCAGCCTTGCGTGAATTGCCGTTTCCATTCACGCGGTACTTTTCAATAGCAAGTGACGCCGACTTGATGTCATTCGACCGAGCGAAGCATATTTATGGGACGCTGAACACCCAGCTCCTGTTGCCGCTTTCGGATTCCACTTTTATCGACCAGCATTTTGCGAAAGCTTCGGAGCGCCCTGCCAATCGGCGATCCGACCTGGCGGGACAACACGTCGGTATATTGAATAGCCCGATCCAGCGATTGGAGTTTCTCCAATGGTACAATTCCGGGCTCGTCGACACGATGCACGGCTTCAACCTTGTGACGTTTTTTCGTCAATCCAGCGACGCGACAATAGAGATTCAGCCGGACGGACCAACCACGGCCAAGGCGACTTTGGCATTAATCGACACGATGGCTCTCGATACGGTGCCTCTCGATCTGATGTTCCAGTACACCTTGCCGTTTGGCGGCGGCGTCAAGCTGAACATTCTAAACGAGGCCGGTGAACCGGCCTGGAGTTCAACACTGGATCTCCCGTCGCGTGTCACGCCGACGAAAGTCGTCATTCCGCTCCCTGGGTTTGTCCTCAAGGCGGGGTCGAAAAGCGATCTCGTCGTCAGCTTTGAGTTGATCAACCGTTTTCCCAATTCCCGAGCGACATTCGAAAATATCGCGTTGACGAACCTGACGCGATCACGAACGGCATCGCATTTTCTCCGGGCCAAGGGCCTCAACATGATGACGCCCGTCTTCACGGATCACAGCTTCAATCCGATCGGAGGGGCAGGGCTGGAGGATCTACATGCGGCGCCTCATCGCGCGAAATGGGCAACGGATTATCTCGGCGACAATCCGGAAAGTCCCGCCTATTGGATCGACCTATTCGATTTGATGGGCGGCGAGTTCATCCTGCCCGCCAACCGGACGTCCGCATTCAACAAGGTGTTTCCGATTGGCGAATTGACCTATCCATTTCTCTTCAATGACGGCAGGTGGCGGTACAGTTTCAATCGCATATTTGTGCCATTGCCGGACGCCAAGAATCCCTCCCTGGAGGATCACGCCGGTGAGCAGATTACCCGATCGCTGGCATTGATCGATACGAGCAAGCCGGGCAACGGCGCAATTCTGTACACTCATTGGGGTGCAAACTACGCGGATGCCACGTTGCCGACAGGGGCAAACGCAGAAAAGGATCAGCCTTTCTCACAATCGACTTTTGAATCCCTGAAAGAATTGTCTGCGCGTTACTACGGTTGGAAGGACGGAGCGACCCTGACAAACGCGCAACGCGTCTGGGTGGCCCCGACCTATCGCGTCCTGACCTACGCAAATATGCGCAGACAGATCCAACCCCATATCAACTATGACTCCGTTGCCAACGAGGTCCATATCGGCAGGTGGGCAGACCCGGTTTTGGCGCGGTCGCAACCGCCGATCGATCGCCCGCTCAAGAAGCTGCAAGGCATCACAGTCTATGTCGACCAATCCGCCACCGCGCGTGCATTCGTCGACGGCACGGAGCTCAAGAGTTTCACCAGGAATTCCGCGGATGAAACCGGGCGCGAAAGCATCAGCTTCGTCGACGATTCGACGCCCTCGCTGGTATTCGACGAGGTCGATCTGTCGCAGCAAGCAGGCACGATCGTTCAGAAAGACGCGATGTATTTTCTGAGGCGCACCGAGGGATATTCAGGCTCTCGTTCGCTTGAAGTCGCTTTGCGAGGGGCGGAGGGCGAGGTCGAGTGGCGGCCCGACAGCATGTCCTGCCTTCGAGCCGACGCGTTTCAGTTCGCGGTTCGAAAATCCAGAGCCGGTGTAAACGTTTCCGTGGTCCTGACCGCGAAGGACGGCGTTACCTACGAATTCGCCGAAGCCTCGTTCGCCCGAAAGACCGACGGGCTCGGCGTGGTATTCGACACCGCCCAGGATGATCAATGGACGCTGCGAACGGCCGATTTTGCCAACCTTGACTTCAAAGCGCTTGGGCGCGTCAGCGTCCCGTGGCAGGCCATCCAGTCCGTGCGCTTTGTCGTCCGCGGTGAGCGCGGTGACTTCGCCCTGTTCGACCGCGTGGCGTGTTTGCGCCAGAATCCGCTGGATGATCCGGAAGATGGATTCCTGGTAGCCGGAGCCATCGACTATAGCGACCTTGATAAGACTGCCGAGGTCGTTCTTGAAGTCGATGGCCAAGTCTTTCCTATGACTGCGAGTGAAGACGGTGCCTTCATCTTTGAAAAGAAAGTTCGCCGGGGTCACGTTGCCATGGTTTATGCCATGGGCGGTCCGAACCGAGACAAATATTTTCCAGTTTCAGGCCGGCGCTTCCAGGTGGAAGCAAACGTGGTGGATCTCAAGATCAAGATGTCGAAGGACATGCATCCCCCGGATCTTGCCGGTTCAATTCCGCCGGAGGAGGTTGGTAGTACGATATGGGTCCCTGGCGTAGGCATTACCTATCGTCCCAATAGTCGCTACGTTACGACAGGACTAAGCCGTCCAACCGAGTTCAGAACCGAGCACTTGATCAACAATTTGGGATACGTTGATCGCATGCGCCGACCGGAGAAGCCGGCAGGGCTCACGCGCATATTGCTGATGGGAATCTGCACGACCTTCGGACATACCGAGCCACTCTTCCATCAAGCCTCCCAGGTGATGGAGGGGTTGCTGGAGCAGCGGTTTCAGCGTGAGTTCGAGGTAATGAATATGTCGAGCGGCGCGCAGAGCGCGGGCTTGAGCTACTTCTACTTTGACAAGCTGGCGCGCGATTACAAACCTGACCTTATTGCGGTCGAGCTGGTCGGACCGTTCGATGTTGCAATGTCGGATCCGAAGCTGGCCAGTGTTTATACGATGTCCGAAGAGGAGCACCTGCCACATGCGACTTTTCGCGAGTTGCCGGACGGCACGCTTGAGGCGCAACCCGCGGATCCGAAATTCGCAAATTTCGCGATCAAGGATCCTGCCAAGGTCGCCGCGCGTGACGCGGAGGTGAAGGACAGCCCGTTCATTGTTGATGGTATCGACACGCGCTACCTGTTTCACCGGGATCCCGATGCGCCCTACAGCGAAAAGGAGCAGCATGTCTTCACGTATTACGAGAAGCTCCTGAAAACCCTCAAGGCCGAGTTCGAGAAAACCGGCGCTAAAGCCATCTTTGTGGTCAATGACCTGTTTGGCAGCGATTACGTGTATCCGCTCCTCAAGGGGGTGAAGCACAAGCGGGACAACTTCACGCCGCGCATGCTCGATTTGTGCCGGAAAGCCGAGATCAATTGTGTGATGTTCACGCCCACGATCTACAAGCAGCATCCGGATATCACGCAACGCTTCTGGAGACGTGATTCCCACTATTCCCGTGTTGGCTACCGCTGGTACGCAGAGTCGATGGTCGATTATCTACAGGAGACCGAGTTTGCGACCAAGGGGCCAAGGATCTGGCCGACCAAATCGGGAGAGTGAAACTGGAAACTGGCTAGCGTTCTTTCCTTCCGCCATGGTTGCCCGGCTTGGCTTGCGAAGGTATAGCTATGAGGGTCTATTCACAGAGACAAATTCCAATGGGACAACAGCAGGTTATCCGCAGGCTCTCGCGAGTCTCGGAAATCGACATTTCTCAATTCCCATACCTTTCGGCACTGGTCGAAAGGCAGATCGCAGCTTGGCCCGAACACGAGGGAACCCTCGCTACCAGCCTCGGGAATCGCTCGGCCGAGGTCATGCGCGACACCGAGGCGTCGTCGGAGCTCGTCACCAAGATCGCCAATCACCACTTCGGATCCATCGACAAGATTTGCAATGACTATCGCTATTTTTGTCAGAACATGATCCTTGAGGCCGAACTGTTCTTTCGCCGGCACGGACGCTATGAGCGCTCAAAATTCAGCGAAGCGGTCCGGGACGTCTATGCGAAGCCCGACGTCATGGAAAAATACATGAACGGGCTGCTTCTGTCCGGCGTGTTCTGGCACAACCACGCTGGCGCACTGACATTCTACCGTAGTCAGTATCTGCCGATGCTTCCCGATCAGTACCGTCATCTCGAGGTCGGTCCGGGACATGGAGCTTTGCTGTATCTGACGGCGACCGATCCGCGGTCGGGTCGGATTACGGGTTGGGACGTGAGTGAGGGGGCGATTGCCGCAACACGGCGCACGCTCGAGGTAATCGGCGTGAGCAATGAGGTCGAACTCGTTCGCCAGGATATGTTCGATGCACCCGACCATTTCGATACATTCGACAGTATCGTTGTGAGCGAGTTGCTCGAGCATCTCGAGGATCCGCTGAGCGCCTTGAAATCCCTGATCAGATACCTCAGGCCGGGCGGTCGAATTCTGGTGAACATGCCGGCCAACAGCCCCGCACCGGACCATCTCTATCTGATCGACAAACCCTCGGAAATGACCGATCTCATGGAGTCGGCAGGGTTCGAGATTGAAAAGAGCCAGTTATTCCCGATGACGGGTTATGGACTGGAAAGATGTCTGAAAGATCGCCTGACGATCAATTGTGTTGCGGTTGGACGGCGACCGAACTGATTGGATGCTACGCGTTCGGTCGGTAGCCGTCGCGATAACTCACTAGCGCTTTTGGATCACACAACAAGGGGCTGCTGCGTCTCGCTCTTGATATATGATCAACCGGCGCTCATCCAGTGAGCCGGAGTGCCCGCGGCGACGGGAAGCAGCAAGGATAAGAATTCGTGCCGGTTTTCCAGACGACAGGTGCTAGCGCCGGCGGGGCATCCCTCAATAGTTGGGAATTTTTGGTCATCTCGGCGATGGCGATCCTGGTTTGCGTTGCCATCAAGCCGCAAGTGGTCCGCAATTTCATTCTGCTCCTGCTTAGCTTCTATTTCTTCGTCAGCTTCACGTCTGACATCGCGTCTATTGCGGTCCTGATTCTATTCCTGATCGCGTCCTTCGGGATCGGGCTCTGGCGCAAGCGACTCGGTCTTCGTTTTTCAATGCTGGCGCAGTTTACGATCATAACAATACTTTGGGCGTTTCTGTTTCTTGCGCGAGACCCCGGCCTTCTCGCGCCGGCCAATCCATTCTACTATCTGCCGATCCGCATCATCGGCATTTCCTACATGGTGTTCCGCTGCATCAGTTATTTGATGGAGGTGGAATTCATCGCAAAGCCAAGTTTTCTTCGCTTTTGCATCTATGTGCTTTTTTTTCCCGGACTTTTGGCGGGGCCGATCGAAAGATATCGAACATTCGAGGCGCAACTTGCGGCTCCGGTTTTCGATCCGGAGACCGTGGTTCCGGCTCTCCATCGCATTGCGAACGGAATGATCAAGAAATTCGTCATCGCGGACAACCTGTCTGTGTTTGGAATATTTTCGTTTGGCGATGCAGCGGATATGTCGACGCCGATGCTTTGGATCGGAGCATTGTCCCAACTGGGCCTGATTTATCTCGACTTCAGCGGCTATTGCGACATCGTCATCGGCGTTGCTTCATTGATGGGATTTCGGCTGATTGAAAACTTCAACAAGCCGTTTAGCTCGACGTCCATCCAGGAGTTCTGGAATCGCTGGCACATCTCGCTCAGCACTCTGGTCAGAGACTATATTTTTACGCCGACAAATATGGTCATCATCAAGCAGGCCCCGCGCAACATCCAGTTTTCGCTGATTACGCTGGTCTATTTCTTCTCGATGATCCTTATCGGCCTCTGGCACGGAATGACATGGGGATTTGTTGCCTTCGGCACTATTCACGGCGGAGCGCTCGTCGCCAGCCAGCTTGGCCGAAAATACGTTGGGGTAAGGGCAACACAGCCGCAGAATCTGTTGTCGGTATATGGTCGACGCTTCCTGGTTTATGCCTTTGTCTCGTTCACACTGATCTTGTGGCTAAAGTCTTACTCCGAATGGGGCCGGATCTACGGCAAGATGATCGGGTTGTTGCCATGACGTTCAATCGCAAGTTCATTTTCCAGATGCTGTGGCTCGCGATGAAAGTCGCGGTCATCCTCTTGTTATCAAATTCCGGCCAGACGTTTTTCGTCTATCAGAACTTCTGAGCGCAGGCCAGCAATGTCATCGAGCGAAATTTCATCCAAGGCTGATTCTGCCAGGCGCGCTTTCTTAAAGCATTTGGCAACGTCGGTGATTTTTCTTGCAGTCATTATAGCTGTCGTCGACGTTCTGTTGCGGCTCGTTGTGCCGGCCAGTGGCATACTTCAGCAGACGGTCGATATTCAGACGCCCGCCACACTTTATCTCAAGCTTGAGGAGCTTCGAAGATTTGAAGGGATGAAGGTCGTGCTGCTTGGCGACTCCCTTATTTTCGGGCGAACGATGCGCGACAAAGGCGACAAGGATTGGCAGAGCCATACCTTGTCGAGTCAGTTGCAACGTGAGTTGGCAGATAAGTATCCTGGTCGGCCAATTCTGGTGAGTAACCTCGGCATGAACGGAACGCTTCCGGCCGACCTCGACAATCTCGTCCGTATCGTTTTGCCCTTGAAGCCCGATCTGATCATCTTCGATCTAACTCTGCGATCATTCTCGCGTGATTTCGATGCCGAAACACAAAGCCGCTCCTGGCTCGCCGATCTGCGTGTCAGTCCCAGCGGTACCTACTCCACGGTGTCAGGCCGGGCTGGAATTGAACGCTTGATTCAGGACCAGCTTGTCAATCATTGGTTTTTTTATCGCCTCCGTGACTTTTTCCAATCGGTCTTGTTCGATGGCGGCCCCGCCGCCTTCCTCGCCAACACGCGAAACGTGATTGATGATCGGCTCCGGACCCGGGCGAAGAACAAAGAAGGCGATCTCGACGACATCGTCCTGCTGATGCGTGCTCGTTCGCGCTACCAAAATATAGATCTTGCCGCCGACAACCCCCAACGGCAGGCGCTTGAGCGAACACTGCAACGTTTAGACGGCGCAGATCAGCCTGCGATCATTTTCTACGCAACCGAAAATCCACGGATGCTGCCGCGACTGATCCCTGGCAGAAAGTTCAATGAACTTCAGGGGCAATTGAGCGAGCTCATGGCTCCCGCATCGCCGAAGCGGGTTTTCGTTGGCCCTCTTACGGTTTACTCGCCCGACAACTTTATCGACCATGTTCACCTCAATCAGGAGGGATATCGGCGCCTCAGTCGGGAGCTCGGCAGGCGTATCGAGGAAGTTCTCCCCCGCCAGAAGTAACCTGGTCGGGCATCTTGCGACTGCCGACCCTATTTGCTAGGCATTTTCGGTGGCATACGGGTTGCCTAATAGAGGCAACGATGCTTTTGGTTGAAGAGCGCCAGCAATCGTGAAAGTTTTGCAATGACAGAAGCGGAAATCTACGCTCGCTTGACGCCCATTTTTCGTGACGTCTTCGACGATGATGGCGTCACGCCGCACCCCACGATGACGGCGGCCGAGGTGCCGGCGTGGGACAGTCTCAGCAATATTCGTCTGGTCGTCGCCGTTGAGCAGGAGTTCAAGATCCAGTTCTCGACGGGAGAGGTGGCTGGTCTGAAGAACGTCGGTGAGTTTGTCAGTGTCATTCGTCAGAGAGCTGCAGGTTGAACGAGAGCCCGCGAGTCCTGCGATGGAGCGACCTCAAGGAGGGCATGACCGTGTCGGTGCCGTTCCGGATCGGTCAGGCGGAGATGGACGCCTTCCGCAGGCTGTCGGGTGATTCAAGCCGCATCCATATCGACGCGGAATTCGCACGCAGTCGGGGATTCGACGGGCCGGTGGTTTACGGCGCTCTCACCGTCGCGAGACTTTCGAACATGGTCGGGATGCACCTGCCCGGCGACCTCGGGTTGGCGACAAGCTGGCGGATCGACTTCAACAAGCCTCTCTACATCGACGAAGAGGCCATCTTCGAAGGCGAGCTGACCCACGTGTCGCAATCTACCCATACCGTGAGCCTGAAATTTCGCGTGCGCGTCGGCGAAAAGCTGGTGGCAAGCGGCAGTGCGGGATCAAAGCTGCTGGATGAACAGCTGTAGGCCTGGACCACGACTCCATGACGTTTCGGCTTGAAGAATTGCCCTGGTTGGAAGCGCCGCCGGCGGATTTCCGGTCGCTGTGCAACGCGCTTGATGCATCCGATGAGCCGACCGGCGCCGAGATCGCCGCGCTCGCCGGCAAGCGTCTCGGCACGGATCAGCTCACGCGCCTGTCGAAAAGCATAGATCGCGCGCGGGCCAAGAAGGGCAAGCTTGCTCCGCTCGCAGGATTTCATCTGGCTCTGCTCGGCAACGGAACGACATGTCTCTTTGCCCCGACAATGGCGGCTGCGGCCGCGCGTCACGGGGTGCTGCTTCAGCTCACCCAGGCGGACTACGACCAGGTCGTGCAGGAAGCCCTCGATCCGTCCTCGCAGATCAATTCATGCAAACCCGATGCGGTTCTGCTGGCGCTCGATTATCACGGACTGCCCTTCACTCAAGGGAGCAGCAGCGGCCACGCAAACCAGTCGGCCCTCGAATACGTTGCCATGATCCGGGAAGGCCTCGAGAGGGGTGCGGGCGCTCCCGTCATCTTTCAGACCGTCTCCTGTCCGCCGCAGCCGCTGTTCGGAGAGTTGGACTCTCTGGTTCCGACCTCGCTGCGCCGGCAGATCCAGGATTTCAATGCCGGATTGCGAGAACTCGCCGCCAAGCGGGGTGACTACATCGTCGACGTCGCGGCGCTCGCGGAGGCGATCGGCTCGCAGAATTGGCACGACCCCGTTCAGTGGAATCTCTACAAATTGCCGTTCGCGCAGACGATGGTCCCGATCTATGTCGATCACGTTGCGCGGCTTGTTGGCGCGATCCGGGGCAACGCGCGCAAGTGTCTCGTTCTCGATCTCGACAATACGGTGTGGGGAGGGGTCATCGGCGACGATGGCCTGGAAGGCATCGTCATCGGGCAAGGCGACGGCGTTGGGGAAGCCTACACGGAGGTTCAGCAGGCGGCGCTGGCCTTGCGCGAGAGGGGGATTATTCTCGCCGTCTGCTCAAAGAACACGGATGAGGTCGCGCGGCAGCCGTTTCGCGAGCACCCCGAGATGCTCCTCAAGCTGGACCACATTGCCGTCTTCCAGGCCAACTGGAGCGACAAGGCGACGAACATCGAAGCCATCGCAAAGACGCTGAATATCGGGCTGGATTCCCTGGTTCTCCTTGACGACAACCCGATCGAGCGAAGTCAGGTGCGAAAAGCGCTGCCGATGGTGGCCGTGCCGGAGCTGCCCGCCGACCCCTCATTGTATGCACGCACCTTGTTGAACGCCGGCTACTTCGAGGCGGTGACCTTTTCCGAAGAGGATCGTCAGCGCGCGGCGCTCTATCAGGCAAATGCCCAGCGCGCCGAGCTGTCGTCAAAATCGCGCGACATGGGAGAATTTCTGGCGTCGCTGGAAATGAAGATTGAGTTCGCACCGTTCGATGCCATCGGCATCGGGCGAATAACCCAGCTCATCAACAAGACCAACCAGTTCAATCTGACGACGCGTCGCTACACGCGGTCGGAAGTCGAGAACATGTCGACGTCTTCCGACTTTGTCACCTTCCAGATCAGGCTGCTGGATCGTTTCGGCGACAACGGGATCATCAGCATTGTGATCGCCCGACACAAGGACGCAAGCTACGAGATCGATACCTGGCTGATGAGCTGCCGTGTTCTCGGCCGGCGCGTTGAAGAGGCCGTTATCGCTGAACTGGTGCGCCATGCACGGGCGAACGGCGTCAACATTCTCGAAGGCAAATATATCCCGACCGCCAAGAATACGCTTGTCCGTGACCATTATCACAAGCTCGGATTTGCGCGCGCCGGCGGCGCGGACGATGACCAGATCTGGAGGCTGGACATCTCCGGTTATGAGGAGCCTTCCCTGCCGTTTGAGTTTTTGCGTAACGACAAAGCTTGATCGCCGACCTTTGAACAGGCAGGCGGAAATCCGCTGTCGGCGATCTACTCACCGCTTCATTGTCGTGCTAGCGTAGAGATTGCATCTCTCCACCAGCGCAGGCAAGGCAGATGGACCTCTCCGAACGACTCCGCACCGCCATCGAGAGCTCGGTGCTCTGCTGGCTCGCCACCGTGGATGCGGACGGTCAGCCGAACGTCAGCCCGAAGGAAATCTTCTGCATGGGCGCCGGCCCCAACGAGGTGTTGGTGGCCGAGATCGCGTCGCCGATCAGCAAGAGAAACATATCCGGAAACCCGAAGGTTTGTATCAGCGCGGTCGATATCTTTGTGCAGAAGGGCATCAAGGCCTACGGCACCGCTGCGCTCGTAACTCCCGCGGAACCGAACTTTGCCGCGATTGTGCAGCCCCTTGCGCGAATGGCGGGACCTGAGTTCAACATACGCGCTGTCATTCAAGTCGCGGTGAGCAGGGTCGCGCCAATCCTTGCCCCCAGCTATGCCATATTCCCTGGCAGGACCGAGGAAGAACAGCGGCGACGCGCGTTCAACACTTACGGCGTGCACGCGAAGACGGGTTGAGTTCGGATGCCGGGAGCCAAGGTGGCGTCCGCCGATGCAAACGCCAGCCGGAAGGCCTGCCAGTC
>Ga0209758_1004265_pt1 | contig 12075 bp, 8 predicted proteins | sample AraplaMF_Col_mMF_FD_184258 | JGI IMG/M metagenome (GOLD analysis project Ga0209758, IMG submission 184258) | Arabidopsis root microbial communities from the University of North Carolina, USA - plate scrape MF_Col_mMF (SPAdes) (version 2) | ecosystem: Host-associated > Plants > Roots > Endosphere ... | reverse complement strand
GGCCGATCTGGCGCTTCGGCAGGCCGGTCGCCGCCGAAATCTGGTCCATGAAGTAGTCGATGAGTTCCGGGATATCCTCGCGGCGCTCCGACAGCGGCGGCACCCGGATCGGCACCACGGACAGCCGGTGATAGAGATCCTCGCGGAAGCGGCCCTCGGCGATCTCCTCCTCGAGATTGCGCGCGGTCGAGGAAATGATGCGGACGTCGACATTGATCTTGGCGGTGCCCCCGGAACGCTGGAACGTCTGGTCGACCAGCACGCGCAGGATCTTGTTCTGGGTTTCGCGCGGCATGTCGCCGATTTCATCGATGAACAGCGTGCCGCCATGGGCCTCTTCCAGCGCGCCGGCCTTGCGCGGCTGCTCACCGTTGGTCTGCTCGATGCCGAACAGCTCGACTTCCATCCGCTCCGGGGTGATCGCCGCCGCGTTGATGACGACGAACGGCCCTTCCGCGCGGGGTGACGCGTTGTGCAGCGTGCGCGCCGCGAGCTCCTTGCCGGCGCCGGACGGGCCGACGATCAGGATGCGGCTGTTGGCCTTGGCGGCCCGCTCGATGGTCTGGCGGAGCTGGTTCATGCAGGCGGAGCGCCCGGTCAGCGTGCTCGCCACCGGCGCCAGCTGCTTCAATTCCTTGACCTCGCGTTTCAGGCGCGAGGTCTCCAGCGCCCGGGTCGCCACCAGGATCAGGCGGTCGGACTTGAACGGCTTTTCGATGAAGTCATAGGCGCCGCGCTTGATCGCGGCCACCGCCGTCTCGATGTTGCCGTGGCCCGATATCATCACCACCGGCACGTCGGCGTGGTCGCGCTTGATCAGCTCCAGGAGCTGCAGGCCGTCGAGCTTGCTGCCCTGGAGCCAGATGTCGAGAAACACCAGGTGTGGGCGGCGGCCGGAGATTTCCGCCATCGCCGAATCGCTGTCGCGCGCGGTGCGGGTGGAGAAGCCTTCGTCGTCAAGAATACCGGCGACCAGATCGCGAATATCTGCCTCGTCATCGACTATCAGAATGTCATTTGCCATGGGTCACGCCTGTCTTGTCAGCTGCCTGTCGCGGCTTCGATTTTTGTTTCGTTGTTGTTGGTCGCATCAGATGGCTCAATGGTTTCGGACTTAATGTCGACCTTCGGTCCGGTCGTGTCGGCTTTCGGCTCGGCATCGGGCTTTGCGGCCTGGCCCGAGACGGCAAAGCGCAGCCGCATCCAGGCGCCGCGAGCGCCCGGTTTGATGGCGGATGCGTCGTTGAGCTCGATCTTGCCGCCATGGTCCTCCAGCACCCTCCCCACGATCGCAAGGCCAAGGCCCGTGCCTTTCTCCCGGGTGGTGACGTAAGGCTCGAGCAGCCGCGCCCGCGCTACCTTGGGCAGGCCGACGCCGTTGTCGATCACGTCGATGATGATGTCGTCATTCTCGCGCGCCGCGATGACGTCGATGCGACCCTTACCCAATTCCTCCGGCGGCACGGCCTCGATGGCTTCGGTGGCGTTCTTGATGATGTTGGTCAAGGCCTGCGAGATCAGCCGCCGGTCAAACCGGGCCCGCATCGGCTCCTGCTTGATCTCGGCCTCGATGTCGACGTCGGGATGTCCGACCCGCATCAAGAACACCGCCTGACGCACCGTATCGGCGACGTCCTCGCCCTCGATGACCGGCTTCGGCATGCGGGCAAAGCGCGAGAATTCGTCGACCATGCGCCTGATGTCGTCGACCTGCCGCACGATGGTGTCGGTGCACTGTTCGAAGATCGACTTGTCTTCGATGATGACCTTGCCGAACTTGCGCCTGATGCGCTCGGCGGAAAGCTGAATCGGCGTCAGCGGGTTCTTGATCTCATGTGCGATACGGCGGGCGACGTCGGCCCAGGCCGAGGTGCGCTGTGCCGAGACCAGTTCGGTGATGTCGTCGAGGGTAATGATGTAGCTATCGCGGGAGTGGCTGCTCTGCTCGGCGCTGATCCGCACCGACAGATTGCGCTCGTGGCCATCGCGGGCGATCGTAATCTGGCCCTGCACGAGGCGCTGCGAGCCGTCCCGCGCGGTCTTCATCATGTCGTCGAGTTCGGGGATCACCTCCGACAGCGGATGTCCCAACGTCTCGGATTCCGAGTGGCCGATCAGCTTCTCGGCGGAACGATTGAGAATGCCGATGCTGCCGGAGCCGTCGACGCCGACAATGCCGGCGCTGGCCGACGACAGCACCGCCTCGATGAAGCGGCGACGGCTGTCGATCAGGTCGCTGGCGCTGACCAGTTCGTCGCGCTGGCTGCGCAGCTCCTGCGTCATCTTGTTGAAGGTTTCGCCGAGATTGGCGAGATCGCCCTCGGATTTGATGACCGGCACCTGCACGTGCAGATCGCCGGTGGAGACCATGTTGGCCGCGCTCATCAGCCGCCGGATCGGAGCCACCAGCCAGTTGGCAAAATTCAATCCCAGCAGAACCGACGACATCAGCACGGTCAGCGCGATCACCGTGAACATCAGGGCGAACGCGACCTGTATGCCGAGCCGGCGCGATTCCCGGTCGACGTAGTCGTCGGCGCCGGCGATGGTCTGCTGAACCAGGGCAATGACGCGCGGATCCAGCGGCCGCGCCACGTAAAGGAAGATATCCGGGAACGTGCGCAGACGTATCACGGCCGCGACGTAGTTTCCCTCCGGAATAATGGCGATCTCCGGCTCGGTTTCCTTGACGTTGCTCAGCAGTTCCGGTGGCGGCGTGACATAGGCCCGCTGGATGGCTTCTTGCGCGGACGCCCTCACGACGCCGTCCTTGTCGATCAATATCGCGTCGCGCAGGTTGCGCAAGTTGGCGCTCTCGGTCAGCAGTTCGTGAAATGACCCGGGATCCTGATCGTAGAGCGGTCGCGCGCGGACAATGTCATTCGCCATTCCGAGAATGTCGGCTCCGATCAACTGACCGTGTTCATTCAGATAAGAGGAGGCAATGATCCGCGAGTTCTCGATCGCCCCGCGAGTCGGGCCTGAGAACAGACGGTCAAGGCCACGGTCAAGGGCCACATAGGCGACAATCGACACCAGCACGGTCGGCAACACCGTGATCGCCGAAAACAGGCTGACGATCTGGACGTGAAGCCGCGCCGCGGCGCGGCCACGCCGGCGCGCCTGAACCAGCTGCCAGAGTTCGCGGAGGATGATGATAATCAGCAAGAGAATGCTTGCTGCATTGATCAGGTAGAAGGTGACCACGACTTGGCGGGTCGCCACGATCGGGGTCAGGCCGGTCAGGACCGCGAAGGTCAGGAACGCCGACACCATCGCCAGCACCACCGCGAACGGCGCCAGCAATTTCTGCACCCGCCGTCCGCGTGACTCGGCAAGCGACGGATCGAACGATGGGGCCGACGTGTCTGCGCTGATCATTCCGGGATTTGCTAAGCGGTGAATGCTGCCGGCTGCCGGATCAATTTCCGTCAGCGAAGTGATGCATTCATACAACAATGTTGCTCAATTGCGACATTTCCGCGGCACGCGGAGGGATGGCGCAAAGCCGCACGCTTGGCCGAACCAGCACCATCAGGTCCCGGTCGTCGCCGCCGCGTCAACCGCCGGTCCGATAGACCTGGATATCGAGGTCCCGGATCTTCTTGCGCAGGGTATTGCGATTGAGGCCGAGCAGATCCGCCGCCCGGATCTGGTTACCCCGGGTCGCCGCTAGTGCGGCAGTCAGGAGCGGCACCTCGATCTCGCGCAAAATCCGGTGGTAGAGGCCCGGCGGCGGCACGCCGTTGGGAAAGCTGGAGAAATGCGAAGACAGGTAGATCTCGACCGCGCCGCCGAGATTGTCGACGCCGTGCTGAGTGCCGCCATTGGAGGTGACGGCGGGGGGCGCCAGTTCGCCGTCGATCACGGAGCCGGTGATGACATCCTGCGGATAAAGCGCGGCCAGCCGGCGCGCCAGGTTCTCCAGTTCGCGAACATTGCCGGGCCAGCGATGCTGCTTCATCCGCTCCAGCGCCAGCGCGTCGAGCTTCTTCGGCGGCAGCCCGTCCTTTTCGGCCAGGGCAAAGAAATGCCGGATCAGATCGGGCAGATCCTCGATGCGTTCGCGCAGCGGCGGCAGTCGCAGCGGCACGACGTTGAGGCGGAAGAACAGGTCCTCGCGGAACAGCCCCTGCTGGATCAGGATCCGCAGGTCCTTGTTGCTGGCGGCCACGATCCGGACGTCGGTCTTGATCGGGGTACGGCCGCCGACGGTGGTGTATTCGCCCTGCTGCAGTACGCGCAGCAGCCGGGTCTGCGCCTCCATCGGCATGTCGCCGATCTCGTCGAGAAACAGGGTGCCGCCCTCGGCCTGTTCGAAGCGGCCGGAGGCGCGGGTGTTGGCGCCGGTAAAGGCGCCGCGCTCGTGGCCGAACAATTCCGATTCGATCAAGTCGCGCGGGATCGCCGCCATGTTGACGGCAACGAAGGGTCCGTTGCGGCGCTTGCCGTAATCATGCAGCGCGCGCGCCACCAGCTCCTTGCCGGTGCCCGACTCGCCGGAGATCATCACGGTGAGGTCGGTCTGCATCAGACGCGCCAGCACACGGTAGATTTCCTGCATCGCCGGCGAGCGGCCGACCAGCGGTATGGAATCGAACTCGGCCTCTTCGTTCGAGTTGGCGACGCGCTCCTTCGGCTCGGCGAGCGCACGGCCGACGATGGCGATCAATTCCTTCAGATCGAACGGTTTTGGCAGGTATTCATAGGCGCCGCGCTCCGACGCCCGGATCGCGGTCATGAAGGTGTTCTGCGCGCTCATGACGATGACCGGCAGGTTCGGCCGCATCTTCTTGATCCGCGGCAACAGGTCGAACGCGTTCTCGTCGGGCATCACGACGTCGGTGATGACCAGATCGCCCTCGCCCTGGCTGACCCAGCGCCACAGCGTCGCGGCGTTGCCGGTCAGGCGAACCTCGTATCCGGCGCGCGAGAGCGCCTGGTTGAGAACCGTGCGAATGGCGGTGTCGTCGTCGGCGACAAGAATGCTACCTGCGGGCATCATGTTTCCTTATCTTGCCTCGCGCGAGGCATGCGGCAACGTACCCGGCACGTTAGCGCTGGTGGTTTGATCAATGTTTTTGGCGGCGTTGAACATCGGCAGCAGCACCCGGAAAACGGTCTTCCGCGGCTGCGACTCGCATTCGATGATGCCGCCGTGATCGCCGACGATCTTGGCCACCAGCGCCAGACCGAGACCGCTGCCGGTCGGCTTGGTGGTGACGAACGGATCGAACAGGTTCGGCAGCAGATCTTCCGGAACCCCGGGACCGTTGTCCTTGACGCAGAATTCGAGCGGCAGCGACACCCGTGACTTCTTTCCGGGGACCGACAGCCGGACGCCCGGCCGGAACGCGGTGGTGAGCTGGATTTCTCCATCGGAGCCGAGATCGGCGACGGCCTCGGCGGCATTTTTCACCAGGTTGAGAAACACCTGAATCAGTTGATCCTGATTGGCGAACACCGGCGGCAGCGACGGATCGTACTCCTCGATGAAGCGGATGTTGCGGGCAAAACCGGATTGCGCCAGCCGCTTGACGTGATCGAGCACCGAATGGATGTTGACGGGGCCGCGCGCCACCGGGCGATCATCGCCGAACACCTCCATGCGGTCGACCAGCGTGACGATCCGGTCGGCCTCATCACAGATCAGCCGCGTCAGCATGCGGTCTTCCGACGACGCCGCCTGCTCGAGCAACTGGGCGGCGCCGCGAATGCCGGACAGCGGGTTCTTGATCTCGTGCGCCAGCATGGCGGCGAGCGCGATCACCGAGCGCGCGGCGCTGCGATGGGTCAGTTGACGGTCCATCTTGTCGGCGATGGTACGCTCCTGCAGCATCACCACGATATGGCCGGGACGTTCGGTCAAGGGCGCGACATGCAAGTCGACCTGGCGATCGCCGCCGATCCGCGGTGTGCCGAGGTCGACCTTGTATTCGTTGACCGGAGAGGCGGAGCTGCGCACCTGATCGATCAGCGCCAGCAGCGGACTGCCGAACGGCACCAGTTCCTTGAGCGACTGACGGCGCAGGAACTGGGTCGAAATCTCGAAGAACGATTCCGCCGCCATGTTGGCGTCGACGATCTTGCCGTCGGGCGCAATCAGCAGAACCGGATTGGGCAAGGCGTTGAGCACGGCCTCGCTGTCGCTCGGAACCGGTCGGCGCTGTTCGGCAACGGCGGTCATGCGGCGGCACTCCATGCAAAGTCGTCGAACGCATCCTGCAGAGAACGGTGCACGTTGGCGGGCTGTTCGGCAGTGAGAATCTTCTGCCGCCAGTCCTTGAGAACGGCGGATGGCGCGCAGCTGGAGCGTGCCGCGACGTCAAGCGCCCAGCCGAGATGCTTGCGCGCATGACGCAATCCGATCCGCGGTCCATAGAGCCGAAGAAGTTCGTCATAAAGCGTGCGGATGTAATGCAGCTGGTCGGCCATCGCGGGCGCCGGCTCCGCCTTGCCGGTCTCGAAGCGCCGGCCGATCTGGCCGGGCAGCCAAGGCTGGCCCTGCGCGCCGCGCCCCATCATCACGGCATCGGCGCCGGACTGATCGAGCGCGGCCACGGCTTTTTCGAACGAGGTGATGTCGCCATTGACGACGAGCGGGACATCGACCGCATCCTTGACCGCCCGCACCGCGCTCCAATCGGCCTCGCCCTTGTAGAACTGGCATCGGGTGCGGCCATGCACAGTGATCAATTGCACGCCGGCGGCCTCGGCGCGCCGCGCCAGCTCCGGCGCGTTGAGCGAGCGCTCGTCCCAGCCGAGCCGCATCTTCAACGTCACGGGGACCTTCACCGCCGCGATCGTCGCCTCGATCAGCGTCAAGGCATGATCGAGGTCGCGCATCAGCGCCGATCCCGATTGACCGCCGGTGACGTGGCGTGCCGGGCAGCCCATGTTGATGTCGATGATATCGGCGCCGGCGCCCTCCGCGATCCGCGCCCCCTCCGCCATCCAGTGGGCTTCGCAGCCGGCGAGCTGGACCACATGGGCGCCGACCCCGGTCGCCTCGCAACGCAGCTGGGTCATCGGCCGGCCATTGACCAGATCGTTGCTGGCGGTCATCTCGGAGACCACGAGGCCGGCCCCGAGCGAGGCGGCCAGACGCCGGAACGGGGCGTCGGTGACGCCGGACATCGGCGCCAGGAAGACCCGATTGGCGATCTCGATATCGCCTATCTTCAATGGCTTAGCGCTCGGAAGCTGCGGGCCGGTCACTGACCTACTCGTATTCTCGCAACCGCCTCATTGCGGTTGGCACGGACAGCATTTTGCGCACAATTCTTGGGCAGTCAAGTTTCATGCCTACACTTTAGACAATTCTGACAATCTTGCAAGTGCAGTGCAGCAAAATCTCGTCGGCGACCGTCAGATTATTGGGAATCGGTCTGTTTTCCCGGCACCGGCGTGATATGGGCAGTGCGCCACCTTACGAAATGCTCCCACCGCCTGAAATCGTTGCAGAATCACGATGTCGAACCAAAAGCGGACTGCCGCCATCATTGTCGCCGCCGGACGCGGACTTCGCGCCGGATCGGGGGGACCGAAACAATACCGAACGATCGGCGGCCGCACCGTCATCGCCCGGGCGATGGATCCGTTCTGCGGTCATCCACAGCTTTTTGCGGTACAGCCGGTGCTCAATCCCGACGACACCGCAATGTTCAACGAAGCGGTCAGGGACATGCGCTATCAGCCGCCGGCGCGCGGCGGAGCAACCCGGCAAGCTTCCGTCCATGCCGGGCTCGAGGCGCTCGCCGCCTCGTCGCCGGACATCGTCCTGATCCACGACGCCGCGCGGCCGTTCGTCACGCCGGCGCTGATCTCGCGCGCGATCGACGCCGCGGACGCGACCGGCGCAGCGGTGCCGGCGATCCCGGTCACCGACACCATCAAGCTCATCGGCGCATCAGGACATATCGAAGCAACGCCGGACCGCGCGCGCCTGCGCATCGCGCAGACGCCGCAAGCCTTTCGGTTCGATGTGATTCTCGACGCCCATCGCCGCGCGGCCAAGGACGGCCGCAGTGATTTCACCGACGACGCAGCACTCGCCGAATGGGCGGGATTGACGGTCGCGACATTTGAAGGCGATCCTGCCAACATGAAACTGACGACACCGGAAGATTTCGTTCGCGAGGAAGCCCGCCTCGGCGCCATGCTCGGCGATATCAGGACCGGCACCGGCTATGATGTCCACGCCTTCGGCGATGGCGACCACCTGATGATCTGCGGCCTGCGGGTGCCGCACAGCCGCGGCTTCCTGGCCCATTCGGACGGCGATGTCGGGCTGCATGCGCTGGTCGATGCGATCCTCGGCGCGCTGGCGGATGGCGATATCGGTTCGCACTTTCCGCCGAGCGACCCGCAATGGAAAGGTGCCGCGTCGGACAAGTTCCTGAAATACGCGGTCGATCGCGTCACCGCGCGCGGCGGACGGATCGCCAATCTCGAGGTGACGATGATCTGCGAACGGCCGAAGATCGGTCCGCACCGCGACGCCATGCGGGCGCGGATCGCGGAGATCACCGGCCTCGACGTTTCGCGGGTGGCGGTCAAAGCCACCACCAGCGAGCGATTGGGCTTCACCGGCCGCGAGGAAGGCATTGCCGCCACCGCCAGCGCCACCATCCGGCTTCCCTGGAAGGACTGACATGAGCGGCAGCGACCCACGCGCCCTCTCCCGCTCGCTGCTCGACCTTTGCCGGATGCGCAAGCTGACGATCGCTACGGCCGAGTCCTGCACCGGCGGCCTGGTTGCCGCCGCACTGACTGACATTCCCGGCTCCTCCGACGTGATCGACCGCGGCTTCGTCACCTATTCCAACGAGGCCAAACACGCGATGCTCGGCGTCAATGCGACGACGCTGGCGACATTCGGCGCGGTCAGCAAAGAGACCGCAACGGCGATGGCCGTCGGCGCGCTGGAGAATGCCGATGTGGATCTGGCGGTTTCCATTACCGGCATCGCCGGCCCGGGCGGCGCCACTCCCGGCAAGCCAGTGGGCCTGGTTCATTTCGCGGCTGCGGCCCGCGATGGCCGTATCGTTCACCGTGAATGCCGCTTCGGCGCCATCGGCCGCAGCGCAGTCCGCGCCCGCTCGGTGATGGAAGCCCTGCGGATGCTGCTGGATCTGGCGCGCGGGCCGCAGGCGCCCACCAAGCCCCGCCGTGCCGCTGCAACGCGGCTAAGGCCCCGCGTGACGCGCACGCCCCGGCGCAGCGCGGTCAAGCGGCGCCGAACGCCGCGCGTGTGACCGATCAGGCTCCACGGCCCGGTCTGCCGTAAATCGCGTCGGCGCGCTTTTCGAAGGCGGCGGCGAGACGCTGGAAGGCGGTGTCGAACATGGTGCCCATCAGCATGGCCAGCATCCGGCTCTTGAATTCGTAGGAAATGTAGAAGCCGACGTCGCAGGCATCGTCGGACCTCGGTTCGAACGACCAGCGATTTTCAAGCTTGCTGAACGGTCCTTGCAGGTATTCGACCAGAATCTTGCGATTGGCACGGTCCAGCGTCACCTTGCTGGTGAAGGCTTCGCGGACCACCTTGAACGACACCGTCATGTCGGCGACCACCACTTCAGTGCCGTCGGGCCCTGGCGTGCGCTGACGGATCTTCAGCGATTTGCACAACGGCACGAATTCCGGATAGCGCTCGACATCGGCGACGAGATCGAACATCTGGTCCGCGGTATGCGGTACCCGGCGCTTGTTTGAAAACGTCGGCATCCCCCGAACCTTAGCGGGTCATCGCAGCGCGCGCCGCCTTGAGCTTGACGAAATCGTCGCCGGCATGATGCGAGGAGCGCGTCAGCGGGCTGGCGGAGACCATCAGAAAGCCCTTGGCGTAGGCGGTCTTCTCGTAACCGCCGAACTCGTCGGGAGTGACGTAGCGCATCACCGCGTGATGCTTGCGGGTCGGCTGCAGATACTGGCCGATGGTAAGGAAATCCACCTCCGCCGAACGCAGGTCGTCCATCACCTGCAGCACTTCGTGGCGTTCCTCGCCGAGCCCGACCATGATGCCGGACTTGGTGAAGATGGTGGGATCCATTTCCTTGACCCGCTGCAGCAGACGGATGGAGTGGAAATAGCGCGCGCCGGGGCGCACGGTGAGATAACGCGACGGCACGGTTTCGAGGTTGTGGTTGAACACATCGGGTTTTGCCGCCACCACGACCTCCAGCGCGCCGGGCTTGCGCAGGAAATCCGGCGTCAGGATCTCGATGGTGGTGGTGGGGCAGCGCTCGCGGATGGCGCGAATGGTTTTGGCAAAATGCTCGGCGCCGCCATCGGCGAGATCGTCGCGGTCCACCGAGGTGACCACGATGTGGGCGAGGCCGAGTTTCCGGGTGGCTTCGGCGACATGCTCCGGCTCCAGCGCGTCGAGCGCGCCGGGCATCCCGGTCTTGACGTTGCAGAACGCACAGGCGCGGGTGCAGGTGTCGCCCATGATCATGAAGGTGGCGTGCTTCTTGTCCCAGCACTCGCCGATATTGGGGCAGCCAGCCTCCTCGCAGACGGTCACGAGGCCGTTTTCCTTGACGATGTTGCGGGTGTCGGCATAGCCGCGGGTGTTCGGCGCGCGGACCCTGATCCAGTCCGGCTTCGGCGGCGACAGCGCGTCTGGGCGGTTGGCCTTTTCAGGATGGCGCGGGCGCAGCGGCGTGGCGGAGACGGTATCGACGACGACGACCATGGAACGTCCGGATCTGATGAGCCTCCTAGGTAGTCCGACCGCCGGGGGATCGCAACCCGCCCTCGCCTTGATCACCTCGAAGCTTTAGCATGGCGGCTGCCACGTTTTTGCCCCGCCCGTCGCCTCCGCCTGGTTCAGCCGATCAAATGACCAAAAGCCGTCTTGCCGCGCCTTCATCCGCGCCGTCCCTCGGCCGGCCGCTGACACGCGCCTTTTTCGGCCGCAGCGTGCACAAGGTTGCGCCCGATCTGATCGGCGCGACGCTGCTGGTGGACGGCGTCGGCGGCGTCATCGTCGAGGTCGAGGCCTATCACCACACCGATCCGGCGGCGCATTCCTACCGCGGACCGACGCCGCGCAACATGGTGATGTTCGGGCCGCCGGGCTTCGTCTATGTCTATCGCTCGTATGGCATCCACTGGTGCGTTAACTTCGTCTGCGAGAAGGAAGGCTCGGCCAGCGCGGTGCTGATCCGCGCCCTGGAACCGACCCACGGCATCGCCGCGATGCGGCGGCGGCGCGGACTGGACGACGAGCGGTTGCTGTGTTCGGGGCCGGGCAAGCTGACCGAGGCGCTCGGCATCACCCATGACCACAACGGGCTGCCGCTCGACGCGCCGCCGCTCGCGCTTTACGCGCGACCGCAAAAGCCCGACATCGTCGCCGGCGTGCGGATCGGGCTCACCAAGGCCGTCGACCTGCCCTGGCGCTACGGCGTGCGGGGCTCGAAATTCCTGAGCAAGCCGTTTCCGGCATCTTCGTCAACCTAGAGCCCGGTTCTGATTGAATCCGAACCGGGCTCTAGATTCTTGTTTTGACGCGTTTTCTTCACGCGAACCGGTCTCCACTTCGCTCGAAAACGCTGTAGATCCGCGACGGTGATGGAGACGTCCAGCTTCGGCTGCCCGCTAACTCGCCTTCTTGAGCCGGTCCAGTGCCTCGAGGAACTTTGCCTTGCGAGCCTGCGCGCCTTCGCGCTTTTCCTTTTCCTCTTCAACGATCTCTTCCGGCGCGTTGGCGACGAACTTCTCGTTGGAAAGCTTGGCATCGACGCGCTTGATGTCGGCCTCGGCCTTGGCGATTTCCTTTTCCAGCCGGATCTTCTCGGCTCCAAGATCGATGACGCCCTTCAACGGCAGCGCCGCGGTCTCACCGCGCACCAGCAACTGCACCGCGCCCTCCGGCGCGCTCGCCGCAAAAGTAACCTCGCCAAGCCGCGCAAGGCGCTTCATGACATCGTTCCAGCGCTGCGCGCGTTGCTGGGTATCGGCGGAGGCCCCCGCCAGAACCAGCGGCGTCAGCGTCGCCGGCGTGATGTTCATCTCGGCACGCACCGACCGGATGGCGGTGATGAGATCGACCACCCAGCCGATCTC
>Ga0209758_1004261_pt1 | contig 12094 bp, 13 predicted proteins | sample AraplaMF_Col_mMF_FD_184258 | JGI IMG/M metagenome (GOLD analysis project Ga0209758, IMG submission 184258) | Arabidopsis root microbial communities from the University of North Carolina, USA - plate scrape MF_Col_mMF (SPAdes) (version 2) | ecosystem: Host-associated > Plants > Roots > Endosphere... | reverse complement strand
GCATGGGGAGATCGGGCTTCCGGACCAGACCGAGTTCAGCGGGATCAAGTCGGCGAGATTGCTGGTGTTGATCAGCGGCTCACGGATGTTGCAATACCAGTTGCCCGGCAGGCTGCCGAGATAGGCGTCAGTGGCGTTGAGCGTTTCAATCCGCGCCCCGAAACCTTCCGCCTGGATCAGCCGGCGGACCGCTTCCGCTTTCTCCTGGAGTGCCTCGCGATCGCTGTCGAACAGCACGACGACTGGCGTGTAATAGCCATAAGCAACCAGCTGCGACGAGGCCTGCGCGATCGCATCCTCAGTCTCGACCACCATGCTCATGGCGTCCTGATCCACTGACCGGCTTTGTGTCTGGAATATCTGGTCGAAGAACGGCCGGACCTTTTGCTGCCACTTCTTGCGGGTGCGTTCGAGCTTTTGCCGGGCCTCCTCGGCATCAAGGAAAATGAAACGCGATGACCACCGATAGGTCAGCGGCATCAGGTCTAGGCTGTTCAGAATACCGGGCCAGCTTTCGGCCGGCAGACCGTCGATCGCAACGACGCCGAGGAAACGGTTTTCGACCTTTGGCGTCAGTCCGTGCTCAAGCTCCGCAGTGGCGATCCAGTCGAGATACATGGGAACATCGGGAAGCCGGATTGGATGGCTTTCCCCGGTGGTGCAGAACCGCGCGAACTGCAGCAGCTCGTCGTATCGGGCGATTCGCTCCCCTCCCCTTTCGACCGTTTCGCGGGTTTCCATTCGCCGGATCGAAAGAGTGTTGGCAAAATACTGCTCAAGCTCTCGCACCGCGTTCTTGAACACGAATAGCACCGTGTCCGCGTAGGACTTCTTCCGACTTTCCTCGTCCGAATAGATGTATTTGCTGAGAGCAGTCTTCTTGGACTCGAGGGGCCGGTAGGTCAGGATTAGCGCATGCTTGCTCTCGAAATGCCCCTGCTCGCGCGCGAAATGCGCCCGACGCTCGGCATCGATTGCGAGGGTTACCGGGTCGGGGAAATGGCATCGATCTTCTGATGGATAGTCGACTGTCGGAATACGGATGGCCTCGACCTGGATCATCCAGCCGCTTCCGAGCCGAGACAGAACGGCATTGATCTGCCTCGACAGCTCGTTGCGCTCGAGGTCGGTCGCGCTTTCGGAGTCCGGGCCAGCGAAGTACCAGCCTGCCATCAGGCTTCCGTCCTTCAGGAGGAGGACACCATTGTCGACCAGGCCGGCATAAGGAACGAGATCGGCGAAGGACGGGCCGGTCACCCGGAAGCGTTTGAGAGCTACCATGGCCGCCTTCTCAGTACCGTCGCCACGGCGAAGTGGTCGCCTTGTAATAGGGCTTGTAGGAAATGTGCCTGATATAGACTTGCCGCATCAGTGGGTCGGACTTCGCCATCATCCTGAGCAGCCCGACGATCACGACCCAGACAGCGACGCCGAAGAGTGCCGAATAGGCCGTAAGCACGACGAAGATCAGGATCACGGCCGCAAGGCCGGTGATCAGAACCAGCTCCCGGTCGGCGCCCATCAGCAGGTTCGGGCGCGACAGCGCGCGGTGGATGCGATTGCGCCGCAGGCCGGAAAGGGATTCAGCCATGATCTCCCTCCCCTCCTCCGTTCGCACCAATTGACGTGATCTGCGCGTCGGTTAGCCCGATCGAAGCGCCGGTCGCACCGAACAGGCCGACGATGTTGGTAGCGCCGAGCAGGATGCCGGCGACGAGAACGACATACACAAGTCGCCGCGCGAAATCGTTGAGCTCGCCGCCGAAGATGAGCATGCCGCCGGCTATGGCCACGGCTGCCAGCGCGATTGCACCCGCGACCGGGCCTGTGATCGACTCCTGGATCTGTTGCAGCGGTCCTTCCCATGGGAGGCTGCCGCCGGAGCTGGCAAGCGCCGGCGCGACCGAGGCAAATACGATTGGCGCGGCCCAGAGCGCGGCGGCGATGAGGGTATGCTCACGCGACATGGCGCGCCTCCTGTTCTTCGGTGAACTGATCGGATTCGATCTCGTACCGTCCGTTGATGAACCGCTCGACTTGGATGATGTCGCGAACAAGCCGGCCACGCGGCGTCCGCTCGATCGAGATGACCAGGTCGACGGCCTCTCCGATCACCTCGTGCATCGGCTGCTGGCTTGCCTCGGCGGTCAGCTGTTCAAGCCGACGCAGCGCCGACATGGCGGTGTTCGAGTGAATGGTCGCCACGCCGCCCGGGTGGCCGGTGTTCCAGGCCTTGAGCAACGTCAGGGCCGCGCCGTCGCGAACTTCGCCAACGACTATCCGGTCGGGGCGCAAGCGCATAGTGCTCTTCAAGAGCCGGGCCATGTCGATCGAATCGCTGGTGTGGAGGAGAACGGCGTTCTCGGCCGCGCATTGGATTTCCGCGGTATCCTCAAGAATGACGAGTCGATCCTCCGGCGCAGACTTGACGATCTCGTCGATCACCGCATTCGCAAGCGTCGTCTTGCCCGAGCCCGTCCCCCCAGAAATGATGATGTTCAGCCTCGTGGAAATGGCACTGCGTATCGTTGCGGCGTGGTATTCTGTCATCACGCCGGTGCGAACATAGTCTTCGAGCGGAATGAGGCGCGACGCCCTGCGACGGATTATGAAGGCAGGCTTGGTGACAACGGGAGGCAACAGTCCCTCGAAGCGGTGGCCACCGATTGGCAGCTCCCCGGAGATGATTGGCTGTTCCGTGCCGACCTCTGACTGAAGCCCGTGCGCCACTGTACCGATCACCATCTCCGCTGCAGCGGATGACATCTCGCCCGCAGGCGCAACACCGTGACCTAGCCGTTCAATGAATAATTTGCCGTCCGGATTGAGCATGATTTCGACTACGTTCGCGTCGTCCAGGGCAACACAAAGCTGATCGCCGAGCGCCTCCTGAAGTTTGCGGACGAGCCGAGGGTGAGAGCGAAGCTGGTTCACGGATTTCTCCTTAGGCCGCCTGGCTGACAGGGGGCGAATTCAGAATGGTAGTTGGAGGGGCAAAGCCTGAGGAAGGTGTCTGCGTCGGCGGCCAGTGTCCCCGCGACGGCCATCGTCACGCCAATCTTCTTGGGTTCGCCCAAACGCTGCAGCGGCCATCCGACGCGAGCGAGGATTCGCTCAAACCTAAGATCGGTCACCGTGACAATCTCCGTATAGCCACTAGCGATGCACCATTCGATGATGCCAGCGAACATGGTGAGCGTCGCTTCATGAACCGAACCGTCGCCCCTCCCTTCCGTAATTCTCGTGTCGACGCAGAAGCGAGAACTCTCAACCATCGCGGCATGCCCCTTGAGTTGGCCGTCGGGGAGCAGCGACGGGAAAACGTCGGCCACCATTGTCGGTCCGAGCGCAGGAAGAAGCCTCGCGCACCCCGCCAATTCGCCCGTCTCTGCGACTGCGAGCACATAGGTCGGCCGAAGCGCGTCGAAACGATCGGACTCGCACCCGGCCATTACGTCCACTTCCCAACCCAGGCGATCGGAAAAGATCCGAGCACGAAGTTGGTAGTGGATGTGTAGGAGATGCGCCTCTAGGGTCGTCCGTGGTGTCGAGAGCGCGAGAATCTGCATGATTTTCTCCGTCATTGTTGGGCGGCTGGAAATCAGCACAGACTGGAATTGAGGGGAAGTTGTAGAATCCTACAAACTCGCTGGGAGAGGGTCGCGCTTCGACATATTCCAAATTTGTCGAATGCAGCCATATCGCCCCTGGAGAATGCCGGTAAACACTATCCTGATCCCCCATCGTCTGGCTCATCGCTTGATCATTCATGTTCAGCCTCGTGAGAGGGTTTAAACATGTGTCGATTCCCGAGCTTACGCTTAAATCCAAGGTGAGCTGGTACGCCGGATTGAGGTGTTCACTGGCAATTGCTGTCGTCGAGAATGGGGCGACGATCAGAAGGCGCGGATTATTGCGGAGAGTTGCGAGCCTTGGCGTGACGGCGTGCTCTGTGGCACGCCGGCATGGGTTGACGCCTAAGCAATTGTTCAGATGGCGGCGGCTCGCCGTGAAAGCCAGCGGAGATTCTGTGCTGGGAAGGTCCGATGTTTGCGCCAGCGGTCGTCGTGCCGCCCGAGAAGCCGGAGCCAAAGAAGGCGCGGCAGGCACTTTCGCCAAGAAAGGCTTCTCCGGAGGCGGCTATCAACTTGCAAATTGATGGAGCCACGTTGCGCATCGCCTCTGGCACCGATGACGCAACGATTGTCTCGCGCTATCCGGGCGTTGAAGGCTCAATGTTGGTACGTCGGGTGTGGTAAAGGTGATGATCGCCACTAATCCAGTCGACTTCCGCAATGCATGCTGATCTTCTGGGATGGCAGCGGCGTGTGCCGGGTTGCCAAGCGGCTTGAGGATGGCGAGTTCCATTGGCCTCGAGTGCAGGACGGCGCGATGCATCTGACGGCAGCACAGTTCTCAGTGCTGTTCGCGGGATTGGACTGGAAATGCGTTACCGTCCCAAGCGACAACTTGGCAAGGCCAATTGAGGGCCACGACCGGCCTGCGCCGATGGATTTGGTGTTTCATAGCTTGGGAAATGTCCTTTGTATTTGACTCGTCGACGCAAGACGGTTACACAGTGACGGAAGACATCCATCATGTGGTATAAAAACCGTCACGATGGAAATCAGAGCCACCCTGTAACGTTGTGAAGAATCACATGGAAACCACTTCGAAGCGCATTCAGCGCCATGCCAAAGAAGTCTGGGAACGCATGCAGGCGCGGGGGTGCCGTCCCCCGATCTTTGTGTCGCAGACTCCGCGATCGACGACTGCAGGTGAGGCGAACCCCCAATCCAGGGAGCGGAGCAAATGAGCCCCGTACGCAGCGCATACGCTCAAATGTTGTACGAACCGGCTAAGCTCTTCGAGGCGGATGGAGTCTCCGCCGTGCGAACGGTGGGTCATGCTCTCCCTATGCGCCGAAACGACAGGGAAGGTTGCAGGATTCACAGTAAAACAGATCATGAACTTACCGGGATATCGGCCTTGCTAAACCATAGATAAAGAACGTAAAAGTTCTCGTGTTTGGCGTGTACCGGGGATTCGCGTTAACCTTTCGTTAACCTAAAAGCCCTTGCTCAAAAATTCGAATCGGCGCTTATTGCCGGTGGCGGAACTTTACCAGTTTCGCGAAAAATACCGCCAGTGGCAACAAATGGGTTTTGATATGGCGAAGGCCGCCGAAAAAGAAGTACCTGTAATTGAAGGATTGACAGCCTTGATGGAGCGTCATGCCAACGCTCTCTCCAGCCAACTTCAAGCACATCATCTTAAGGTCTTCCCACCGCATTCCGAGAAGGGCATTCGAACATTCGGGCCGTCCGAGGCGTCTAAGCTGCTGGGCGTTGGCGAGTCCTATTTGCGCCAGACCGCGTCGGAGATGCCAGAGTTGAATCTTAGCATGAGCCCCGGTGGCAGGCGAATGTTCTCAATTGAAGATATCCATGCGATTCGAAAGCATATGGACCGGGTCGGACGCGGGAACCGTCGCTACCTGCCGCATCGTCGAAACGGCGAGCAGCTCCAAGTTATATCTGTCATGAATTTCAAAGGTGGATCTGGCAAGACCACCACCGCCGCGCATTTGGCACAGTATCTCGCTATGCGCGGATATCGCGTCCTGGCCATAGATCTGGATCCCCAGGCGAGTCTTTCCGCGCTCTTCGGCAGCCAACCGGAAACCGACGTTGGTCCGAACCAGACGCTTTACGGCGCCATCAGATACGATGAAGAGCAGGTTCCTATCGAGCAGGTTGTCCGAGCAACGTATATCCCTGATCTCCACCTGATCCCGGGCAATCTTGAGCTGATGGAATTCGAGCACGACACGCCGCGTGCGCTGATGAAGCGCAAGGAAGGCGACACGCTCTTTTACGGTCGTATCAGTCAGGTGATCGAAGATATCGCTGACAACTACGACGTCGTGGTGATCGACTGCCCTCCCCAACTTGGTTACCTCACGCTTTCGGCTCTGACTGCCGCAACATCGATCCTAGTCACTGTCCATCCTCAGATGCTGGACGTGATGTCGATGAACCAGTTTCTGGCAATGACATCAAACCTTCTGCGCGAAATCGAGAACGCTGGCGCAGAGTTCAAGTTTAATTGGATGCGCTACTTGATAACCCGTTTCGAACCGAGCGATGGACCGCAAAATCAGATGGTCGGTTATCTGCGGTCTATTTTCGGCGAAAATGTTCTAAATTTTCCAATGCTTAAAACCACCGCGGTTTCGGATGCTGGTCTGACAAACCAGACCCTATTTGAAATCGAGCGTGGCCAGTTCACCCGTTCGACCTATGACCGAGCGTTGGAGGCGATGAATGCCGTCAACGACGAAATCGAAACACTGATCAAAAAAGCATGGGGTAGACCCACATGAGCCGGAAGCACATCCTTGGCGTCTCAACAGACGCGCCCGAAACGTCGTCCGCAGACTACAGGGCCGCAAAGAATCGATCCATGCCGCTTCTCGGGGTGGCAAGGAAGGAGCGCGATCCCGCAACGAAGCTCACAGCGAACATCGGAAACGCGCTGCGAGAGCAAAACGATCGTCTTAGCCGTGCCGAAGAGATCGAGCGGCGTCTTGCTGAAGGGCAGGTAGTGATAGAGTTGGATGCCTCGTCAATTGAGCCGTCTTTCGTGCAGGATCGTATGCCTGGGGACATCGAAGGGCTCGTTGCTTCGATCCGCGAGCAAGGACAGCAGGTCCCTATCCTTGTACGACCTCATCCGGACCAGCCCGCCCGATATCAGATTGCTTTCGGCCACCGCCGGCTGCGCGCAGTTTCAGAGCTCGGAATCCCGGTCAAGGCTGTTGTTCGCGAACTGACAGACGAGCAACTGGTCGTAGCGCAGGGTCAGGAAAACAATCAGCGCGAAGATCTTACCTTCATCGAAAAGGCGCGCTTCGCACATCACCTGAATAGGCAGTTTTCAAGAGAGATTGTCATCGCCGCGATGTCGATCGACAAGAGCAATTTGTCGAAGATGCTTCTGCTCGTGGACGCCCTCCCCTCTGAACTGATCGATGCTATTGGTGCGGCTCCTGGTGTTGGGCGGCCGAGTTGGCAACAACTTGCGGAACTGATCGAGAAAGCGCCTTCTCCGGCCGACGTGTCGAAATATGCGATGTCGGAGGAAGTTCAAGCGCTGCCATCGGCAGAACGGTTCAAGGCGGTCATCCTTAGTTTGAAGCCCAGTCGAATTGCGCGCGGATTACCTGAGGTCATGGCCACCCCAGATGGCACCAGAATTGCACAGGTGATGCAGAGCAAGGTCAAACTGGAAATCACGATTGACAGGAAGGCGATGCCTGATTTTGCGAAGTTCGTGCTCGAGCATGTGCCAGCGCTGTATCAAGCGTACAAGGTTGAGAACCAACTGAAACACGGAGAATAAACCGCAAAAGAAAAGAGCCCCCTCAACGTCGCCGTCGCGGAAGCCCTTCTGTCTCTGTAGCAAGAATAGAATCGCATTTCCTCGAATCCTCGTCAAGAGATTTTAGCGCCGTGTTGGTGAGTGGATTTCTTTTGCCTTTTTGAGAGGTGAAGACAATGCACACGGGAAGTGTAACCCCCTTCGGGCGGCGGTCGATGACGCTTGGCATGCTTGCAAATCAGGTCATGGCAAGGGAGATCAAACCCGATCAGTCGGTCGATAAGTGGAAATTGTTTCGCGCGCTATGCGAGGCAAAGGCGCTGCTTGGCATCGGCGATCGGGCGCTTGCCGTGCTCAACTCGCTTTTGACCTTTTATCCGAAGAATGAACTGGCCCAGGAAAACGGCTTGGTCGTCTTCCCGTCGAATATCCAGCTTTCGCTCAGAACGCATGGCATGGCCGAACAGACCGTTCGGCGCCATCTTGCCGCCCTCGTCGAGGCAGGTCTTCTGGTGCGTAAGGATAGCCCCAATGGCAAGCGCTATGTCCGCAGGGACAGCGCAGGGGAGATCGATGAAGCTTTTGGCTTCTCGCTCGCGCCACTGCTTGCTCGTGCCGAGGAGATCGAACAGCTTGCGGCCGCAGTGATGGCCGAGCGGCTGCATGTCCAGCGTCTGCGTGAACGCATCACCCTTTGCCGCCGTGACATTGCAAAACTGATCGAAGCGGCAGTTGAAGAGGAGATCCCCGGGGATTGGCAAGGCCTACACCGCGAATTCCGGGACCTGATCGAAGGCCTGCCGCGATCGCCGACGACAGCTCAGCTTGAACTGTTGCTGGATGAATTGACGGCCTTGCGCACAGATATTCTTAACCGGCTGGAAAACCAGGTTAAATCAACAAAACAGCGCGGCAATGCCAATTATATCGAGCGTCACATACAGAATTCAAACCCCGAATCTATTTCTGAACTTGAACCAAGCTTCGAAACGAAGCAGGGCGCGACAGCTGAGCCAGACAACGACCGAGGGTCTCTGACCGCCGCGAAGGGAAGGGGTAAGGCAACCCATCCCTTCCATCAGATGGAGGAAGAGCAAAGTCGACGGCCGGGGGTCCGCAATGATGGTGGCGGACTGAAGTCCTTCCCGCTCGGCCTGGTTCTGCAAGCCTGCCCGGAAATCCTTGCCTATGGGCCAGATGGCTTAATCGGCAACTGGCGCGATCTGATGGCCGCAGCCGTCATCGTTCGATCGATGCTAGGCGTCAGTCCATCGGCCTACGAAGAGGCCGCCAATATGATGGGTCCGGAAAACGCCGCGACCGTGATGGCATGCATCCTGGAGCGAGGCGGCCACATTAATTCGGCCGGGGGCTATCTTCGTGACCTGACGCGGCGAAGCGAAAAGGGCGAATTCGCGATTGGGCCGATGCTGATGGCGTTGCTGAAGGCGAACGGACAGGGCAGGTTTAAGGTCGGGTAAAGCTTTGCTCATCGTCATTGATAGTGCGACTCAAAAGTTTTCGCGACGCCGAGACTAGTTTTCTTCGGTGGTCAACTGACCACCGACCTAAGTTACGGGAATTTAATGGTTTTTCGAAGTTAGTTTATGTCGGAGTTACATATGCGCCGCGTGGAACAAGTCTCGCCTCGAGGCAGAGCGCAAACATTCAGCTCGCGAGAGAGCCAAATTGAGACTTCAGAGTTCGCGAAGACGCGTCCCTTCGCCGCGGGCTCCTTGTGGGCCTGATCGCCAGCCGTCCCCATCGAGGCTATGCGCGCATATCATTTGAGGCAGAGACAGGCCCATCCCACTGAGATTTGTCAGCTTTGTCTCAACGAATCTCCGTCATCCCAGTCGAATTGGGTCGAAACTCGGAGCCCATTGGTTGTGGGGCATAGGCGGGTACAGCCGCGCAGTACACTGTTCGAGAAGTTGGGTCAGGGCGGATCATTGGCGAAGCCGACGATAATCCCAGCGGGATAGCTACCTGCTCGCAGGTGGGCGCTTGCTTGACATGCTATAGACGATGTTGTTCCTCTACTCGCTGCGGTAGAGCCAGGACGGGTCGCACGGGACGCGGAATTGCGGGCAGCATGTGCCGGATCTATCCGACCTGGGCCGTAACAACCTTCGTGGCGCTGCTGTTCAGCGCAAACACGATCAACATCGGCGGCGATCTCGCAGCTATGGGCGAGGCGGCGGAGTTGGTACCGGGTCCGGGCCGCCAGGTATTCCCACTGCTGGTCGCGGTAAGTTCCCGGATCCTCCAGGTGGTGCTGTCCCTTTTCACTGGACCGGCGTCGCGGTTTCGAACGGTGATCCCGCAGCTCGCGCTGACGGCAGCGAAGGCGCTCTTCGGCACCACTAATATTCGCGCTATTCAGCCCGGGTATCATCGGCACATGGCTGCTCGCCATGCCTGTACTGGCAGGATCGGCAGCCTACGCCATATGCGATCCGCCGGTGGAAAACCGGACTGTAGCACAAGCCGCGGAGGCGGTTGGGCTCTACACAGTTGTCGGGCTCGCCGTTCTCGTCGGCTTCGCGGTCGGCTTTTCGCCAATCGATCTAAGCCGGGCGCGCGCCTGCTGGTGGCGAGCTCCTCCCCGGAATCTAATGTCGGCACGGTTTAAGGCGCCTCCGACCAGAACACTCTGGCGCTGTACTCCTGACGGTCAAGGGCAGGTCGCGTCGCGATTGATCGTCGGCCCACTTGACCGTCACTGCGCGCGTCGGGCACGAAGGCAGGTCGGTATCACAGCACCCTACAAGGGTAGATCGGAGTCGGGGCGACGTGGTGCTTAGAGGATGTGACGCGCGAGATCTGTGATCCTACCCATCAGTACTTCCATCGGTCCTCGTTGGAAGGCGCGCAGCCAAAGCACCGCGAAAGTGCTTGTAGCCACGACGAAGCCAAGGAGCATAGACAGGCTCCCGTCTTCTCCAGCCGAATCTATTCCCATAACGCGCAGGAGATAGGCTATTCCCACAATGTGCAGCACATAGACCGTCAACGACATCGAGCCGACCGCGACTACTGGCCAAAACATCTTTCGCAAACGCGGGAGCGAATCCATAGCAAGCCAGCAAGCCGCCAAGACAATCATTGCGCAACCGGTGTTGCCCAGGATCGAGAACGTCGTCTCGCTGTGAGGTGCGGCAACCGATAGCGACCAGGGACAGTCGAGATCCCACAACAACCCGGGAGACTCCCGCAAAGCGGTGGGTACATCAGGCAGAAAAAGCAGCGCGAGCCAAGACACTCCATAGCCCAACATGGCTAGCGCGATCCCCGCTAGACCAAGCCGCCAATGCATTGCTTGCGTATTAAGGCGAAGGCGCGCGATGGCCATGCCTGTGATCATGTGCGATTAGGCGAGAAGACGCGACGCCTGACCTTCCCGCCGGGTTGCGCTGTTATAGTAACTTGATGCCTGCTGCACTGATCGATGAAGCGACTGTTCCATTGCCTCGGGGAGGGGGATGCCGCGGTTAGCTGCTTCAGTCAGATATCCGGACCGCAACCCATGCGCCGAAAACTCCCCACGCTCTAATCCAGCCAGTTCCACCCGCTGCTTGAGGATCGCATTGATCGATTGCGGATCAATCGCCCGCCGCGAAACCGTCCCCCAGCGCCCAATCCCCCGGAACACGCTGCCGCTGTCGATCTTCGCCGCCATCATCCAGGCATTCAGCGCCTCGACCGGCCGACCGGTTAGATAGACAACGTCGTCCTGCTCGCCTGAGGTGGTCTTGGTGCGACCGAGATGGATAGCGAGAGAGGGGAGGGGAGGGCCGTCCGGCACCTCGATCGGCGGCTCGACGGTCAGCTGCTCGCATCGCAGCCCGGCAATCTCGCTGCGCCGGCGGCCACCGGAGGCAAAGGCGACCATCAACATCGCCCGGTCACGCAGATCGCGTAGGCTGTCGGTCGCACAGGTCGCCAGCAGTTTTGCCAGCACGTCACCGGTGACCGCCTTGGCGCTCTTGCGAAGACGTTGTCTTGGCGCGGCTCGGATCGCCAGCCGTATGGCTGATTTGAGGGCAGGGGAGGCGAAGGCACCATCGAGTCCGCGCCATTTGGTCAGGGGCGACCAGTTCGCCAGTCGCCGGCGCACCGTCGCCGGGGCATGCGGTCCGACGGATTTGAGAAACCCTTGGCTTCTGAGGTTTTGGTCGACCTCGGCCGGCATCCCGTGATCGGGATCTGTCTCGCGGTGCTGCGGATCCCAGAGGTGATGGGCGACAAACTTCAGCAGCAGCGCCTCGGGCGCCGGCCAGGGCAGCGATTTGCCGGTGGCGGCCAGTCCCCAGGCTTCGAGATAGGTCAGATCGGAGGTCAGCGCCCGCAGCGTGTTGTCGCCCATGCCCTGGTTGACGAGATGGCGCAGCGTCTCGACGTCGTGGTCGGTGAGCAGTTCGGCGAGTTCGTCGCGGCGCTCGATCGGCAGCACGGCGGCAATGGTGTCGAGCTCTTCGGCGCGGCGCTCGACGGCGGTCAGTGATGTCTTGGGTTTTGCCACGGAGGCTCCAAAATGCGGGTTCGGCGGCCGTGTCGGCCGTGCTTTGCTGCGATCCTTGCTGTGTCAGTCTTCGAGGATCAACGGACCACAATTAACTGTTTTTTAACGATTTGACACGGGCGAGGATCGGCGGATTTTGCCATGTTCAGCGGATTTTAAGCGTCATCTCAGAACAAAGTCGCGCAG
>Ga0209758_1004260_pt1 | contig 12097 bp, 8 predicted proteins | sample AraplaMF_Col_mMF_FD_184258 | JGI IMG/M metagenome (GOLD analysis project Ga0209758, IMG submission 184258) | Arabidopsis root microbial communities from the University of North Carolina, USA - plate scrape MF_Col_mMF (SPAdes) (version 2) | ecosystem: Host-associated > Plants > Roots > Endosphere ... | reverse complement strand
CCATCTTCTCCATCGCCTTCAGGATCGCGGTGAGACCGACAGCCGCGGAGCGCGAGCCGTAGGTGCCCATGCCGAACTGCACCTTGTCGGTGTCGCCATGGACGATCGAGACCTGGCTGATGGGAATCCCCAGGCGATCCGCAACGAGCTGGCAGAACGTCGTCTCGTGGCCCTGGCCATGGCTGTGCGAGCCGGTGAGGATCTCGATGGTGCCGACCGGATTGACGCGCACCTCGGCGGATTCCCAAAGGCCGACGCCGGCACCCAGGCTGCCGACCGCCTTCGACGGCGCGATGCCGCAGGCTTCGATGTAGCAGGACACGCCGATGCCGCGCAGCTTGCCGTCGGCTTTCGCCTTTGCCTTGCGGGCGGGGAAGCCGGCATAGTCGATCGCCTTCATGGCGGCATCGAGCGAGGCGTTAAAGTCGCCGGTGTCATAGGCCATGATCACGGGCGTCTGGTGCGGGAACTGGGTGATGAAGTTGGTGCGGCGCAGCTGGGCCGGATCGACCTTGAGCTGCCGCGCGGCCGTCTCCATCAGACGCTCGATCAGATAGCTCGCCTCGGGACGGCCCGCGCCGCGATAGGCATCGACCGGCGTAGTGTTGGTGTAGACACCGATCACCTCGGCATGGATCGCCGGGATGTTGTACTGGCCCGACAACAGCGTCGCGTAGAGATAGGTCGGCACCGAAGACGAGAATAGCGACATGTAGGCGCCGAAATTGGCGTAGGTCTTCACCTTCAATCCGGTGATCTTGTTGTTGGCGTCGAACGCCATCTCGGCGTGGGTGACGTGGTCACGGCCATGCGCATCGGTGAGGAAGGCCTCGGTGCGGTCGCCGGTCCACTTCACGGGGCGGCCAACCTTCTTCGAGGCCCACAGCGCCACCATCTCTTCGGGATAGATGAAGATCTTCGAGCCGAAGCCGCCGCCGACGTCGGGGGCGATCACGCGCAGCTTGTGCTCGGGGGCGATGTTGTAGAACGCCGAGAGCACGAGGCGGGCGACGTGCGGGTTCTGCGAGGTCGTGTAGAGCGTGAAGTGCTCCTCCGCCGCATCGTAATCGGCGATCGCCGCGCGCGGCTCCATCGCGTTCGGGGCCAGGCGGTTGTTGGTGACGTCGAGCTTGACGACATTGGCGGCCTTGGCAAAGGCGGCATCCGTCGCGCCCTCGTCGCCGATCACCCAATCATAGACCTGGTTGCCGGGAGCTTCGGGGTGAAGCTGCGGCGCGCCTGATTTGATCGCGGCTTGAACGTCGGCGACGGCCGGGAGCTCTTCATAGTCCACGACGACGGCTTCGGCGGCGTCGCGCGCCAAATTCTTGCTGTCGGCGATCACGACCGCGACGGCCTGACCGACGAAACGCACCGTCTCCGGCGCCATAGCCGGCCATGCGCCCATCTTCATCGGGCTGCCGTCCTTGGAGGTGATGGCCCAGCCGCAGATGAGGTTGCCGACCTTGTCGTCGACCAGCTGCTGGCCGGTGAGCACCGCGACGACGCCCGGCATCTTCAGCGCGGCGGACGAATCGATCTTCTTCACCTTGGCGTGCGCGTGCGGGCTGCGGATGAAATGAGCGTGGGTCATGCCCACCAATTTGATGTCGTCGACGTACCGGCCCTTGCCGGTAATGAAACGCTTGTCTTCCTTGCGCACGACGCGCGCGCCGATGCCTTCAACACCCATGTCTGGTCCTCCCCAGGAGTTTCCTTGACTGCGCTTTCCCTCGAAAGCAGCAGCGGTGGTTGTTCTTTCGAGGCTAGCCGCTCTACTCGGCCGCCTGCGAGACCTTCATGCGTCCGGCTGCATCCAGCACGGCCTTGACGATATTGTGATAGCCGGTGCAGCGGCAGATATTGCCTTCGAGCTCCTGACGAACGGTGGCTTCGTCGAGCTGGCCACCATGGCGCTGCACGATGTCGATCGAGGACATGATCATGCCCGGCGTACAATAGCCGCACTGCAGGCCATGATTGTCGCGGAAGGCGGCTTGCATCGGATGCAGCTCGTCGCCTTTGGCGATGCCTTCGATGGTGGTGACGCTGGCGCCGTCGGCTTGACCCGCCAGCATGGTGCAGGATTTCACCGCCCTGCCGTCCATGTGTACGACGCAGGCACCGCACTGGCTGGTGTCGCAGCCGACATGGGTTCCGGTGAGGTTGAGGTGATCGCGCAGGACGTGGACCAGCAGCGTGCGGTCCTCGACGTCGACGGCAACGGCCTTGCCGTTCACCGTCAGTTTGACTGTAGACACAGTGAAGTCCTCCCGAATGTTTGTCGTTATTCCAATTAGAGACAGCGCGAACGAAACTTTGCAACTGGGATTTTGGTGACGGCGCGTCATCGAAAGGTCATCGTGGCGGCTGCCGCCGATGCGCGATTCGGTCACGCGGATCCGTGCCGCCGCCGATGTATGGCGCGACCTCGTGGTGAGCTTTGGAAAAGGTGCTCGCTGCGTCTTTGACGGCGTGTGCTTGAAGGCCCATCGCGCGAAACGCTTGCTTGTCGTGCCTTACGCCTCGCCCGGTCGCACGTCGATTTCTCCCTTGGATGCGTAGTTCGTTGCGCGGATAGGAGCACGCGTCCATGCCGTTGTAATCGCGATCTTGGTAGTAGTCGGCCGCGGATTAAGTCATTGATTTCATTTGCGGCGATGCAGCAAGTCGCGGCGATCGGCGATGTCCTGGTGTTGAGTCCACCCCGTCATTTCGGGGCCCGAGCGGTGCGAGGGAGCCCGGAATCCATCGGGCAGCAAAGTAGGTGGAGCAATGGAGTCTCGCGACGTCGTCGCGCCCCGGAATGACATCGATTGAATGAGGCGCGGCAAAGCAGCCCTAGTACTTACTGGCGATTGATCGTAGCCGGGCGCCACCTTAGTCGGAGCTGACAAGCAACAGCAAAGGGATGGAAACGATGCAGATGAACGACAGCCAGCGTATCCCGGCATCGAAAGCCAAGGTGTGGGCCGCGCTCAACGATCCCGATATCCTCAAGCGGTGCATCCCTGGCTGCCAATCGCTCGAGATGTCGTCGCCGACGGAAATGACTGCGACCGTGGTGCTGAAGGTCGGGCCGGTAAAGGCGACGTTCGGTGGCAAGGTGACGCTGACCGATATCGAAGCACCGACCAGCTATCGCATCGTCGGCGAGGGCGCCGGCGGTGTTGCCGGCTTCGCCAAGGGCGGCGCAAGTGTCAGGCTCGAAGAAGAATCTCCTGACGTCACCATACTGCACTACGAGGCCGATGCGCAGATCGGCGGCAAGCTCGCGCAGCTCGGTTCGCGACTGATCGATTCGACCTCGCGAAAGCTCGCCGCCAATTTCTTCGAAAGTTTTGCGGCATTGGTAGCGCCATCATCCTGATTGCCGAATTCCTCCGTCGTCCCGGATCAGCGCTCACTCTGGACAACGCTACGCGTTGCCTCGAGTTCGCTTGTCCGGGACGACGGTCGAGCACGAGGCAAGGCAAGACGCAAGCCTCTACAACGGGATGAGCGTCGAAACGCGCCACTGATTCTCACTACTACCTTCCGCCTATACTAAGCGCGCAGCGGCGATGTTGTAATTCCGAACGATGGTTCGCAGACAAACTGCGCATCACGAGCGCATTGCGCTCGGGCGCTCCACGTGGCGCATGCAACAACATCGGAGGGAATACATGACCTTTGGAACGAAGGGCTTTTTGGCTGGCATTTCGATGATTGCGATGCTGGCCGCTGCGACATCCACCGCTCGCGCCAACGACTCCCTGATCAAGGCGCAATCCGATCAGAAGCAGTGGGCCGTCCCCGGTCACGACTACGGCAACACGCGCTTCAGCCCGCTCAAGCAGATCAACGCCGAGAACGCCGGCAAGCTGACGCTCGCTTATTCGTTCTCGCTGGCCTCGCTGCGTTCGAACGAATCGTCGCCGATCGTGATCGGCGACACGCTCTATGTCTCGACCTCCTGGGGCCCGAAATACGTCTATGCGCTCGATGCTGCCACCGGTAAGCGCAAATGGACCTTTGAACCGGAAATTCCCGATGACGTGCTGCAATACGCCTGCTGCGACGTCAACAATCGCGGCGTCTCCTATGCTGATGGCAAGATTTTCGTCGGCCGCCTCGACGGCAAGCTGACGGCGCTCGATGCCGCGACCGGCAAGGCGCTGTGGACGTCCAAGGTGGTCGATTACAAGCAGGGCTCGGTCATCACCTCGCCGCCGCTCGTCGTGCGCGACAAGGTCATCACCGGCTTCGGCGGCGGCGAGTACGGCGTGCGCGGTTCGCTCCAGGCCTTCGACATCAATACCGGCAAGCAGCTGTGGCAGACCTTCACCGTGCCCTCGCCGGATGAGCCCGGCGGCGACAGCTGGAAGGGCGACTCCGCCCAGCATGGCGGCGGCGCGGCCTGGCTGGTCGGATCCTACGATCCGAAGACCGACACGGTCTATTGGGGCACCAGCAATCCCGGTCCGTGGAACACAGGCGTCCGTTCGACCGGCGACGGCAATTTCGGCAAGCTGACCAACCTCTACACCGCCTCGACGCTGGCGCTCGATCCCAACACCGGCAAGATCAAGTGGCACATCCAGACCACGCCGGCCGATGCCTGGGACTACGACGGTGTCAACGAAGCCGTGCTCGCGGATCTCAAGATCGGCGGCAGCACTGTTCCGGCGCTGATGAAGGCCGATCGCAACGGCTACTTCTTCGTCGCCAATCGCGAGACGGGCAAGGTGCTCTCGGCTGAGAAGTACGTTTTCTCGAATTGGGCCAAGAAGTGGGACGTCAACACCATGCGTGCGGAAGAGGATCCCGACAAGCGTCCGGGTCCGAACCATCCGGCGAAGGACATCTGCCCGAACCTGATCGGCGGCAAGAACTGGCAGCCGATGTCGTTCAACCCGCAGACCGGCCTCGTCTATATCCCGTCCAACAATGTCTGCATGGACTGGGCAGTCTCGGACGTCGCCTATAAGCGCGGCGTGTTCTATCTCGGTGCCGAATTCCCGACCAAGGAAGGCCCCGGCGGTTTCCTTGGCGAGCTCATGGCGTGGGATCCGGTCGCTCAGAAGAAGGTGTGGTCGATCAAGGAAGACCTGCCGTTCAACGGAGGCACGCTGACCACCGGCGGCGGCCTGGTGTTCGCCGGCAACCTTCACGGCGACTTCCGCGCCATCGATGCGAAGAACGGCAAGGTGCTCTGGAGCAGGAATCTCGGCTCCGGCATTGGTGCGGGTCCGGTGACCTATGAGGTCGGCGGTAAGCAGTATGTCGCCATCGTCGTCGGTCGTACGGCCGCGATACCTGCGTTCCTGGGCGATATTGGAAAGAAGATGACGGCCGCAGCCCCCGAGGGCGGTTCTCTCTTCGTGTTCTCCGTCCAGTGACGACTGGCGCGCGTATCCAGAGGTGACAGGATACGCGCGCATTTTTTCACAGACGACAATTGCGGCATCGGCCGGCGCTTGTGCCGCAATCCTTGGCCCGAAACCCTTGGCCCGACACAGCTCCGGCCCAACCAAGCTATGGGAGACGAAGATGCGTCCGAATCAATCCGGCATCGGCACGAGCCGAAATCGCGCCATCTCAGGCCTGCTCGCTTGTGTCGCCGCGGCGTCGATTGTTTCGGCCTCGGCACTTCATGCCGAGGAGGCGCCGCCGTTCCGCCTCTGCGCCGATCCGACCAATCTTCCGTTCTCGAGCGATAGTCCGTCGCAGCCGGGGTTCTATGTCGAGATCGGGCCGGCGCTGGCGCAGGCGCTCGGCCGGCCGATCGCCTATGATTGGTACAAATCCTATTTCGGCAAGCGGACCGTGCGCGTCACGCTGCTCGGCAAGCAATGCGACGCCATGATCGGCCTGCCGCGCTCCGAGGATTTCATGGGACCGGCCGTGATCTTCTCCAGTGCTTTCGCCAAAGAGGGTTATGCGCTGGTGGCGGCGAAGGGAGAGGTGATCGGCGGCGCCGACGGTCTCAAGGGCAAGCGCGTCGCGGTGCAGTTCGCCAGCACGCCGCAAAACCTGCTCGCGAGCCGTGACGATATCCGGAAAGTCACCGTGCTCTCGCCGGAGGAAGGCATGCAGGCGCTTGACCAGGGCAAGGCTGACGTCGCCTTCATCTGGGGACCTGTCGCCGGCTGGCTCAACAAGACCAGCTACAACGATCGCTATCAGATTCAGCTGACCGAAGGAGAAGGCCTGTCATGGGACGCCGCCATCGGCTTTGCGAAGACATCCACCGAGCTCCGCGATCGCGTCGATGCCGTCCTGCCGCAGCTTCAGAAGACGATCGGCGAGCTCGCTGTGAAGTATGGCTTGCCGACGGGGCAGCCGGTGCGCTTCGGCGCGGCTCAGCCGGTGCCGGCGGGAACAACGACGGGGACGGGAACCGGCCCCAGTGTGGTGCAAGTCGCCAACGTGGTAGCGACCGAGACCAAGGGTGAGGCCAAGGGTGATGCCAAGGGCGATGCGCCTGCACCGAACGCTGAGACCGTCGATGCTGGCAAGGAGATCTTCAACGGCACCTGCGCGCATTGTCATGGTCCCGATGCCGTCCAGAGCGAGCGCAAGATCGATCTCCGGCTGCTGCATCACCGCTACGGCGAAGACATGCGCGACACGTTCTGGAAGACCGTTCATGAAGGCCGGCCGTCCAAGGGCATGCCGGCCTGGAAGGAAGTGTTCACCGACGAGCAGTTCGACAGCATCTATTCCTTCCTGCTGACGGTCCAGGCGGAATCCAACGACTGAACGGCCTTGACCGGACGGGAGCGGGAAGGTGTGCTAGCGTCCATTCGCCATCCTCCCGACGCCGAACCGGCGCAGGATGGGGCCGCTGCCGCGCATGCGGTGGATGCCTGTGCCGTGCAGTCTCGTGCGGTGGAGTCTTGTGCGGTGGAGTCTTGTGCGGTGGAGTCTTGGGAAGGCGCCATGACTAGCTTCCTGATCATCGACGATCATCCGCTGTTTCGCGAGGCGCTCGGCAGTGCGGTGCGGTTGGCGTTGCCGGAGGCGCGGATCCTCGAGGCGATGTCGATCGAGGACGCACTGCATATCCTGTCGGCCGAACAGGGCATCGACCTCGCGCTGCTCGACCTCTCACTGCCGGATGCGACCGGATTCTCCGGCTTTCTCCGCCTGCGCGAGACCCATCCGCGCCTGCCCGTCGCCATCGTGTCGAGCGAGGAGGACCAGCACGTGGTCCGCGAAGCGCTGGCGTTGGGAGCCGCCGGGTACTTGCCCAAGTCGACCTCCAAGCGCGAACTGGCGCAATCGATCGAAGGCGTGCTCAGCGGATCGGTGTCAGTGCCGAAGGATTTTGTCGTTGCGCCGCAACGACGACGGGCAGATGGCAACAAGGCGCTCGAGGTCAAGTTGCGCGAGCTCACGGCGCAGCAGCTTCGCGTGCTCGACCTGCTGCGCCGCGGTTTTCCGAACCGGCAGATCGCCCAGGAGCTTCGGCTCGCGGAATCCACGGTAAAGGCGCATATCACCGAGATCCTGCGCAAGCTCGGCCTGTTCAGTCGCAACAAGGCGATCGTCGAGGTCGGCAAGATGGACCTGCCGGATCCCAAGAGCCGGCCGTATGCGCGCATCGATCGCGGAAGGCCGCAATAATACGGTTCGTCATTTTGATCTGGATCAATCCGGTTCGCTCTGGCTCGAACATGTTTTATATACGGGGGCGCAGGCAACGATCGGGGAATGGTCCAAGGTGACGCGATTTCTGATTGTCGAAGATCATCCGCTGTTTCGCGAAGCTCTGGAAGGCGCCCTGCAGCTGGCGACGCCCGAGGCCACCATCCTGCAGGCGACCTCGATTGACGGCGCGCTCGGCCTGCTGTCCTCGACGGACGGCGTCGACTTGATCCTTCTCGACCTTTCGATGCCGGGGACGACAGGCCTGTCGGGGATCATCCGCATCAGGAAGGCGTTCCCGCGGATACCTGTCATCATTGTGTCCGGGTATCAGGACCCGCAGATCATTGGCAGCGCATTGTCGCTCGGTGTGTCCGGCTACATCCTCAAATCCTCTTCGAAACAAGAGCTAGCGCAGGGGATCAGTGAGGTCTTGCGCGGCTCGATCTGCCTGCCGGATGCGTATCGCGGGTTGGCGCGACCACAGCGGTCTGGAGGCCCCGCCCAGGAGCTGTTGAAGCGCCTGCACGACCTGACCTCGCAGCAACTGCGCGTCCTGGAAATGCTCCAGCGTGGCCTTCAGAACAAGCAGATCGCCTATGAGCTGAAGATTTCGGAGACCACGGTGAAGGTCCACGTCTCCGACATCCTGCGCAAGCTCAACGTGATGAGCCGCACCAAAGCCATCGTCGAAATGTCCAGAATTGATTTCGTGACGTTGGCCGCCGAGGGCACCGGGTCAAGGCGTGAGTGTGCCCGGCCAGATCAGCCCTGAGGTGATTTCTCCCGTTCGGGCTCGCCCTTCGAGGCGCGTCCTGCCGATGATTTTTTGCCGGTAAATCAGTGTCTTGAAATGCTGTAATATACTACCCCTACGGTGCATGGGGTTGTTTTCGCTTGTGTGGGTCCGCACTGGCCCGCGCCGCGCCTGGTTAGCTCAGCAGGAATGACAGCAGCGCCCGCATCTCGGCAGGCTTGATCGGTTTCTTCAGCACCTCGAGGCCCAGGAGGCTCGCCTCCTTCGCGGCTCTTTCAGAATAGTCGGCCGTGATGATCATGGCGGGGATGTCGAGCTTCAGATGCTCCCGGACCTCGGCAATGGCCGACAAGCCGCTCTCGCGGTGATCGAGATGGAGATCGGCGATGATGGCGTCCGGCGCGCCGCCGAGCTCGTTGAGACACAGGAGCGCGTCCGCGGCCGATCGCGTCGGCGCGACGTCGCAGCCCCATCCCTCCAGCAGGGCGGCCATCGCCTCGGCGCCATCAGGATCGTTCTCGATCAGCAGGATCTTGGCGCCTTCGAGGCCGCCACAGTGGCGCTCGGCGAGCTTGGCCTCGTGCCTCTCGTCGCTGACTTCAGCGAGGTCGGCCGATGCCAGCTCCAGAGTGAAAGTCGATCCCCTGCCGAGACGCGACGACAGCCGCACCTCGTGTCCGAGCACTGTTGCGAAACGGCGGACGATGGACAGGCCGAGCCCGAAACCGGCCTGGTCGGTCGCGCTCGCCTCGCCGCGCTGGAACTCGCGGAAGATCGCCTCCTGCTGCGTCTGTGCGATTCCCGGCCCTGTGTCGGAGACCTGAATGCAGATGCGGTCGCCCCTCGGACGGCATCCCATGATGACGCCGCCGCTGCGGGTATAGCGAATGGCATTCGCCAGCAGGTTCTGGAGGATCCTGCGCAGCATCATGGCATCGGAAGACACCGCGAGCGCGGAGGGGCGAATGCGCAAGGAAAGACCTTGTCTCCATACGGCCGGCTCGAATTCGTTTCGCAGCTGGTCGAACAGGGGAGCGAGCGCAATCGGCCGCACGTCGGGCCGCAGCGCGCCCGCATCGAGCTTGGCGATCTCGAGCAGCGAGCGCAGCAGGTCTTCCAGCGTCACCAGCGAGCGGTCGACCTGATCGATAAGGACGCCTGCTTCCTGCGATTCCATCATCTCGGTCAGCGCCGACAGCGTCAGGCGGGCCGCATTGAGCGGCTGCAACAGGTCGTGGGTGACGGAGATCAGCACCGAGGATTTCAGCGAGCTCGCGGCTTCCGCCTGCTGCTTGGCGCGATAGAGACCCTCATTGGCGCGCTCGACCGAGTGCAGGGCCTCGCGCAACTGATGCGTCCGGTCGCGAACCTTGTGGTCGAGCGCGATGGCGGTCTCGAACAACGAGAATGCGTTGAGCTGCTGGTCCATCGAGCGCTCGACGCGCGACATCAGCGCGGCATTGATCTTCCGCAGCTTGGCGGCCTCGCGCTGCAGCTGGTCCATCGAATCGGGGCCCTGCGCCATGTCCGTCACGCGGTGCGCCTTCCGATCGCGACGCCCGTAAAGGTCTGATTCACATGCATCGAGCCGAATTGCTCGCCATAGGTATGAAAGCCGACGACGCGGTTCTGCCGGTACAGTTCGGACATGTCGCGGGCGAGCTGGTGCTGCTCGGCGTCGAGGCGGCGGAGCAGACATTCAAAGCCGATATAGAGCGAGACGTCTCCGATCTGGTCGCGGATCTCGGCGAAGGTCTCACGGGTCGAGCCGACCAGGCTTTTCGACGAGGCCGCGGTCAGCACCATGCCCTCGTCGATCGCGCAGAAGAAATGCAACGAACCGTCGGGCTCGACACGCTGGATCGACCTTGCGTAATAGGAGCCGCCGACGCGCACCAGGACCGGATGGGATGCGAAGGAGAACGGGTCGAGCTTGGCGTCCATGATCCCGACCATGCGCGAATATTCCTCGGCCGCCGGCTCGGCATTCAACTCCCTGACCGTTCGATTTTCGATGTCGGCCTCCGTGACCACCATCTTCTGCGCCCGCGGCTCGAAATTATCGCATTTGAAGACCCGGAACGGCAGTGACGTGCTCAACAGGATCAGGAGCGCGGCATTGCTGTGTGCCTCACCGTCAAAGAACACAAAGGTCCTCTCGAAGCGCATTCCGTCGCCCGCGGAGCCGCCGACGACGGGGATATCGTCGAGCGAGGCATAGATCGCGGACATCACCGCCTCTTCGCGGCGGCACAGGCCGTCGATCAGGACCAGGCCGAAGGGACTCCCGCGGTCGATCTGCGGGGTCGCTCGCAGCAGCTCGTGCCGGAGCTCGCCGCCGATCCTGCGGCCGTCCTCGACCTGGAAGCTGTCGAGGTTGAAGATGGGCCGCACCGCGGCCGAGAAGTCCGAGCGGCTGAAGGCGAGGGCCACGACACTGTTCTCGTCCCAGCCGTCTGGCGCGAGCTCGCCCGCGGTGGTGCAGCCGCAGACCCGGGTCTCATCGAATTGTCGGGTGATCGCGGCGATGAAATGGTGGGGGTCGTAGCGCGGAGAGAGGAAGACCAGGATCAGCGCCAGCTCGTCGGACGGGAGCTGGCTTGCAAGCTCGGCCACGGCTTCATCGACGGTCGCGGCCTTCGATTTGGCAACGGCAACACCAGACGCAACGCCAAACCGAGACTCGGTTTGCCCCACTCCGCTTCTCCCTCGAGACCAGCTTGGTCTAACGCCAAGTGCATAATTATTGTCTGACAAGTGCCGTAAGAATAAGGCGTTTTCCGGCTAGCCGCAACACGCGAGCTCGCTCGGGGCCCGCTCCCGGAGCTGACTCTCTCCGCTCCCGGATGCAGATCGGACGAATTTACCGCCCTTTATCGATTGTGCCTTAGTTTTGCGCATCCAGGTCTGGGGGCGGGGCGCCTCCAGATCGCGGCTGAAGACTGAATGGGGGTTTGGAAATGTCCGGGCGTACAGCGTCGCCGTCTAAGCGCAGCATATTTCCGACCGTCCGGTTCCGCGCCAAGATCATGCTCGGTTTTGCCGCCGTGCTGGTCATCTCGGCCGGAAGCATGGCGTTCTCCTATTTCGGTTTCGAGCGCGTCTCATCCGGCGTAGGCTCCTATCGCCGCAGCGTCTCGGAGGCCGATCTTGCCCGCAACATCGACCGCGAGCTGCTCGGTTACCGCTCGGCCGTCAAATATTTCGTCCTCACCGGCAAAGAAGAAGACGCCAAGGTGGCGCTTGACGCCGAGACCAGCCTGAAGAATGCCATCGACCAAGCGGTCAAAAGCGCGAAGACACCGGCGCGGCAGGACAGCCTTGCCAAGCTCGCCAAGGAATTTTCGAACTTCTCCACGACCTTCGCCAAGGTCCTTAAGGCCAAGCGCGACAGCGCACTGCTGGTGCAGAATCAGCTCACGCGCCAAGCCAATCTCCTGAAATACAAGCTCGACGATATCGGCAACAACGCCTCCGATTCCGAGGCGCAGGCGATCGAGTTCGGCACCAAGCAGGTCAATGCCCAGTTCCAGACGGCGAGCGCTGCGGCGACCAATTTCGTGCTGACGTCCGACCAGGCGATCGCGAGCAGTGCGCTGGCGCGGCTGAAATTCGTCGAGAACTCGCTCGGCGCGGTCTATTCCATGGACGACAAGATCGTCGACGGCCTGAAAGATGCCAAGACCATTCTCGCTGCCTATCGCGACG
>Ga0209758_1004256_pt1 | contig 12104 bp, 14 predicted proteins | sample AraplaMF_Col_mMF_FD_184258 | JGI IMG/M metagenome (GOLD analysis project Ga0209758, IMG submission 184258) | Arabidopsis root microbial communities from the University of North Carolina, USA - plate scrape MF_Col_mMF (SPAdes) (version 2) | ecosystem: Host-associated > Plants > Roots > Endosphere... | reverse complement strand
CGAGTTCGGGGTGGCGCGGCACCTGGTGAACCTGGAGGTGGTCAACACCTACGAGGGGACGCACGACGTGCATGCATTGATCCTCGGCCGGGCCCAGACCGGGATTGCTGCGTTCTCGTAGCCCGGATGCCAATCCGGGTTTGTTCGTTCGTTCGTACGCTCGTGCGAGCAAAGGCGCGGGCGGGCAGGCTGGGGCGCGCCGGACGGAGCGGTCATCGCCCCTGGGGGCGATGACTACCCTGCGCTCCATCCTCATTGGCGCTCCCCAGCCTGCCCGCCCGCGCCTTTGCCGAAGCAGCGGCTTCTTGCGGAGATCCCGGATTGGCATCCGGGCTACAGATACAAGACCCCGTTCTCGAACGGCCTGCACCATGCACACACCGAGCTTGTGTTCTCGCCCAAAAGAGATGCTGGTTCGGCAAATGCGTACCATGGCGTAGATCAAAGGACAAAGGAGACCCCGATGACCACCGCCTACGACTTCGAAGCCACCTCCATCGACGGCAAGCCCACAAGCCTCGCGGCGCAGCGCGGCAAGGTGATCCTGTTCGTCAACACCGCCAGCGCCTGCGGCTTCACGCCGCAGTTCGCCGGGCTGGAGGCGCTGAACAAGAAGTACGCCGACAAGGGCCTGGTGGTGATGGGTTTCCCGAGCAACCAGTTCGGCCACCAGGACCCGGGCACCAACGACGAGATCTCGTCGTTCTGCCAGCTCAATTACGGCGTCAGCTTCCCGATGATGGCCAAGGTCGACGTCAACGGCGGCGAAGCCCACCCGCTGTGGAAATGGCTGACGGCCGAAGCCCCGGGCATCCTCGGCACCAAGGCGATCAAGTGGAACTTCACGAAGTTCCTGGTCGGCAAGGACGGCCAGGTGATCAAGCGTTATGCGCCGACCGACACGCCCGAATCGCTGTCGGCCGACATCGAGGCCGCGCTGGCCGCACCCGCGGCCGGCTGAACCTCGACCGGCGCATTGCCCGCCGGTGCCACGCAGACCCGGTTGCGCCCGGTCGCCTTCGCGACGTACAGCGCCGCATCGCTGCGCGACAGCAAGGCCTCCAGCGTGTCCCCGCCCGGCTGCCAGCCGGCCACGCCGACGCTGACGGTCGGTCGGATCGGCCGCCCGGCATCGTCCTCGACGCACAGCGCGGCAATCGCGACGCGCAGCCGCTCGGCCACCGCCACCGCGCCGTCGTGCCCGGTCTCGGGCAGCAGCGCGACGAACTCCTCGCCGCCCCAGCGGCCGAACACGTCGACCTCGCGCAGCGCCGCCTGGCAGGCGCGCGACACCGCCTGCAGCACGCGGTCGCCGGCCAGGTGGCCGTGCTCGTCGTTGACGCGCTTGAAATGGTCGATGTCCAGCAGCAGCGCCGCGAAGCTGCTCTCGGTGCGCGCAACGCGCTTCAGCTCGGCCGAGCCGCGCATGGCGATGGCACGGCGGTTCAGCGCGCCGGTCAGCGGGTCGGTCGTGGCCAGCGTCTCGAGCTGGCTCTGCGCCTGCTTCAGCGCGGTCACCTCGGTCAGGCTGCACAGCCAGCCGGGCTCGTCCTCGTGCACCATCGGCACGCAGCGCACCAGCACCCAGAACGGCGTGTCGTCGCCGCGGTGCAGGCACATCTCGTTGACGCGGCCAGGCTGGATCTGCGCCTGCGACGACAGGCTCTTGATCAGGTCGTGCAGCTGCGCGTGCGCACTCTGCTGCGCCGCCGCCGCATCGGCCTGGCCGTCGTCGCCGAACAGCCGCAGCAGCGCGGCATTGGCCAGCACGATCGACAGGTCGGCCTGGCGCAGCACCGCCACCGGCGCGGGCGCGGCCTGCAGCACGTCTTCGGCCGCCTTGCGGCGCAGCGACACCACCACCTCGCGGCGGCGCTTCTCGGCATAGCCCAGCAACAGCAGCAGCGCCACCAGCACGCCGGCTTCCAGCGGCATGGTGCGCAGCGCAGCCCAGCGCAGCTGCGCGCTGTCGACCACCATCCCATAGCGCCACGGGGTCGATTCGATGTCGTAGACCAGGGCCAGGTCGGCGCCCAGGCGCTGGCGGTTGTTGGCCGGCGCGGTGCGCAGCGGGCTCCAGTCGCCGGCCGCACCGGCCCGCTGCGCCACCTCGGCCAGCGTCGGCGCCTTGTCGGAAGCGCCGCCCACCATCGTCGGGTGCGCGATGACGCGATCCTTGTCGTCCAGGATGAAGGCAGTGGCAATGCCCAGCGCCGGCCGGCGCACGTACTGCGACAGGTTGTCGAGCTGGAAATCCATCGCCGCAATGCCGCGGTAGTTGCCGTCGGCATCGTCGATCGGGATCGCCAGCGTGCTGACCAGGCCGTTGCCCTTGGGATCGTCGTACGAAGCCGACCAGACCGGCGCGCGCCCCGGGTTGCGCTCGACCAGCCCGTTCAGGTAGGCGTCGCGGCGCAGCATGTCGGGCGTGAACAGCTGCAGGTCGTCGGAGGCCGGCGGGTAGATCAGGTGGAAGCCCCGGCCCGACAGGTAGTACACCGCGGCGGCCGCCGACTGCGTGGTCTTGGCATGGATCAGCGCCGGGCCGAGCGACAGCGCGATCTCGATCTCGCGGCCGAGCGCGCTCTTCGGGCCGGGCTTGCTGCCCGCCATGCTGAAGGCCGGCGAATCGGCATGGTTGTTGACCGAGGCGCGGGCGGTGCGGTGCGCGGCGCGCGTGATGGGCAGCAGCACGATCGTGTTCGGCACGTCCAGCCGCTCGGCCAGCGCGTTGCGGTGCGCCTCGCTCAGCTCGATGGCGTCCTGCTGGAACAGGCCGTTGGCCACGCCCTGCAGCATGAAGACGCTGTCGCGCGCAGAGCGGGTCGACAGGCTGACCTCTCGTGCCGCCTCGTGCGCGGCATCCTGCATCTCGCCCCACAGGCGGTCCTGGCGGGCCGACCACGCGGCCACGAAGGCGGCAGCGGCCAAGGTCACCACGGTGACGTAAGCCGCCCAATGGGCCTTCATGCTGATCGATCTGACGGACACTGGCTACACCTCGTGCGGTGGATATCGGCCCAGGCCATCGGCACTGAAGGGAGAGGGTCGCCGATAATTTCCATCCGACACAGACTTCTCCACCCAAGGCAGCCACCATGTTCGAGCACGTCGACGCCTACGCGGGCGATCCCATCCTGACCCTCAACGAGGCCTTCGGCCACGACCCGCGGCCGCACAAGATCAACCTGAGCATCGGCATCTACTTCGACGATGCCGGCCGCCTGCCGGTGATGCACGCGGTGCGCGAGGCCGAGAGCGCGATGCTGCAATCGATCGGCGCCCGCCCCTACCAGCCGATGGAAGGTGCCGCCAACTACCGCCAGGCCGTGCAGCACCTGCTGTTCGGCGCCACGCACGAGGCGGTGACGAGCGGGCGCGTCGCGACCATCCAGACGCTGGGCGGCTCGGGCGGGCTGAAGGTGGGCGGCGACTTCCTGAAGCGCTACTTCCCGAACTCGAACGTCTGGGTCAGCGACCCGACCTGGGACAACCACCGCGCGATGTTCGAAGGCGCCGGCTTCACCGTCAGCACCTACCCCTACTACGACGCTGCGACCGGCGGCGTGCGCTTTGCCGAGATGCTGGCCGCGCTGTCGGTGCTGCCCGAGAAGAGCATCGTGCTGCTGCACGCCTGCTGCCACAACCCGACCGGCGTCGACCTGAGCGCGGCGCAGTGGGCCGAGCTGATCCCGGTGCTGGCGCAGCGCAAGCTGATCCCGTACGTCGACATCGCCTACCAGGGCTTCGGCGACGGCATCGCCCAGGACGCGTTCGCGATCCGCGCGCTGGCGGACGCGGGGCTGAGCTTCTTCGTCGCAAGCTCGTTCTCGAAGAGCTTCTCGCTGTACGGAGAGCGCTGCGGGGGCTTGAGCGTGGTGTGCCCGAACGCGGCCGAGGCCGCGCTGGTGCTGGGCCAGATGAAGGCGACGATCCGCAAGAACTACAGCAGCCCGCCGACGCACGGCGGCCAGATCGTCGCGCGCGTGCTGCAGACGCCGGCCCTGTACGCGCAGTGGGCGGCCGAGCTCGACGCGATGCGCACCCGCATCAAGGCGATGCGCGAGAAGCTGCATGCGGTGCTGACGGCCAAGCTGCCGGGCCGCGACTTCGGCTACTTCCTGAGCCAGCGCGGCATGTTCAGCTACACCGGGCTGAGCCCGCAGCAGTGCGACCGGCTGCGCGAGGAGCATGCGGTGTACCTGGTGCGCTCGGGCCGCATGTGCGTGGCCGGCCTCAACTCGGGCAACGTCGAGGCGACGGCCGTCGCGATGGCCGAGGTGCTGAAGTAGCCCGGGCACCCCCCGAGCGCAACAAGTTCTTTCAGGTCGCGTGTAAGGCCGTCCAGCACGGGTCGACAGACGCAGGCAAGCCGACGCATCGGCTGCACCCCCACACCAACCTGAAGGAACCGATCATGCTGAACCTGAAATCCGGCCTCGCCCTGGCCACCACCGCCGCCGCCCTGTTCTCGCTGGGCACCGTTGCCACCAGCGTGCAGGCCGCCGAAGAAGGCAGCGTCAAGTGTGCCGGCGTCAACAGCTGCAAGGGCACCTCGGAGTGCCAGACCGCCAAGAGCGGCTGCAAGGGCCAGAACAGCTGCAAGGGCCAGGGCTGGGTCGGCAAGAAGACGGCCGCCGAGTGCACCAGCGCCGGCGGCACGGTGCTGAAGTAAGGCGGTCCCCCGAAGCCGGCACCGACATGAATACCGCGCTGCACGGCTTCGGGCTCGGCCTGAGAACCGAGCACTACGGCGATTTCAGCGAGCGCGCGCTCGCGCGCCGCGTCGACTGGCTCGAGGTGATCTCGGAGAACTACATGGTGCCCGGCGGCCAGCCGCTGCACCACCTGGACCGCATCCGCCGCGATCACCCGATGGTGATGCACGGCGTGTCGCTGTCGATCGGCAGCACCGACCCGTTGAATGCCGGCTACCTGCGCGACCTGAAGGCGCTGGCCGATCGCGTCGAGCCCGCGTGGATCTCCGACCACCTGTGCTGGACCGGCGTCGACCACCACAACCTGCACGACCTGATGCCGATGCCGTACACCGAGGCGGCGCTGCGCCACCTGGTGCCGCGCGTGCAGCAGGTGCAGGACCTGCTGGGCCGGCGGCTGGTGCTGGAGAACGTGTCCAGCTACGTCGCCTTCGCGGCCGACGAGATGAGCGAATGGCAGTTCATCGCCGAGCTGCTGCAGCGCGCCGACTGCGAGCTGCTGCTGGATGTCAACAACGTGTACGTCAGCAGCGTGAACCACGGCTTCGACGCGCGCCGCTTCATCGACGCGATGCCGCGCGAACGCGTGCGGCAGATCCACCTGGCCGGGCACGAAGACCACGGCGATCACCTGATCGACACCCACGACCACCCGGTGTGCCCGGCGGTGTGGGATCTCTATGCCTACACCGTGCGCCGGCTCGGCGAGGTGCCGGCGATGATCGAGCGCGACGACCACATCCCGCCGCTGGCCGAGCTGCTGGACGAGCTGGACCAGGCGCGCGCGGTGGCGGCCGCGGCGCTGGACAAGGCGGTGGCGGCATGACGACGCTGCAGGAACAGCAGCGCCGGTTGCATCGCGCGATGCTGGGCGGCACCGCGCCAGAGGGCCTGCTGCGCGAGCCCGCCCGGCACGAACCGTTGCTGCACATCTACCAACACGCCTACCGCGCCCGGCTCGTCGCCGCGCTGCGCGACAACCACGGCGTGCTGCCGCGCGCGATGGGCGACGCGGCCTTCGATGCGCTGGCCGAGGCCTACCTCCAGGCACACCCGTCGCGGCATCCGTCGATCCGCTGGTTCGGGCACCGGTTGGCCGACTTCATGGCGGCGAACGGCGAGCTGGTGCCGCACCCGGCCTTCGTCGACCTGGCGCGCATGGAATGGGCACTGCGCGATGCCTTCGATGCAGGCGACGCGACGCCGTTGACACCGGCCGGGCTGGCGGCGCTGCCGCCCGACGGCTGGCCGCAGCGCGTGCTGCGCTTCCATCCGAGCGTGCAGGTGCTCGCGCTGGCCTGGCGGGTCGAACCGGCCTGGCGTGCGCTGCAGGCCGGCGGCGACGACCCGGAGCTGCCGGAGCCCGAAGCCGGCGAACACGCATTGATCGTCTGGCGCCCGGCACTGGAGACGCGCTGGCGCACCACGGCGAGCGACTTCGAGGCCGGCCTGCTGGCGGCGGCGATGCAGGGCAGCGACTTCACTGCGCTGTGCGCGATCGGCGGCCGCGAACTCGGCGACGAACAGGCGGTCGCGGGCGTGGTCGGCGCGATCCAGCAGTGGGCGGCCGAGGGCTTGCTGGTCCCCCCGGAGCACGCTGCCTGAGGGGCCGTATACTGCCGGCCAGCGCTGATTTGTTCCGGCTTGCGGGCGCTCTATAAATGCAGCTAAAGACAGGACGCACACCGGTGTCCCGATTCTTGGCGACGCCGGTTTTCTTTTTTGGGGTGCGCTCCACATGGGTTCCGTGGGTGAAGTCAAACCGCAGGTGATGCCGTTCACCGATCCGTTGCCGCTGCGCAGCGGCGCGAGGCTGGGCGACTACACGCTCGTCTATGAAACCTACGGCACGCTGAATGCCGACCGCAGCAATGCGGTGCTGGTGTGCCATGCGCTGAACGCGTCGCACCACGTCGCCGGCACCTACGCCGGCGAGCCGCGCAGCGAGGGCTGGTGGGACAACCTGGTGGGCCCCGGCAAGCCGCTGGACACCGACCGCTTCTTCGTGATCGGCGTCAACAACCCCGGCTCATGCTTCGGCTCGACCGGGCCGATGCACGTCGACCCGACCACCGGTCGCGTCTACGGCGCCGACTTCCCGGTCGTCACGGTGGAAGACTGGGTCGATGCGCAGGCGCGCCTGCTCGACCGGCTGGGCATCGCGCAGCTCGCGGCGGTGCTGGGCGGCAGCCTCGGCGGCATGCAGGCGCTGAGCTGGTCGCTGCGGCACCCCGACCGGCTGCGCCATTGCATCGCGGTGGCCACCGCGCCCAACCTGTCGGCGCAGAACATCGCGTTCAACGAGGTGGCGCGGCGCGCCATCGTCACCGACCCCGAGTTCCACGGCGGCCACTACTACGGCTACCGCGTCGTGCCCAAGCGCGGGCTGCGCGTGGCGCGGATGATCGGCCACATCACCTACCTGAGCGACGACGCGATGGAGGCCAAGTTCGGCCGCGGGCTCAAGGCCGGCGCCCCGGGCTACAGCACGCAGGACATCGAGTTCGAGATCGAGAGCTACCTGCGCCACCAGGGCGACAAGTTCAGCGAGTATTTCGACGCCAACACCTACCTGCTGATCACGCGCGCGCTCGACTATTTCGACCCGGCGCGCGAGTTCGGCGGCGACCTGAGCGCGGCCTTCGCCGGCGCGCGCTGCAAGTTCCAGCTGGTCAGTTTCACGACCGACTGGCGTTTCTCGCCGGAGCGCTCGCGCGAGATCGTGCGCGCGCTGCTCGACAACCGCTTCGACGTCAGCTACGCCGAGATCGACGCGCCGCACGGGCACGACGCCTTCCTGCTCGACGACGTGCGCTACCACGGGGTGCTGCGGGCTCGCTTCGACAACATCGCGAAGGAGTTCGGGGCATGAGCGACAGGAAAGACATTGAACTCATCGCCGAGATGGTTCCGCCCGGCTCGCGCGTGCTCGACCTCGGCTGCGGCAGCGGCGAGCTGCTGGCCCACCTGCGCGACAAGCGCCAGTGCACGGGCTACGGCATCGAGATCGCCGACGCCAATGTGCTGGCCTGCACGCAGCGCGGCGTCAACGTGATCCAGCTGAACCTCGAGGAAGGCCTGTCGATGTTCGAGGACCGCAGCTTCGACGTGGTGCTGCAGCTGGACACGCTGCAGCACCTGCGCAACACCGAACGCATGCTGCTCGAGACGGCGCGCGTCGGCCGCGTGGGCATCGTCAGCTTCCCGAACTTCGCGCACTGGGCCAACCGGCTGCGCATCGCGACCGGCCGCATGCCGGTGACCAAGGCCCTGCCCTACGAGTGGTACGACACGCCGAACATCCGCGTCGGCACCTATGCCGACTTCGAGGTGCTGGCGCGCAAGAGCGGGCTGCAGATCATCGATTCTTTCGGCATCCAGAACGGCACGGTGCGCCGGCGCCGGCCGAACCTGACGGCCAGCGTCGCGGTGTTCAAGTTCGAGAAGGCCTGAGCTTCAGTCGTTCTTCAGGCGCTTGAGCAGCGCCGCACCGGTCAGCAGTTCGAGCTGGGCCTCGAGCCGGATCACCCGGCCGGTCAAATCTTCGATCTTCTGCTGCTGGGATTTCATCGCCTCCGACTGGCGGTTGACCTTGTCCTCGAGCTTGATGACGGAGGTGAACGCACTCCAGATCTTCTCGGTGACCCCCATCAAGCGGCCTTGCGCGCCGGGGTCTTGGCGGCCTTGGCTTCCATCGCGGCGATGCGCTTGTTGCTGGCGGCGATGAAGTCGAGCGCATCGTCGATCGACGCGGCAGCCCGGTCGGCGGCGGCCTTGGCCGCATCGGCCAGCGCGATCAGGTCGGCCTCGCCTTCGGTGGATTCATAGGCCGCCGCGCCGCGGCGCATCAGCTCGGAAATCGGCAGGCCGAGCCGCTGGGCCTTCGCGGCGATCGCCTTCTTCTCCTGGGACGTGGCCTGCACCACGATGCGTTCAACGGCTCCGGACACGGCGTGCTCCCGCGGAATGGGTCATGGACATGATATGTACATGATCCGCGAGGCACTGGCAAGCGCGGGGGCTCTGGGGCGCTTCGGGCTGCCCTATTCCTTGTCGTGCCCCAGCAGCGCCGCCTTCAGCAGGTGGTCGGCCGGCGCGCTGCCGACCCAGATCTTCAGCACCATCGCGAAGAACTCGGCGTCGCCCACCGGCTCGCCCTGCGGCTGGCCCATGATGTAGAAGGTGGTGCCCTTGCCGGGCACGAACTCCATCGCGAAGGTCTCGCCGGTCGCCATCTTCGAGCGGCCGGAGAAGATCTCGATCAGCCGCGTCGCCGACAAGGTGTGCTTCTGCACCATCTCCTTCGGCGAGTTCTCCGACATGCCCTTGATGAACAGGCGGCCCAGGTCGGTGCCCGGCAGGTCGCGCAGCGCGGTGAACTGCAGCCGCTTCGGGCCCGGCAGCGCCAGCAGTTCGTCGGCGGTGCCGACCTTCTTCGTCGTGTAGAGCCCGAGGTCGTAGACCTTGAAGATCGCGCGGAAACGCGTGCCGGCTCCGTTCAGCAGCAGCGGCGTGCCCTGCACCTGCATCAGCGGCTCGAACTTGGTCGAGGTGGTGGCGGCCTGCGCGGCCCCCACGGTCAGTGCCAGGGCCACGGCCAACGTGGCGGCGGCAGCATTCGTGCGGAACGGGGTCATGCGTCTCCTCGGGGCCATCTGTTTCTTGGATGGCGCCGATTATTCGGGCTTATGCCGGCCGCAACAAGCCCGCACACCCTGACTCCGCCCCGGATCGCACGATCGTTCGTGAAGCTTGGCGCGGTGATCTTTGGGGCTGGCGGCCGATTTCGCGCGAGGCCTCGACCAGCACCGAGTCGCCGAATTCGTGCGTGCGGTAGCCGCCCGCCTCGAGCGCCGCATCGGCGCGCCGCAGCAGCACGGGGTCGACGAAGGCCTGCAACAGCGCATGGTGGCTGCTGCCGGGTTCGTGCGTGCCGCTGACGATCGCATCGACCACGCGCAGCCGCGACGCCGGGCCCAGCCGCTGCGTCGCGAGGCCCATGCCCGGGCGCAGCGGCAGCGCCTGCGCGGCGGCATGTTCGAGCGCCCGCGTCACGGTCGTGCCGAGCGCGACGATGCGCCCGCCGCTGCGCCGCGTGTCGGCGATCGCCTGCACCGTGGCTTCGGGCAGGTGGTAGGGCTCGTCGAAGGGCAGCCGCGCGTCGAGGGCGACGTCGCCGGTCGACGAGATGCCGGCCGCATGCGTGAGCGTCGCGAAGCCGATCGCGCGCTCGCGCAGCGCGTGCAGCATCTGCCAGTCGAGCACGAAGCCGGCCGACGGCGGCTCGAAGGCCACCGGCAGCGCCGCCACCTGCGTCCACACGTCCCACAGCGCGAGCGGCTGAGCGACGTGCGCGTACTGGATGGGCCGGCCATGGCGGGCGATGCCGGCCCAGATCTCGTCGGGCGTGCCGGCAAAGCGCAGCTCGATCAGCCGCGGGTGGCCGAGCAGGCGTTCGACGCGCGCCTGCAGCGGCCCGAGCTGCAGCAGGTCGCCGGCGCGCAACGGTGGCGGCGCCGGGCGGTCCTCGGTGCGCGTGCGGTGGTCGCCGGCGCCGAAGACGATCGCAGTGAAGTCGCGCACCGCGTCGACCTCGAGCGAGCGGCGGCCGGCCAGGCGCACCTCGACGACGGCGCCGCTGCGTGCATGCATGCCGCCCAGGCTGGCGGGCAGCGTGGCCGCATCGTTGGCAATCAGCAGGTCGCCCGGCCGCAGGAAGCGCGCGAGCTGCGAGCGCTGCGCGTGGTGCAGCACGCCCTGGGCGTCGAGCACCAGCAGGCGCGCGTCGCGCGGGCGCTGGGTGGGTTGGTGAGCGGCTTTCATGCGAACTCCGGGTGGGCGACGGTGTTGGCGATCAGCGCGACGATGACGCGTGCCGCGTCGGCCGGCTGCTTCAGCGTGGCGGGGTCGGCGTCGGGCACGGCGGCCGCGTGCAGCGGCGTGTCCATGTCGCCGGGGTCGACCGACAGCACGCGCACGCCGTGCTCGCGCAGCTCGGCGTCCCAGATGCGGCTCAGGTGGTGCAGCGCCGCCTTGCTGGCGCCATAAGCACCCCAGCCGGGGTACGGCGTCACCGCGGCATCGCTGCTGATGTTGAGCACCAGCGCCTGCGCGCCGGTGCGGGCCGAGGCGGCCAGTGCGCCCAGCAGCGCCTTGCCGAGGCGGAACGGGCCGAGCAGGTTGGTCGCGAGCGCCGTCTCCAGGTCTTCGCAATCGGTGTCGGCCAGCAGCGCGAGCGGCACCGGGCCGAGGCTGGACGCGTTGTTGATGAGGACGTCCAGCCCGCCCAGCGCGGCGGTGACCTGCAGCGCGAGCGGGTGGATGTCGTCCTTGCGCGAGACATCGCCGGCGATGCCGTGGCTGCCGGGGATGTCCTGCGCGATGCGGCGCACGCGGGCGGCGTCGCGGGCGATGAAGGCGACGCGCGCGCCGCGCGCCGACAGCGCGCGCACCAGCGCCAGGCCGAGGCCGGAGGTGCCGCCGGTCACCGCGATGCGCAGGCCGGCGAGGGGATCGTCTCGAAGGGTGTTCATGGAAGGCTCCGTGGAGTGATGGCTGCACGATAGGCAGCGCGGTCCGCGGCGCCCAGTGGGCGGTCCGTCAGATTGGCGAAGCGTCCGATCCGCCGTCATCTGGTGACAATGCAAGCCATGGATGAGCCCTCCGACCCGACCGCCAGCCACCTGGCCCGCAACCTCGTCAGCCTGCGCCATGCGCGCGGCCTGACGCAGGACGGGCTCGCCAAGGCCGCCTCGCTGCCGCGTTCGACGATGGCGACGCTGGAGTCCGGTGACGGCAACCCGTCGCTGGCGGTGCTGGTGAAGGTGGCCGGTGCGCTGGGCGTGCCGATCGACGAGCTGCTGGCCTCGCCGCGCGCGATGGTGCGGCATTGGGCGGCCGACGAGGTCGCGCTGCGCAGCCGGCCGGCCGGGCGCGGGCGCGGCGTGCGGCTGCGGGTGCTGATCCCGGAGTCGGTGCCCGATGAAATGATGGAGGTGATGGACTTCGAGCCCGGCGCGGTGATGGGTGGCACGCCGCACCTGCCGGGCACGCGCGAGTTCTTCACCTGCCTGGACGGGCGCGTGAACCTGATGGTGGCGGGCGAGCGCTATGCGCTCAGCGAGGGCGAGGTGCTGGCCTTCCCGGGGAACCTGCCGCATTCGTATCAGAACGCCGATGCACAAGAACCCGCGCGCGGCATCTCGCTCGTGGTGCTCGCGAAAGCAGGCGTTTAGCGGCGTGGGGCGTTCCCGGATTGGCATCCGGGCTTGTATGTTCCGTCTGCACCCCCAGACGCAGCGGATGAGGGTGTCGGGATGGAGGGACGATCCGGGCCATCTGCCGTCAGCAGCGGACAGACCACCGTAGTGATTCCCCATTTCGTTC
>Ga0209758_1004253_pt1 | contig 12111 bp, 10 predicted proteins | sample AraplaMF_Col_mMF_FD_184258 | JGI IMG/M metagenome (GOLD analysis project Ga0209758, IMG submission 184258) | Arabidopsis root microbial communities from the University of North Carolina, USA - plate scrape MF_Col_mMF (SPAdes) (version 2) | ecosystem: Host-associated > Plants > Roots > Endosphere... | reverse complement strand
CTGCAGGCGGTTGGCGGCGACGGTTCGCCGCGCAGCCATGAGAGCGATGGGAGACCTTAGTTGTGGCGGTGTCCCTGGGAACGGTTAGCCCCGTGCGGCAATTCGTCAGAACCGCGCTGGTCCTTCTCCTGGCGATCATGGCACTTCCAGCGGCGCTGTTCGTCGCGGCATGGCTCTGGCTTTGGTTCGAGAGCGCCAAGGTTGACAGCTTCTATCGGGAGCATCGCCTGCTTGGCGAAATGCGCGCGGTGGAAAAGGAGAGCACGAATAATTCCGTGCCGGCCCGCGAAGCCCTTTTGAAGGCGGTTCCGCTGGGAACGGACAGAGCGGCAGCCATCGCTTTGCTCAGCAAGGAGACACTTCACTGCCAGGGAGCCGGGCCGGTCAATTGTCAGACCTTGTCCGCAAACGTCCTTGGCTACAAGCAATGGATCATCGACCTGGAATTCGATCGCGATGAGCGGCTGAGCAACGCGCGGGTCGCGATCTGGAACATCTTTCTCTAGCGGTCAGATATCGCCAAGACCCGTTGCTGTGTTCACGAGTGCACAGATCAAAACGCCCTCGTCCGTAGTAGTGCGGAGCGACATAAGAAAATCTTTTAAACGATCATTAGCCGCTTCGCGTCACCTTGTTTCAATGAAGGTCATCGTCGCCGCATCGGTGTGCTGTATTGTTTTTTCCCTGGCGGACCGGGCGCTTTTCGGGGGCCGGCTGGTCGAAGCCTTGCCCTTGTTCTTCAAGGCGATCGCGCGGGGCTTCTTCGGTTGACGTCGACGCCGTTCGCCGCGGCGTCTCCGCTCGCTTGGCTTGCGCCGCCATATCGGCTGTTGAGCGAACGCCGTCACATGCCTGCCGGGACTTAATGTCCTCCACCCGCCGCCGCCCCCTTCGGCCTGCGGGTCAGGAGAAGGGCGATGCCTGCCAGCACCAGCACGATTCCGATCACCGCGAAGGTGTCGCTGAATCCCATGACCAGCGCCTGCTGCTTCACCGTCTTGCCGAGGGCGATGATGGCCTGATGGCGCGCACTGGCCGGATCGGTCATGCCGTGCGCCATGAAGTAGTCCGTCATCGTCGCGATGCGCTGGCGCACTTCCTCGCGGCCGAGGTCGACGGCCTGGCCGATGATGTTGGAGTGAAACTGCTCGCGCTTGGTCACGATCGTCGACAGCATGGCGGTGCCGATGGCGCCGCCGAGATTGCGCATCATGTTGGAGATGCCGGAAGCGGCGGCCGCATCCTGCGGCGCCACGCTGCCGAGCGAGATTGCGCTCAGCGGCGTCAGCAGCAGCGCCTGGCCGACGGCGCGGACGATGTTGGGAACGAAGAGCTGGTCGCCTGAATAATCGAGCGACATCGCCGTGTTCATGAACGAGCTCGCCGCGAAGATCGCGGTGCCGGCGAAGGCGATGAAGCGGATGTCGAAGCGCTCCATCAGCTTCGGTACCAGCGGGATGAGCAACAGCTGCGGCAGGCCGGTCCAGGCCAGCACGGTGCCGATCTGCTCGGCGTTGTAGCGCTGCACCTGGCCGAGATAGGCCGGCAGCAAGTAGATCGAGCCGAACAGGGCGAAGCCGATAAAGATGGCGGCGACGGTGCCGAGCCCGAAATTGCGCTGGGTGAGCAACCGCAGGCGCAGCAGCGGCTTTTCGACGATGAGTTCGTTCGCCACGAACAGCGACAGGCTGACGGCAGCGACGACCGCCAGCTTCACGATGAAGGGCGAGCCGAACCAGTCGTTCTTGTTGCCTTCCTCCAGCACGGCCTGCAGTGCCGACAGGCCGCCGGCCATGGTGGCGATGCCGAACCAGTCGCCCTCGCGCAGCAGGCCGAGCTGCATCGGCTGGCGGTCGAGGGTGAGATAGAGCGTGGTGACCATCACTGCTGATGGTACGACGTTGACGAAGAAGATGGTCTGCCAGCCGTAATTCTCGGTGAGATAGCCGCCGATGGTGGGGCCGATCGCAGGCGCAAAGGTCACGGCCAGCGAGAACATCGCAAGCCCGATCGGCTGCTGCCGCTTCGGCAGCTTGGTGAAGACGAGCGTGAAGGCCATCGGGATCAGCACGCCGCCGAAGAACCCCTGGAAGGCGCGCAGGGCGATCATCGTCGGCAGGTCGGTGGCGAAGGCACAGGCGACCGAGAAGGCGGCGAACAGGCTGGCAAAGCTCAGCATGATGTTGCGGAAGGAAAACACCCGGCTGAGATAATCGGTCAGCGGGATCACGATGATCTCGCCGATCAGGTAGGAGGTGGATATCCAGGAGCCGTTGTCGACGCCGGTGCCGATGCCGCCCTCGATGTTGAGCAGCGAGGCGTTGGTGATCTGGATGTTCAGGATCGCCATGAACGCGCCGATCATGGCGGCGAGGATCGCGATCCACACGGTGGGACTGGCGCGATCGGGTTGAACGGCCGTCAGGGTTGCGGGGTGAAGCGCGCGCGGCGCCGGGGCGCCGCCGGTCAGGGCGAGGTCGGACATGGCATCACCTTTGCAAAGCCAGTTGCGCAGTCGCGGGTTCGGAATGCGGGTGCTGCGGTGCCACCGCCGCCCCCTTGGTCTGAATGCTCGGGGTCACCGACATGCCCGGCCGCAGATCGACGTTGAAACTGTCGAGCGCGATCTTGACTGGAATCCGTTGCACCACCTTGGTGAAATTGCCGGTGGCGTTGTCGGGCGGCAGCAGCGCGAATTCCTGGCCGCTGGCGGGAGCAAGGCTGTCGACATGGCCGTGCACGGTCTTGCCCGGGAACATGTCGACTTCGATATCGACCGGCTGGCCCGGGTGCACGCCGCCGAGCTGGGTTTCCTTGTAATTCGCGATGACATAGGCGCCGTGCGAGGGCACCAGCGACATCAACTGCGTGCCGGCCTGCACGAATTGCCCGACGCGGAGCGTGCGATTGCCGGCCACGCCGTTGATCGGCGAGGTGATGGTCGTATAGGAGAGATTGAGCTCGGCCTGCCGTTCCAGCGCCTTGGCCTTGCCCGCAGAAGCAACTGCCTGGGCAAGCTCGGCGTTCAGGAGGTCGACCTGCTTTTGCGCGGACGTCAGATTGGCCTTGTCGCGCGCGATAGCGGCAATCGCCGTGTTGTCGCGCGCCTGGGCGTTCTGCGCGTTTTGCACGCTGCCGTAGCCGGTCGCGGCGAGGTCGGTGTAGCGCTTGTTTTCCTGGGCCGTGAAGACCCGCGCCGCCGTATCGACGTCGAGGGTGGCATTCGCTGCATTGATCGTGGCCTGCTGCACGTCGAGCTGCGCACGCTTGCTCTCGATGGAGGCCTGCGCTGCGGCGACATCGGCCCTGGCCTGGTCGAGCGCGGTCTTGAAGTCGCGGTCATCGATCCGCGCCAGTACCTGGCCGGCCTTCACATGCTGGTTGTCCCCCACGAGGACCTGACTGATGTAGCCCGAGACTTTCGGCGCGATCGTGGTGTTGTCGGCCTTCACATAGGCGTCATCGGTCGAGACGAGGAAGCGACCCGTCGTCCAGTAATCCCAGCCGTACCAGGACGAGGTGGCGAGCAGCGCCGCGGCGACCCCCGCCAGCAAGACGCGGCGGCTTCGCCCCCTTTTTGCAGGGATTTGCAGCACTGGCGCGGTTTCGGCGGCGGGAACCAGTTCCTGGCTGGCGTCGGCCGGAAGCTGGGGAATAGCCTGAAGGGAGGTGGACTGGGTGCTCATGGCGCCCTCCGTATTTTGGAAACTTGATATTTTCCAAAATAGAGCGCATATTGCCTCTGTCAATGGAATGACAGTCATCATCCAAGAGCATGGCTCGCTATGGCGATCACGAAACCGGGAGATTCAGCGAGGGGAGTGCGGCGCGGCCGCGGGCGGCCGCAGGCGCGGTCGGACGAGGAGACGCGTGCCGTCATTCTCGAGGCGGCTCGAGGGGAATTTGCCTCAAGCGGTTATGCGGCGACCAATATGGAAAGCGTCGCCAGGGCCGCGGGCATTTCGACAAAAACCCTCTACCGGCTGGTGCCGAACAAGGCCTCGCTGTTCGAGGCCATGATCACCGACCGCATCGACCGCTTTGCGTCCGTCGTTCGGCTGAGAGCCTGCGACGGCAGCGACATTGAAGCGGCGCTGCGCGAAGCATTGATCGCCTGCGGCGAGCTGATTCTGCACGATGACGTGATCGGGCTTCAGCGCATGATCCTCAGCGAGAGCGAGCAGTTCCCCGAGATCGCGGGAACGTTCTATCAAAAGGCAATCCGGCGCACCGAGAGCACGCTTTCGAGCTGGCTCAAAGCGCAAGCCGAACGTGGCCTGATCGAGATCGACAATGCAACCGAGGCCGCCGGCATGCTGCTCGGCATGCTGGCGTTCCAGCCGCAGCGGGCCGTGATGTTCGGCCGCGCGGCCGTGCCGGGCCGGAAGGAATTGGAGCACCGGGCCCGGCTCGTCGCGGAGCTGTTCTTGAATGGTTGCGCGCGCCGCCGCTGACGTTTTGGCAGCGGCAGCGATTTCTCACCCCGGAATGCGCACCGGCAACTGCTCGATGCCGCGCACGAAGCTGGAGTAGACCCGCTTGGGCTCGCCGACCACCTCGATGCGGTCGAAGCGCTTAAGCATTTCCTGCCAGACGATCTTGAGCTGCAGCTCGGCGAGGCGCATGCCGACGCAGCGGTGGATGCCGAAGCCGAACGACAGATGGGTGCGCGGCCGCGCGCGGTCGATGATGAACTCGTCGGGGCGCTCGATGCCTTCTTCGTCGCGGTTGCCGGAGACGTACCACATCACGACGCGGTCGCCCTTTTTGATCTTCTTGCCGCCGATCTCGGTATCGACCAGCGCGGTGCGCCGCATATGGGCAAGCGGCGTCTGCCAACGGATCACTTCCGGCACCATGGTGTCGATCAGCGCGGGGTTTTCGCGCAGCTTCTGGTACTGGTCGGGGTGCTCGTTCAGCGCCAGCACCGAGCCGCTCATGGTGTTGCGGGTGGTATCGTTGCCGCCGACGATGAGCAGAATGATGTTGCCCATCAGATTGTCGGGATCCATGTGCCGCGTGGCGTCGCTATGCGCCATCATCGACAGGAGGTCGTTCCGCGGCGGCGCGTTGACGCGTTCGTTCCACAGCTTCGAGAAATAGGCGTAGCACTCGTCCATTTCCTGGCGGCGTTGCTCCGGCGATTCCACGACGCCGCTCTTGGGCAGCGCGGTCGAGACGTCGGACCAGCGCGTCAGCTTGCGCCGCTCCTCCCAGGGGAAATCGAACAGCGTCGCCAGCATCTGCGTGGTCAGCTCGATCGAGACCCGCTCGACGAAGTTGAAGGTCTCGTTGCGCGGCAGGTTGTCCAGCACCTTCTGCGAGCGCTCGCGGATCAGCTTGGCCAGCTCGTCCAGATGCGTCGGCGTGAACATCGGCGACACCGTCTTGCGCTGCGCCGAATGGCGCGGCTGGTCCATCGCGATGAAGCTCGGATAGTCGTAGCCGGGCGGCACGTCGCGAATCGAGATGCCGCCGAGCGTGGAGTCGGAGGAGAAGATGCCGTGGTTGGTGTCGACATGCATGATGTCGTTGTATTTGGTGACCGACCAATAGGGCTCGATCGGCGAGTTGGTGCAGTAATGCACCGGCTCTTCCTTGCGCAGCCGCTCGAACCACGGCCACAGCGTGTCGTTCTGGAAGAGTTTTGGCGCACCGGGATGAAAATCCTTCAGCGGCGTCGAATAGGCTTCCTCGCGCGCGGCGCGCAGAAGCTCTTTCTTGTCGGCTCTGATTGATGTCTGGACGTTCATGGTTCGGTCATCCCGGGCGACGTTGAATTCAGACGAGACTAGGCAGCGATGCGAACCGGCAGGGTCTCGTAACCCTTGACGAAACTCGAATACACCCGCTTTGGTTCGCCGACCAGCGCAATATTATCGTATCGCTTGAGAATTTCTTCCCAGATGATCCTGAGTTGCAGCTCCGCCAGCCGGATCCCGACGCAGCGGTGGATGCCGAAACCGAAGGAAAGGTGGGTACGGGGGCGGGCGCGATCAATGATGAACTCGTAGGGGCGGTCGATCACGTCCTCGTCACGATTGCCGGAGACGTACCACATCACGACCTTGTCGCCCTTCTTGATCTGCTTGCCGCGGAATTCGATGTCCTCCAGCGCGGTGCGGCGCATATGCGCCAGCGGCGTCTGCCAGCGGATCACCTCGGGCACGAAACTGTCGATCAAGTCGGGGTTGTCGCGCAGCTTGCGGTACTGGTCCGGATTCTTGTTCAGCGCATAGACGCTGCCTGAAAGCGTGTTGCGCGTGGTGTCGTTGCCGCCGACGATCAGAAGGATCAGGTTCCCGAGAAAATTCTTCGGGTCCATGTCGCGCGTGGCATCGCTATGCGCCATCATCGACAGCAGGTCGCTCTTAGGCGGCTGGTTGATGCGCTCCTTCCAGAGTTTTGCGAAATAGGTCGCGCATTCCATCAGCTCGGCTTGCCGCTCCTCCTCTGACGCAACGAGGCCGCCGGGGCCGGGAAGGGTGGTTGCGATATCGGACCAGCGCGTCAGCTTGCGGCGGTCTTCCCAGGGGAAGTCGAACAGCACGGCGAGCATCTGCGTGGTGAGCTCGATCGAGACCTGGTCGACCCAGTCGAACGTCTCGTTCTTCGGCAGATGGTCGAGGCATTCGGCGGAGCGCTTGCGGATGTTGATCGCGAGCTCGTCGAGATGCGTCGGCGTGAACATCGGCGCCACGGTCTTGCGCTGCGCGGAGTGGCGCGGCTGGTCCATGGCGATAAAACTTTCGCGGCGCAGGTCCGGCGCGACGTCGCGGATGGTGATGCCGCCAAGCAAGGACGCCGACGAGAACACCGCGTGGTTGGTCTCGACGTCCATGATGTCGTTGTACCTGGTCACCGACCAATAGGGTCCGAACATCGAGTCCTTGCAGTAGTGCACCGGCTCTTCGCGGCGCAGCCGGTCGAAATACGGCCAGAACGTATCGGTCTTGAACAGCTCGGGATTGCCGACGTCGAAATCGGCGAGCGGCGTCGAATAGGCCTTGTCGCGCGCGGCCTTTGCCTGGGACTCTCCGGCGAGATCGATGGTTCCGTGCATCGGGCACTCTCCCTGACTATTCCCCGCCGAAGCGTTGCCGGCGGGGCGATGTTTTACCCTATTACATCCCGAGCCGTGCGCCGGCGCAAGGACGAGTTGGCCGCACCGGCGCCGCCGTCCCGTCTTGGGCGAAACGGCCGATTTCGCCGCGTGACAAGCGTATTTGCGGGGGTTAAGTCTGTTTGAAACAACGTTTAATACCGCCGGGAGGCGACCATGATCCCGAACACCCATCGGATGTTCAACTTCGACCTCGGCGAGACTGCGGACGCGATTCGCGAGACGGTGCAGGCGTTTTCGCAAGACCAGATCGCCCCGCGCGCCGCCGAGATCGACCGCAGCAATCAGTTTCCGCGCGACCTCTGGCCCAAGATCGGCGCGCTCGGCCTGCATGGTATTACGGTCGAGGAGGAGTATGGCGGCACCGGCCTCGGCTATCTCGAGCACTGCATCGCGGTCGAGGAAATCTCCCGCGCCTCCGCCGCGGTCGGCCTGTCCTACGGCGCCCATTCCAACCTCTGCGTCAACCAGATCCGCCGCAACGGCAAGGAGGCGCAGAAGCGCAAATACCTGCCAAAACTGATTTCCGGCGAGCATGTCGGCTCGCTGGCGATGTCGGAGCCTGGCGCCGGCTCGGATGTGGTGTCGATGAAGACCCGCGCCGAGAAGAAGGGCGACCGCTTTGTGCTCAACGGCAACAAGATGTGGATCACCAACGGCCCGGTGGCCGATACGCTGGTGGTCTACGCCAAGACCAACCCCGAGGCCGGCCCGCGCGGCATGACCGCCTTCATCATCGAAAAGGGCATGAAGGGATTTTCCACCGCGCAGAAGCTCGACAAGCTCGGCATGCGCGGCTCCGACACCTGCGAGCTCTTGTTCGAGGATTGCGAGGTGCCGGAGGAGAACGTGCTCGGCGAGGTCGGCCGCGGCGTCAACGTGTTGATGAGTGGCCTCGACTATGAGCGCGCGGTGCTGGCGGCAGGCCCGATCGGCATCATGCAGGCCTGCATGGACGTGGTGCTGCCTTACGTCCACGAGCGCAAGCAGTTCGGCGAGCCGATCGGCACCTTTCAATTGGTGCAGGGCAAGATCGCCGACATGTACACCACCATGAACGCCTCGCGCGCTTATGTGTACGCCGTTGCCAAAGCCTGCGACCGCGGCGAGACCACGCGCGAGGATGCCGCCGGCGCCATTCTCTACGCCGCGGAGAAGGCCACCCAATGCGCGCTCGACGCCATCCAGCTCTTAGGGGGCAACGGCTACATCAACGACTATCCGACCGGCCGGCTGCTGCGCGACGCAAAACTCTACGAGATCGGCGCCGGCACATCCGAAATCCGCCGCATGCTGATCGGGCGGGAACTGTTCGAGAAGACCGCGTAAGATGTATCTATTGTCGGCCCTAGTGCGACATCAAAACCCAGCATGGCGGGGATCCAACGACAGTATAGGTAGCGCCCGGCATGAAGAACTCTCTCAGCCGGGAATGTCGATAGGCTCCCATGACCAGAAGATCGATCGCGCCTTTTTGGACGTAGGCCTCGAGGACTTTTCCAATTGAAGCGCCGCCCTTGGGAATCGTTTCGAACCCGGCCTTGATGCCATGGGCGGCCAGATGCCTGACGAGGGCTTCTCCCGATTCCCGCTCTGTCGGTGCTTCCTTGTCGGTCACGGTGAACACGCGCACCGTCTTGGCGCTCTGCAGGAATGGCATCGCATCCGCAACGGCCCTGGTGGCCTGTTGACTGTGATCCCAGGCAACCGCCGCATGCTCGAATGAACCGGGCAACCGATCGGCTCCTGCTCCTGAAAAGATCAGGAGCGGGCGGCCCGACTCGAAGATGAGTCCTTCGACCACTTTTTCATGCATTTCGTCGTACGGTCGGATCGGGACCAATGAAAGGTCAGTCGTCCGTGCGCGGTATGCTAGATTGGATGAAAAGTCCTCCGACGTGCAGCGTAAGACTGTTTTATGATATTCGACGCCGGCCTCACGTGCGGCAGCGTCCAGAACCGCCATCATCTGTTCGGCATTCCTGGCGCTGGCTTTGTGCTCACGCGCTTCCGTAATTGAGCCATCGGTGGAAAATGCTCTGGTATAGGGGCTGACCAGCGGCTGAGCATCTACTTCAAAAGAAACAGCCAGGATTCGTGCGTTCAACTGCGCCGCGACCGACACGGATTTCTTTATGGCGGCTTCTTCGATCGCCACTGGATAGCTGACGAGCGGTAGAAGAATTTCGCGAATTGCCATGACTGTCCCTCCCAGTGCTTGGGCGTGAAAGTCTGGGCCACGGTCGAGATCGGCAGGTTGATCTACCTCAAAGCTTCGGGGCAGTCGCAGCAAGGATTTTGAGCCGGCCGAATCCGCCCTCATGTCGACTTTTCGTACAACTGGCACGGTGGTCGGCGCCGGTGAATCCGCCGGATGCTGATCGGGCGGGAACTGTTCGAGAAGACGGCGGAAGGGGAAATTTTGCAGGCCGGTTAAGCCGGCGGTTGCTTTCGAGGACGCACGACTTCGCTACGGGTTGAGATGGTAACAGTTGCTGTGGCGCGCACTCGTACGAAGCTTGTAAGCTTGGAACGGGCCTTCCAATAGCATGGGAATGCACTCAGCCTGCGCTGCTGCGCTAACGAAGCGTAGGGAGCGCCCGCCGCCTTCCACAAACTGGAAATCAAATGCACCCAGATAGGTCCAATGCTCGGATGCGCCCGCAGCAACCTTGGTCGCCGTCAGCGTATCAAGCGATACCAGATAGTCGTCGCCCTCTGGTCCAAGGAAGGCGATTTTACGCTCGGAGGTAAGATAGATGCTTGTCCGGGCATTATGGGCCCAGTCAAATGCGGTCATGTTGATCCTGATCTTGCCGCGCGGCGTGTGGACGTACAGGTAACGACCGGAGTCGGTGTTTCCCCATGTGGAATAGAAGCGGAGCGTAAGGTCCGTATCCAAATCGGGAATTCTCGTGCTGGCCGAATGCGCTGGCACGACGGCCGAATGAACGAACAACCCGGCCACGACAATGACCACGGGCAGCATGAGAGCTAACGGAGCCAGCAACAGAAGCGTGGCCGTTGTGACGACGGGATTCCATCGACGTCCGACCGGGCTGCTCTCTTCCATTGTCTCTGCCATGGGCGTGAGCCTAGCTGGCGTAGCGCTGCTTTTCTATTGATGGCGAGCCGGCGAAAATCGGCCAGAGAGTAGCAATTTTCTTACCTAGTTGATCGAATGTGGTCATGCAAGGTGAGGTAGTTCTGTCAATTCCTGCCCGTTTCCACGGACTATGGGACGCGATTGTGGGACTTGGGTCACACAACGGCCGACAATTTCGTGATTTGATCCACACAAATCGCCCTGGAGTTGATCCGTGAACGAGATGACCTGGCCGCCGCAGGTGCCGCCGTCGATGCCTTCCGTGCCGCCGCCGATGCCGGTGGCGTTTACCGGCAAGCGGCGCGAATTCTTTGATCTGGTCAAGCGCGGTGCCGGGCTGGAATTCGTCACCCTCGGCTTCTATCGGTTCTGGCTGCTCACCGATATCCGCCGGCATCTCTGGGCCAATACGCTGGTCGGTGGCGATGCCGCCGAATATACCGGCCGCGGCAAGGAGCTGTTGATCGGATTTCTGGTCGCGCTTGCGATCCTGGTGCCGATCTATGTCGGCTATTTCCTGATCGGCCTCGAGGCCGAGCATCTCCAGGCCTTTGCCAGTATTCCGCTGGTCGCCTTCTTCTATCTGTTCGGGCAGTTCGCGATCTACCGCGCGCGGCGCTACCGCCTGACCCGCACGGTTTGGCGCGGCGTGCGGTTCTGGATGACCGGATCGGGCTGGAACTATGCGTTGCGCGCCTCGCTGTGGGGGCTGTTGATGATCCTCACGCTCGGGCTGATCCTGCCCTGGCGCAATGCAGCGCTCGAACGCTACAAGATGCGCCATTCCCATTACGGCGACCTGCAGGGAAGTTTCGAAGGCCGCGGCTGGGATTTCTTCAAGCGCGGCTGGTGGCTGTGGCTGCTGACGCCGGTCGCCCTCTACGTGACGCCGGTCGCGCCGTTCATTTACGGCGCGTACAAGGCCATCGAATGGCGCTGGTGGCTGTCGGGCATCCGGTTCGGCGGCGTGCGCGTGGAATCGACGTTGCGAAAAGGCGACTTGATCGGGCTGTACTGGAAAGTGGTCGGTTGGATCGTCGTTTTCGGGCTGGTCTTCTCGGTCTATCTCGGCCTGGCCGCGGTGCTGGTCGCCAGCATGACCGACTCGTCATTCACCGAGTTCTTCACGTCGCAGGAGTTCATGAAGAGCATTCCGCTGCTGGTGCTGGCCGGCCTCGGCTATCTCGTATTCGCGCTGGCGATGAATATCGTGATCCGGGTCTATCTGCTCCGCGATCTCTGGGTGAGGGTGCTCGGCTCGATCAATGTGAGCGGTCTTGAGGCCGCGGCCAACGTCGCGGCGCGCGGCGATTTGGCCAACGCGCTCGGCGAGGGGTTTGCCGACGGCCTTGATGTCGGCGGCTTCTGATCGGAGCATCAATGGCCATGGATAGCGCGTCGCCCGAGACCCAGACATCAGAGCGGAGCGGACCGGCGGTCTATTTCGACGGGGTTTCGAGCCGGCGACGCACGGTCGTGCTTCATCTGTCCGAGCGGCTCGAGATCGGCGAGGACGGGCAGGCGCTTGCGACATGGGATTATCAGGATATCCGCCGCGTCGATGGCCCAACCGGCGTGCTGCGCCTCTCCAGCCTGGCCGCGCCGGCGCTGGCGCGTCTCGAAATTCGCGACGAGGCGCTGGCGGCCGCGCTCGTCTCGCGCTGCACTGGCATCGATGACCACATGATCGGCCGCGGCGGCGTTGCCGCCATTGTCGGCTGGTCGCTGGCGGCGGCGGCTTCGATCGTCGCCGTGGTGCTGTTCGGGCTGCCGCTGATCGCCGACCGCCTGACGCCGCTGGTGCCCGAAGCGTTCGAACGGCGGCTCGGCGAGGTTGCCGATGCCCAGGTCAAGACCATGTTCGATGCCAAGGTCTGCGACA
>Ga0209758_1004248_pt1 | contig 12116 bp, 14 predicted proteins | sample AraplaMF_Col_mMF_FD_184258 | JGI IMG/M metagenome (GOLD analysis project Ga0209758, IMG submission 184258) | Arabidopsis root microbial communities from the University of North Carolina, USA - plate scrape MF_Col_mMF (SPAdes) (version 2) | ecosystem: Host-associated > Plants > Roots > Endosphere... | reverse complement strand
AACCCCTCGGCCGCGCAGGGCCAGTTCGGCAACCTGATCTTCGGCTTCGCCGTGACCGAAGCGCTCGGCATCTTCTCGCTGCTGATCGCGCTGCTTCTGCTGTTCGTTTTCTAAGGAACGACTTTTTTCGCGCCGCTTCATCCGAAGCGGCGCGTGACAGCAACAGGAGTACTCCATGGCCGAGAGTCATGGCGAGGCGAAAGGTCCTGAGACCGGCGGCCACACCGAAGCCGACGGCGGCCATCACAGCGGCGCGTTTCCGCCGTTCGAGAGCAGCACCTTCGCTTCGCAGCTGGTGTCGCTCGCGATCTTCTTCGTCGTGCTTTACGTGATCGTGTCCAAGCTCGCTCTGCCGAAGGTCGGCGGTGCGATCGAGGCGCGTCAGAACAAGATCGAGGGCGACCTTGCCGAGGCGCAGAAGCTGAAGGATCAGTCCGAAGCGGCGCTGAAGGCCTATGAAGGCGAACTCGCTTCGGCGCGTTCGCGTGCTCAGGCGATCGGCAACGAATCCCGCGACAAGGCGAATGCGCAGGCGGAAGCCGAGCGCAAGGCGCTGGAAGAGCAGCTGGCAACCAAGCTCGCCGAGGCGGAGAAGACCATCGCCTCGACCCGCACGGCTGCCATGAGCAATGTCCGCGGCATTGCGGCCGATGCGGCTGGCACCATCGTGCAGCAGCTCACCGGTGTCGTTCCGGATGCGGCGTCGGTCAGTGCTGCCGTTGATGCGTCCTTGAAGGGTTAGTCGACATGTTCTTCGATCCTGAAACCTGGGTCGCCATCGCCTTCGTCGTCCTGATGGTCGTGTTCGGCTATCTCGGCGTCTTCAAGAAGGCAGTGGCTGCGCTCGACCATCGTGCCGAGCGCATCAAGGCCGAGCTCGACGACGCGACGCGCCTCAAGCAGGAAGCCGCCAAGGTGCTCGCGGACTACAAGGCGCGCAGCGCCGCGGCCGAACGCGAAGCCGCCGACATCATCGCCAACGCCAAATCCGAAGCCGAGCGCATCGCGACCGAGGCCAAGGCGAAGATGGAAGACTTCGTCGCCCGCCGCACCAAGACCGCGGAGAGCAAGATCGCGCTCGCCGAGGCCCAGGCGCTGGCTGACGTCCGTGCCGCAGCCGCCGAAGCTGCCGTTCAGGCCGCCTCTACGATCCTGTCGCAGTCGGTCAAGGGCCCGGTCGCCGACGATCTGCTCGCCAAGGGCATCACCGAGGTTCGCCAGAAGCTGAACTGAGGGATTCGCCTCACGAATCAAAAAGCCGGCGCGATGAGCGCCGGCTTTTTTTGTTGGGCAACGGACTCGTTGTCCCGGACGCGGCGCAGCGTGTAACGCTGCTCCCAGAGCCGGACCCATATGGATCCACGGCTTCTGGACCCCGGCTCTGCGCCGCACCGCTTATGCGCTGCGTCGCGTCCGGGGCACGACCCGCCCTACTTCTTCTTTCCGCGCGCCTTCTTCGGCTCCGGCGACAGCGCCTGCGGGTCGAAGCCGACATAAAAGATGTAGGAATCGGCGACTGCCGCCGAGGGCACCGGATAGACGAGATCTTCGGCAACGAAGCTGAAAGGCACACTGCCGGCCTCCGACATCTCGACCGTGGTCCGGTAGGCCTTCGATGTGATCACCTTCTCGCCAACGCCGCCCTGCACCACCGCGATGCGCAGGGGGACCTCGACCGTGGAAGGCGCACCGGCGGGGCCTGCGATGACCCGCCCCTGAATGCCGATGCGCGCGGTGATCTCGCCGCCATTTCGAATGCATTCACGCGCCATCTTGCTGATCGAGGCCTGGAAGCGGACGTCGTTGCCGACGGCGGGCTTGCCGGTCGCTCCGACACCATAGGTGGACGCACCGGCGCGCACCGTGACCTGCGGGCAATCGATGTCGTCATCGGCCTGAGGCGCGCCCGGTGCAGGCGCCGGCTTGGGCTGGGCAGGCTCGTCGGAACTGCCGCCGAACAGGCTCTTGAAGCGGTCCGTCAATGACTGTGCCGCGACCGGCGAGACAGTCGCAGACAACACCGACAGCGCCAGCGCGATCACCGGACCCCGCCGCAGCGCATTCCGCAATGATCGAAGCTCATTCATGAACGGCAGCACTCCATCGCAACATTCCGGCCGATCGGCCGGCCTGCGGGTTATATCGCCAAAATCGGCGATCCCAAGGCAGCAAAAAGTGGTGATCCCCTCGCGCAGCGCCCCGGCTCAGCCGCGAAAATCCTCGTGCAGCAGGCCGAACAGCAGATGATCCTGCCAGATGCCGTTGATGCAGAGATAACGGCGCGCCAGCCCTTCGCGTGAGAAGCCGCACTTCTCCAGCACCCGGATCGACGGTGCATTGGTGGGGATGCAGGCGGCCTCAACCCGGTGCAGATTGAGTTCGCCGAACAGCGTCGGCAACAGCACTCGCAACGCCGCCGTCATGTAGCCGCGATGAGCATGGGGCTGGCCGACCCAATAGCCGATGGTGCCGGCCTGGACGATGCCGCGACGGACATTGGCGAGCGTGATGCCGCCGACCATGGCGCCGTCGAGTTCACGGAAGATCAAGAACGGATAGGAGCGGTCCGCGGCGATGTCCTCGGAATAGCGGCGCAGGCGGCGGCGGAAGCCGGACCGCGTCAGATCGTCCGATGGCCAGATCGGCTCCCACGGCGTCAGGTAATCGCGGCTGGTCTCGCGCAAGTGCGCCCATTGCAGAAAGTCCGACATCTGCGGCGCGCGCAGCAGCAGCCCGTTGCCGCGGGGGGCGAGGGCAGCAGGTCCACTGGACGGCAGGCGAAAGAGAGCCATGGTGATGCTTCCCGGGGCGGGCGGTCCGTGGCGCGGCTCCTAATGCAGCCGCGCCTTGGCGCGCGCCCGGGTCAATCCTTCCGCAAAAGACACCGCCGTGTCCAGACCCCTGCCGCTGCCCAATGCGACAACCGCAGGCCGGCTGCGCGAAAGCAGTGCACGCGCCGCATCACGGGTCGATTCGATGCTGACGGCGTCGATCCGGGCCACCAGTTCCTGCACCGTCTGCGGCCTTCCATAGGCCAGCACGTGCCGGGCGAGCTGTTCGGCGCGGGACGAGCAGCTCTCCAGCGCCATCAACAGACCTGCCTTCATCTGTGCCTTGGCGCGGGCGATCTCGGCCTCGGTCAGCGTCTCTACAGAATCGTTCATGATGTCGACCACCACCTCCATCATCTCCGGCGCATCGGCCGGATCGGTGCCGGTGTAGAGGCCGAAGAAGCCGGTATCGCTATAGGGCGCGTGGAAAGTGTAGATCGAGTAGCAGAGGCCGCGCTTCTCGCGCACCTCCTGGAACAGCCGCGACGACATTCCGCCGCCGAGGATGTTGGTGAAGACCTGGAGCGAGAACAGCGACAAATCGGTCTGCGGTACGCCCTCCAACGCCAGCGTCAGATGCGCTTGTTCGAGCTCGCGATGCACGACCTTGGCGCCGCCCTTGCCGAATTGGGCGGCCTGCGGCTTCGGTCCCGGCGCCGCCTCGAAGCTGGCAAAGCGCTTCTCGGCCTCGGCGACGACCTGGCTGTGGTCGACGGCTCCGGCGGCCGCCACCACCATGTCGGGGCCGCGATAATGCGTCGAGAGATAGTTGCGCAACGAGTCGCGGTTGAAGCTTTTCAGCGTCTTCGCGGTGCCGAGCAGCGAGCGTCCCATCGGCTGGTCGGGATAGCAGAGCTCGTTGAGATGCTCGAACACGACGTCATCGGGCGTGTCCTGGGCCGCGCCGATCTCCTGCACGATGACGTTCTTCTCGCGCTCGAGCTCGTCCGGCTCGAAGGCGGGATTGGCCAGGATGTCGGCAAGCACGTCGAGCGCCAGCGGCACGTCGGCCTTCATCACGCGGGCATAGTAGGACGTCGTCTCGGTCGAGGTGCCGGCATTGAGGTCGCCGCCGACCGCCTCGATTTCCTCGACGATCTCGCGTGACGAGCGCCCGGTTGTTCCCTTGAATGCCATGTGTTCGAGCAGATGCGAGATACCATGCTCGTTCGGCTTCTCGTCGCGGCCGCCGACGCCGGCCCAGACGCCGAGCGCGGCGGTCTCGAGGTGCGGCATGTTGTCCGTGACGACGGTCAGGCCGGAGGCAAGCTTGGATATCTCGACGCTCATCCGGCAACTCCCTGTCTTGCGGCGCGGCTGACCGACAGCACGAACCGCTCCACCTCGGACTGATCGTTCTTCATCACCGTCATGTGCTCGGACTTGGTCATGAGACCGTCGAGCCAGACCGGCAGTTGCGGCCGTTGGCCGCAAGCCGACTCCACGGCGTCAGGGAATTTGGCCGGGTGCGCGGTGGAGAGCACGATGTTCGGCACAGTCGTATCCGTGGTGTCGCGGTCGGCGACCGCGAGCGCCACCGCGGTGTGCGGATCGACGAGTTCGCCGGCCTCGCGCCAGGCGGCGCGGATCGCGGCCGCGGTTTCGGTCTCGTCGGCGCGGCCGGCGTCGAACTCTTCGCGGATCGCAGCCAGCGTCGCATCCGGCAGCACGAAGCGGCCCGATTGCTTGAGCTGCTCCATCAGCCGGCGCACCGCGGGCGCATCGCGCCGGCTCGCTTCGAACAGCAGCCGCTCGAAATTCGAGGAGATCTGGATGTCCATCGACGGCGAGGCGGTGGCGTGCACCTCGCGCACCTCGTAGATGCCGGTCTTGAGCGTGCGCGCGAGGATGTCATTGACATTGGCAGCGATGCGCAGCGTCCGGACGGGGAGACCCATGCGCTTGGCGACGTAGCCTGCAAAAATATCGCCGAAATTGCCTGTTGGCACGATGAAGTCCACCGCACGCCCCGGTGCGCCGGCCGCGACTGCGGAGGTGAAATAGTAGACCACCTGCGCGACGATGCGGGCCCAGTTGATGGAATTGACGCCGGACAGCGAGGTCGCGTCGCGGAAGCGATGGTTGTTGAACATCCCCTTCACGAGCGCCTGGCAGTCGTCGAAATTGCCCTGAATGGCGAGCGCGTGGACATTGGACGCGCCCGTGGTCGTCATCATCCGTTGCTGCACCTCGGAGATGCGCTTGTGCGGAAACAGCACGATGAGGTCGACGTTCTCCAAGCCAGCGAAGGCTTCGACCGCGGCGCCACCGGTGTCACCTGACGTCGCGACCACGATGGTGGTGCGCTGGCCGCGCTTGGCCAGCACATGATCCATCAGCCGCGAGATCAGCTGCATCGCCACGTCCTTGAAGGCGAGCGTCGGACCGTGAAACAGCTCCAGCACGAATTGGTGCGGCGACATCTGGCGCAGCGGTACCACCGCCGGATGACGGAAGGTGGCGTAGGCCTCGTTCGCCATGCGGCCGAGCTCGGCGTCCGAAATCTCGCCGCCGACGAACGGTCGGATGACATCGACTGCGACTTCCCAATAGGGACGACCAAAGAAGCCGGCAATGGTCTCGCGTGAGAGCTGTGGCCAGGTCACCGGCACATACAGGCCGCCGTCGCGGGCAAGCCCGGTCAGCATCACGTCGCAAAAGCCAAGCTCAGGGGCCTCGCCCCGGGTCGAGATGTAACGAGTCAAACTACCCTCCAAAGGCCGGCCCGATCTGAATCCGGACCCCAAGCCTTTGATTTTACAATATTCCTAGTTCGCCATCGGAGGCGCTGCGGGCACCATAGAGTGTTTTGCGGCATCGGGAAACCGCTTCCCGGCAGCAAGCAGGCCCAACAAAAAGGGCTGCGGCGATGCCGCAGCCCTCTCTTGGAAGGTCTGTCGTTGATGTGTGCAGACCCGGTTTTCCGCGTCGGGGCACCTGCCCCGAAAATCGTTGGTTCGAGCTATCGTCGCCCGTCACGAGATCGTCAAGACCAAAAACGGCGCGCGTCTTCAAATGTTCCAGACTTTCCCGAGACGGCTTGGCAAGGTCGGGCGCCAAACTGGCCGCCGCGTGGCCTCAATGCCGCGTTTTCCCAAGCCAACGACATTGAACGGGGTACGAACGGTTCGTCGGCCGATCGGGTCGGCGGATCAGATCAGCCGCCGTCCCTGCATTGCCCGCACAAGCGGTAGCGTCGATCCGGCGGCCGAGCCGGCTGCATCCTGGAGCAGCCCGGCTCGGTCCTGACGAGGTCAGTTCATGCCGATTTCGACCGCGATCCGGATCAGGTCGGAATGGTTCTTGGCCCCTAACTTCTGCTTGAGCAGCGATGTGGTGTTGGCGACCGTCTTGTAGGAAATGCCGAGCGCCCCGGCGACCTCGACGATCTTGTTGCCGCGCCCGAGCAGGCGGAGAATTTCGAGCTCCCGCGGCGTCATCTGCGAGGCCGGATTGGCCTTGATCGCAGCGCCGGAGAACGTCACGGCCTCGGCAAGCTGCGGCGAGATGAAATTGTCGCCGGCAACCACCCTGCGCACGGCCTTGAGCAGGATGCGGGGATCGTCCCCCTTGGAGACGTAGCCCTGCGCCCCGAGCTCCACTGCGCGCACCACGAAGGCCGGATCATCGTTCATGCTGAACATGATGATCTTGGCGTCCGGGTCGTCCTTGCGGATCCGCCGCATCAGTTCGAAGCCGGAGAGATCGGGCAGGCTGATGTCGATCACGGTCACGTCGGGGCGCTTGCTGATATAGGCCCGGTGTCCGGATTTGGCATCGCTCGCCTCGTCGATCCGGATCGAATGGTCGGACGCAAACAGGGTGCGACACCCCGACAGCACCACGGGATGATCGTCGACGATGAGAACCTTGGTCGCCGGTTTGGCGGTATCTTGCATTGCGCGCTCTCTGTTTGTTCGACTCATAGACCGGCAGGAACAAATGGAAAGAGAAAATTCCGCCGATGCACGTTAGAATTGGCCTAATGTGGCAACGGCTCTCATTCAGGACTCAACTGTTTCTCCCGCTCGGCCTGAGCTTCGTCGCCGCGCTGGTCCTGAGCGGCGTGCTGTTCCAGGCCTTTGCGACCGGTCAGCTGGCCGAGGAGAGCGAGCCAGGTCGACGCTCGACTCAGACGATCGCCGTCGCACTCAACAACGCGCTCGGCGCCTCGGACAATCCAAGGAAGGTGCTGGACGCGTTCGTCCAATCCCTGGATCCCACCTCAGATATTCAATTCCGGCCAGTGGAAGCGGGTCCTGTGCTCGCCGCGAAGGAGGGCCTGCGGGATGTGCATGGCGTGCCGCGATGGTTCGTGGACCTGATCGCCCTCCCAGACGTGGGCGCGGCATCTCCCGTCATGATCGAGGGCAGGCATGTCGGCGACATTGTGTTCATGCCCGACCTCTCCGCCGACCTGTTCGAGAAATGGATCGGCTTTGTGTCGCTGGTGAGCCTCGCCGCCGTGCTGATGGTGCTCACCGGATTGATCGCCTATTTCTTTGCAGGTGCCGCGCTTCGGCCGCTGCAAAACCTCGGCGCCGGCCTGACCCGAATCCGGCGCGGCGATTATGCAACGCCGATTCCGGTCGCAGGTCCGCCCGAAATCCGACAAAGCTGCGAGGAGGCCAATGCGCTGGCAACCACGCTCGCGCAACTCAGTCGGGACAATCGCGATCTCTTGCACCGGCTGGTGTCGCTCCAGGACGATGAGCGGCGCGATCTTGCCCGCGAGCTGCATGACGAGCTCGGCCCGCTGTTGTTCAGCATCCGCGCCGGCACGATCGCGCTGGGCGAAGCTTCACCGCAGGCGGGACATCTCGGCAATTCCATGCAGGAGGTGATACGCTCGGTCGAGGCGCTCCAGCAGACCAATCGCCGCATCCTCGACCGGCTGCGGCCGCTCTACATCGAGGAGCTGGGATTGGAGGGCAGCGTCCGGGCGCTGCTCGAGAATTTTCGCAGGCAGGCGCCGCATATCGGCCTCACCGCGACAATCGATCCTGGCCTCGACGGGGTCGACGGGCCACGGGCCCAAACCGTCTACCGCGTGATCCAGGAGGCGTTGACCAACGTGCTGCGCCACGCCGGAGCACGCAATGCCCACGTGGAGGCGGCGATAGCAGGCGATGCGCTCAGCATCGAAGTCTCCGATGACGGCGGCGGCTTTCCTGCCGACAATGTCTTCGGCCGCGGCCTGACCGGCATGCATGAACGCGTGCGCGCGCTCAGCGGATCGCTGTCACTCCTGCGTGCGAACGATCGAACCTATGTTCGCTGTCGTCTGCCGATGGAAACGGTGCGAGACGGGCAGGCATCAACCTAAAGCCCATTCCGATGGAACGTTCGAAACGCTCTAACAAGCGCAGCCTTGGTGGGCATCCTGCTGCGCCGGTTCGCACAACGTGCCGTGGATCTTGCCGTCCGCGCTGAAGCGGAACGAGGCGCGGATGCGCAGCGAACCCGCGATGGAATATTCCAGATCAACCCCATTCTGCGCGGGATGTATCTCCTCAAGGCCCAATCCTACCGAGGAGAACGCGCTGAGTTTAGGTTCCCAATAGGCTTCGAGCTCGCTCCGGCCGCGATAAAGGCGCGTGCCGTTGCACGTGCACTTCAGTTCGGCATCGTCGGCGTAGAGGTCGAGCAGCGTCGTGAGGTCGCCCCTGCGGCAGGCATCCACCCAGTCGACGACAAGTCCCATTTGATCGAAATCGCTCAACGCCAGCAATCCTGTTCGCCGCGGAAAAGTCGGGGGCGAATTAAGATCACCCTCGTGAATATGCGCTGAATAATAAAGCCCGGACGATTCCGGGTTCCCACCGAAAACCTACCGATTTGCGCCACTCCGCCAGCGTCCCATCAGCCAGACGATAAAGGCGATCAGGACCGCGCCGGCAAGCGCGAACCATGTGATGGCGTATTGCAGATGATCGTCCTTCAGGTGCACGTCGAGCGGCCCCGGGCGCGGAATGCCGTTCTCGGGCGCCGGCTGCTCGAGATCGACATAGAACGGCGCGACCGCGCCCCAATGAAGGGTGCTTGCGATCGCCAGATGATCGCGCACGAACCACAGCCGCTTGTCGAGGTTCGCGGCCGGCGTCAGCCAACCCGGGGTTTCCGGGAAGCGCAGATAGCCGGTGATCGCAACAGGCGCGCCGGTGACGAGCTTCTTAACCGCGCGATCCTCGACGCTGCGATCCTGCATCGTGTTCTCGACGAAGCCCGCATCGATCACGACGATCTCGCCGCCCGGCAGCCGCGCCGGCAGGAAGGCCCAGGTGCCTGGGGTGGATGCATCCTTGCGCACGGCCGAGCCGGACGAATAGACCATGGCGTCCGGCGAAGCCACATAGGTTGCGGTGAAGCTGACGCGGCGAAATTCGTCGCGCGCAGGCGTCAGCGCAGCCCATTGCGCAGGCGGCGGCAGCGCGACAGGTGCTGCCGCAAGACGTTCGGTGAGGGCCGCGATCAGCTCGTGCTTGGCGGTGCGGCGCTGCAATTGCCACACACCAAGCGCGACGAAGGCCGCCATCAGCAGAAACGTGAACAGCGCGAAGCCGGCCACGCGGGGCTTGCGCGCCGTCTCGTTCATTTCGCGCGGTCGATCAGCCGGCCCGGCGCCGCCTTGTGGTGGAATTGCAGTGCGATCAGCAGCGATTTCATGGAGCGTAATGGCAACAGCGTGGTGGCGAGGATCAGTGGCAGCCACAACACGGCATGCAGCCAGAACGGCGGCTGGTACTTGACCTCGACCACGAGTGCGCAGCCGACCACGATCGCGCCGGCCAGCATGATGATGAAGATCGCCGGACCATCGCCGGCGTCGATGAAGGCATAGTCGAGGCCGCAGCGGTCACAGGACGGCGCCAACGTCAGGAAGCCCGCATAGAGCTTGCCCTCACCGCAGCGCGGGCATTTGCAGGCGAGCCCACGCAGCGCGCTTTGCAGGACCGTGGGTTGGGTTTCGGAAGTGCCGGCGGGATCGTTCATGACATGCAAGTCTATCACAGTTTCGGCCAGCCTTGAGCACTGGAAAGCGAAAGGGCGACCCTGCGGCCGCCCTTTCCCGATCGATTTGTCGCGGCTCAGTGCGCGCCGTGGGCCATGGTCTCGGCGCCGTGTCCCCAGACATAGATGCACAGGAACAGGAACAGCCAGACCACGTCGACGAAGTGCCAGTACCAGGCAGCGAACTCGAAGCCGAGATGCTGCTTCGGCGTGAAGTGGCCCGCATAGGCGCGCACCAGGCACACGATCAGGAAGATGGTGCCGATCAGCACGTGGAAGCCGTGGAAGCCGGTCGCCATGAAGAAGGTGGCGCCATAGACATTGCCGGCGAACGAGAACGCCGCGTGGCTGTATTCATAGGCCTGCACGCAAGTGAAGGTCGCCCCAAGCAGCACGGTAAGGATCAGGCCATACTTCAGGCCCTGACGGTCGTTCTCGAGCAGCGCGTGATGCGCCCAGGTTACCGTGGTGCCCGAGGTGAGCAGGATCAGCGTGTTGAGCAGCGGCAGATGCCAGGGATCGAAGGTCTCGATACCGTGGGGCGGCCAGGTACCCGGCACCGAGCAGGCGCCAGGCTGGGTGCCGAGGCCGCAGCCGAACACCGCGTCACGGGTGGCGTGGACGGCATCGGCCGGGAACAGCGCCGCGTTGAAATAGGCCCAGAACCAGGCGACGAAAAACATCACCTCGGAGGCGATGAACAGGATCATGCCGTAGCGGTGATGCAGCTGCACGACGCGGGTGTGGTCGCCCTTGTACTGGGCTTCCTTGATCACGTCGCCCCACCAGCTGGCCATGGTGTAGAGCACGCCGACGGTGCCGACACCAAACACGATCGGTGCCGCCGAGAACATGTGGTGCATCCAGGAGATCGCACCGACCGCCATGATGAAGGCCGAGACGGAGCCGACCGCCGGCCACGGAGAGGGATCGACCAGATGGTAGTCGTGATGCTTGCCTTGCGCGGTAGCCATTGCGGTCTGTCTCCTCAATCCCGTGCCTGTCGGGCACTTATCCCCTTGTTCCAACCCCTGAGCATCAACCCGGCGGCTGGAGATTTCCCTTGCGTTTGTCATCGCCGGACGCGAGCGGCTTCACCACCGGATCTTTCAGCGGATAGAACGTGTAGGACAGCGTGATCGTGCTCAGCCCGTCATTGTCATGGTCATTGACGATCGACGGATCGACATAGAACACGACGGGCATCTCGCGCTTCTCGCCGGGTGCCATGGTTTGTTCGGTGAAGCAGAAGCAATTGATCTTCTGAAAGTACGATCCGACCGTCAGCGGCGCGACGTTGTAGGCGGCCTGCCCTGAGGTGGTGCGCGCGGCCTGGTTGGTCACGGTGTAATAGATCGTGGTGACCTGGCCGATATTGACCTCGATTTCGGTCTGCTCGGGCTCGAACTTCCAGGGCAGGCCGGGCGCGACGTTGGAATCGAAACGCACCGCGATCTTCCGTGCGATCGGGCCGGTGGCGGGCGCCGACTTTGCGACCTGGGTCGTGCCATTGAACCCGGTGGCGCGGCAGAACCAGTTGTAGAACGGCACCGCTGCGTAGGATGCGCCGACCATCAGCGCGACCACGCCGCCGCAGATCGAACCGACCAGCACATCGCGACTCAAGCCGCCTGAACGGCCTTTCCTGGCCGTTCGGCTCTGATCGGGCGATATGGTCGGCTTCTGATCCATCTCTGTCACATTGGGCGAACGAGAACCGCCGGCCCCTTGACCATGGTCACGGCGAAGAAGAGGACGACGAGCACACCGAGCGCGAGCGCAATTGCGATCGAGCGCTGGCGACGGCTCTTCTTCTGCGCCTCGGTGAGGACGATTCCATCTGGCTCGGGTTTGTCAGCCATCGCCGTGATCATGCGCCCCCAACCATAGGAACAAGCGCCCGGACCACGACCTCGGCCAGCAGGGTCGCGAACAGCGCGAACAGATACAGGATCGAGAAGGCAAACAGCTTTCGCGTTGCGCGCAGCGACTGGCTACGCTCGCGACGCATATAGACATTGATCGCGAGCACCAGCATGCCGGCACCCAGGATCAGCGAGACGATGCCGTAGATGGCATCGAAATAGCCGAGCACCCAAGGCGCTGCGGCCACCGCGATCAGCACGATGGTGTAGAGCAGGATCTGCAGGCGGGTCGCGTCCGGGCCGGCGACGTTCGGCAGCATCGGAATGCCGGCGCGGGCATAGTCGTCGGAGCGGAACAGCGCCAGCGCCCAGAAGTGCGGCGGCGTCCAGAAGAAGATGATTGCGAACA
>Ga0209758_1004241_pt1 | contig 12130 bp, 7 predicted proteins | sample AraplaMF_Col_mMF_FD_184258 | JGI IMG/M metagenome (GOLD analysis project Ga0209758, IMG submission 184258) | Arabidopsis root microbial communities from the University of North Carolina, USA - plate scrape MF_Col_mMF (SPAdes) (version 2) | ecosystem: Host-associated > Plants > Roots > Endosphere ... | reverse complement strand
GAAAACATAAGAGGGGAACAGGGGAGCATCGATGTACTTTTTACGGTCGGACCATTTGCGGAGCGATTTGACAGTTGGCAAAAAGGCATCTACTGCTAGTCTTGAAAGTTGTTCTGTTACTTTTTTCTCATGGCGCGGCTTGGTATAAATGACCCGCCATCCGGCTTGGAAGTCAGTCATGGGGTTTCAATCTAGCTGGTAAAAAGATAAAGCTTGCGCTATCGTAAGTCACAGTCTTACGAATCCGGCAAAAAACATAAAGGCAAAAAAAATAAAACAACAAGCTGAAGTTGTGGAACGGTTCTTCTTTAAATCTGGTGCCAGTCTTTAAAAGAAAAAAATCCTTGCCATTCGATTGGGGTCGAAAAGAAATGTTATTGGAAGTGTTTGAGATTAACTATTCAATAGCAAATTAGTAAAAAAAATTAAATTTTCAATATTCAAATAAAAAATACTTCATTATTAATTGGCGGATGTCCAGGAGGATAGCCACTATAAAAGGAATTCATTTTTTTGTTCACTTAACAAAAAATTAATAATTTCATAACACATATAGCGCCCACAACTTTCCAACCATTCCTCTGAAGCACTCCTGAAACAATTATTACTATTCCACGATTATTACCCGATGTTGGCAATGACGAGATATATGTCGCTATCCGTAGCTCATGTTAAAAGAACCGTAAGCGGTTTTACCAGCTGGTACCTGATATTTTGCGCCTTATTTTTATTCATAAGGTGTTTGGCCATGGTGTATGACAGGATGCTGCACGGCCGCCTGCGTGCCTGGTGGGACGTGTGGCTGGCAGGCATTGCCAAAGACATGATCTTCCTGATGACCCTGGGCGCCTGGGCTTTCCTGGCGCACCTGCTCATCTCTCTCTTCAGTGAAAAACTGGCGCAGCGCCTGGGCATTATCAGCGCTATCATTATATGCCTGGTGCATATTGTACTCACCCAATACTTTCTTACTACGCTGACCATGCTGGGTTCAGACCTCTGGTATTACTCCACCCAGGATATATGGCAAACCGTTTCCTCCACCAACATCCGGGCCCTGGCCGTAATAGGGCTGCTGGCCGTGATCATACTGGTGATCTGGAGCCTGGTGAAGCTGCCTGGCAGAATCCATCCCGCCCCGGTGGTAGGTATCAGCATCATCGTATTATCAGGCCTGTCTGAAGTGTTCAACCTTGCCCACCGCTCGCAAAACTGGCGCAACGAAAGCTCTGAATATGGCAATAGCCTCAGCAATAATACCTCTTACTTTTTTTACCGACAGAGCCTTGATTACTTCTTTTCTTCACTGGCAGAAATGAATGTCTATGCAGATAGCAATATCCTGACGGAACGTGACAAAGACAACAGCAGCATCGACTATTTCAACTATACGGATGAAAAACATTACCCTTTTCTGCACCCGGATGAAACAAAGGATGTGTTGTCTCCCTTCCTGCGCAGGAACGGTAGTAAGCCTAATATTGTGATTGTGGTGCTGGAAGGAGTAGGCAGGGCCTATGCCAATGAGGGCGCTTACCTGGGAAGCTTTACTCCTTATATGGATTCACTGTCAAAGCACGCTCTGTACTGGGAGAACTTCCTGAGCTCCGCAGGGAGGACATTTGCCGTGCTTCCCTCCATGCTGGCTTCTGCGCCTTTCGGCCAAACCGGTTTTGCAGAGATGGGCAACCGCATGCCTCCTCACCTGAGCTTATTGAGCCTGCTCAAACATAATGGGTACTCCACCGCTTTCTATTATGGCGGCGATTCCCGGTTTGATAACATGGAAGATTTCCTGCACCGCAATGCCGTCGACCATATCTACGACCTGCAGTCTTTCCCCGAAGGTTACAGCAAGCTGCCGGCTAACCGCCTGGGCCTTTGCTGGGGATATGGAGATAAAGAGCTCTACCGCTTTTATTTCTCTACACTAAAAAATGAGGACACGCCTTATTGCAGGGTATTACTCACCGTTACTTCTCACGAGCCCTTCCTGGTTCCGCAACAGCAACAATACCTGGCCCGTTTTGAGAAGCGGATGAATGAGCTGCATTTTGACAAGGCCAGCAAAGAGATTGCCCGTGATTTCAAATTGAAATATGCCAGCATCCTGTTTGTGGATGATGCCCTGCGGGACTTTTTCGAGGCCTATGCCAAAAGACCGGACTACTATAACACCATCTTTCTTATTACCGGTGATCACCGCATGCCGGAGATCCCGATGAATGATAAGCTGGATCGTTACCGCGTACCTTTCCTGATCTATTCTCCACTGCTGCATCGCAGCGCTACCTTCTCTTCGGTGTCGTCTCATTTTGATGTTGCGCCCAGTATACTGCGGCTGCTGCATACACAATACCAGCTGCGGGTTCCTACACTCGCCTCCTGGGTAGGCAGCGGACTGGATACCGGGTATACGTTCGGCAACCGGAAAGCTTATCCTTTTATGCAGAGCAAGCGTTTCATGATAGACTTTATGCAGGGAGAGCACATGATCATAGGGAATGATCTTTTCCGTATCGATAAGCAAATGCGCCTCGTCCCTGTTGTTGACAGGTATAAACAGGGACAGCTGCAAAGAAGATTTGAAAGATTCAAACAGAAGAACCGCCAGATGGCGGCAGGGGCTAAGTTGTTGCCGGATTCTATTTATCAGCAATATTTTCCGCGTTAGTTATTCCTCCAACGGCATCACCAACACCGCCGCTCCATGCACCTCCCCTGACCGCAACATCTGCAGTGCCTCATTGGCCTGATGCAGCTCAAACACCTGCGTAGTCGTTTTCACCGGTACCAGCGGCGCCTGTTGCAACAGCAACCTCCCATCTTCCCGTGTAAGATTCGCCACGGAGCGCACAACACGTTCTTCCCATAACAAGCTATAAGGAAAAGAAGGAATAGCGCTCATATGAATACCGCCGCAAATCACCACTCCTCCTCTGTCTACATCTGCCAGGGCTTTAGGCACCAGTCTTCCATCAGGCGCAAAGATGATCGCAGCATCCAGCGGCTCCGGCGGCTTTTGCCTGGAATCGCCTGCCCATACGGCTCCCAATCGCAGCGCAAATTCCTGCGCACGCTGATCGCCGGGACGGGTAAAAGCATACACCTCTTTGCCCTGGTAAACAGCGATCTGTGTAAGGATATGCGCCGCCGCGCCAAAACCATACATCCCAATATGCCGGGCATCTGACGGCGCCATGCGATAAGAACGGTAACCTATCAGGCCCGCACAAAGCAAAGGCGCACCGGAAGCACTGGCATACATACTTGGCAAAGGCAGACAATATTGCTCCCAGGCTGTAGTAAACGTAGCATACCCGCCATTCACCGTATATCCCGTGAACAACGCATTTTCACAAAGGTTCTCCCTTCCGCTCAGGCAGTACTTACAGGTACCACAGGTATACGCTACCCAGGGAACACCTACCAGGTCGCCTGCCTCCAGGTGTTGTACAGCAGCGCCTTTAGCCGCCACCACGCCGATGATCTCATGGCCCGGTATCAGCGGCAGATGAGGAGATTGCAGCTCTCCGTCTACAATATGCAGATCCGTTCGGCATACGCCGCAGGCGATCACTTTTATCAGCACCTGCTCCGCAGCAGGTACAGGCATTGGGAGATTCTTCAGCACCAAAGGTTTCCCGGGCGCTTCCAGTATCATGGCAAGCATGGTGGCAGGTATCTGGGGGTGTGAATGGGATGTCATATATCGGGGTTAAATGGCACGTCTATAAATCTAGCAAAATAACTGCCAACCCCATGCGATATTAAAAGATATATCTATCTTTAATAAACTCAGCCGCTTAAAAGCAAGCCCCTTTATGGACCAGGAAAAATACAGCTTGTTTGATCATCTCATTGAAGGCGTCCAGGTCATCAGCAGGGATTGGAAATACCTGTATGTGAATGAAGCCATCTCTATACACTCCATGCTCTCCAAAGAACGGCTGCTGGGCCACACCCTCATGGAGATCTACCCGGGTATTGAAGCGTCAGAACTGTATCGGCGCATTAAAGCCTGCATGGATCACTGCACCACCGATAAAATGGAAATTGAGTTCAATTTTCCCCACCGTGCCGTAGGCCATTTTGAATTGAGGATCGAACCTGTTCCGGAAGGGGTCCTGATCCTGTCCATCGACATTACCGAACAGAAAAAGATCGAGCTGGCCCTTAAGCAGAGCGAGGAACGGTACCGGATGATCTTTAACGGCATACAGGAAAGCTTAATTGTGTATGAAGTCATTACAGATGATGCAGGAACCGTGACCGACCTTTGCTTCCTGGAAGTAAACCCCGCCGCAGAAAAGACAATCGGAAAAACCAATAAAGAACTGATCGGGCGTAAACTCAGCGAGGTCTTGTGGGCGCTGGACCAAAACGCCTCTGAAATTGTAAAACGGGTGCTGTTAACACAGGAACAGGTAAGAACAGAACGCTTCATCCCCCTCCTCAACAGGTGGTTTGAGATCTTTACCTTTTCGCCGCAACCGGGACAGATAGCCAACCTTAACCTGGACATCACTAACCGCAGACATGCAGAAGAACAAGCTCACCAGCTGCACCTTGACCTGGAAGAACGGATCAAGGAACGTACAGCAGAGCTGATCGCCTCACTGGAAAGAGAAAAGGAGCTGAACGAAATGAAATCCGATTTTGTGTCGATGGCTTCCCACGAATTCAGAACTCCTTTAAGCACACTGCTCACCAGCGTTTCACTGATAGAAAAATATGTGGAGACCGGCGAGAAGGAAAAATCACATAAGCATCTCGCAAAGATTCAGGCCTCCATTAAAACCCTCACGAATATCCTGGAAGATTTTCTTTCCCTGGATAAGCTGCAGGAAGGCAGGATCGACGTAACGGAACAAACCTTTGAATTACCGCCTTTCATAGATAAAATAATAGATGACATAAAAGCCATCTGCAAACGCCGACAAAATATCCATTACCATCACACCGGCCTCACCAGCGTGTATTTTGATTCCAAGATCTTACAGAACATCCTGCTTAACCTGCTTTCCAATGCCATTAAATATTCAGAACAGGATATAGAAGTGTTTACCACAGTAGCCGATGGCGCAATGACCCTCATAGTAGCAGATAAAGGCATCGGCATACCGCAGCACGGACAGGAAAAAATGTTCAGACAATTCTTCCGTGCAACAAATGTCAACAATATCCAGGGCACCGGTCTGGGACTCTACATTGTGAAACGTTATCTCGACCTCGTAAACGGCAGCATTATTTTCACCAGCAAAGAGAACGAAGGCACTACCTTCCGCGTACACTTCCCCCTACATCACTAAAAATAGCAGAAAATTATCCGTTAACATTTCAAGTACATAAAATCCCCTATATTTAATACGTTCAAAGTAACCGTAAACATAGCAGGGTGGGCCCATCCCTAAATATTCCCAATATGAATGAAATGCACCACATTTTATAACCCTATATAACTACAACTCAAAAAACCATTTGTATGAAGCACCTTAATGGTATGCTGAACATCAGCAAGAGCCAAACCGGTCTGGCTTACTTCCCCGATCATGCGGTCTATTGTACCTACTACATCAAAGGGTATGATATGTCTGCACACACGCTGTGGCAAAACCTGGCGCGGCAGATAGACCAGGCATGTAAAGCAAAAGACTACAAAACGGTCGTGATCCTGGGCGTTGGCTTCGATTGCTGGAAAGCCTGGAGCCAGTCGCTTAACTATCCGCTACCCGAAGGTATGGGCTCAAAAAGCGCCCTGGAAGAACATGCCCTGTTCCTGGGCGACAGCGGCGGCGACCTCTGGTTCCATGTCAAATCAGACAACAAGCACGACGCCGCAACATTGTCTGACCTGATCAGGAACACCATGGAAACGATCATCAGTAAACCACCGCTGATCGTAGCTGCAGAGAAAAGGTATAACGGTAAAGTGTTCGGCGGCCGCTTCATTGACGGCCTCGAGAACCCGGCAGACCAGGAAGACCTCTCCCGCCGCGTAGTAATCGGCATGGAAGACCCCGAGAACGTTGGCGGCGCCTTCCTCATCTCACAGCAGTTTGAACACGACTGGGACAAGCTCAACGCCATGAGCGAACTGCAGAAACAGAACATGATAGGCCGCGACCGCGAAGACCGACTGGTACCGATGGAAGATCAGTCCAGCCATATCAAGCGCGTTCGCCAGCTGGACCAGGAACGCGTAAACTTTCGGCTGGTACGCCAGGCCCTCCCCTACGGCCATAAAGCAGATAATAAAGCGAATGAACAGGGCGTGTTCTTTGCCGGCTATGCAAAGGCCACCCATGTGTTCGACAAGATCCTCTCCGGCATTGCCGGCCATCAGAAAGGCTTTGTGCAGGATCAGCTCTTCAGCGTTACCCGCAGCATTACCGGCTCTTATTGGTATGTGCCCAGCCGGGAACAATGCGGACTGGGAGAAGATAAACGCGACGGCAACGACCAGGTGACCATGAACGAATACTTCAACATCCGCAGCAGGAACGGATACATGTTCTATAATGCGCGGGACTACCAGCACAAGATCCGTACGTCTAAACTTACCGAAGATTGTCCGCTGAGCGACCGCATACTTATATTGCTGAATAAACAATTCTCCCGCTGGCAGGATACCTGGTACAAGAAACGGGAAACCCCACCCCTGGGCCACCTCAAAGACTACCTCAGCGATGCAGACAAATACCTGCTGGACGCCCCCGTAGTGCTTCGTAAAGGCATGGCCACCAAGATCAGTCTTTCCAAAGTACTGGTGAGCCGCGAGTACGCAAAAAAGGCGAACCTGATGCTCATAGATCCCGACGAGATCGTTGTAGGCAACATGCCGCAGCTCTCACTCGGCATCGGCGCCCAGGTAATGGAATACCTGAACGATACCGAGCGGATGACCGGCTTCTTTGCCACCCTGAACGAATATTCCGCCACCGGCCACAATGCGCCGGGCTATCCTTTCTTACTGGCGCATGGTATAGACGCGATCAAAGACATGTTCGCGAATAAGATCAGCAGCGCCACCGGCGACGCCAAAGACTTTTACCAGGCAGTGGTATGGTCGCTGGAAGGTCTTTCCGCTTTCATAGAAGCCTATGTGGACCTGGCCATACAAATGACCCTGCAGGAAGATCTCTATACCCCGGCGGAGATCGCCAACCTGAAAGCCATCGCCATACGGATGCGCAACGTAGCGCATAAGAAACCGGCCTCCTTCCTGGAAGGCCTGCAGCTGGTGTTCATCACCAATTGCGCATTCCACCAAACCGGAGAGCCCATGTCTATCGGAAGGCTGGATCAGCAGCTGATAGATCTTTATACGGAAGATATCAAACAAGGCAAACTGAATAAGGATGCCGCACAGGAAATGATAGACGCCTTCTGGCTGAAGATGGATGAAACCGTGCTGTATAATTATAACCACCTGAACGATTACCTGAACTATGGCACCGGCGCTGTTTTTTATTCCGCCGGTAACTTCCCCCAGGGCGCTGCTATTAACCAGTGGGTACAGCAGCTGACCGTAGGCGGTTATAAAGCCAACAACTCCCCGCAACCGGAAGACGCTTCCAATGATATCACCCTGCTTTGCCTGCGGGCAGCGCGCCGCCTGCCGCTGAATGCACCCTGTCTTTCACTACGCGTGCATAAGAGCATGAGCGATGAGCTGTTTGAAGAAGCTGCCAAGGCTATTCTCAGCGGCGGCGCCCATCCTATTATGCTGAATGACGACAAGCTGGTGCCCGCGCTCAGCGCCTGCGGACCACTGACATTGGAAGATGCACGCGACTATACCTGCGATGGCTGTTTCGAGCCGATCATCGTAGGCAAGACCGAATGGGCTTTCAGCTATGTCACCATCCTGCCCATGGTGGATTATACCATGAACCAGGGTTGTAACATTCAGGGCGCCGGACCTATCGACCTGCGCGGCCTGAAGCTGTCATGGAATTCTCCCCCGCCCGAAGAGATCCACAGCTTTGACAAGTTCATGGAAATCTTCTACACGCACTGGAGATGGGCCATTAACGCCTTCTTCAATTCACTGATGAATGGCTACGGCGATCTCTGGGCCTATTGTCCCAGCACCCTGTTCTCCGCCTTCCTGGATGACTCCCTGGAAACAGGGCTTGACCTTACCAATGGCGGTGCGCGCTATCACATTGTAGCGCCCATGATGTGCGGCATCGTGAACACCATCAATTCACTGCATTCCGTAAAGAAGCTGGTATATGAAGAAAAGAGCGCCCGCTGCTCATTACCGCAGCTGCTGCTGGCATTGCAATGCAACTGGGGCAACGATATGATCCAGCCTTTCTATACCACCATTGAAGGCAGCCTGCGCAGGGATGAAGATGCCATCTTCTTCAAAGAGCTGCGGCAGCACGCCTTACAGCTGCCCAAGTTCGGCGTGAATGCGGATGCAGGACTACGGGAATTTGCAAAGAACTTCGTTGCGAAATGCGTGGAGATCATACACGATTGTTTCAATAACCCGATACCGGTGATCAAAGAAGGCTATGAAAGGATTCAGCAAAAATATAGTACGCCCGGGCGGCCTTTTGCCTTTACCATCACTCCCGGTGTGGGCACCTTTGAAGACAACGTAGGCCTGGGCATGGGCATCGGCGCTACTGCAGACGGCAGACTGAACGGACAGCCGATTGCAGACGACTGCTGCGCGATTCCCTGGCCCGCAGATCTGCCGCTGAATACACAGACCAGCAATGCCTTTGTATCGCTGCACGACTGGAATGTAGAGCCGATCAATCACGGCATCGCAAACTGTGCGCCTATTGACCTGAACATCCGGGAAGACTGGCCCCTGGATAAGCTGAAAGAACTGATCCACGATTTTGCGCACAGCAAGATCGGGTCTAATATGATCACCATTACCTGCGCCGATCCGGAAACCTACCAGGGAGCTGCTAAATTCCCTGAACGTTATGACCTGGTGAGGAGCAGAATGGGCGGGTGGACAGAGTTTTATGTAGCGATGTTCGACTTCCACCAGCAGTCTATATTAAGAAGACCGTACTATACGTGGAAATAATCTAAACAGTGAACATTGATTTGGGGTTAGGGAAAGAACAAGCGGGTCTTCCATCTCCGTCATTGCGAGGAGCAGTAGAGACAAGTGCGCGGGACGACGAAGCAATCTCCAAACGACAAATGGTGATGATTACGTTTATTGCTTGCAGTTTGCCGTTTGGAGATTGCTTCGTCGCCCCCCGACCTAACCCTTCGCGGCTCCTCGCAATGACGGAGATGGCAGACCTGTTTGCCGTTTGGGAGCTTGCTTTGTCGTGTCATTTTTTCACGATTTACTATATTTGAACATAAAACCATTATATGTTAAATATCAAGCCCCTTATCCCACTTTTGCTCATCTCTCTGGCAGTACTATCCTGTACCAACCCCCAGACAAATACGAAAAGCACCACCGACAGTTCCTATTTCACCCCCACTGACAGCGGCGTGCAAACAGGCGGCGTACAGGTAGTGCCCATTGAAACGCCTAAAGGCACTTTCAATGTATGGACCAAACATATCGGCAATAACCCGAAGACCAAAGTCTTATTGCTCACCGGCGGCCCCGGGGCCAGCCATGAATACGTGGAATGCTTTGAAAGCTTCTTTCCCAAAGAAGGCATCGAGTTCATTTACTACGATCAGCTGGGTACCGGCTATTCAGATGATCCAAAAGATACTTCCCTGTTTGACCTTGCCCGTTGCGTAGATGAAGTGGAGCAGGTACGTAAGGCATTACACCTGGATAAAGACAATTTCTATTTATTAGGACACTCCTGGGGCGGTATCCTGGCCATGGAATACGCCATCAAATACCAGCAGCACCTCAAAGGCCTGATCATTTCTGATATGATGGCCAGCGCCGCTGATTACGCCCGCTACGCGGATGAAGTGCTGGCCAAACAGCTGGACCCGAAAGTGCTCGATACCATCCGCCAGATAGAGAAAAAAGGCGATTTTGACAATCCCAAATATATGGAGCTGCTGATGACGCATTTCTATTCCAAGTTCATCTGCCGCCTGCCCGCATGGCCGGAGCCGCTGGCACGCTCCATGAGCCGTCTGAACCAGGCTTTCTATGTTACCATGCAGGGGCCCAGTGAATTCGGTATTTCCGGTAAGCTGGAAAACTGGGATGTAAAAGCCAAACTGCCTTCCATAGAAGTACCTACCCTCAGCATCGGCGGCAAGTATGATACCATGGATCCTGAGCATATGAAATGGATCGCCGGACAAGTAAAGAAAGGCACTTTCCTGCTCTGCCCCAACGGCAGCCATATGAGTATGTATGATGATCAGCAGACGTATATGAACGGGGTGATCTCGTTTATCAAAACAACGGAAGCGGGTAGCAAATAATCAGGCATTATCTGCATGCATATAGGCCTTCTTAAAATCGGAGAAGTTCAAACCGGCATTCTGCTTGAAGAACCTGCTGAAGTGCGCCATATCGGAGAACCCGAGCGTATAGGCCACTTCCTTGGTAGAGGCGCCCGCAAAGGTGACCATTCTTTTTACCTCCAGTATAACGCGCTGCCTGATGTGGTATCCGGCAGAATGCCCGGTATTCTTCTTCACCATTTCGTTGAGGTAATTAGGAGAAACGAACAATTGCCCCGCATAATCGCTCACCGTTCTTTTAATGCCAAAGTCCCGGCTCAGTAAGGCGAAGAACCTTTCCACGAGGTCTACCGTTCTCTTCTGGCGGAACTGTCCGCTGTGCGCCTGCCCAAACTGCCTGGCCAGGTATACCAGGAATACTTTCAGGTAACGGCGAAGGATCTCTGTCCGGAACAGGTCTGCATTGTTAAACTCACACAGCAGTTTTTCTGTTGTCTCCTGCATATCCGCAGTCGTAGCCGGGTCAGTGATCAGGGCCTGTTCGCCGTCAAACATGCTGATAAGCGCCGAACGGTAGCCGGATTCTATCTCATGATCTCCAAGTCCCAGGAAAGATTCATTGAAGGAAAGACGGAAGCCTTCCAAGATACCCTCCGCTTCCAGCTTATGACACAGGTTCGGTTTAATACAGCAGATGGACCCCGCCGCCACCCGCTGCTTTTCAAGATTCATCCAGAGCGACCCTTCGCCTTTTAAGACCCATATGATCTCGTAGTGACTGCTGATATGCCCTTTGATGTCCGGACAGCAATCCTGCAGATTACGTTCTTCCAGGCGGCAGACCTCAAAAGAGCTGCTGTTGGCGACCACCCTGAGGGGCTGATAGATTGACCGTTTAGCGATAAGCATAAGTAATGATTTAGCCGCAGAGCAAAATACCAATTGCATGCCCATGCTTAAAGCAACTGGTTATCAGCGGATTGCTCCATTCCCTGCAGATGAATTACACGATATTTCGGGCTTTAGACCGCCCGCTGACGAAATACCGTGATTCATACAACAGAAGCTATCATCGGGACATTTACCGCCTGCTTCCAATTGCGGAACTTTATACCCGGAGAATATTGTCATGAAAGCACTGCCACTTCTTTTGCTGCTTTTCCTTTTTACCTGCCGGGCATTTGCACAGGATACCAGCGCGCAGGGAGTATATTATCTTTCTCTACCCGCGGCTATTAAAATGGCGCAGCAACAAAACAAGCTGGTGCAGGCCTTAAAGCAGGACGAAAAAGCCAGTACCTACGACCTCCAGGATGCCCGCAACGCCGTATTGCCGCAAGCCGGAGTGGAAGTCAATTACCAGCGCTTCACAGAGCTTACTTTATTCGACAACGGCTGGTCAAAGTCTGAATCATTCCGCCGCAGGCCAGACCCCAATACCGTTAACCTGGGCGCCAATGCCGCCTTCACCTTATTTGCCGGGGGTCGCTTACGACATGCCGTGACAGAAGAAAGTATCCGCCGGGAACTGGCAACATTGGGTGTTACCGACCAGGCTGGACAAAGCGCACAGCTGGCAGCCCTCCTCTACCTGGATATTGTCCGCCTGTATAAACTGGACTCGCTCATTGTTGAACAGGTGAAACGCGCGGAGCTCCGCTTAAAGAATATCACATCTCTTTACAACAACCAGCGTGTTACGCGGAGCGACCTGCTAAGAGCAGAGCTGAACCTCTCCTCCATTCAACTG
>Ga0209758_1004237_pt1 | contig 12139 bp, 10 predicted proteins | sample AraplaMF_Col_mMF_FD_184258 | JGI IMG/M metagenome (GOLD analysis project Ga0209758, IMG submission 184258) | Arabidopsis root microbial communities from the University of North Carolina, USA - plate scrape MF_Col_mMF (SPAdes) (version 2) | ecosystem: Host-associated > Plants > Roots > Endosphere... | reverse complement strand
GTCGAGACGGCCGTCGTCGTGAAGCGACTTTACCAGCGCGCGTGCCATCTCGGTCTGCCGGGTCATGGCGGCGGTACGGACCCGCTGCGCCGCCTCCTGGACCACGCTCGACACCTCGTCGGCAAGTTCGGGGTGGGCGGCCTGCAGCTTCCTGCGCACGCTCATGGACGCCCGGGCGACCAGCTTCAGATAATGGTGGCGCGGCAGGTCGGGCCGCACACCTATGCAGGCGGCGAGGTCGTCGTCACGCTCGGCGCGGGTGACGAGATCGGCGAGGCTATCCTCGGAGAGCCTCGCGCCCGGATTGCTGACGGTCGACTGCACCACGTCTTGATCACCGCGAGTCACCAGCACATCGGTCAGCGCCTCCGACAGCACCCGCCGCAACGAGATCGCCTTGAGATGGGCCTGACTCTTGTTGCGCGCGATCTCGATCAGGGTCGTCTCTTCCAACCGCTCCGACCTGGACAGCACGGGGCCGGCGACTTCGATAACGTCGTCGCGCGCGAGCGTGCGGATGATCTGGGGCGGTGCGGTGTTGATCGGCGCGAGCCGATCGGCGAGCAGCACCTTTGCCGATGTTTCGATCTGCTCGATCAGGCATTGGAAGACGTCGTCGAACACGCGGATATGGTCGTCGGAGTAATCCACCGCGTTGCCAACAAAGAGATCGGTGATGCGGCGCAGCGTCTCGACCCGGCGCGCGACGGTGCCGTGCGCGAGCGCGGTCTGCAATTCCTCGAGCAAATTTGCGGGTGATTTGACGGATCTGGATCTCATAGCCCTGTCCTGGAGCGTTCAGTCCGGCGCCGTCTTCTCACGCGCCGGCGGCAATTGAAGTGGTCAGCCCGTGGCAATGCGGTTGCGCCCTTGCGCCTTGGCGGAATAGAGCGCGCTGTCGGCGCGCGCGAGGAACGTGTCGGCAGTATCAACGTCGCGCAGCATCACGACGCCGGCGGAAATCGTCACACTCATGCCGGGCGAGAATGCGCTCCAGTCGAGCTCGGCGACGATGCTGCGCAGCCGGTCGAGCATACGCGATGCGGCCTCGCTCGTGGTGCCCGGCAGCAGCAGCAGAAACTCCTCGCCGCCATAGCGGCCGAAGCGGTCGTCGGGCCGGATGTTGGCGAAGATGGTGAGGGCGAAGGTCCGCAGTACCTCGTCCCCAACGGGATGACCGTAGACGTCGTTGATGCGCTTGAACCAGTCGAGGTCGATCAGCGCGATGGCGCAAGGGCTGCTGTTCTGACGCGACTTCTCCATCTCCAGGTCGAGAAGCCGCATGATGCAGCGGCGATTATAGGAGCCGGTCAGCTCGTCGAGCTCGGCGAGCTCCTCGATGCGCCGATAGGCGGCCTTCAGCTCGTTGCTGCGCCGGTAAAGGATCTTGCGCAACGTGGCGCCGAACAGGCCGAGGAAGGCGCACTGCCCGATCACCAACGCGAAGCATAGCATCGAAGCGGCGCGCTCGATGCGGCTCGCAACCGGTAGCCCGATCGGCAGGTCCGAGCCCAGGAACACGAAGGCGAGCCCGCAGGTGGCGAGCCCCCAGGTGATCATCGCCTGCCGCGAAGTCATGCGCAGTGTGCCGAATGCGAAGATCAGGAACAGCACCGCCAAAAAGGCGATCCCGAGGGTCGGCACCGACACCAGGAACACGAATTGCAGCGCCATATGCGCCGAGATCTGGAAGACGCTCAGATAGTGGTCGGCAAACCTGTCGCCGACGCCGGCTTCCGACAGCACCGTGAAGGTGCCGATGATCAGCAGGCCCCCGAACCAGAACAGCGTCGGAACATTGGTCGAGACGGCGCCGTCGAAGGCGTAAAGCAGCAGCACCGAGGCGCCGAGCGAATAGCTTGCGACCTGGCCGACATACATCTGGCGGCGCTGCCGTATCCGTCGCGCGCGCACGTCCGGGGACGCGGCATCGGACGCGAGCACGATATCCGCCACCTCAGCGGCATTCCGCTCCGGAAAGGACGTCGCGGCCGTGCTCATGGTCCCGCCAATGGTGGATGTCAGTCGAAAAAATCTACGTGGCAAGCCTTTAGGTTTGGTATCCTTTTCGAACCGAATCCGAAGGGGACACTGCGCCCGTGAGGGGTCTTCGGCGGCGCGGAATTTTGCAGCCAGTTAGGCATCGCAGGCGATATCGCGGACCAAAGCCGGCGCCGTGCGACATAAGGTGCAAGGGCGAGTTATGGACCGGCTCGATCGAGCCGTCTGTTCCGGCCCACGGTCCAGTCCGAAGAGAGTGTTTCCATATTATGTTACCGTTCCGGAGAAAAGCCGCGGACCGAGGGTGGGACAAGGGAACCGCGCGCATGTGGGGTAGATCACACAGGTCCCCGTATGAGCGCGGTAGATTGAACAATTTTGCACCTCCCGTCGAACCGTCCCCCGCATCGACCCGACCAACTTTGCGAGACGGCCTTTGAGCGTGACACAGGCGGCTACGGACGAGGTCCTCATCGCCAGGATCGCCCGAGGTGACCGGCTCGCCATGCAGGTGCTGTACGGGCGGCACCATGTCAGGGTCTACAGATTCGGGCTCAGGCTCGTGCGGGACGAGCAGACGGCGGAAGACCTCATCAGTGAGGTGTTTCTCGACGTTTGGCGTCAGGCCGGCAAGTTCGAGGGGCGGTCCGCTGTCTCCACCTGGCTCCTGGCCATCACCCGATTCAAGGCCCTGTCTGCGCTTCGGCGCCGAAAGGATTTTGAGCTGGACGACGAAGCCGCCAACGCGATCGAGGACCAATCCGATGATCCCGAAACGGTGGTGCAGAAGAAGGACACCAGTGAAGCGTTGCGGGAGTGTCTGACGGGCCTCTCGGCGGACCATCGGGAAATCGTCGACCTCGTCTACTACCACGAGAAGTCAGTGGAAGAGGTAGCCGAAATCGTCGGCATCCCGGAGAACACGGTAAAGACGCGCCTGTTCTATGCGCGCAAGAAATTGGCCGAACTGCTGAAGGCAGCCGGCGTTGAGCGAGGCTGGCCATGATGGCATTGAGCAAGAAGATGCTGGAGCAAGAGCCCAGTGAGATCGAGATGCTGCTGCCTTGGCACGCCGCCGGCACGCTGAACGCACGTGATGCCCGCCGCGTCGAGGAAGCGCTCGCCAGCGATCCGGAGCTTGCAAAACAATATGCGGTGATACGCGGCGAATACGAAGAGACCATCCACCTGAACGAGAGCCTGGGTGCTCCCTCGGCCCGCGCGATGCAGAAGCTGTTTGCTGCGATTGACGCCGAGCCGGCGCGCACGACGGGTGCGCTGCCGCTGTCGGCTCGTGTTGCGACGTTCTTCTCGAGCCTGTCGCCGCGCACACTGGCCTGGTCGGCGAGCTTGGGCGCCATAGCGCTGTTGCTGCAGGCCGGCATCATCGGCGCCGTGCTGATGAAGACCCAGACAGCGACGTTCCAGACCGCATCGCTCTCGACCGGTACGCCGGTCACGCGCGAGCTCGGGATAGCTGCTCCTTCGCGGGCGCTGGTGCGTTTCTCGCCCGAGGCGCGCGTTGCCGACATCACCGCGCTGCTCGACAGCTACCAGGCCTCGATCATCGGCGATGCCAAAGGCGGCATGTTCCGCCTCCAGTTCGACAAGGCGATGAGCCAGGAAGAGCTCACCGCGCTGCTCGGCAGGATGCAGCGCGAGAAGTTCGTCAACCTCGCCGTGGCGGCGCCTTAAACCCGCCTCTGCACCCATGACGCGCAAGTCCGAGAGTCAGTTGCGAGCCGGGGCTCATGCTTCGTCGGTCGGAGCTGCGCTCCTGCTGGCCGCCTGCCTTGGTATCGAGGTGGCGCACGCCCAGGCGATCATGCGAACGCCCACGATCAGCGTTCCCTCGCGCACGCCAACGATATCGCCGAACGTCGCGGCACGCGCCATGAACGTCGATCGCGGCCCGCGCGTGACGCCGCCGACGGCTCATATCACCGCGCGAATGGCGCCGAACCTGGTTCAGCCCTATGTGCACTACTCGCCGAACCTCTATCCGGCGTGCTCCGCGCCCTATCGCGATGCCGACGGCGAGTGCCTCGGACAGCCAAGCGGCGGCGGCTCCGGATCCGGCAAATCGGCCAAGAAGAGCGCCGGTAAAGGACGCGGCAACAATACGCCCGCCACCATCGACGCGCGCAGCTTCGCCAACGAATTCGTCGCCGAGATCGACAGCGCGCTATCACCGACCGAAGCCGACGAGCTCGCCCGACGTCACGGCTTGACCCGCGTTTCGTCAGAGAATTTCCTGCTCATCGGAGCCACGGTCGGCCTGTTTCGCATTACCGACGGCCGGCCCTATGAGACGGTGCGGCGCGAATTCGCCGCCGATGGCAGCGTGCGCTCGCTGCAGCCGAACTTCCGCTATCTGCTTCAGGATCAGAAGCCGCCTGTGCCGAGCGAAGGCGATCCGGCGCAATACGCGCTGTCGAAGCTGCGCCTGCCGCAGGCGCACACGCTGGCACATGGCACCAACGTCACCATCGCAGTGATCGATTCCGGGATCGATGCCGGGCATCCCGAACTCGCCAATTCCATTGCCGACAATTTCGACGCGCTCGGCAGCGGCGAGGGGACTCATATCCACGGCACCGGCATTGCAGGCGTCATCGTGGCGCATGCGAAGCTGATGGGCAGCGCGCCGGAAGCACGCATCATCGCCATCAGGGCCTTCGGCGGTACCACCGGCAGCGCCGAGAGCTCGTCCTACATCATCCTGCGCTCGCTCAATTATGCCGCCGAGCACGGCGCCCAGATCGTCAACATGAGCTTTGCTGGTCCGAAGGACGCGGTGATCGAGCGCGCGATCGCGGCAACCGCCGGCCGGGGCCTGGTGCTGATTGCGGCCGCCGGCAATGCCGGCGCCAAATCGCCGCCGCTCTACCCCGCCGCCAATCCCAACGTGATCGCGGTCAGCGCGACCGATCAGCAGGACAGGCTGTTCACCGCCTCCAACCGCGGCAACTACATCGCGCTGGTTGCGCCCGGGGTCGACATCTTCCTGCCGGCGCCGGACGGCAAATACCAGATGACGTCTGGCACCTCGTTCTCGGCCGCCTATGTCTCCGGCGTTGCGGCACTGCTGCTCGAGCGCAACTACGCCTTGACGCCGGAAGCGCTGCGCATGACGCTGGCAAAAACCGCGCGTGACCTCGGTTCCCCCGGGCGTGACGATCTCTACGGCGACGGCGAGGTCGATGCGTTTGCCGCGGTGTCGGCCGTTCCAGCCGACAGCGCGACGCCGCTCGCATCTTCATCAGGTACAACTAAACGTGAAGACGCCGAGAAGCGCCGCGAGGACCCCGGTGTGCGCGCGATCGAACAGCCCTCGCTATCCAGTGCGGACGATAAATCCACGATTTCTCAGGTAGATAGACCGGCGGCGCGCTAGCGCCTGCGACAACATTGCGCGCGGGTCAAACGTCAAAAAATCGAACGCCGCTTTTGAACGTTCAGCCAGCTGTCACGACCAAATTATGTGGGAGCGGTCATCCCTCCCCATCAGTCATATCAGGCGCGAGCGCCCATCCACCCCAAGCGCCCATATGGCTTGACCCGTCCGGTTGTCCCCCCGGACGGGTCTTTTCTTTTCGGGCATCTGATTTCTGGAACGTCGTGTGAGATCAGCTTTCGGTTGAGCCCGCGGGTGTGATCGTTGTCGGGACTCGGCAGCGCCGCGCGGCAAGCCCGCTATGCTTGTGCGAAGCTTGACTCGCAAACCTCTTAAAAGTCCGCACGACTACGGAGTTTTTTGACGAGAGCCGTGTCGTTGCTGGACAAGTCAAATCTTTTCCACAAAATATTCATGTCGCTTCTAAATTGATTCGTGTGCGTTGCGTCGCGTCCGTGTTTTCTCCAAACGGGCTGATTTATGACACATCGCCAAGAGTCGGTTCGTGCCGCGGCTGCAGGTCGAGACATCGCTGCACGTTGGTGTGCTCTTGCCGAGCAGCGGCTGCAGCATCTCTCCGAAATGTTCGAGACCGGACGCTGGCGCCGCTACCACTCCGAGCTCGCCTTCCTCGAAAACATCCAGGAAGCCAAACGTGCGGTCGAGACATGGCGCGCACTTGCAACCGGTGGGGACGTCGCCGCGGCCGCCGCGAGCGTGACCTCGGCATTCGGCTGGTCGCCGGCGACGATGCCGCGCGTGTTTCCGCGCGATCAGGCCGAGACTGTGCAGGCTCAGACTGTGCAGCCAAAGGCCGTGCACATCGCGCCCGAGAGCGCCGTTCCGGTCAGGCTCGAGCCGAAGCCGGACGTGCTGGCCGAAATCGTCGAGGCGCCGATCGCACCGATAGCGCCGGTCACTCGGGCGGCGCCGGCCAGGCGAATGGCGGCGCCGGCGGCTCCGCTGGCGCCAGCCGCGCCGTCGATCGCGTCCTTCCTTCAGACGTTCTCGCCGCCCGCCGATGAAATCGTCGCGGCTCCCGAGCGCGTGGTCGAATTCACCTTCAGCCTCGACGGCATCGAGGCGAAGTACCCCTTGCTGCGGAATACGTTCTAAACGCCGCTAAGGCGCCCGCGTCCTCTCCGACCTATCACCCGAGGTGCGAAGCATGGGACGCAGCGCGTCCCATGGAGAGCCTCGAAGGATGAACAGCCCAGCTGCTGACCGCCTGCCTACTGCCGCACAGCATTTCCGCCGACCATCACCTGCGCGAAACGTTGCGCACCGTCCGCCGTCAGGTCGGAGGTCACGGCCCGTGCATGGTCAAGGCCGACCACGGCGCCGCGCGGGGTTTCCGAGATCATGTTGTTGTTGACGAGGGCGGTGCCGGCGCCGGGTACGACGGAGATGCCGATTCCGGCGAGCGCCTTGCGGATCACGTTGCCCGTGATCGCCACGTCGCGCAGATATTTGCCCCAGCCGGCGACGATGCCGTAGGACGGCGCATTCTCGATCACATTGCCCGTGACGGAGGTGTCGGCCTCGACATAGATGCCGATGCCGGCATCGTCGTCAGGCGCGGTGCCGATCGGCCGCTTCGGGATCAAATTGCGGATGATGTTGCCCTGGACCACTGCAAGGCGGCCGCCTTCGTTGAAATTGCAGACGGAGACGCCGACCGCGGCGCCGTCCACGGTGTTGTTGGCGATCACCGCCGCTTCGAACGCAAACTCGGAATAGAGCGCGACCTCGCGCACGTCGCTGATGCTGTTGCCCGATATGTGGATGTTGGAGGCCGAGTTGCCGCGCACGGCTGAGTAATCGCAATTCTTGATGCGGTTGCCGCGCACGATCACGTTGCCGGCCCGGAAGGCGTTGATGGCGTTGCCGTACTGGCCGGAGCCGCCCGGGCCGGCCTTGATGTCCTCGATGCGGTTCTCGGCGACCAGCGTGCCGTCGTCACCGATGGCCGTGCGCAGGATCTCGATGCCGTTGTCGCTGGTGCCGACAATGGTGTTGCGGGACACGCTGAGTCCCCTGGCGTCGAACGAGACCACGGCGGTTACGGCTAAGTTGGTCAAGATGTTGCCGGAGATATCGCCGGAGACCTGCTCCAGCCAGATCCCGCTGCCGCCGGATGCGGTGATCTCGCAATCGGTGATGCGGACATCGCGGCCGCCGAGCACATGGATCAGCCCGCGCCGTGTCGGCAGCGGAATGCCGCCGCCGTCGAAGGTGAGACCGGTGAGGCCGATCGCATCAGAGCCATCGCTCTGGATCGCGGACGCTCCGCCAGTGAAGACGAGTTTCGTCGCGCCGCGCACGCCGATCAGCTGAGCACCATCAGGCAATCGCAATAGTCCGGTGCGGTAGACACCAGGCGGAAGTGCCAGCGGCACCTGCGCGCGGGCCGTCGCGTCGATCGCCCGCTGCAGCGCGCGGGTCTGATCCTCGTTGCTGCCGGCTCGTACGCCATATTGGGTCGCATCGCGGCCGAGCAGCGACGTCAGCGGCGCCGCGCGGGCAGCGTCAACAGGCATGGCGAGCGCGCCGGCGATGCCGGCGCTCGAAGCTCCGATGAGATGACGGCGATTGAGGTCCATGACGGGTCCTCCGGCGGACGCGGGAGTGTCTGCGGAAGGTTAGGTAGCGCAGGGCGTGCGGGACCGTGAGGAATGTTCGCGGTAGGGTTAAATGTTTACCGCAAGGTGTGCGTGTTCCGCGCCTTCCTTGCCAGCTGCACCATCTCCATCAGCATCGCTTCGCCCGCATCCACCAGCTCCTCAAGTGTGATCCGCGGCGCGCCCTTGCGCCGCGCGGCGCCGCTACGCGTGAGCAGGGGAATGTGGACGAACGCCGCCAGCCGCGGCCCGCCAGCCCTCACGTTCTCGATCGCGCGCCAGCTTAAGTAGTTGCAGAGATAGGCCCCCGCATCGCGCGAGGGCCGCGCATCGATGCCGGTGAGGCGCGCGGCGCGCAGCAGCCTTGCCGTGTGTGGGCCGAACGTCATGGCGTCGGCGTGACCGGCAATGCCGCGCTTGCTCGAGCGGGTGTTGGCGGCATCGGGCCACAGCATGGTGACGGCGTTGCGTGCGCGGCTCTCGATGCGCAGGTACGGCGTGCGCGCGGCGAGGCCGAACATCAGCAGCGCATCCGGCTTCACCTTTGCCAGCACCTCCGGCAATTGCCGGTCGACTGCGGCGTAGGTCACCGGAAAGATATGCTGCGATAGCTCGACACCGTCCAGCGCGGGACGGCGCAGCCGCGCCAGCCGTGCCACCAGCGGTTGGGTCGGATTATGCGGCGCACCCGGAAACGGTCCGAACCCGGTGAGGAGAATGCGGAGCTTATCGGACAATGGATGTGATCCTCTCGATCCTGCCGGGACGCTGGCATCCAGTAAACACCGGGACCAGCCGACTTCCAAGCGCGCAGGTGGTCAGGACTCCGATGCGGGATCGTGCCGGTGGCGTTCGCGGTAGGTCCGCGTCTTTTCCCGATTGCCGCACAGGGTGGTTTGGCACCAGCGCCGTGTGCCGGGCTTCGAGCGATCGAAAAACACCCGCTGGCACTCGTCGGCGGCGCACATCTTCAGCCGCCCGAGCATGCCGGCCGACGCCGCGTCGTACAATTCGGCGACGATCGCCGACAGCCCCGCTTGCGCATCGCTCATCACCGGTCGGAGCGCGAAACCATCCTTGCCGATCGTGGCGACACGCAGTGCAAACGGCTCCATCGCGGCATTGAGAGGGGCGGTGACGGCCGGTTTGCGATGACGCTCCGTGGGCTCGCATTTGAGGTAGTCACGGATCGCGGCGCGCAGTCGCAACGCCGCTTCGAATGTCTTCTGCGATGGCGCAGCACGTTCGATCAGCCCATGCTGACGCATCCACTCGCCGAGCGCGGCGGGATCTTGCAACGCGTCCGCCTGCTGATGCTGGACGCCGCGATGGGTGAAGTGCCGTAGATCCAGCGTATTGGCGAAATCGTAGAGATTCGCCAGCGCATCCGGCACATGGAACTTGCGCGATTCCTTCGACATGGAACACCATTTAATCTTGTTTACCGGTTGAAACAAGTAACAGGTATAGACCGTTTACTGGTGTGCAAGACAGAGAATGGAGTTTCATCATGTTGCACCCCCCGATCTCCACCGAGGAAGTCACTTACCGGAAATACATCGAAGTGCTCGATACGCAGATGGCCTATGTCGACGTCGGAACCGGCGACCCGATCGTGTTCCTGCACGGCAATCCGACGCCGTCTTATCTGTGGCGCGACATCATCCCGCATCTGCTGCCGTACGGCCGTTGCCTCGCGCCGGACTATGTCGGCATGGGGAATTCGGGCGTTGCACCGAAGGGCTCCTATCGCTTCGTCGATCACCAGCGCTATCTCGACGCCTGGTTCGATGCGATGGGGCTGAGCAGGAATGTGATCCTTGTCGTGCACGATTGGGGTTCGGCGCTCGGCTTTCACTGGGCCCATCGTCATCCCGAGAGGGTCAAAGCGATCGTCTACATGGAGGGCATCGTGCGCCCGTTCCGTTCCTGGGCCGAATGGCCCGACGCGACGCGCGCCTTCTTCCAGGCGCAACGGAGTCCGCAAGGCGAAGACATGATCCTGCAGAAGAACCTGTTCATCGAATATCTCCTGCCGCTGCGCCATATCGCGCCGGAGGCGCTGGAGGTCTATCGCCGCTATTTCCGCAATCCCGGTCCGAGCCGCCAGCCGATGCTAACCTGGACGCGCGAATTGCCGATTGAGGGCGAGCCTGCTGATGTGGTCGCGATCGTCGAGGCCTATGCGGATTGGATGTCGAAGAACCGGATCCCGAAGCTGTTCATCGATGCCGAGCCGGCAGGCTTCCTGATCGGCGCTCAGCGCGAGTTCTGCAGGGCATGGCCCAACCAGGAGACCGTCCTGGTGAAGGGATCGCACTTCCTGCAGGAGGAGGCGCCTCAGGAGGTCGGCGAAGCGACCGCGCGCTTCGTCTCGAAGGTGCTGGCCGGGCAGATCAGTTAGGTCATCGCGAGTTGGACTTCGCTTCACCTCTCCCCCGCCGGCGAGGGGTGAAGCGGCTTCACTGCAGAAGCTTCATGATCTCCTCGGCGGCGAGCGCCGGCGCGAGATGGCCATCGGCAACTTCGGTCTCGATCTTGCGGACCTTGGTCCGTACCGATGCCTCGCTGCGCAGCCGCGTCAGCATGCGCTGCTCCAGCATTGACCACATCCACTTCACCTGCTGGTAACGCCGGCGCGCGGCGAACTCGCCGCACGCGTTCATTGCCTTGCGGTGATCCAAAACCTTCTGCCAGAGTTCGGCGATACCGGTGCCGGCCAGCGCCGAATAGGTGACGACAGGCGGATGCCAATGCTCCGACCGTCGCGTCAGGATATGCAGCGCGCCGCGATAGTCGGCGGCGGTGATGTTGGCGCGTTTGATGTTGTCGCCATCGGCCTTGTTGATCGCAATCATGTCGGCGAGCTCGACCAGGCCCTTCTTGATGCCCTGCAGCTCGTCGCCGCCCCCAGGCAACATCAGCGCGAGAAAGAAATCGGTCATGTCGCAGACCGCAGTCTCCGACTGGCCGATGCCGACGGTCTCCACCAGCACGACATCGAAGCCGGCCGCCTCGCACAAAAGCATCGCCTCGCGCGTCTTGGCGGCGACGCCGCCGAGCGTGCCAGACGACGGCGACGGGCGGATGAACGCGTCGTTGGACGCCGACAATCGTGCCATCCGTGTCTTGTCGCCGAGGATCGAGCCGCCGCTGCGCGCGGAGGACGGATCGACTGCGAGCACGGCGACCTTGTGGCCCTGCTCGATCAGATAGGTCCCGAGCGCATCGATCGTGGTGGATTTGCCGACGCCGGGCGAGCCGGTGATGCCGACGCGAACCGCCTTGCCGGTGTCCGGCAGCAGCATCTGTACCAGCTCGCGCGCCAGCGCCTGATGGTCATTGCGCCGGCTCTCGACCAGCGTGATGGCTCGCGCCAGCGCCGCGCGATGGCCGGCGCGCAAATCGCGAGCGAGGGTGGCGATATCAAGCGGCGTCTTTTTCTCAACCATGCCCTGCTTTACAACGGCGGAAGCAGGCAGGCGAGGGGCCAGCAGGCCTTCGTCATTCAGGACTTGGCAAAACCGGCCGCCCTCATGGCCTGACCCATCTGGCGATCCGCCTGCTCCATGAAGGTCTCGAACTCGCCGGCATCGCGCCACACCGTGCCGAAACCGCGTCCGGTCATGAAGTCCTTGAATGCGGAGGAGTCGGAGACTTTCTTCAAGGCCGTGGTGAGCCTGGTGACGATTTCCGGGGACACGCCCTTGGGAGCGGCAATGCCGCGCCAGGAGCTGGTGGAATAGTCGACGCCGAGCGTCTCTTTCAGCGTCGGGACGTCCGGGAAGCTCGGATTGCGCGCGTGCGCCATGATCGCAAGACTTCGCGCCTGACCGGCCTCGATCGTGGCGCGCGCCTCAGGCACCGAGCAGGTGGTGAGATCGAGGCTGCCCGCGACGAGATCCTGCATGGCGGGTGCGGCGCCGTTCGACGCCGACCAGGCGACTTGATTTGCCGGCATTCCCATCGCCTGCATCCAGCCGACCAGCGCGAGATGCCAGATGCCACCTTGCCCCGTGCCTGATGCCCTGAATCGTCCCGGCGGCGAAGCCTTGATGGCATTCACGAGATCTTTCGCACTCTTGTATGGCGAGGAGGTGGAGACCTGGACGCCGGGCGG
>Ga0209758_1004234_pt1 | contig 12146 bp, 14 predicted proteins | sample AraplaMF_Col_mMF_FD_184258 | JGI IMG/M metagenome (GOLD analysis project Ga0209758, IMG submission 184258) | Arabidopsis root microbial communities from the University of North Carolina, USA - plate scrape MF_Col_mMF (SPAdes) (version 2) | ecosystem: Host-associated > Plants > Roots > Endosphere... | reverse complement strand
TCGGCCATACCGAAAACCGGCTTTACGATGGCTCCTGGACAGAATGGGGCGGTCTCAGGGACACGCCGGTGGTGACAGGGAAAGAATGATGGAAAACGGCGCGCTGCACGATATCGATGTCACGGTCACGTTCCTGGAGATGCATGCCGCGCCGGCGGTTTCGCCGCCAATCCCCTACAACCGCCAGATCGCGCTGCTGAAGACGAAAGACATCCCGCTCCATTTCTACCGCTATCTGATGGATCGCGTCGGGCGCAAATGGCACTGGGTCAATGTGCTGAGGCTGAGCGACGAGGAACTTGCCGCCGGCTTGCACCGCGAGGATCGCGACATCAGGGTGCTCTATCTCGATGGCGCTCCCGCCGGCTTCTTCGACCTCAAGCCGCATCTGCCGGACGAGGTGGAGCTGGCTTATTTCGGCATGATGGAGCATGCGCACGGCCAGGGCATTGGCCGCTGGTTCCTTGGCGCCGCGATCTCGGCGGCCTGGGCGCATGGGCCAAGGCGCGTCACCGTGCAGACCTGCACGCTCGATCATCCGGCGGCTCTTCCGCTTTACCAGAAACTTGGCTTCACGCCTGTGGCGCAGAAGAAGGAGGTCGTGCATCCGCTGACCTTCGCCGAGCGGTCGGCCAGCGTCATGCGAGGCTAGAGCAATTCCAGGAAAAGTGCGCAGCGGTTTTCCGCCCGGAATTGCGCAAAAAAGAGCGGTTCAAGCAATTCCGGACGGAAAGCCGCAATCGCAATCGCCTGAACACCTCGTTCATCGCCGCTTCAGACTGTCTTTGCCATTGTCCGGCCACATTACGAGGCCGAGCTTATAGGAGAAAGACATGTTGACCCGACGCACATTCGCAGTAGCCATGATCGCGGCAATTGCCATGCCGAACCTGACATTCGCGCAGGCGACCACGCCTTCAGCCGCGACCATCGAGCGCCAGCTCGATGCCGCTCCCAGGAAGCAGCTGCGCCCGAACGAGCGCGTCACTATTCGCGAGTTCAAGCGGCGGCCCGACCTGCGGCGCATGGCGCGCTCGATCGACATCCAGTCTATCAATTTCGAGTTCGGCTCGGCCGCCATTGCCCCTTCGCAATATAGCAAGGTCGAAATCATTGCCGACGCGCTCCACCGCATCCTGCGGCGCGACCGCGGCGCCCGCATCCTGATCGAAGGTCACACCGACGCCGTGGGTTCTTTCGGTTCGAACCAGATCCTGTCCGAACGCCGCGCCGCGTCGCTCAAGCGGACACTGGTGGGTGAATTCGGCGTGCCGGCTTACGCGCTGGATACCGTCGGCTATGGCGAGGAATTCCTGCTCGTGCAGACGCAACAGGAGAACTGGCGCAACCGCCGCGTGACGCTGCGTCGCTTCGACGATTTCGTGCGGTGAAGCCGAGCCGACAATGCGATAATTTGAGAGCCCGGTTCTTCAAAGCGGCCGGGCTCTTTCGCATGCGCACGCCGCCAGTCAGGAATCGGGTGGGAGCAGTCGTCGAGGAGGCATAATTTCCGGATATCGACACCGGAGATTTGCCATGAACATCCAGTTCAAAGCCTTGCCGACCGAAGCCGTGCGCGCCTTGCAGCGGGGAGGGCCCGATGCCTATGGCCGCACCCCCGAGCACCGGATTTCCGACGGCGACGGCGTGCCCTGCAGGCACTGCATGAAGAACGTCGCCGCGGGCGAAGGCTACCTGGTCATGGCCTACCGGCCGTTTCCGCAATTGCAGCCCTATGCCGAAACCGGCCCGATCTTCCTGCATGCCGAGGAATGCGAGCGGGCCGCCGAAGGGGATGCGCTGCCGGAGATGCTCGAAAGCAGCGACTACATCGTCAGGGGCTATGGCGAGGACGATCGCATCGTCTATGGCAGCGGCGCCGTCACGCCGACCGGCGAGATTGCCGCCCGCGCGCAGACGCTGTTTGGGCGCGACGACATCGCCTACATCCATGTCCGCTCGGCCCGGAACAATTGCTATCAATGCCGCATCGAGCGGGCATGACCCAAAAAAAAGCCCGCCGATGGTCGGGCGGGCCGTTGGAGGGTCTGACAGAAGCTGTCGGCCAGTGCTGTCGAGGCCGGACTTGTCCGACCCGGAAAGCAGCTCTGGCCGCCAGTAGCGGTCCGTGTCTAGGCGTCTTTCTCGTCGGCCGAATGTGAAGCATTTCACACAAGGGCGCATAATGGCGGAAGACAACACAAGGGCGCTTTCCAAGACTGTCGTATTCCCGTCGCACTGCTGCGCTAAAAAGCAGTTGTTGATGATTTGCCGACCGCGGATGGACCGGCGGCAGGTCGCAACATTCGAGGAAGCGGGGCTTTTGCTCCGCTTTTTTGTTGCCCGGATTCTTGGCGCGACCAGTTTGCGTTCAAGAAAAAGCCCGCCGGAATGACCCGGCGGGCGATTGATGGAAATCTTTGCGAATTATCAGGCGGCAAGCACCGCCTTCGGTTCGACCATTTCGTAGCCGAGCGCCTCGGCGACGGCGCGATTGGTGATCTTGCCCTTGTGGACATTGAGGCCGTTGCGCAGGTGGTGGTCGTCGACCAGAGCCTTGAGGCCCTTGTCGGCGAGCTGCAGGCCGTAATGCAACGTCGCATTGTTGAGCGCGTGCGCCGAAGTGACCGGCACGGCGCCGGGCATGTTGGCGACGCAATAGTGGATCACGCCATCCACCTCATAGGTCGGATCGGCGTGCGTCGTGGCATGCGAGGTCTCGAAGCAGCCGCCCTGGTCGATCGCGACGTCGACCAGCACCGAGCCCTTCTTCATGCCGGAAAGCATTTCGCGGCTCACGAGCTTGGGCGCCGCGGCGCCCGGGATCAGCACGGCGCCGATGACGACATCGGCCGAGAAGCATTCTTCCTCCAGCGCTTCGACGGTCGAGTAGCGCGTATGCACGCGGCCGCCGAAGATGTCGTCGAGCTGGCGCAGGCGCGGGATCGAACGGTCGATGATGGTGACATCGGCGCCGAGGCCGGCCGCCATCTTGGCAGCATGCAGGCCGACGACGCCGCCGCCGAGCACGGTAACCTTGCCGGGCAGCACGCCGGGCACGCCGCCAAGCAGCACGCCGCGGCCGCCATTGGCCTTCTGCAGCGCCGTCGCGCCGGCCTGGATCGAAAGGCGCCCGGCGACTTCCGACATCGGCGCGAGCAACGGCAGGCCGCCCCGGTCGTCGGTCACGGTCTCATAGGCGATCGCGGTGACGCCCGAGCCAAGAAGCCCCTTGGTCTGCTCCGGATCCGGAGCCAGGTGGAGATAGGTGTAGAGGATCTGGCCGTCGCGCAGCTGGACCCATTCGTTGGGCTGCGGTTCCTTGACCTTGACGATCATGTCCGACTTGGCGAACACGTCGGCGGCCGTCTTGGCGATGGTGGCGCCAGCGGCGCGATAGGCGTTGTCATCGGCGCCGATGCCGGCGCCAGCACCGGTCTCGACCAGCACTTCATGGCCATGCGCGACATATTCGCGGACCGAGCCGGGTGTCAGGCCGACGCGATACTCATGGTTCTTGATTTCCTTGGGGCAGCCGACACGCATCTTTTTCTCCTGTCCGCGCCCTTCAAGGGGCGCTCTCCCTGTCGCTCGTGCATGCCACCGGCTCCAAATGCGGAGGGGACATGCAGAAACCGCAGTCAACCACGAATCGTTCCGTATGTGTTTGCGAATGCACTTGCGGCAATGGCCGCTCTTCGATAATCGTTGCGCGAAATAACCGAAAGTTCGCAGGAACCACGAAAAATGCCGCTGGACAGGATTGATATCGCCATTCTGGAGACTTTGCAGAAGGATGGCCGAATCCCCAATGCGGCGCTTGCCGAGAAGGTCGGCCTTTCCCAATCGGCCTGTTCGCGCCGGCTCGACAATCTGGAGAAGTCCGGAACCATCCGCGGCTATCACGCGCGGCTGTCCAATTCCGCGCTCGGCCACCAAATGACAGCGATCGTGCACATATCGCTGTCAGGACAATTCGAGAAGACGTTGTCGGATTTCGAGGCGGCGATCAAACGCTGCCCGAACGTGCTCTCCTGCCATCTGATGTCGGGCGAATACGATTACATCCTGCGCATCGCGGCGAAGGATCTGGTCGACTACGAGCGCATCCACAAGGAATGGCTGTCGGCCATGCCGCACGTAACCAAGATCAACTCGTCCTTCGCGCTGCGCGAGATCGTCGATCGCACGGCAGTCGGGCTGCGGCCCGAGATGGCCTAGTGAGGTTCATCGCTCGACCGAACGGTCGACCTTTCGCTCTCTTTGCTCACATTGTTTTGACGCCATTTCCGGACGAAACCGTTTCACGCGTTGCCTAGAATTGCTCTATCGTCGGGCCTCACACCATCAAAGAGGCAGCGGCTGGACCATGACAGAAAGAGTCACTCTGGCCGAGTCATTGCCGGCAACCTCCGTCGTCCGCATCTCGCGCGCCACCTTCGAGCCGGTCCGGTTCCCCGAGGTCGAGGCTGCGAGTAAGAAGACCTCGCGGTATATAATCCCGGCCGTCAGACGGCTGCCGGGGCTCCTGCACTTTTATTCAGGCATCTCGCCGAAGGGCGAGATGGTCCAAGTTAGTGTCTGGGATACCGACGAGCATGCGGCGCAACTCAACACGCTGAAGGAGATGGTCGTCGACGGCCGCAGGGACATGGAGGCGGTCGGCGTCACTTTCACCCCGATTTTCCACTATCCAATCGATTGGACCTGGACCGTTTAGGCGGCATTCGCCTCCGTCACCACAGTCGTCATCGGAATATCGTGCGGCTGCGGGTAGATGGTCGCAATGCGCTGCAATTCGTAGCCGACGCCGATGACCAGCGGCCTGAACGGCATCGCGGCCAGCGTGCGGTCGAAGAAGCCGCCGCCATAGCCCAGCCGGTAGTTGCCAGGATCGATGCCGACGATCGGCGAGATCACGATGTCGGGCAGCACCGGATCGCCTTCGGCCGGGATCGGAATGTTCCAGACGCCCTTTTCCAGCCGGTCGCCCTGTTTGTAGGCGCGAAACACCAGCGGATGTCCCTTCTCGATGACGACAGGCAGCGCTGTGCGGCCGCCACGCTCGTTGATCGACGCCATCCAGCCACGCAAATCCGGCTCGCCGCGAAACGGCCAGTAGAGGCTGACCATCCGGCCGGCGATGTCTCCGATCAGCGCGTCTAGGCCGTCCGCGATGCGCGCTGACATGGCGGCGCGCGCATCGGCTGAAACGGCGAGGCGGCCAGTGATAAGCCGCTCGCGCTCGGCCTTGCGCCAGCGTCTGACATCCGTCCAATCGGACAGCGGCTCCCGGTATTCCGGGTCGAGTTCATGCATGAAACAGGGCGGCGAGGCGTATTGGACCGGCCCTTCGTCGTCGCAGTTGTCAGCCATGCTTGGCTCCTCTTGTTTTGTTTCACACTATACTTGGGGCTGCACGGGTCGCATGTGCATTCACGACGCCCCGCGACGACTCCCGGGCATGGTTATTGTCCCGATCCGACATTGTTGCAGCGCACAAAAATACTTACATCATAGGCGACAATTGCACCCGACGAGGTGGAATGAAATGAGCGGAACAGAGCATAAAGTCGTTGTCGTCGGCGCCGGCTTCGGCGGCCTCGAACTCACGCGCGCACTGGCCGGCGCTGCGGTGCGCATCACCATGATCGACAAGCGCAACCACCATCTTTTCCAGCCGCTGCTTTATCAGGTGGCGACGACCTCGCTCGCAACCTCCGAGGTTGCCTGGCCGATCCGTCATCTGCTGCGCAGGCGCAAGGACGTGACGACGCTTCTTGGCAATGTCACCGGCGTCGATCGCGCCGGCAAACGCGTGCTGCTCGAGGACGGCAGCTCGGTTCCTTACGACACGCTGGTGCTTGCCACCGGCGCGCGCCACGCCTATTTCGGCCATGACGAATGGGAACCGTTCGCGCCGGGGCTGAAGACGCTCGAGGACGCCACGACGATCCGGCGCCGTATCCTGCTCGCCTTCGAGCAGGCCGAGCGCGAAACCGACCCCGCGAAGCGCCAGGCGCTGCTGACGCTCGCCATCGTCGGCGGCGGGCCGACCGGCGTCGAACTCGCCGGCACCATTGTTGAGCTCGCGCATGACACGTTGCGCGGCGAATTCCGCAACATCGACACACGCCAGGCGCGCGTCGTGCTGATCGAGGCCGGCGACCGGATCCTGGCCAATTTCGCGCCGCAGCTTTCCGACTACGCCCGCGAGGCACTGGAACGGCTCGGCGTCACCGTCGAGCTCGGGCGTCCAGTCACCAGGCTCGATGCCGAAGGTGTGGTCTTCGGCGATACGCGCCTGCCGGCAAGGACGATCATCTGGGCGGCCGGTGTTGCCGCTTCGCCGGCGGCCGAATGGCTTGGAGCGGCGGCCGACCGGGCGGGCAGGGTGCTGGTCGAACCCGACCTCACCGTGCCGGGCAATCCCGACATTTTCGTCATCGGCGACACCGCGCATGTGCTGCGGCCGGATGGAAAGCCGGTGCCGGGCGTGGCGCCCTCTGCCAAGCAGGAGGGCAAGCATGTCGCCGCGACGATCAAGGCGCGGCTTGCCGGCGACACCGCGACCCGGCCCTTCCAGTACCGGCATGCCGGCGATCTGGCGACAATCGGCAAGCGCGCCGCCGCCATCGATTTCGGCTGGATCAAGCTCACCGGCTGGCTCGCCTGGTGGCTCTGGGGCATAGCCCACATCTATTTCCTCATCGATTTCCGCAACCGCCTGGCGGTCTCGATTAGCTGGCTGTGGATTTATCTGACCGGTCAGCGCAGCGCGCGGCTGATCACCCAGGGCGACGACGACAAAAGCTGATCGCTTCGCCTCCTCCTGCTTCATCGACGCGTCACCTTCTCGTGATCGAAAGGCTTTTCGGGCACGTGGACTCAAGGCGCCGTCAGCGTCATGCTCCGTGCCTGGGGCAGGGGTCGTCGCGTCGTCGAAGAGGAGAAGAAAATGTCACGACTGCCCGTTTCCCGTCGCGGATTCTCCCGTCGCGAATTCCTGGCCGGCGCCGCAGCCGGCGGCGCGCTGATCATGCTGCATCCGTTCTCCGCCCGCGCCGCGGCCAATCAGGCGCATCTCAGGATCATGGAGACGACCGACATCCATGTGAACCTGCTGCCTTACGATTACTACGCCGACAAGGCGAACGACACGATGGGCCTGTCGCGCACCGCCTCGCTGATCGACGCAGTGCGCAAGGAAGCCATGAACTCGATACTGATCGACAATGGCGACCTGCTGCAGGGCAGCCCGATGGGCGACTACGTCGCCTACGAGAAAGGCATGAAGGATGGCGACCTGCACCCCGTCATGAAGGGGATGAACCTGCTCGGCTATGAATGCTCGACGCTCGGCAACCATGAATTCAATTACGGCCTGTCCTTTCTCGACAAGGTGTTGGCCGGCGCTAATTTCCCCTTCGTCTGCGCGAACCTGGTCCGTGGTACCACGCTTGCCGCGAACCCGCGCGACGACAAGCTCTACCTCAAGCCCTATGTGATCCTCGACCGGAAGATCAAGGACGGCACCGGGGCCGAGCAACCGATCAGGATCGGCGTCATCGGCTTTGTGCCGCCGCAGATCATGGTCTGGGACCTGAAGAACCTGGAAGGCAACGTCCAGACGCGCGATATCGTCGAGGCGGCCAAGGCCTGGGTGCCGCAGATCAAGGAAGAAGGCGCCGACATCGTCATCGCGCTTTCGCATTCGGGCATCGATATCAAGCAGGGCGACAAGATGGAGAACGCCTCCTTCTTCGTCGCCGGCGTAGACGGCATCGACGCGGTCTTCACCGGCCACCAGCATCTGGTCTTCCCCGGCAAGAAGGATTTCCAGTCGCTCGCAGGCGTCGACACCGGGAAGGGCACGCTGCAGGGCAAGCCAGCCGTCATGGGCGGCTTCTGGGGCTCGCATATGGGTCTGATCGACCTGCTTCTGGAGCGCGACGGCTCGAAATGGCGGGTCGTCTCGGCGACCTCCGAGGCGCGCCCGATCTATGAGCGCGTCGACAACAAGAACAAGGCGACGGTTGGCGACGACAAGCGCATCATCGCGGCGCTCGAGCAGGACCACGAGGCGACACTTGCCTATGTCCGCCGGCCCGTCGGCAAGACATCTGCGCCGCTCTATTCCTATTTCGCCCTGGTCGCCGACGATCCGTCCGTGCAGATCGTCAACCAGGCGCAGAGCTGGTATCTCAAGGACATATTGAAGAGCACCGAGTGGAAGGACGTGCCGCTCCTGTCCGCGGCTGCGCCCTTCAAGGCCGGCGGCCGGAACGGCGCCGACTACTATACCGATGTTCCGGTCGGCGATATCGCCATCAAGAACGTCGCCGATCTCTATCTCTACCCGAACACGGTGCGCGCCGTCGAAATCACCGGCGCCGAGGTGAAGGAATGGCTGGAGATGTCGGCCGGCATCTTCAACCATATCGAGCCGGGCAAAGCGGATCAGCCGCTCATCAATACCGACTTCCCATCCTACAATTTCGACGTCATCGACGGCGTCACCTACAAGATCGACCTGTCGCAGCCGCCGAAATACGATGCCAAGGGCGGCGTCGCGAATGCCGGCTCCAATCGCATCGTCGACCTGAAATTCGGCGGAAAACCGATTGATTCGTCAGCGAAATTCGTCGTTGCCACCAACAACTACCGTGCTGGCGGCGGCGGCAATTTCCCCGACATCAATGCCTCGAAGATCATCTATGAAGCGCCGGACACCAACCGCGACGTGATCGTGCGCTATGTCGTCAGCGAGGGCACGATCAACCCGTCGGCGGACGGCAACTGGTCCTTCGCGCCGCTGCCCGCCACCAGCGTCGTCTTCGAGACCGGACCGCGGGCCAAGGATTTCATCACCGAGGTCAAGTCGTTGAAGATCGAGCCGGCAGGCGAGGGCGAGTCAGGCTTCGCCAAATACCGCATCACGCTTTGATCCGGCGCTGCCAAAATGCTGTGCCGGCACTGGCTGGCAGCGGATATGCCTGATGGCCGGTCGGGGTTTCATCACGCCCTCTCACGAGCGCGTGGCCGCGCAGTTCGCACGATCGGCCTTGTCTTCCGCCGGCGAAAAGCGGCATCGGGCAAAAAGCAGTGAACTGGAATAAATCGCTGCCGCGGCCGCTATGGTTCCGGCCGTCCACATGCAATAGTTTTAGCCATGCGCTATGTGATCGTCATCGCCGCCATCACCTTCTTCCTGTTCTGGGACGGCCTCTACAATCGAGGCCACTACCTCGACGTGACCGTGCGGGAAGTCTCGCGCATCGTGCGCTACGTCACCGGGTAAGGGTGTCGCCGCTTTCGCATCGCGGGCGCGACATCGTTGCCGGTTGACGCCCAGGCATTGCTCCCACAGAAACACCGCCGAACAGACGATCAGGGAGGCTGGGTTGATCCGGCACATCGTTTTCTTCAGCGTACGGCGCAGGGAAGATGTCGAAGCTGTGCGCTCGGGCCTGCTGGCGCTCGGCAAGATTCCGCACTCGAGGCATTTCGAGGTGACGCTCAACACCAAGGTCGATCTGTTCTCAAACGCGATCGACGTCGTCGTTTATGCTGAATTCGAGGACGAGGCGGCGCTCGCCGCCTACAAGGCGGATCCCATCTATGCCGACACGACCAGCAAGGTGAAGCCGCTGCGCGAACTGCGCTATTCGGCGGATGTCGTGGCCGCGGCCTGAACTGGCAGAGCGCGCCTCGTCGGTTCGCCGCTCTTGAACCGCCGGCCGGAATGGGGCACACCGCGCCGGCATGATCAAAAGCTCCGCCCATCCGCTCGACCATCTCGTGCTGCCGACCGGAAGCCTCGATGCCGCTCGAGCGCGTCTGGCCTCGCTCGGCTTTGTCGTCGCGCCCACCGGCGTCCACCCCTTCGGTACGGAGAATGCCTGCGTCTTTTTCGCCGACGGCACCTATCTCGAGCCGCTGGCGGGGGGAAATAAGCAGGCGGCAAGACAAGCGGTTGCGGCCGGCAATGTTTTCATAGCGCGCGACCGCCTTTATCGCGAGCGGCTGGGCGAGGAGGGTTTTTCCGCCGTCGTGCTTGGAACCGGCAACGCCGATGCCGACCACAGGCGCTTTGTCGACGCCGGCCTGTCGGCCGGCGACATGCTGGGTTTCTCACGCGCCTTCACCGACGCGAACGGCAAGAGCGATACGGCGTCGTTCAAGCTCGCCTTCGCGGCCGGCAAGGATGCGACGGACGCCTTCCTCTTCGCCTGCGAGCGCGCCAACGCGCCGAAGATCGATCGCACGGCGCTCCAGGCGCATGCCAATGGCGTAACTGGCATTGCCGAAGTGATCGCGGTCAGCGACGCACCTTCCACGCAGATCGGATTGATCTCGATGGCCGCCGGCGCCGCGGGGTTGGGGGCGGGCGACGACGACGCGGTGCGGCTGCCGAATGCAATCCTGAGCGTGGTCACGCCCGAAAGCTACGCGCGGCGTTTCGGCCTGGCGGCCAAGCCCTCACCGCATTTACGCTTCCAGGCCGTCGTATTCTCGGTCCGCGACAAAGCTTCAGCCATACGCGCGCTTGCGGCCGGCGCTGTCGATCACAACATGAGCGGCAATGACATCGTCGTTTCGCCGGCGCCCGGGCAGGGCGCCGCCTTCATCTTCCGGGAGATCCCATGAGCAAGCCCCTGGCGCCGAATGCATCGGTAACCGTCGGCAAGGTCGTCTTCGCCAACAATGCGCCGCTGTCGCTGATCGCCGGCCCGTGCCAGCTTGAATCGCGCCAGCACGCTTTCGACATGGCCGGCGCGCTGAAGGAACTGACTGAACGTCTGGGCATCGGCCTCGTCTACAAGACCAGCTACGACAAGGCCAACCGCACCTCGCTGTCGGCGACGCGCGGCGCCGGCCTCGACGCGGCGATGCCGATCTTCGACGATCTGCGTAAGGAGTTTGGGCTTCCGGTGCTGACCGACGTCCACACCGAGGAGCAATGCTCGATCGTAGCACCCCATGTCGATGTCCTGCAGATACCGGCCTTCCTGTCGCGCCAGACCGACATGCTGGTCGCCGCCGCCAGGACCGGCAAGGTCATCAACGTGAAGAAGGGCCAGTTCCTCGCGCCCTGGGACATGAAGAACGTCGTCGCCAAGATCACCGGCTCCGGCAACCCGAACGTGCTGACCACCGAACGTGGCGCCTCCTTCGGCTACAACACGCTGGTCTCCGACATGCGCGCGCTGCCGATCATGGCCGAGATCGGCGCCCCGGTGATTTTCGATGCTACCCATTCCGTGCAGCAGCCGGGCGGGCAGGGCGGCTCGTCGGGCGGCGAACGGCGCTTTGTGGCGACGCTCGCGCGCGCGGCCGTTGCCGTCGGCGTCGCCGGCGTCTTCATCGAAACCCACCAGGACCCCGACAACTCGACGTCTTCGGACGGCCCCAACATGGTTCCTCTGAATGACATGCCGGCTCTGTTGGAAAAGCTGATGGCTTTCGACCGCATCGCCAAGGGCCACTAATCCCGACGCACCAGATGGATTCTGCGTCGGCTTGTGGTTGCACCAAGCCGGCGCTACGCTCGTTTTCGTAACTGAGCGTCTTGGCAGGAGGAAGCCATGTCCGTTGCCCGCGTCACCGAAATCACGTCGTCGTCCAGGAAGAGCTTTCAGGATGCCATCGAGAAGGGCATCGCACGCGCCGCGAAGACCCTGAAGAACGTCGAGGGCGCCTGGATCCAGGACCAGAAAATCGTCGTCCAGGACGGCAAGATCGCCGCCTACCGCGTCAACATGAAAGTCACCTTCATCCTCACCGACGGCTGAGCAGGTCGTCGGGAACCTTCGTCCGCTCCTCTCATTGTCAGAGCAGGCATTCAACAGAGAGGAGCACCACCATGACCACCCCGTCCGGGCACACCGAAGCCATTGCGGCCTCGCGCGTCATCGGCACATCCGTCTACAACACCGAAGGCAAGAGCATCGGCAGCATCGAGGACGTCATGCTCGACAAGATGTCGAACGGCATCATGTTCGCCGTCATCGGCTTCGGCGGCTTCCTCGGCATGGGCGAGAAGTACCACGCGATTCCGTGGGCGACCCTCGACTATGACGAGGATCAAGGCGGCTACGTCGTGCCGTTCACCAAGGAGCAGCTCCAGGCGGCACCCGCATATT
>Ga0209758_1004232_pt1 | contig 12147 bp, 7 predicted proteins | sample AraplaMF_Col_mMF_FD_184258 | JGI IMG/M metagenome (GOLD analysis project Ga0209758, IMG submission 184258) | Arabidopsis root microbial communities from the University of North Carolina, USA - plate scrape MF_Col_mMF (SPAdes) (version 2) | ecosystem: Host-associated > Plants > Roots > Endosphere ... | reverse complement strand
TGCCGTGCGCTTGAATCAACCATGACTCGAATCCCCACCCTCTTCGTTCGCGTCCCGAACCGCGGGCAACCTCCGCATCACGGCCATCTCTCGATCGGGTCCTGGACCGTGCCATGCGTGGTCGGCAGCGGCGGCCTGGTCGCCGCGTCCGAAAAGCGCGAGGGCGACAAGCGCACGCCGATCGGCAATTTTCCGCTCCGCTACGGCCTGGTCGACAGGGTATCGCTGCCGGACTTTCCGCGCGATCTGGCATTTCCCTTCGCCGCACAGTCCGACGCAATGATCTGGGAAGAAGATGGTCCCGATTACAATCGGCTGGTCCTGGCAGACAACGACGAACGATTGAAAGAGCGGCTGACCCGCCGCCGCATGGAAGGCCTGTTCGACATCATCGTCCCGATCGGCTTCAACGACGCCGTCGCCGAGGCCGGGCGCGGCAGCGCGCTGTTCATCCACGGCGCCCGCCCCGACATGAGCGGCACCGCCGGCTGCGTCGCGGTCAGCCGCGAGAATCTGATTGAGCTCGCCAAGCGGCTGCTGCCCGGCATGGCGATCGATATTGACTACGAGACGCCGGACACCGCGACGCGCGCGACCGAAGAATGCGGCCCGATCGAGGTGGTGCGCTTTGCCGGCGAGCAACCCGGAGCAAAATTGCTGGTGCTCGGCGCCATCCACGGCAACGAGACTTGCGGCCCGCAGGCGATCACCCGGGCGATCGCCGATTGCCGCGCCGGCCGGATCGTGATCCGCCACGGCAGCGTCACCTTCGTGCCTATCGTCAATCTGAAAGCCTGGCGCCAGGGCACCCGCGAGGGCGACCGCAACCTCAACCGCGATCTACGCGAGCGCGATCAGCCGTCATCGCATGAGGACAAGGTCGCCAACATCCTCTGTCCACTGCTGCGCGAGCACGACGTGCTGCTCGACATCCATTCGTTCCGTTCCGCGGGCGAGCCGTTCGTGTTCGTCGGCCCGAACGACAATGACGGCAAACTCGAACCGTTCGCCTTTGCAGGGCAGGAGGGCGCCCTGGCAAGGCACCTTGGTCCGCCTCGGATCATACACGGCTGGCTCGACACCTATGCGCGCGCCGCCAGCGAACGCCAGCGGCGTGGCGGCAACGGCGATCCGCGCGAAGGCATCGGCACCACCGAATACATCCGCGCCCACGGCGGCTACGGCGTCACGCTGGAATGCGGTCAGCACGAGGATCCCGACGCACCGCAGGTCGCCTTTGCGGCGATCGTCAACACCTTGAGTCACCTCGGCCTGATCGATGCCCCAAAGCCGGCACTGAGCGTCACCGACGGCATCGAGGTGGTCGATGTGGTGCTGTGCCTCGATGAGGGCGACCGGCTCGAGGGTGCCTGGAAAACCGGCGATCCGGTCAAGTCAGGCCAGCTGATCGCGCGCCGCGCCAGCGGCGAGGTGCTCGTTGCCCCACGCGACGGCTTTGTGATCTTTCCGGATGCGGCGCCCCGGCCGCTCAAGGAACTGTATTACTTCGGCGTTCCAAGCGAGCGTTTTCCGTAAGGCGACGCCTCAGACCGCCGCCGCGGCGGGTTCGGCACCGGCCGCGATCTGGCGCAGCAGCGCGTCAAGCGACACGTTCTCGGTCTTCATCAGCGACGCGCCGAGATCGCGCGCGCCCTTGCCGAACAGCCAGCCGCTATTGCGCGCGAACTTGTCGAGCACGTCGTCCTGCGACAACGCCGCCTCCGGCGATCCCGGATGGAAGCGGATGTGACGGCGATGGACCTTGCCGAGCGACGTCACCTCGATGATCGCCGGGCAGTGCTGCGGATAATCCGAGTCGGGATCCTCCGACGACACAACGAGCTCGGCGAGCCGCAGCACCTCCGCATCCTTCAGCCGATGCGGCCGGAACGACTCGACGTCGACGTCGCCGTACAGCAGCGTGGTGGCGACGCCGTAGGGCAGACTGAAGCGCGCTTCGTGGGGATGGCTTGGGGCCGCCTTGCGGTCCTTTGGCTCCGTCACCAGTGTCAGGCCGGGCTCGGCGAGTTGGCAGGAGATCGAGGTGATGGTATCAAGCGGCTTGCCGGCCTCCTTCAACTCCTGGCGGATTTGCTTGGAGCCTTCGATGAAGGCATGCAGCAACTGGCAGCAGGGATAGGGCTTGTAGGCCGTCTCCGGAAGATACCAGCGCGAGCCCAGGCCTTCGGCGGCGATGGCGAAGTCGAGCTGTCCCTCGATCGGCGTCAGGAAGCAGTTGAAGAAGCCGAATTTGCCTTCGAACACGCTGGACGGTCCGGTAATCCCGGCCGTCGCCAGATCGAGCGCGAGAACGCCGCTGTGCGCGCCCCACCCGCCATGCAGGATTTTCGACGTCGAGCCGGTGCGCGTCGCTTCCTGGATGCCGGCGGCAAAGGTGCCGGCGATACCGAGCGCGTTGACGATGTCCCCGGCACTGGATTTCAGCAGGTTGCCGATGGCGGCGACGGTGCCGAAAGCGCCGAGCAGCGAGCTCGTGTGATAGCCGCGCTCGAGAAAGCGATCGCCGGCGACGAAGCCGAGCCGGATCATCACCTCGTAGCCGACGGTCACCGCGGTCACCACCTCGGTCATCGACATGTTGTTGGCCTGCGCCACCGCGAGCACGGCCGGCGTCACCGTCGAGCCCGGCCGCGCCAGCGACGAGCCATGCTTGTCGTCCATCTCCAGCGCCTGGGCGAGCGCGCCATTGAGCAGCGCCGCCATCTCCGGCCGGACGTTGCTGTGCAGACCGAAAATCGTCGAGCCGGACCGCGCCTGCCACTTCTCGGCGAGCCGCCGCGCCGCCTGGCCGCTTTCCTCCTGCGGATTGGCGCCGGCGATGCAGACGCCGATGGTGTCGACGATGTGCCCGAGCGCGGCCTTGCGCACATTGTCCGGAATCGCGGCATGGGTCGCTTCCGCGGCGAATTTTGCCAGCACCGTGGCGAGCGTTTGGTCCATGGTCGACTGCTTTCCTTGCGTTGAGAGATTCTTGCGGACTATGCGCGCAACTTCTGCAGCTGCGGGCCGAGCTCAGTGGCCGGTGCCTTGTGGCTGTCGAGGCTGGAGACGATCTGTTCGATCGACGTCACCGCATCGCCCGTCAGCACGCGCCCGGCGAGATTGCGGAATTTTTCCTTCAGCGCCTTTTCGGAAATCGGCTTTTTCCAGTGGCCGCTGCGATAGTGATCGCCTTCGGTGAACTTCTTGCCGGACTTGGTGGTCACGGTGACGCGCACCGCGCGCATTTCATGCGGGCCGAGCGCATCGAGATCCGGCGCTACCACCACCTCGACACGATCGGCGAGGTTCATGATGGTCGGGTCGCGCAGCTTGTCGTCGGTATATTGATCGATGAAGGCATTGCCCTCGATCAGCGTCACCGCCGCGGTGTAGGGCAGGTTCATCTGCGCGGTGATGGTTTCCGCCGGAATATACGGCCAGCCGCAATGCTGCTTCACCATCGCGGTGGTTTCGATGTAGACGCTGGCCACGTCATCGCCCTTGAGACCGTGCTTCTCGCGAATGACGCGCAGCGCATCGACCGAGGCGTGGCTCGACGCCAGCGAGGAATACTGCTTGAAGCCGTTGTGCAGCATCTCGAATTCCTGACCCAGGCCGTTGGTGGCGTAGCCGAGGTCGTATTTCTCCGCATAGGTCGAGCAGAAGCCGCCATACGGCGCTTCCAGCACGTTGCGCACGCCGGTCAGCCCTTCCTGCGCCAGCATTGCCGCCAGCATGCCGTTCTGCGCCGCCTTGCCGGAATGAAAACGCTTCGCCATCGCGCCGTACTGCGCCGCCATCAGGCCCGCCGCCTGCGAGCCGGCCAATCCGAGCGCGTTGACGAACTGCTCGACGTCGAGCTTGAGCAGCTTGCCCATGGTCGCCGCCGCGGCGAAGGTGCTGGTCAATCCGCAGGGATGGAAGCCGCGATTGAAGGCGTGCGGGCTGACGGTGTTGCCGATGCGGGTGCCGAGTTCGTAGCCGACCACCGTGGCCAGGATGATGTCCTTGCCGCTGACCGGCCCGAAACCTTCGGCCGCCGCCAGCACGGTCGGCACCACGCCGGCGCCGTAATGCGACATCGACTGGTCGTGGCAATCGTCGAGCTCGTAACCTTGCGCCGCGGTGCCGTTGATCAGCGCCACGCCGAGCGGATCGGCCCGCAGGTTCATGCCCCAGGCGCTGGCGCCCTGCTTCTGGCCGAGCTTGCCGACCACCCGCGCCACCGATTCCGCCCATGGCGTCGGCGCGCCGAACACGCCGCAGCCGAGACTGTCGAGAATGCACTGCTTGGCAAAGGCGACGACGTTCGTCGGCAGGTCTTCGTAGCGAAGCTTGACCGCGAACTCGGCGACGGACTTGGTGGTTGAAGGTACCGAAACCGCGACGTTCATGGATGACCCCTTATTGATCGGTCTTGGACGATGGACCGGACGAGCGTCGATGCCCTGCCCGGCGGAGGAAGATGTTCAGGCGATCTTGCGCCGTGAGGATTTTTCGGCGCCCTGCTGCTTGGCGAAGTCCGCGGCGCTGCGTCCGGCGAGCCGGCCGAACACCGCGCCGCTGGTCAGCCCGCTGGCGCCCGGATAGTTGAAATAGAAGATGCCGCCCACCATCTCGCCGGCGGCGAACAGGCCGGAGATCCGCTCCAGTCCGGTGTTGAGGACTTGGCCTTCGGTGGTGATCTTGACCCCGCCGAAGGTGAAGGTGACGCCGCAGGTCACGGCGTAAGCCTCGAATGGGGCCGTATCGATCTTGCACGCCCAGTTCGACCGCGGCACCGCCAGCTTGGCGCCGCGTCCGTCCTTGACGTTGGGATTGAACGGAACGTCGTCCTGAACCGCCGCATTGAATTCGGCGATGGTCTTGAGGAACTGTTCCTTGTTGACCTCTTCGATCTTGTCCGCCAGCGCTTCCAGCGTATCGGCCGTCACCTTGGTGACATGCCGCGTGCGATACTCGTCGCGCAAGAGATGCTTGGTCTTGGCGTCATAGATCTGCCACGCCACCTGCCCGGGCTGCGCCAGCACGGCCTGGCCGTATTTGGCGTAGGTGTAGTTGCGGAAGTCGGCGCCTTCGTCGATGAAGCGCTTGCCGTCGCTGTTGACCACCACCGCGAACGGATAGCTGTGCCGCTGGTATTGCGGCGTCACCGCGAGATCGCCGAAGTCGGAGGCGTAGCGCTCCCACGCAGTGGCATGGCAGCCCGACCAGTGGCCGAACGGCTGCGCGCCGGCCTTGAGCGCCATCGCGAGGCCGTCGCCGGTGTTGAAGCGGGAGCCGCGGACCTTGGCCAGATCCCAGCCCGGGCCGAGATAGCGGGCGCGCCACTCGGCATTGGCCTCGAAGCCACCGCAGGCCAGCACCACCGCACCGGCGTGAATCTCGACGTCGCGGCCGTCGAGCCGCACCACCACGCCCTTGACGCCTTCGCTGTCCTGAATCAGGTCCTTGACCCAGGCCTCGTAGACGATCTCGACGCCGTTCTTCTCGGCGCGCTGATACAGCGAATCGACCAGTCCCGGGCCGCCGGCGGCAACCACGATGGTGGCGCCGCCCCAGAACTTGAAGCGGCCGTCCACCAGAAATGCCTGCCGGCCGAAATTGGGCATGAACCGCACGCCCTGGGTCTTCATCCAGAGCAGGGTCTCCTTGCTGCGCTTGACCAGGATTTCGCACAGGTCCGGATCGGTGCGGTTCTGGGTGATGCGCGCCATGTCGTCGAAGAAGTCCGACTCGGTATAGCTGCCGAAATCGCTGCGGTTCACCTCATCGTCGGTGAGATCGGGGGCAAGGGCGCGAATGTCGTCGGCGCCCTCATAGACCACCCGCATCAGGCCATCGGTATAGGTCGAATTGCCGCCGCGTTCGGCATGCGGCGCGCGCTCGAGCAGCAGCACGCTGCTGCCCTGCTCCCGGGCGGCCAGTGCGGCGCACAGCGCGGCGTTGCCGCCGCCGACCACCACCACGTCGAACACCCCCGCATCCGACAACTTGGTCGCCAATTCACTCATGCTCTGCATGTCCTGCCTGTGCGGCGATATCGCCATTGCTTGCAGAGCCAATATGAGCGATCACGAGTATTCACGCACAGAATAAGGCGTTATCCTGAGTGCATAAATAATCATACCGGGGCGGAAATGAAGCTGCAGCAACTGCGCTATGTGCTCGAGATCGTCAGACAGAATAATCACCTGTCGGCGGCGGCGGAGGCGCTTCACACCTCGCAGCCCGGCGTCAGCCGGCAGATTCTGCTGCTCGAGGCCGAGCTCGGATTCGAGATCTTTCAGCGCACCCGCAACCGCATCATCGGCCTGACCGACCCCGGCCGCTTCGTGCTCGACGTCGCCAAGCGGGTGATCACCGACATGGACGCGCTGCGCTCGCTCAAGGAAGACGTCAATTTCGGCAATGCCGGCACCTTCACCATCGCCACCACCCACACCCAGGCGCGCTACGTGCTGCCGATGGTGATCGAGAAATTCGTCACCAAATATCCCGAGGTGCAGCTCGTGCTCAAGCAGGGCAACCCGGAAGACATCTGCGCCCTGGTCGACAGCGGCGATGCCGACCTGGCGATCGGCACCGATACGCTGGGACAATTCCCCAACCTGGTCCGGCTGCCGTGTTTTTCACTGCCGCGCTCGGTGGTGGCCAAGATCGGCCATCCGATCCTCGACGTCGAGCCGCTGACCATCCAGGACGTCGCGGCCTATCCGATCATTTCCTACGACCCGCGCTACAGCGGACGCTGGCGGGTGATGAAGGCGTTCAAGGACGCCGGCCTCGAGCCCAAGATCATCATGAGCGCGATCGACGCCGACGTCTGCAAGACCTACATCGAATTGGGGCTCGGCATCGGCATCCTCACGACCATTACCTTCGATCAGAACCGCGACGCGGGACTGCGGGCGCGCTCGGCGGATCACCTGTTCGAGCCCAGCACGATCTTCATCAGCCTGCGGTCGAACACCTATCTGCGCTCCTATGTGCTGGATTTCATCAAGACCGTGGCGCCGCGGCTGACGCCGGCCTTCGTGCGACGGGCGCTGCAGGAGCGCGCACCGGCGTCGACGTCCACCTGAGCCGTCAGCTTCCCTTGCCGACGACGACCTTCTTGAGAGTCAGCCGCTCCAGCGCCTTCTCGTCCAGCACGAGACCCAGACCCGGCCCCTGCGGGACCTTCACCGCGCCGTCCTTGATGACGAAATCGCTGTCGGCGGCGAGCGGATCGTGGCCGATGGTGCCGAGGCCGAAGACGAATTCGGCGGCGCCGAAGGTGTTCTTCTCGCGGACCGTGGCGCAGAACTGCGCCGAGGCCGCGGCCTCGAACTGCGACGCCACCGCGAGGCCGCCGCAGTTGATCTGGATCCCGGTGGCGTCGGCGATCGCCGAGATCTTCCGGGCCACCGACAGGCCGCCGATCTTGTAGAGCTTGATGCAGAACACGTCGACCGCGCGCGCTTCGGCCAGCGCCGCCGCATCCTGGATCGTGAACAGGCCTTCATCGGCCATCAGCGGAACCCCGGCCGATTGCGCCCTGATCTCGGCCATGCCCTTGATGTCGCGACGATCGACCGGCTGTTCGGTATAGCCCAGCCCCATCGGCACCATGGCGCGGATCGCGGCGATGCTTTCGGCTACGGTCCAGCCGGTGTTGGGATCGACGCCCATGACGATGTCGTCACCGAGCGCCTTGCGCACCGCCGCGAAATTCTCCACGTCGCGGCGCCAGCCGCCCTTCCCCGCCGCCTTGAGGCAGATCACCTTGATGCCGAATTCGTCGACCGCGCGCCGCGCCTCGGCGATCATGACGTCGACGTCGTCAGCCAGGCTGACCGACCATTCCAGCGGAATCACCGGTTGGCAGCATCCGCCGATCAGACGATGGATCGGCACGCCGAGCGCCTTGCCCATCGCGTCATGCAGCGCGATGTCGAGCACCGCCCGCGCCGCCGGATTACCCGCCAGCCGCAGATCGAATCGCTCGGTGATGGCTTCGATATCGAAGATGTCGCGGCCGATCAGGTTGGGACCATAGATGTCGGTGATCGCCGCGACCACGCTGTGGACGGTGTCGTGAACGAAATGGCCAGGGCTGATCGGCCTGATCTGGGCGCAGCCGACCACGCCGTCGGCGTAAATCTTGACGAACACCGGCTTGCCGAGCAGTTCCTTGGCCGGACCGGTGTCGTAGCTGCCGCTGGAGAACGTCCGTTGCAGCCGAACCGGCAATTCGGTGACGAAGACTTCGATGCGATCGATCATGGTTGCTTCTTTGCTCACGCCGCGGCGGTGATGCCGGCCCGGCCGGTCCAGGCCTTCAGCACGATATCGGCGCCTTTTTCTCCCAGCGCAATCGTCGGCGCGTTGGTGTTCGAGGACGGCACCGTCGGGAACACCGACGAGTCGATCACGCGAAGCCCATCGATGCCGCGAACCCGCAGCTGCGAATCGACCACCGCCAAGTCGTCGCTTCCCATCTTGCAGCTGCCGACCACATGCCAGGTGGTCGCCGTGGTCAGGCGGATATAGTCGACTATCTGCTCCTCGGTCCGCACCTCGGGGCCCGGCCTCGTCTCCCGCACCACCAGATTCTTCAGCGACGGCATCTGCACCAGGCGGCGAACCGCGCGGATGCCGGCCAGCAGCGTCGCGGCATCGCGCGGATCCGCCAGATAATTCGGGTCGATGCGCGGCTGCACCGTCGGATCGGCCGAATTGAGATGGACGTAACCGCGCGAATGCGGGCGCAGCGCCATGATGCCGATGGTGAAGCCGGAATGCGGATCCAGGCCATCCTGCGGCCGCCGCGCGTAGCGGTCCTTGCCCGAGAACGGCTGCAGCTGCAACTTCAGGTCGGGCTGGTTCTGTCCGGGCCCGCTGCGCATGACGATGTGCGCCGTCGCAGAACAGATCGACAGCAATCCCTTGCCGAACAGGATGAAGCGCAGGCCCTCCTTCAGTTTCGACAGCGGCCGCTGCAGCACGTCGTTGATGGTGATCGGCTTCGAACATTCGAACGTCAGCCGGCAGTTCGGATGGTCCGACATGTTCTCGCCGACGCCGGGAAGTGCGTGCGCCACATCGATGCCGAAACGCTTCAGAAGCTCCGGCTGGCCGATCCCCGACAGTTCGAGGATTTTTGGCGACTGGATCGGTCCCGCCGACAGGATGACTTCCTTGGCGCTCATGGCCCGGACGGTATCGCCGTCACGCCGGCATTCGACGCCGACGGCGCGCTTGCCGTCCAGCAGAACCCGGGTGACCAGGGTGTTGGTCCAGACTTCGAGATTGGCGCGGCCACGGGCGGGCTTCAGGTAGCCCTTGGCGCTGCTGCAGCGGAATCCGCGCGGCGTGGTCGAATACTGCAGATACGACGCGCCCTCGTAGTGGCCGTCATTATAATCGTCGACCAGTTCGAAACCGGCTTCCTTGCTGGCGTCGAGATAGGCGTCGCCGAGCTTGTCGAATTTCCGCAGCTGGGTCACGTTGATCGGCCCGGTCTTGCCGCGCTTGACCGGATCGCCCGAGGCAAAGCTCTCCATGCGCTTGAAATACGGCAGCATGTCCTGCCAGCTCCAGCCGGTGCAGCCGAGGCTGCTCCAGGAATCGTATTCCGCCGGATCGCCGCGGACATAGACGTTGCCGTTGATGGAGCTCGAGCCGCCGAGCACCTTGCCGCGCGCCCACAGCTGCTCCTTGCCGTTGAGATGCACCTGCTTCTCGGTCATGAACGGCCAAGTATAGCGTTCATCCTTGAGCAGGTTCACCACCATCAGCGGAACGTGAATGTTGATGCTGCTGTCCGCCCCTCCGGCCTCGATCAGCAGCACGCGATGCGCGCCATCGGCACTCAGCCGGTTGGCCAGCACGCAACCGGCTGAGCCGGCGCCGATGATGATGAAATCGAATTCGTGACGACCGGATTCATTCCTGGTTGAAGATGTCATTCCCTGCTACCGCCAACGCCTTGTCTGTTTCTCCCGGCACAGCCTAGAGAGATCGAGTGTGCAAATATAATAACGATCCGTCCTTCAGGATGCAGATCGTGCATACCACGGCGCCGGCCACCAGAATGCTATATTCGCATGATGCCGGCCAAATGGATATTTTTCGCAGGCGTTCATTTGTCCTAGCAAGAGACACCACGACTGGAATCTGCGGCACCGCAGCACGAATGACTCGAAACTGAACCGGAAGCTTGAACAGAATGCGCATCCATCAGCTCTATATCAACGGCGAGTGGGTCGCGCCGCACTCCGGCGAGACCTTCCCGTCGATCAACCCTTTCACGGGCGAGCCGTGGGCGCAGATCGCGCAGGCCGACGAGGTCGACGTCAGGCGTGCGGTCGACGCCGCGCGCAACACGTTCGAACAGACCTGGCGGCACGTCAACGGCCTCGAGCGTGCGCGGATGATGAACCGGCTGGCCGACCTGCTGGAGGCCGCCGCGCCCGACATGGGCGTGCTGGAGACCACCGACAACGGCAAGGTGATTCGCGAGACCAGGGGCCAGATGGTGTTCGCCGCGCGGATCTACCGGTTCTTCGCCGGCTATGCCGACAAGATCTGGGGCAAGACCATTCCGCTCGATCAGAAGAACGCGTTCGACTACACGACCTATGAACCGCTCGGCGTGATCGGCCTGATCACCGCGTGGAATTCCCCGATGGCGCTGCTGGCCAACAAGCTGCCGGCGGCGCTCGCGGCCGGAAACTGCGTCGTCGTCAAGCCGTCGGAGCACGCCTCGGTCACCACCCTGGAATTCTGCGCGCTGATGGAAAAGGCCGGCTTCCCGCCCGGCGTGTTCAACGTCGTCACCGGCGACAGGCGGACCGGCGAGGCGCTGGTCGCCGGCGGCGGGCTCGACAAGATCAGCTTCACCGGCTCCGGACATACCGGCAGGCACATCGCCGCCGCCGCCGGCAAGAACCTGACCCCCGTGGTGATGGAGCTTGGCGGCAAGTCGCCCAATATCATCTTCGACGATGCCGATCTCGACAAGGCTACGGTCGGCGCGCTGGCCGGCATCTTTGCCGCCACCGGACAGACCTGTATCGCGGGATCGCGCCTGCTGGTGCATCGCCCGGTCTATCAGGAGATCACCGGCCGGCTGGCTCAGCGCGCCGCGCAGATCCGGCTCGGCAATCCGCTCGATCCCGCGACCGAAATGGGCACCGCGGCGAACAAGCCGCAATTCGACGCCATCCTCAATTTCATCGCCAGTGCCAGGGCCGAAGGCGCCCGTCTCGTCACCGGCGGCGAGCCGGCCCGCGACGGCGACCTCGCCAAAGGACTGTTCATCAAGCCGACGATCTTTGCCGACGTCAGCAATGACATGAAGCTGGCGCAAGAGGAGATTTTCGGCCCCGTACTCTCGATCATCCCGTTCGAGACCGAGGAAGAAGCCATCGCCATCGGCAACGCCACGCGCTACGGGCTGGCGTCCGGGATCTGGACCCGGGATCTCAACCGGATGCACCGCGTCTCCCGCGAGATCCGCTCCGGCATGGTCTGGGTCAACACCTACCGCGCCTCGGCGGCGCAAACGCCGTTCGGCGGCATCAAGGAAAGCGGCTTCGGGCGGGAGCGCGGCGAAAACGGGCTGTACGAGTTCCTCGCCACCAAGAACGTCATGATCGACTTTTCCGACGAGCCGCGCGATCCGTTCTCATCGAAGATGTGACGGCATGCCGCGATAACCGAGCCGCATACTCGGAATCGAAATAGTATTTACCCGCTTTGACGAAACTCCTTAACGTTTGCCGACAGGAGCCGCCGGGATCCGAGCCCGGCGGCCGGTCGATTCACGGAGGGAAAACGTCGATGCCGTTGAGGACGCTGCTGGCGTTCGCCGCCATCTGCCTGACGTTCGGAATCGACCCGTCCCGCGCCGAGCGGCCGCTGAGCATCGTGGTGGCCTATTCGGCCGGCGGATCGACCGACGTGCTCGCACGCATTCTTGGCGCGCGGCTGCAGGACAAGCTCGGACGTCCCGTCATCATCGAGGACAAGCCCGGCGCCACCGGACAGATCGGCAGCCGCTACGTCGCCAAGGCCGAGCCGGACGGCAATACGATTCAGATCGCCGCCCAGACCACCCACGCCGTCGCGCCTGCCCTGTACAGCAATATCGGCTAC
>Ga0209758_1004231_pt1 | contig 12148 bp, 10 predicted proteins | sample AraplaMF_Col_mMF_FD_184258 | JGI IMG/M metagenome (GOLD analysis project Ga0209758, IMG submission 184258) | Arabidopsis root microbial communities from the University of North Carolina, USA - plate scrape MF_Col_mMF (SPAdes) (version 2) | ecosystem: Host-associated > Plants > Roots > Endosphere... | reverse complement strand
CATCATCATGTACGGCCTCGCCGATACGACGCCCATCATCGCCCGCCAGATGATCGAACTCGGAATAGCCGGCAAGGTCGCGCTGATCGGTAATGGCGAGTTCAACACGGAAAAGACCATCAAGTCAGCCCCTTCGGCGCTCGAAGGTGCCGTCGAAGCCGCCGCTTGGCTTCCACAGTTCGACTCGCCCGAAAGCAAGGCTTTCGTCGAGAAGTTCACGGCCGCCTACAATGAAGCCCCGAATAACCACGCCTACGTTCACTGGGATACCGTCAATCTCCTCGCAACGGCGATCAAGCAGGCCGGCAGCGCGGATAAGGTGAAGGTTCGCGATGCACTCTCGAAGATCAAATATAAGAGCCCGGTTGGCGAAGTCACTTTCGACGACCACAACCAGGCCCGATTGCCGATGATCTTGCTGCAGATCGAGAACGGCAAGCCGAGCATCAAAGGTGCATATACCGCGGACATTCAATATCCTGCCAACTAATCTGCCGGGAGGAGTACGCCCATGCTCTCGACCATAGTTGAGCAATCTATGAATGGAATCGTCACTGGTTCCGTTTACGCAATCGTCGCCGTCGGCATGACCATGATTTTCGGCGTGCTGAGAGCCATCAACTTTGCTCACGGCGAGTACTACATGCTCGGCACGTTCGGGGCCTGGTTTGCGATCGACTATCTCGGCCTGTCCTACGAAGCCTCGATTGTCGTGGGGGTTCTTGCGACAATCGCCGTTGCCTATGTGGTCGGGCAACTCGTCATGCGCCGGATGGTCGGCGCGCCCGCTGAGTCGGGCGTGCTCGCCACCCTTGGCATCGCGCTGATCCTGCAGAACACCATCATTCTCGTCTTCGGCGGAGGCTACAAGTTCTTCGCCGGAGGCTATATCGAACCGGTTTCCATCCTGGGCTTCAGTCTGGCCCAGCAGCGCATTCTCATTCTCGTCGTCTGCCTGTTGGTGTTCATCGGCCTCGAACTGATGGTCAGCTACACCCGCCTCGGAATGGCGATGCGCGCCGTTTCCCAGAACGTCGAGTGCTGCAGCGTCGTCGGCATCGATGTGCCGCAGGTGGTGCTTCGAACCTTCATGCTGGGGGCGGCACTCGCCGCGCTTTCAGGTGTTCTGACGGCGCCGGTCAACGTCAGCGTCTATGGCGGCATGGGCGAACTGATCACGTTCAAGACGCTGCCGATCATTATCATGGGCGGTTTGGGGAATGTGCGCGGCACTTTCGTCGCGGCGATGATCCTTGGCGTTGCCGAGAGCTTGGTCGCCACCTATGTCGGCCTGCAATTCCGCGACACCGTCGGCTTCGCCACGTTGATCCTGATGCTGATGTGGCGACCGCATGGCCTCTTTTCGACGCAGGCGCGCTTCTAGCAGCTGCGCCCGCCGACCTTTCTCGAACGACCGAGGACTCGACATGTCTCTGACGGAAACCGCTCAACAGGCACGCAGGCGCGACCTTCGCATACCGCTCGCCGCAGTCCTGGTTGTCCTAGCACTCGCCGCGCCGTTCATCGGCAGCCGCTACATCACCCATTCCCTGATCATCGCCCTGATTTTCATGCTTCCGGCACATGGGCTCAATCTGCTTGTAGGGTATACCGGTCTTCTGTCATTGGCCCAGGCCGCGTTCTTCGGTATCGGTGCCTATACGGCAGGTCTTCTCGCCGTAACCTATGGAACGCCATTCTACGTCAATCTCATCGCTGCGGGCGCCGTCTCGGGGGCCCTTGCCCTTCCGCTCGGCATTCCCGCCTTGCGGCTGCGCTCGACGTCCTTTGTCATGTGTACCCTGGGTTTCGTGATCATTGGCCAGGCCATCGCCAAGAACTGGATCTCGCTCACCCGCGGCGACATGGGACTATCGAGCATTCCAAAACCATACTTCGAGCTAGGCCCGCTTTCGTTCACGGTGTCCGGTACGACAAACTTCTACTATCTTGCCCTGATCATCGGGACCCTCGCCACCTTCGCCGTCTGGGCAATCGTCCGCTCGCCCGCCGGGCGCAACATGGTGGCGATCCGTGAGAACGAAACCCTCGCCGAATCTCTCGGCGTTCCCACATGGCACTACAAGCTGATCGTCTTCATGATCAGCGCCGTGTTTGCCGGGATCGGCGGCTGCCTTTACGCCTATTACCTGACGGTCGTCAGCCCGCTGACCTTCCAGATGTACTATTCGACGACGATGCTGATCATCGTGCTCGGAGGCGGGGCGGGCATGATTTCCGGCACTGTCTTCGGAAGCCTGCTCTTCGTCGGACTGACGGAGGCGCTGCGCATTACACCGGAACTGCGCATGATCGCCTATGGCGTCTGCCTTCTCGTCCTCGTTTTCTGGTTCAAGAAGGGCTGCGCGCCACTCATCAATCGCTTCTGGAATGCGATCGGAGGCGCGAAATGACCAGTCATCTTCCCCTTCTCGAGATCAAGAACCTCAGCAAGTCCTATGGCGCGGTCAAGGCCGTCGACGATGTCAGCATTCACATCGACCGAGGAGAGATCGCAGGTCTGATCGGACCGAACGGTTCCGGCAAGTCGACTTTCTTCGATTGCAGCACAGGCCTTGCGAAGCCGGACGCCGGCACGGTGGTCCTTGATGGACAGGACATAACCGGCTGGTCCTTGAACCGCATCGCCAGGGAAGGCCGCATGCTGCGATCTTTCCAGAAGACCGTCACCTTCAAGTCGCTCGATGTCGAGGAGAACCTGGTAATCGCCGGTCAGATGTTCACCTTCCCGTCCATTGCATCGACCTTCGGCCTCGGAAAGATGTCCCGCCAGCGCATCGATGGTCTCAGGGAGAGAGCCCGCGACCTGATCAAGATGGCGGGTCTCTGGGATGTGCGCCACCAGCCGGCGGGCAATCTGTCGGGCGGACAGCAGAAGCTCATCCAGTTCGCATCCATGCTGATGCCTGAACCGAAGCTCATCCTGCTGGACGAGCCGATGGCCGGGATCAATCCGAAGATCATCGAACGCGTCGTCGACACCATCCGCTATGCGAATAAGTCGCTCGGCGTGAGCTTCCTGGTGATTGAACACAATATCGATGTTGTCACCAGCATCTGCCAGCGCGTCATCGTGCTCGACCAGGGAGCCAAGCTCGTCGAAGGCTTGCCGGGCGATATCATTCAGGATCAACGCGTCAGGGAGGCCTATCTTGGCGGGTAATTCGAACCTTCTGATCCGCGACCTGCGCGCAGGTTACGGCAATCTGGATATTCTGAACGGCGTCGACCTCGACGTGCCCGCCGGACAGTTCGTGGCGCTCATGGGGCCGAACGGAGCGGGCAAGTCGACGCTTCTCAAAACGCTCTATGGCATGACCACGATCAAGCAGGGCAACATCGACTGGCGCGGCAAGAACATCGCGGGCTGCAAGTCGCGAGCCATTCTGGGTGAGGGGATTTCCTTCGTGCCTCAGGGGCGCTGCAACTTTCCCGTCATGAGCGTCGACGAAAATCTTCAGATGGCCGCCTATACTCTCCGCGACGCCAAGGTGAAGGCCGACCGCGATTACGTCTACGACCTCTTTCCGATCCTCAAGAAACGCCGTGCGACGCTCGCCGGCAATATGTCCGGCGGCGAACAGCAGTTGCTCGAAGTGGCGATGGCGGTGCTGCAGCGGCCGAAGGTGCTGCTGGTCGACGAGCCCTCGGTCGGGCTGTCGCCGGCCGCGATCGGCATCGTCTTCGACGAGCTTCTTCGCCTTCATGCAGACGGCATGACGATCCTGCTCGTCGAGCAGAACACCAAGAAAGCCATGGAAGTGGCCCAGCGCGCGGTCATTCTGAGACTTGGCAAAGTCATCTGGGACGGCCTGCCGAAAGACATCACCCATGATGAACTCGGCGAACTTTTCCTGACCGGGAAGATGCGCGGCGAAACAGAAGCCGTCCACTGAGGCGATTTCGCCTCTCAAGGAATCACAATCGAGGAAATCCCCATGAGCACTTTCGTGCCTGCATCGCGTGTGTCCAGAATCAAGGTTTCGCCAAGCACGGCTGCGGCAGCCCGGGCTCGCGAACTGAAGGCAGCAGGTCGCGATATTGTCGATCTGACCGTCGGCGAGCCGGACTTCGACACGCCTGATAACATCAAGGCCGCGGCGCACGCGGCCATCGACAGGGGCGAAACGAAATATACCGCGGTCAACGGCACGCCGGCGCTGCGCAAGGCCATCATCGGCGACTTCCAGCGCCGGCTCGGCCTCAGCTATGCGGACAACGAAATCTGCGTCGGCGGCGGCGCCAAGCAGATTCTGTTTCTCGCGCTGATGGCGAGCGTGGAAAACGATGCCGAGGTAATCATCCCCGCACCATACTGGGTTTCCTATCCCGATATGGTCATCGCCAACGAAGGCAAGCCGGTTATCGTCGAATGCCCGCAGGAAGCGGGCTTCAAACTGACGCCGGAGGCTCTGGAAAAGGCGATCACGCCGAAGACCTTGTGGCTGGTCCTCAACGCGCCGTCCAATCCAACGGGTGCAGCCTATGACAGGAGCGAGCTCGAAGCCCTTGGCGAGGTGCTGTTGCGCCATCCCCATGTCTTCGTGCTTTCCGACGACATTTACGACCAGGTCTGGTTCAAGGACGAGCCGATGACGACGCTGGTTGCCGTCGTGCCGGAACTGAAGGAGCGTGTTCTGCTCACCAACGGCGTCTCCAAGTCCTACGCCATGACCGGATGGCGTATCGGCTATGCGGCGGGTCCAGCCGCCTTGATCGCAGCCATCAACAAGCTGCAGTCGCAGATGTCGTCCTGCCCATCGTCGGTCAGTCAGGCCGCAGCCGCCTATGCGCTATCTTCGGATCAGTCATTCGTCGCGGAAAGCGTAAAGGTCTACAAAGAGCGCCGCGATTATGCGTGCTCACGGCTCAACGCGGTGCCTGGCCTTTCCTGCCTGGTGCCGGATGGGGCCTTCTATCTGTTTCCGAACTGCGCCGGTGTCATCGGCAAGAAGACACCCGAAGGTAAGACAATCGAGACAGACCTTGATTTTGTGCTCTATTTGCTGGATGGCGTCGGGGTCGCGGCGCTGCAGGGTGCCGCCTACGGGATATCGCCTCATTTCCGCCTCTCGATCGCAACGTCGATGGAGGCAATTACGCAAGCATGCGATCGCATCGAACGGGCTGTTGCCGGCCTGCGTTAACCGCAAAAGGCCGGTGGGACTTGCGTCCCTCCGGCCGCAGGCTTTACGTTTTCTCGTGAAACAAGAAGCCGGTGGCCATGAGCGTCGATTTCCGAAAATTGAAGAGCTTCGTAAAGATCGTCGATACGGGCAGCGTATCGCGAGCGGCAAGCCTTCTGCGGACGGCCCAGCCGGCGCTGTCGCAGCAGATTGCCGCTCTGGAGGCGCACTTCAAGCACAAGCTTCTCATCCGCAGCAATGTCGGCATTACGCCGACGGAAGCGGGGCTCATCCTCTATCGGCATGCGCAATTGATGTTGAAGCAGATCGAGCAGGCGCAGGTCGACATCGATCAGGCCGCCAAGTCGGTGGCGGGCCGCGTCTCGATCGGGCTTGCGACCTATTCCTCGTCAAGCGCCTTGTCGCTGCCGATCCTGAAGGAAATGAAAGCCAGGCATCCCCATATCGTCGTCCACATCAATGACAGTTTCGGCCAGATCCTGAGCGAACTGATCATGACAGGTAAGATGGATATGGCGCTGATCTATGCCGCCGCCCCGATCAAGGGCGTCACCCTGCAGCCATTGTTCCGCGAGGAAATGTTCCTCGTCTCGCCGCCGGGCATCCAACTCCCTGGGGATAGCAACGCGCCGCTTCCCCTCTCTGCCCTCCAGGACATCCCGCTGCTTCTTCCCAGCAAGGCACATCTGCTCCGGCGGCTGATCGACGACGCCCTGGCGAGAGCTCGGGCCACGCCTGATGTCGTCTCGGAAATCGAATCCGTTCCGGCTCTCAGCGCGGCGGTCCTCGATGGGCTTGGATCGACCATTCTCCCGGCTTCGGTGGTCACGGAGACGGCGATCTTTTCAGGCGCACAGGTGAGGGCGCTGACGAAGCCGGTGATCGACGCGACCGTGTCGCTCTGCGTCGCCGATCATCTTCCCTTGTCGGAACCTGCCATCGCTGCACGGTCGGTTCTCCTCGATGTCGTGGGCAAGCTCATGAGCAGTCACCATCCCGGAATCAGGCCGGCCTAGCCGGCGGCCGATCCTCGCAACGGCAGTCTGACGGCACATCTCCGATCCGCCATAAGCAAACCCTATAGCGGCAGACTGTAGTTGTGTTAGCCAACGCGCCGGGCATTCCCCTAACCTCCAAGCAGACACCGGGTCCGGGCATCGGATCCGCATAGCGGCGCCTGCCGCGCCGAACAGTCGCTTCGAGGACAAAATGGCAAAACTGGCTTTCGACACGGGCGGTACCTTTACCGACTTCGCGCTCCTGGACGACAAGGGCGACCTTCACCTTCACAAGGTCCTGAGCACGCCGAAGAACCCGGCGGAAGCAGTCGTACAGGGTGTGTCCGAATTGCTGGAAAAATTCGCCGGCAACATCGCCATCGAGAACCTTCAGGTGCTGGGCGCCACCACCGTCGTCACCAACGCGGTCCTCGAGCGCAAGGGCGTCGAGACGGGCTTCGTCACCACCGACGGCTTTCAGGACATGCTGCGTATCCGCAACGAAGGACGCTACGACCTCTACGACCTGAACATCAAATATCCCGACCCGCTGGTTACCCGTGCAAACAGCTTCGGCGCCAAGGAGCGTATCGCAGCCGACGGTTCCGTCATGACCGAGCTCGAGGAAGAGACGGTGCGCCAAATCGCCGGACGCCTGAAGGAGAAGGGCATCCGCTCCGTCGCCGTCTGCCTTCTCCACGCCTACAAATATCCGCAGCACGAGCAACGCGTCGCGGCGCTGCTGCGCGAAGAAGACCCCGATATCTTCGTCTCGCTCTCCTCCGAAGTCTGCCCTGAGATGCGCGAGTTCGATCGCGCCTCGACGACTGTTGTCAACGCCTATACCCGGCCGCAGATGGCCGGCCACGTCGCGCATCTGCAGCGTGAGTTCGCGGCAAAGCGCATCGATCGCCAGGTCCTCTGGATGACGTCCTCGGGCGGGCTGGTGCCGAGCCGGCGTGCTGCAGAACTGCCGGTACGCCTCATCGAGTCGGGCCCGGCGGCGGGTGCCGTGGCCGCTGCCGAGTTCGGCCGCACGGCGGGCGAGGCGAGCGTCTTGTCCTTCGATATGGGTGGCACGACCGCGAAGCTCTGCCTGATCCCGGACGGTGAGCCGAATGTCGGCACCGATCTCGAGGTCGCCCATTATCAGCGCTTCCGCAAGGGGTCCGGTTTCCCGCTGAAGATCCAGTCGATCCAGATGATCGAGATCGGCGCGGGCGGCGGTTCGATCGCCGCCAAAAACCCTCTCGGCCTGCTCGACGTCGGCCCGCACTCCGCGGGCGCCATGCCCGGACCGGCGGCCTACCAGCGCGGCGGCACCCAGCCGACCGTCACGGATGCCGACATCCTGCTCGGATACATGGGCACCGAATCCTTCGTTGGCGGCTCGTTCAAAGTGTCCAAGGAAGCCGCCCACGAAGCGATGGCCAAACTTGCCGACTCGCTCGAGGTTTCGGTCGAGCGCTGCGCATGGGGCATCCATGACCTCGTCAACGAATCCATGAGCAAGGCGGCCGCCATGCATGCGACCGATCTCGGCGTCGATCCCCGGTCGCTGCCCATGGTCGCGTTCGGCGGCGCCGGTCCGGTCCACGCCTATGGCATCGCCCGCAAGCTCGGCATTTCCCGCATCATCTGCCCGACCGGTGCAGGCGTGAGCTCGGCGATCGGCCTGTTGATCGCTCCGGTGGCAGTCGATCTTTCCGCAAGTCATCCGATGGCACTCGACGCCTGGAATATGGATGCCATGAACCGGCTGCTGGACGAGCTTTCGGCCCAGGGCGCCGAAGTCGTGTCGGCAGCGGGCGTTCCGAAGGATACGATCAGCAACCGCTACACCGTCGACATGCGCCACGTCGGCCAGGGCCATGAAATCACCGTGGTTCTGCCTGACCGGACCCTGCCGAAGGAGGAATTCCTCAGTGAGCTCCGCGGCAATTTCTTCAAGCTATACCGCGAACTGTTTGGCCGTACCGTTGCCGCTCCGCTGGAGGTCATCACCTGGCGCCTACGCGCCGGCGGCGAAAAGGATCAGGTCACGCGCCCGCACGAGACCGTCGTTGCCGACGCGAAGAAGGGCAGCCGCAAGGTCTATTTCCAGGAGATCGGCAGCGTTGTCGAGACTGCGGTCTACGACCACTACAAGCTTCCTGTGGGTAAAGAGGTCAAGGGCCCGGCAATCGTCGAGCAGCGGGAATCAACTGCTGTCGTCGGCCCAAGCGGCGTCTTCCATGTGGATGCCCATGGCAACCTCGTGATCAACATTCACTAAGGGGTACTCAGATGTCGAAACCCGCCACCGATTTCAACGACCCGATCAACCTTCAGGTCATGTGGAACCGTCTGATCTTCATCGCGGACCAGGCCGACAACGTCCTCGGCAAGACGGCATTCTCGCCGATCGTCCGCGAGAACCACGACTACGTGACCGTCCTCCTGGACAACAAGGGACGGGCGCTGGCGCAATGCACCTGGTCGATCCCGGTCTTCATCACCTCGCTCCCGGCGGCGGCCCAGAACTATTTCCTGCCGAAGTTCCCGGCAGACAAGCTCGAAGAGGGCGACGTGCTGGCGACCAACGATCCGGAAATCGGCACCGGTCATCTTCCCGATGTCACGATGATCACGCCGATCTTCAAGAACGGCAAGGTCGTCGCCTATGCCGGGTCCATCGCTCATCTTCCCGATATCGGCGGCGCCCCTTTGCATTCCGAAGCGAGCGACATCTACGAAGAGGGCATCCGCTTCCCGATTATCAAGCTGCTGAAGGCCGGCGTTCCGAACCAGGACGTCTTCGACATCATCGAAGCGTCGGTACGCCTTCCGACCGAAGTACGCGGCGATCTCGAGTCGATGATCGCTGCCAACAACGTCATGGGCCGCGAACTCGTCAAATTCCTGGATGAATACGGTCTCGACGACGTCGAGGGCCTGGCGACCGCCATCCATTCCCGCTCCGAAGCGCAGACCCGCAAGGCGATCCGGGAATGGCCGAACGGCAGCTACGCAGCCGAGGTTCTGCTTGATGGTTACGATGTCGACGTGACGCTGAAGGCTTCGGTGATCATCAAGGACGACTCGATCCATGTCGATTACACCGGCACCTCCGATCAGGTTCTGCACTCGATCAACTGCCGGACGAACTATCGCTATGCCCATTCGGTCTATGCTCTGAAATGCCTGCTCGACCCTGAGACCCCGAATAACGAGGGCTGCATCGTCCCGATCACCGACGAGGCTCCGCTCGGCTGCATCCTCAATCCGCAGCACTGGACGGCGGGCAATTCGCGGAACCTGATCGGGCACGTCATTCCTTCGCTGATCTTCAAGGCGCTCGAAGGCGTCGTGCCCGAGAAGGTTATGGGCGACAGCGGCGGCGCGCCGATCTGGGCCGCCAATTGCGTCGGTCAGCGCAACGACGGCACGCAATATGGCTCCGTCCAGAATTTCCACGGCGGGCAGGGCGCGCGCGCAGAGCTCGATGGTCTGGACACGCTGAGCTTCCCCTCGAACTGCAAGGTAACGGCCATCGAGATGTTCGAGGTTGCCGTGCCCGTGCTGACGGAGCGGAAGGAACTGATCGCGGACTCGGGTGGAGCAGGCAAGCATCGCGGCGGTCTCGGCCAGCGAGTCGTGCTCCGCAACCTCGGCAAGAGCCCGATGAACATCTATCTCGCTTCCGAGCGTGTCCGCCATCCCTGCTTCGGCGTCGTCGAAGGGCAGAGCGGATCGGCAGGAAAGGTCATGAAGGACGGCAAGCCCCAGTTCCCGAAGGGCAAGGTGGTCCTGAAGACGGGCCAGCGCCTCGAGGTAGAGACGCCTGGCGGCGGCGGTTGGGGACCTGCGAGCGATCGTTCGTCTGCACTCATCGAGCAGGATCTTTCCGAAAACCTGATCACGGCGAAGGCTGCGAAGGAAATTTACGGCTATTCTGGCCCGATCGCTGCTGCGGCCGAATAGGGGAAACCATGGGACTTCTTCAAGGAAAAATCGCTCTGGTAACAGGAGCCGGCTCCGGCATCGGTCGCGAGACCGCCCTGCTGCTGGCAAAGGACGGCGCCACCGTCGTGCTGACCGGGCGGCGGATCGAACCGCTGCGCGAGGTGGCGGCCTTGATCGAAGAGGCTCATGGCAAGGCCGTCGCGCGTGCGCTCGATATCGAGACGCGTGAAGAGATCTTTGCGGCCGTGACGTGGATCAAGGAGAGCGTCGGACCCGTCGACATCCTGGTGAACAATGCCGGCAGCGCAAGCAAGGTGCTGAACGCGCGTTTCTTGAGCGAGGCTGAGTGGGCCTCCACCCTTAACATCAATCTGACCGCCGTCTTCAACCTGACCCAGGCGGTCCTTCCGGACATGATCGCGAGCGGTGAGGGAACGATCATTACGGTCTCTTCACTCGCGGTGATCAACCCCAACCTGCTCGGTGGCGCGGCCTATGGTGCGGCCAAGGCCGGCGTGAAAAACTTCATGACCTTCCTGCACAACACCTATCGCAATCAGGGGATCCGGGCGACGACGATCCTGCCCGGCGAGACGAATACGCCGATCATGGACAATCGCGCGCGGCCTCCTCTGGAGGAGGAACGTGCCGTCATGATGGATCCTCATGACGTCGCCCGTGCGATCGTCCTCTGCGCCAGCCTGAACAAGAGCGCCGTGATCCCCGAGCTTCACATCTGCCCGACATTCATGCGGGACACGTCAGCGGATATCGAAATTGCGCGTTGGGTCGGAGCGCCGGCCGATACGCCGGATATGCCGAAAAAATAGAATTGGGAGGACCTTGATGAACGGAGCCAAATTGCGCGCCCGGCTGGTGGCCGGCGAGGCAGTCACCATGTATACGCCGCACCACTCCTCGTCGGGCCTGGCAGCCCGGCTGGTGGAACTCGGCGCCGATTCCGTCTTCGTCGACTGCGAACACGGAACCTGGAGCTTCGACGATGTGCGCATGACTGCACAGATTGTCCGTTCTGTCGGCGGAGCGGCGATCGTTAGGCCGCATTCGCACGAACGCCCGATCCTCATCAGGTATCTCAATGCGGGCGCTGACGGCATCATGGTCCCGATGGTGGACACGGCGGAGCAGGCTCGCGCCATCGTCGATGCCGTCCGTTACGCTCTTCCGTCCGACTTCGACAAACGCCTGGTGGTGGCGATGATCGAGACGGTGGATGCCATCGACAATCTCGACGAGATGCTGGAGGTCGACGGCATCGACGTCTTCTTCATCGGGCCTGGCGATCTCTCGCAGAATATGGGCTATCCGCCGGCTCCGCCCTTCGGCGAGCCGCGTCCCGAAGTGGTCATGGACAAGGTCTCGGTCGCCGTCGACAAGATCCGCGATGCAGGCAGGGTTGCAGGCACGCTTGTTACCACCGATGAACTGCCTCATTGGCTGCAGAAGGGTGTTCAGTTCTTCTACATCCACACCGATCCCTTCCTGCGCCGCGGGATTGCCGGCATCAGGCAGACGCTCGCGCGATAGCAGGCGGAACTGGGCCACCTTTTCTGAGGCATCTGCTGCACGGTTTCGCGCGACATGGTCTAAAGCAATTCCAGGAAAAGCGTGAAGCGGTTTTTCGTCCGGAATTGCGTAAAAACAAAAGGCTAGGGCGGTTCCGCGCTTCCGCCAAAAGCTGAACAGCTCTAGCTTGCTTTCCAGTTCGCATTATCGGGGATCGACCGCTGAGGCACGACGACCTGGATGATGGACGGACTGTTCAGGTTTTCTTTGGCGCCATTTATGGCTTCCGCCAGTTCGCCATAGGTGTCCACCTTCCAGCCTTGGCAGCCAAAAACCTCTGCCAACTTGCTGTAATTCCATCGGTGCAGGATGCATGAGTTGTAGAACGGCTTGTTGCCATGGAAAACCGATGCATCGGCAAGCCATTGCTCCACGCCATAGATGCCGTTGTCCATCACGAAGATGATCGGGTTGAGATTGAAGCGGGTTTGTGTCGAGAGGCATTGAGCG
>Ga0209758_1004225_pt1 | contig 12159 bp, 9 predicted proteins | sample AraplaMF_Col_mMF_FD_184258 | JGI IMG/M metagenome (GOLD analysis project Ga0209758, IMG submission 184258) | Arabidopsis root microbial communities from the University of North Carolina, USA - plate scrape MF_Col_mMF (SPAdes) (version 2) | ecosystem: Host-associated > Plants > Roots > Endosphere ... | reverse complement strand
TGATCCCGCCGGAACTGCGCCCGCTGGTGCCGCTGGATGGCGGCCGCTTCGCGACGTCGGACCTGAATGACCTGTATCGCCGCGTCATCAACCGCAACAACCGCCTGAAGCGCCTGATCGAGCTGAAGGCCCCCGACATCATCGTGCGCAACGAAAAGCGCATGCTGCAGGAGTCGGTTGACGCGCTGTTCGACAATGGTCGCCGCGGCCGCGTCATCACCGGCGCCAACAAGCGTCCGCTGAAGTCGCTCGCCGACATGCTGAAGGGCAAGCAGGGCCGCTTCCGCCAGAACCTGCTGGGCAAGCGCGTCGACTATTCTGGCCGTTCGGTCATCGTGGTCGGCCCGGAACTGAAGCTGCACCAGTGCGGCCTGCCCAAGAAGATGGCGCTTGAGCTGTTCAAGCCCTTCATCTATGCGCGCCTGGAAGCCAAGGGTTTCAGCCAGACCGTCAAGCAGTCCAAGAAGCTTGTCGAAAAGGAAAAGCCGGAAGTCTGGGACATCCTGGAAGAAGTCATCCGCGAGCACCCCATCCTGCTCAACCGCGCCCCCACGCTTCACCGCCTGGGCATTCAGGCGTTCGAGCCGGTCTTGATCGAAGGCAAGGCGATCCAGCTGCATCCGCTGGTCTGCACCGCCTTCAACGCGGACTTCGACGGCGACCAGATGGCCGTGCACGTCCCGCTGAGCCTCGAGGCCCAGCTGGAAGCGCGCGTGCTGATGATGTCGACCAACAACATCCTGTCGCCCGCCAACGGCAAGCCGATCATCGTGCCGACCCAGGACATCGTGCTGGGTCTCTATTACCTGTCGCAGGAACGCGCGAAGGAGCCGGGCGAAGGCTCGGTCTTCAACGACGTGGGCGAGATCGAGCACGCGCTGTTCAGCAAGACCGTCACGCTGCACGCCAAGATCAAGGCGCGCTACAAGACGGTCGATGCCGAGGGCAAGCCGATCACCCGCCGCGTGGAATCCACCCCGGGCCGCATGCTGATCGCCGAGATCCTGCCGCGCAACCCCAAGATCCCGTTCGAGCTGGTCAACCGCCTGCTGCGCAAGCAGGAAATCAGCCAGCTGATCGACGAGGTCTATCGTCACTGCGGCCAGAAGGAGACGGTGCTGTTCGCCGACGCCCTGATGGCGCTGGGCTTCCGCGAAGCCTGCAAGGCCGGCATCTCGTTCGGCAAGGACGACATGGTCGTGCCGGACACCAAGGTGAAGCTGATCGACGAGACGCGCCATCGCGTGCGCGAGTATGAGCAGCAGTACCAGGACGGTCTGACCACCGACAAGGAGAAGTACAACCTGGTGGTCGACACCTGGTCGAAGTGTACCGACCTGGTCGCGGCCGAAATGATGAAGGAAATCTCCGAGCCCAAGATCGACCCGGATACGGGCCGCGTCATGGAGATGAACTCCATCTACATGATGAGCCACTCCGGCGCGCGCGGCAGCCCGCAGCAGATGAAGCAGCTGGCCGGCATGCGCGGCCTGATGGCGCGTCCCGACGGTTCGATCATCGAGACGCCCATCCTGTCGAACTTCAAGGAAGGCCTGACCGTGCTGGAGTACTTCAACTCCACCCACGGCGCCCGCAAGGGTCTGGCCGACACCGCGCTGAAGACGGCGAATTCGGGTTACCTGACCCGCCGTCTGGTCGACGTGGCGAACGACTGCATCATCACGTCCGAAGACTGCGGCACCAAGAAGGGTGTCACCGTCCAGGCCGAAATCGATGGTGGCCAGGTCGTCGCTTCGCTGACCGAGCGCGTCCTGGGCCGTACCGCGGCCGAAGACGTGAAGCATCCCGACACCGGCGATGTGATCATCAAGCGCAACAAGGAAGTCACCGAAGACCTGGCCGAAAAGGCCGAGCAGGCCGGCGTCCAGAAGGTGCGTGTCCGTTCGGTGCTGACCTGCGAACTGCCTGAAGGCGTTTGCGGCAAGTGCTATGGCCGCGACCTGGCGCGCGGTACCTCGGTCAACATCGGTGAAGCTGTCGGCGTCATCGCCGCGCAGTCGATCGGTGAGCCGGGCACCCAGCTGACCATGCGTACCTTCCACATCGGTGGTGCGGCGCAGGTTGCCGGCTCGTCCAAGATCGAGGCGTCGTATGACGGCAAGATCAAGATCAACAATCGCAATGTCGTGAAGAACAGCGACGGCGAGTTGATCGCGATGTCGCGCAACATGCAGGTCGTCATCACCGACAACAAGGGCCAGGAACGCGCCACCTACCGCATCACCTACGGCGCGCGCCTGCGCGTCGACGAGGGCGCCACCGTCAAGCGCGGTGACCGCCTGGCGGAGTGGAACCCGAACGCCCTGCCGGTCCTGACCGACGTCGAAGGCACCGTGAAGTACGAAGACCTGGTCTTCGGCGTCACCGTGCGCGAAGTCGCCGACGAAAAGACCGGCGTGTCGTCCAAGGTGGTGATGGACAGCCGCGGCACGGGCTCCAAGAACGCGCCCGAACTGCGCCCGACCGTCGTCATCCTCGACAAGAAGGGCAAGCCGGTTCAGTTGCCGGCCGGCGGCGAAGCGCGTTACGCGATTTCGCCCGACGCCATTCTGTCGGTCGAAGACGGCTCGCAGATCCGCGCCGGCGACGTCATCGCGCGTATCCCGACCGAAGGTGCGAAGACGCGCGACATCACCGGCGGTCTGCCGCGTGTTGCCGAGCTGTTCGAAGCCCGCAAGCCCAAGGAAGCGGCCGTGCTGGCCGAAACCGACGGCTTTGTCGAATTCGGCAAGGACTACAAGAACAAGCGCCGCGTCATCGTCCGTCCCAAGAATGAGAAGATCGATCCGTCCGAATATCTCATTCCCAAGGGCCGCCACATCTCCGTCCGCGAGGGCGACTATGTGGAGAAGGGCGACTATATCGTCGAAGGCAATCCCTCGCCGCACGACATCCTGCGCATCAAGGGCATGGAAGAACTGGCGATCTACCTCGTCAAGGAAATCCAGGACGTCTATCGCCTGCAGGGCGTGAAGATCAACGACAAGCACATCGAAGTCATCTGCCGCCAGATGATGCAGAAGCTTGAGATCACCGAGGGTGGCGAAACCACGCTCATCGCCGGTGAGCATGTTGACAGCGCCGAGCTGGAAGAGGCGAACAAGAAGGCCACCGACCAGGGCCACAAGCCCGCCGAAGGCCGCGCCATCCTGTTGGGCATCACCAAGGCGTCGTTGCAGACCCGTTCGGTCTTCAGTGCGGCGTCGTTCCAGGAAACCACCCGCGTCCTCACCGACGCCGCCGTCAACGGCAAGGTGGACATGCTGGAAGGCCTGAAGGAGAACGTCATCGTCGGCCGTCTCATCCCGGCCGGCACCGGTGGCGCCATCGCCCGCCTTCGCCAGATCGCCACGGAACGCGACAAGGCGATCCAGGCCGAGAACGCGGCGAACGAACCGGTGGCCGCGCTGGAAGCGCCGCAACCGGCCGCAGAGTAACTGTCATTCCCGCGCAAGCGGGAATCCAGTGTCAAGAAAAGGGCCGGTGGAAACACCGGCCCTTTTTCTTTTCAGTCTCGCTTCGGCAAGAGCGGTTCTTGAAGGCGTGGCCATAGATAATCCATGGCAGCGCGTTCGCTGGTAAACTGGACGTCTTCCTTCATGCCGGTTTCGTGTTGAATCCGCCAACCGGCATCAGTCACCGTGATCGTCCAATTGTCAGGGCGATCTTCAAAGCCCGCCTCCAGGCGCATGGCGTTCTCCGTCAGGCGAAAGGGGCGCATGCCTTCCCGCATAAACAGATAAGCGATGTCGTCCAGGCTGCTGCGGTTCATCGGACTGGCTCCAGCTGGTCTCAGCCTAGCCAACATCCAGCGGGTGAAATAGGAGGTGCGCCTCCCCATATCGGTGGCAGGATGACGCCATGACTGATGTGACCAACCAGGTGCGGATAAAGGGGGAGGGGGCGGAGAAATCGCCCCGCCATCCCCTTATTATTGCTGGATCGGGCGCTGCGGATAAGGCGGACAAGCCATGAGCAAACTTCCCGAATATGGCACCTGGGACCGGGCCGAGGCGCGCACGGGCAAGTTCAACGGCAAATGGATCATCGGGGTCCTGACCACCGGCATCTACTGCCTGCCGTCCTGCCCGGCGCGCCCGCCCAAGCCGGGCAATGTGCGCATGTTCGCCACCGAAACCCAGGCCAGGGCGGCGGGCCTGCGCGCCTGCAAGCGCTGCCGCCCCGACCTGTTCTACAAGGGCGAGGACGAGAACATCGCCCTGTTCACCGGCCTGGCCGAGCGGGTCAGCGCCGCGCCGCATGACTTCGCCGATGCCTCGGCCCTGGCAAAAGGCGCCGGCGTCAGCCTGACCAAACTGGGTGACCTGTTTCGCGATCACGCCCATCTGGCACCCGCCAGCTGGCTGCGCCGTGCGCGGGTGAAGCAGGCGGCCGCCGAACTTCTGGGCGGCAAGGACAAGGTTGCCGAGATCGGTTTCGGCGCGGGCTTTGAGTCCGAGTCCGTCTTCCATCGCCAGTTCCTGGCCCAGATGCGCATGACCCCGGGCGCCTATCGCGCGCTCGATGGCGCGCAGGTATTCATGCTGCACCTGCCGGCCGGCTACCGGGCGACCGAGATCCTGGCCTATCACGCCCGCGACCCCGAAGCGCTCAGCGAGAAGAGCGAAGGCAACCGCATCTGGAAAGCGCTCCATACCGAGGATGGACCTGCGGTTGTGGAGATCGCGATCGAGACCGGCCAGGCCTGGGTGAAGGTTCATGCCGACCGCAAGCTGGGGCGGGGCGCGATGGCGGCGCTGCATGCCGCCAGCCTGAAGATGCTGGCGCTGACCAACGACGTCACCCAGTTCGAGACCCGCAATCCCCAGCTGGTCGCGCCGCGCAGGGGCCTGCGCATGCCGCTTCTGCCCACCGGCTTCGACGCCTTGTGCTGGGGCATCATCGGCCAGCAGATCAACGTAAAGTTCGCTACGAGCTTGCGCCGCGAGATGATTGAAATTGCTGGAGAAAGGATCGGCCGCATGCGCGCCCATCCCACCCCCGAAAGCGTTGCCAACATTGATGTTTCCACCCTGGCGGCGCGGCGCTATTCGCGCTCCAAGGCGCAGTATCTGGTCGATGCGGCACAGGCAGTGGCGGACAAGCGGCTGGACATCGAAGGCCTGGGCGACGGCTCGGCCCTGGCGGCCGAACAGGCGCTGACCCGCCAGCGCGGCATCGGCATCTGGACCGCGCGCTATGTGCTGATGCGCGGCGGTTTTGCCGATGCGGCCCCGGTGGGCGACGTGGCGTTGGCGGCGGCGCTGCAGAAGCTGCACAACCTGGACGCGCGCCCGGACACCGACGAGACCGCGCGGCTGATGGCCCGCTTTGCCCCGCACCGCAGCCTGGCCACCATGCACCTCTGGACCTACCTGAAAGAAGCGGCGTGACGCGCTACTGGTCGCTCATCGACACCCCGTTCCAGAAGATGGCCGCCTGGGTCGATGACCAGGGGCGACTGCTGCGCTTCAACCTGCGTGCGGACGGTGCGGCGAGCGTCGATCCCGACGCCGAGAACAATTCCCGCAAGCTGGCCGAGGTGCAGCGCCAGGTCACCGAGTATGGCGAAGGCAAGCGCCAGGATTTCGAGCTGGAACTGCTGCCCGAGGGCCCGGAGTTCGACAAGACAGTGTGGCAGGCGCTGCTGGAAATCCCCTTTGGCACCACCACCAGCTATGGCGCCATCGCCAGGCGCATCGGCCATCCCAACGCGGCGCGGGCGGTCGGCGCCGCCAATGGCGCCAACCCCATCGCCCTGATCGTGCCCTGCCACCGGGTGATCGGCAGTGATGGCACGCTCACCGGCTATGGCGGTGGGCTTCCGCTCAAGCGCGCACTGCTGGAGCATGAAGCGCGGGTGTCGGGGACGCGGTTTGATCTGTTCGGGTAGACACAAACTGTCATGGCCCACTTCACGTGGGCCATCCAGAGCCGCAAGCACGCTGCCTGTTGCCCTGGATGGCCCGGTCGAGCCGGGCCATGACAGGTTTGGTTGTGGCTAAATCTTCTTCGACACGCCGAAGAAGAATCCGCGCCGCGCCCCGAACTGCGGCGCGCCCACGCCAATGCCCGTGCCATCGCGGATCAGGTATTCCTCGTCGAACAGGTTCAGCACATCGGCGCGAACCGTCAGGCCCTGCCAGCCGGCCAAATCGAACTCGTGGCTGACGCCCAGGTTGACCGTGACATAGTCGGGCACGCTGTCGCCGTTCGGTGTCGCACCATCCCTGCGCAGGCCGGTGCCGTACAGCAGGTCGGCCGAGACATGCGTGCCGTCCCAGTTGTACGACGCGCCCGCCGACAGCGAACCCAGCTGCTGGTGATCGACCGGAATGAAGTTGCCGGCAATGTACGCCAGATCACCCGGATCAAACTGGAACTGGCTGGAGATGATGTTCTTGCCCACCGCCCGCTCGTAGGATGCATTGGCATAGGCGCTGAAGTCGCCCTGGGTATAGTTGACGGTCAGCTCCGCGCCATACTGGCGGCCCTGGGCATAGTTGAAGGGGGTCAGGATGATCGGCGCCCCGAACTGGCCCTCATCGACCAGGTTCTTGGACGCCTTGAAGAAGCTGTCCAGCCCGATGGTCCAGGCATCGCCGATCTTCTGCTCCGCGCCGATGTCGTAATAGTCGGCGCGTTCGGCACGGGGCGTGTCGTTGGGTCCGCCGGCGCTGGCGGCGGTCGTGTTGTCGAACAGCGCCACGTCGTTCGACGCCACCAGTTCGAACGGCGGCGGCGAGAAGTAGCGCGCATAACCGGCGTGCACCGTGGTGGTGTCGGTCGGTGTCCACACCGCGTTCACGCGCGGAGACAGCTGGTTCTCCTTGTCATAGGCGCGGAAGGCGTCGTAGCGCACGCCATAGTTCACCGTCAGATTGTCGGCGACCTTCCATTCGTCCTGCACGTACAGCGAATAGCTGGTGCCGTGCTTGCTGCCATTGTCGGCAATGGTCAGCGGCGCCGCCGAAGTCTGGCAGGTCTGCGCGGGATCGGTGCACAGTGGATTGGGGTTCGGGTTGCCCACGCCGCCCGGCGCAGTAGCCAGCACCAGCGAAGATGTGCGCGACAGCGTGTCGTCGGCCTGCAGCAGGGTGCCGAAACGCACGGTGTGCCCGCTCCAGCCATGCCAGGCGCTTTCCGCCTGCAGGCCATAGGCGACATCGCGCTTGTAGGCGGTCTGGGCGTTGCCGTTGAACAGGATGTCGCCAGCATTGTTGCCCGGCGTGAAGAACAGGCTGGAGTAGCGCCCGAACGCCGACACTTGGAAATCGATGTCGCCCGCGGACCGCAGATAGCTCAGGATGCCGTAATGCGTAATCTCGCGCTGGCGTTCGTCCAGCAGCTGCGACGGATAGGCCGTCGTGCCGTTGGCGTTCAGCACATAGTTGCCGCTGCCGGCGTCCTGCGGGCCCAGGCCGACAATGCCGTCCAGACCCGTGGGCTGCACGCCGACGCGGTTTGGAATCTGGAAGATGGCATTCGAGGTGCCGACAACCGCGCTGACGCTGCTGTTGCTGTCCAGGATGTCTTGCAGATAGGCAAAGCCGTGCCACTGGTTGGTGCGGTCGTGGCGCGGATCGCTGCTGCCATCCGGGCTTTCGATGCCCAGCGTGTTGGTGGTGTAGTCGCCCGAGACGAAATAGTTGAAGTGTCCGCTGCTGCCGCCATAGGCGACTGACGGCGCCAGGGTGGAATGGCTGCCGCCATACATGCTGACCACGCCGCCATCCTCGAACACGCCGGTCTTGGTTTCGATGTCGACGATGCCGGCGGTGCGCAGGCCGTATTCGGCGGGCAGGGCGCCAGTGATCAGCTTCACGCTTTCCGCCAGGCGCGGATCGAGCGTCTGGCCGAAACCGGAAATGCCTTCGGGCAGGATGATGCCGTTCAGCCGATACTGCAGGCCGTTATGCTCGCCGCGGATGTGCAACTGGCCGAAACTGTCCTGCGCGACACCAGGCATCTGGAGAACGACCGAATTCAGCGCGGCGTTGTCGCCGCCCGGCTGGTTCTGGATGTCCTTGGCAGTGACGGTGAAGGTGGATGCGCCGGTCTGGGTCTGGATGCCGTTGCGGGCCTCCGCCAGCTTCTGCGCGGTGACAGTGACGGACTCGGTGGCTTCCTGCGCCAGCGCAGGGCTGGCCAGTACGGCGGCGGCACTTAATAGAAGAAGAGATCGAAACAACACGGTGAACTCCGAAATGGGGGATCGCACGCGCCATGGCGTGCCTGGGGCGGCGGGTGGCCGCGCTCAAAAACGGAAGTTCAGTGGCGGGGCGGTGCCCGGCTCTGCCAAGCGAAGGCGGCCGGGGGCGCGGTGGCCGGCGGCAGCAGGGCAAAGATGGTGGTCAGCGCCAGAAGCTGGCTGGCCGGAACCGTAAGGACGGACGGGGTGATGAAATTTCCGGCATGCACCAATTCCTGGCACAGACGACACTGGTCGACTTGGTCCTGTGACTTGAGCGGGACTGGCGCAGGGGCTTGGGCCGAGACCGCCTTGACGACCGGGGCGACAGAATCGGTCGCGTGGATATGGGTCTGGACGGCCAGGCTTTGGAGGAAAAAGGCCAGAATCGCGGCCAGAGTCAGCCAGCGCCGGGCGGCGGGGGCTGGTCTGGCAATGGCGCGCGGTCGACGCGTCATGGGTCGCATACTCTTGGGGCTGGTAAACGAGTAGGCGATTTAGGCCCGTTCTGCAACGCAGCAAGCGAGTTTACGATGAAAACATGTGTCACATACGGCCCGCCAGAGGCGCGGACAAATTCCCGCAATTTCCTTGCTTGACCCATGTCATACCCCTCGGTATAAGCCGCCACCTTCCAGGGCAGGCCGTTTCGCGGAAAACCGCGAAAAACGCTGTTGGGAAGCCAGTTTAGAGCTTCAGACGCGCGACTCAGGGCCAAGTCCCTCAGTCCTCCGCAAGTTCGGACCAGGGAAATGTCCCTGCGTCCGGTTTTTGGTTTTCGTTCACCCGTGGACGCACGGGCGACAAAAGGAAAGTTGGGAATGCCGACAGTCAATCAGCTCATTCGCAAGCCGCGCGGCTCCAAGCCGAAGCGCAACAAGGTTCCGGCCCTGCAGCAGTGCCCGCAGAAGCGCGCCGTCTGCACCCGCGTCTATACGACGACGCCGAAGAAGCCGAACTCCGCGCTGCGCAAGGTCGCCAAGGTTCGCCTGACCAACGGTTTCGAAGCGCTGTCCTACATCCCGGGCGAAGGCCACAACCTGCAGGAACATAGCGTCGTGCTGATCCGCGGCGGCCGCGTGAAGGATCTTCCGGGCGTTCGCTATCACATCATCCGCGGCGTGCTCGACACGCAAGGCGTGAAGGATCGCAAGAAGCGCCGCTCGCTCTACGGCGCCAAGCGTCCGAAGTAAGGAGAACAAGTATGAGCCGCCGCCACCGCGCCGAACGCCGCGAAATCAACCCGGACGCCAAGTTTGGCGACCTGATCGTCGCGAAGTTCATGAACTCCCTGATGTATGACGGCAAGAAGTCGGCCGCCGAAGGCATCATGTATGGCGCCTTCGACACCATCCAGTCCAAGACCAAGCAGGATCCGCTGCAGGTTTTCCATGAAGCCCTGCGCAACGTCTCGCCCGCTCTTGAAGTGCGCAGCCGCCGCGTCGGCGGCGCCACCTACCAGGTGCCCGTCGAAGTCCGCGCAGACCGTTCGCGCGCACTCGCCATCCGCTGGCTGATCACCGCCGCGCGTGGCCGCAACGAGCCCACCATGCAGGGTCGCCTGTCGGGCGAACTGATGGACGCTGCCAACAATCGCGGCAGCGCCGTCAAGAAGCGCGAAGACACCCACAAGATGGCCGACGCCAACCGCGCCTTCTCCCATTATCGCTGGTAACCCCGGACACTCCCCATGGCCCGCACTACTCCCCTGAACATGTACCGGAACATCGGCATTGCCGCGCACATCGATGCCGGTAAGACGACGACGACCGAGCGCATTCTCTATTACACCGGCAAGTCCCATAAGATCGGCGAAGTCCATGACGGCGCCGCCACCATGGACTTCATGGAGCAGGAGCAGGAACGCGGCATCACCATCACGTCGGCCGCCACGACGTGCTTCTGGAAAGATCACCGCATCAACATCATCGACACGCCCGGTCACGTCGACTTCACCATCGAAGTCGAACGCTCGATGCGCGTGCTGGACGGTGCGGTTGCCGTGTTCGATGCCGTCGCCGGCGTTGAGCCCCAGTCCGAGACCGTGTGGCGCCAGGCCGACAAGTATCACGTGCCGCGCATCTGCTTCGTCAACAAGATGGACCGCACCGGCTCCAACTTCCAGCGCTGCGTCGACATGATGATCGATCGTCTGGGCACCCGCCCGATGATCATCACCTGGCCGATCGGCGGCGAAGCCGACTTCAAGGGCATCATCGACATCGTGAAGATGAAGGCCCTGGTCTGGCATGACGAACAGCTGGGCGCGAAGTTCGACGAAGTCGAAATCCCGGCGGAGTATGCCGACAAGTGCGCCGAGTTGCGCGCGAGCCTGGTCGAAATGGCCGTCGAGCTCGATGACGCCGCCATGGAAGCCTATCTGGAGCACGCCAAGGAGCCGTCGCACGAAGAGCTGCAGAAGCTCATCCGCAAGGGCACCATGGACTTCAAGTTCGTGCCCGTGATGTGCGGCTCGGCCTTCAAGAACAAGGGCGTGCAGCCGCTGCTGGATGCCGTCGTCGCCTACCTGCCGTCGCCGCTGGACATCCCGGCCGTGAAGGGCGTGGTTCCGGGCAAGGACACCGAAGTCGAGCGTCCCGCCGACGACAAGGCGCCGTTCGCCGGTCTCGCGTTCAAGATCATGGACGACCCCTTCGTCGGCTCCATCACCTTCATGCGCGTCTATTCCGGCACCATCACGTCGGGTTCGGGCGTGCTGAACTCGGTGAAGGACAAGCAGGAGCGTATCGGCCGCATGCTCTTGATGCATGCGAACAGCCGCGAAGACGTGAAGGAAGCCAATGCCGGCGACATCGTCGCGCTGGCGGGCCTCAAGCTCACCACCACCGGCGAAACGCTGTGCGACCCGAACAATCCGGTGATCCTGGAGCGCATGGAATTCCCCGATCCCGTCATCGAAGTCGCGATCGAGCCCAAGACCAAGGCCGACCAGGAGAAGATGGGCATGGCGCTGGTGCGCCTGGCCCAGGAAGATCCGTCCTTCCGCGTCACCACCGACCAGGAAAGCGGCCAGACCCTGCTCAAGGGCATGGGCGAACTGCACCTGGAAATTAAGGTCGACATCCTGCGCCGTACCTACAAGGTCGAAGCCAATGTCGGCGCGCCGCAGGTGGCCTATCGCGAAAGCCTGACCAAGGCCGTCACGGTGGACTACACCCACAAGAAGCAGACCGGCGGCTCGGGCCAGTTCGCCCGCGTCAAGCTGGAGTTCGAACCGCTGCAGCCCGGCGAAGGCTTTGTCTTCGAAAACGATGTGGTCGGCGGCTCGGTACCGAAGGAATTCATCCCGGCGGTCGAAAAGGGCCTGAAGGCGCAGAAGGAAAGCGGCCTGCTGGCCGGCTTCCCTGTCATCGACTTCAAGGCCAAGCTGGTCGACGGCGCCTATCACGAAGTCGACTCCAACGCGCTGACGTTCGACATCGCGGCCCGCGCCGCGTTCCGCGAACTGGCGTCGAAGGGTGCGGTGAAGCTGCTCGAGCCGGTCATGAAGGTCGAAGTCGTCACCCCGGAAGACTTCCTGGGCGGTGTGATCGGCGACCTGAATTCCCGTCGCGGCCAGGTGCAGGGCACGGACTCTCGCGGCAACGCGCAGGTCGTGACCGCCATGGTCCCGCTCGCCAACATGTTCGGTTACATCAACACGCTGCGCTCGATGTCCCAGGGCCGCGCGCAGTATTCGATGGTGTTCGACCATTACGAGCAGGTGCCGCAGGCGATCGCGGACGAAGTCAAAGCCAAATACGCCTAAGCGCGACACTGATTAGAGATACAGGAGAAGAAAATGGGTAAAGCCAAATTCGAACGTAACAAGCCGCACTGCAACATCGGCACGATTGGCCACGTTGACCACGGCAAGACGTCGCTGACCGCGGCGATCACCAAGGTTCTGGCCGAGACCGGTGGCGCGACGTTCACCGCCTACGACC
>Ga0209758_1004221_pt1 | contig 12165 bp, 11 predicted proteins | sample AraplaMF_Col_mMF_FD_184258 | JGI IMG/M metagenome (GOLD analysis project Ga0209758, IMG submission 184258) | Arabidopsis root microbial communities from the University of North Carolina, USA - plate scrape MF_Col_mMF (SPAdes) (version 2) | ecosystem: Host-associated > Plants > Roots > Endosphere... | reverse complement strand
ATGAGCGTGCGCCCTCAGGCCAAGGACAAGCCGGCTGCGGCTTCTTTCCAGTGGGACGATCCGTTCCTGCTCGACGAGCAACTCACCGAAGACGAGCGCATGGTGCGCGACACCGCCCGCGCCTACGCCCAGGACAAGCTGCTGCCGCGCGTCGCCAAGGCCTATCTCGAAGAGAAGACCGACCGCGAGATCTTCAACGAGATGGGCGAGCTCGGCCTGATCGGCATCACGCTGCCTGAGGAATATGGCTGCGCCAACGCGAGCTACGTGGCTTACGGCCTCGTCGCGCGCGAGATCGAGCGGGTCGATTCCGGCTACCGCTCGATGAACTCGGTGCAGTCCTCGCTGGTGATGTACCCGATCTACGCCTATGGCGACGAGAACCAGCGCAAGAAGTACCTGCCGAAGCTCGCCAGCGGCGAGTGGGTCGGCTGCTTCGGCCTGACCGAGCCGGACGCGGGCTCCGATCCCGCCGGCATGAAGACGCGCGCCGAGAAGGTCTCGGACGGCTATCGCCTCACCGGCAGCAAGATGTGGATCTCGAACGCGCCGATCGCGGACGTGTTCGTGGTCTGGGCCAAGTCGGCCGCGCACGACAACCAGATCCGCGGCTTCGTGCTGGAGAAGGGCATGAAGGGCCTCTCCGCACCAAAGATCGGCGGCAAGCTCTCGCTTCGCGCCTCCATCACCGGCGAGGTCGTGATGGACGGCGTCGTGGTTCCGGAAGACGCGCTGCTGCCCAACGTCTCGGGCCTGAAGGGTCCGTTCGGCTGCCTCAACCGCGCCCGCTACGGCATTTCCTGGGGTGCGCTCGGCGCGGCCGAGGACTGCATGCATCGCGCCCGCCAGTACACGCTCGACCGCAAGCAGTTCGGCAAGCCGCTCGCCGCAACCCAGCTCGTGCAGAAGAAGCTCGCGGACATGGAGACCGAGATCGCGCTGGGTCTTCAGGGCTCGCTGCGCGTCGGCCGCCTGATGGACGAGGGCAAGTTCGCGCCCGAGATGATCTCGATCATGAAGCGCAACAATTGCGGCAAGGCCCTCGACATCGCCCGCACCGCCCGCGACATGCACGGCGGCAACGGCATCTCGATCGAATACCACGTCATGCGCCACGTCCAGAACCTCGAGACGGTCAACACCTACGAGGGCACCCACGACGTCCACGCCCTGATCCTGGGCCGCGCCATCACGGGCATTCAGGCGTTCTTCTGAGCGGAAGCGTGAGGCACGAGAACTCTCCAACTGCGTCATGGCCGGGCTTGTCCCGGCCATCCACGTCTTAGGCCACGCGAAGAGCGTGGATACCCGGCACAAGGCCGGGCATGACGAAGTCAGCAGGGAATGAGCAAGCCATGTCCGACAACGACGACGTCCCGTTCAACCGCAATTTTCCGCTGAAGCCCGGCATCGTCGAGGAAGTCCGACCCGGCGTGCGCCGTGTGCTCTGCAACAATCCGAGCCCGTTCACCTTCACCGGTACGGTCAGCTACATCGTCGGCCGAGACAATGTCGCGATCATCGATCCAGGTCCGGACGATGAAGCGCATGCGGCTGCGCTGCTCGATGCCGTGCGCGGCGAGACGGTGAGCCATATCTTCGTCACCCACACCCATCGCGACCATTCGCCGAACACCGCGCGGATCAAGCAGGCGACGGGGGCGCCGGTCTATGCCGAAGGCCCGCACCGGGCCTCGCGCCCGCGTTTCGAGAGCGAGAAGCACAATCCGGAATCCGGCGCCGATCGCGATTTCGCGCCGGACGTCAACGTCGCACATGGCGACGTCGTCGAAGGTGACGGCTGGCGGCTCGAGGCCGTGGCGACGCCGGGGCACACCGCCAATCATCTGGCCTTCGCCTGGCCGGAGCGAAAGTTCAACTTCGTCGGCGATCACGTGATGGGCTGGTCGACCTCGATCGTGGCGCCGCCCGACGGCTCGATGATCGATTACATGGACTCGCTCGACCGGCTCGCCGCACGCGAGGAAGACCTCTATTTCTCCGGCCACGGCCCGGAGATTCCCGACGGCCAGCGCTTCGTGCGCTTCCTGATCCGGCATCGCAAGGCGCGTGAGGCCTCGATCCTGCACCGCCTCGCCAAGGGCGAGACCGACATCCCGACCATGGTCCGCGCGATCTATATCGGCATCGATCCCAGGCTAACGACGGCCGCCGGCTATTCCGTGCTGGCGCATCTGGAAGATCTGGTCGCCCGCGGCGTGGTCGCGACGGATGGTGATCCCGTGATCGGCGGGACGTATCGGATGGCGAACGCCTGACTCGCTGTCATTCCGGGGCGCCGCGAAGCGGCGAGCCCGGAATCCATCGGGCCTCAGATTGGTGGATGAATGGATTCCGGGCTCGCGCTAACGCGCGCCCCGGAATGACGGTGGGACTATTTCTTCACCGTCTTTGCCGGCGCCTTCGGCGGCGTCACCGGCGTCTTCTTCACCGGCTTGAGCGCATCGGCATCGGCGGCGGTATTGAGATCGTCGATGAATTTCTTGATCCGCGCCGCGTTGCTGCCGAGATCGCTGTCGAAATTGCGCGAGGCCGAGCGGATATCGACGCGGGAATCATCGCCGTCCGCCACGAACCTCATCGAAATGTCCTCGCGGAAACCCATGATCGGCGTGCGCGCCACCGCCTCGATGCGGCCGATGCGGCGCGGCGGCTGGGGTGCACGCTCGTCGATGACGATCCATTTGCGCTTGTTGACAAGCTGGAGGGCGATCGCATAGGCGCGATCGACGGAAATCTCGAGCTCGACGGGCTCGACGTCGGGATAGAAGTGGCGCTGCTGCTCCGCCGAATAGAGGCCGGCATAGACCGCGGGGTTGGTGCCCTCGCCGGTGCGCAGGCGTGCCAGCGCCTCGAAACGCGGCGGGTCGATCGGGTCGGTGGTGATGTCGTAGATCGCCGGCAGCTTGCGATATTGCAGGGCGAGATAGGCGGGATAGGCGAGGATCGCCCCGTCGATCAGGAAAGCGAGCAGGATGCGCGCCATGCCGCGCGAGCCGTTCTGCCAGATCGCGGCAAAGCCGGCGAGCCCGAACAGGATCGAGAGAGCGGCGATCGCGAGCCCGCCCAGGAAGGTCGCAAGCGCCGGCTTCGGCTCCAGGAAATCGAAGCGGACGATGATGATCGACACCACCACCGCCACCACCGCGAACACGGCCAGATTGCGCGCCCAGCTCGCGAGGCTGGACACGGGCTCCGACTGATAGGGAGCGGAAAACCTGCGGGCCATCGAGTGAGCTCTGCCGGGGTTGGCGATGCCGGCCGATTTGGCGCGACGACGAGCCGTTGAGACCACGGCGCGGCGGCAAATTCAAGGGTTCCGCCATCCCTCTCGCCGTCATGGCCGGGCTTGTCCCGGCCATCCACGCCTATCTTTCGTCAGGTCAGAACGGGAATGCCCGGGACAAGCCCGGGCATGACGGCCGTGGTGACTTACGCCGCCGCGTTCGGGAAGCGATAATCCTTGAACTGGTCGCGCAGCGCCGTCTTCAAGATCTTGCCGGTGGCCGTGTGCGGAATACCTTCGACGAAGGCGACGTCGTCGGGCATCCACCATTTGGCGATCTTGCCGTCCATGTACTTCAGGATCTCCTCGCGGGTGGCCTGCTGGCCCTGCTTGAGCTGCACGATCAGCAGCGGGCGCTCGTCCCATTTGGGGTGGAATACGCCGATCACGGCGGCTTCCGCCACCGCCGGATGTCCGACCGCGAGGTTTTCGAGGTCGATCGAGGAGATCCACTCGCCGCCGGACTTGATCACGTCCTTGGAGCGGTCGGTGATCCGCATGTAGCCGTCCTCGTCGATGGTCGAGACGTCGCCGGTGTCGAAGAAGCCTGCCTCGTCGAGGATGTTGGTGTCGACGCGGTAATAGGCCTTGGCCACGGCCGGCCCGGAGACCTTCAGCCGGCCGAAGGTCTTGCCGTCCCAGGGCAGCTCCTTGCCGGCATCGTCGGTGATCTTCATCTCGACACCGAAGGGTGCATAGCCCTGCATCTGGAGCACGTCGAGCTTGGCATCGCCGGTGGCATTGTGGAACGGCGGCTTCAGCGCCGCGACGCTGCCGATCGGGCTCATCTCGGTCATGCCCCAGGCGTGGCGCACGTTCGAGCCCATGTCGAGGAAGGCCTTGATCATCGAGCGCGGCATCGCCGAGCCGCCGCAGATCACCATCTTCAGATCCGGCAGCTTGAGATTATTGGCGGACATGTGCTGGAGCAGCATCAGCCACACCGTCGGCACGCCGGCGGTGTGCGTCACTTTCTCGGTCGAGAGCAGCTCATAGACCGAGGCGCCGTCGAGCTTGGCGCCGGGCATGACCAGCTTGGTGCCCTGCGAAGGCGCGGAGAAGGCGATGCCCCAGCTGTTGGCATGGAACAGCGGAACCACCGGCAGCATTGTCTCGGACGCACTCGTGCCGAGGGCGTCGACATTGTTGGCCATCAGCGCGTGCAGCACGTTGGAGCGATGCGAATACAGCACACCCTTGGGATCACCGGTGGTGCCGGAGGTGTAACACATCGCGGCTGCCGTGTTCTCGTCAAAGTCCTTCCATTTGAATTTGCCGTCCGCCTGCGCAATCCAGTCCTCGTAGGCGATCACGTTCTTCAGCGTGGTCTCAGGCATGTGCGCCTTGTCGGTGAGCACGACGTAGCGCTCCACGCTCGGCAGCTTGTCGGCGATCTTCTCCAGGATCGGAATGAAGGTGAGGTCGGTCATCACGATGCGGTCTTCCGCATGGTTGATGATCCAGGCGATCTGCTCGGGGAAAAGGCGGGGATTGACGGTATGGCAGATGGCACCGATCCCCATGATGCCGTACCACACCTCGAGATGGCGCCAGGTGTTCCAGGCGATGGTCGCGACACGGTCTCCGAGCTTGATGCCGTCGCGCTCCAGCATCTGCGAGACCTTGAGCGCGCGCTTGTGGATCTCGGCGTAAGTGGTGCGATGGATCGGTCCCTCGACCGAGCGTGTGACCACCTCCTGCTTGCCATGAATTTTGGCGGCGTGTTCGATGATCCGGTGGCAGAGCAGGGGCCAATCTTGCATCAAACCAAGCATTCCGACGTTCCTCCGAGAAGTCGCTGGGCGCGTTGTCGCTCTCAGCGTTGGGCCAAAGATTGCCATGACTTTTAGCCTGCCGGACTTTCGCCGCAAATGGTCTTGTCGCGGCTATATGTCCGCTGGCGCGGCAATAGTTACCGCTGCGCTCGGGCTATCGCTTGTACTCGTCGCGCGGGCAGAGGCGCGAAGGCAGACATCCCCCCTGGATATCTTCGGTATCGCCGCACCCCGGCCGCGCCCGGCGGTTCATTCCGCCAGGATTCCCCTGCCGAGACCGCGCCCTGAGGAGGCTCCCAAAGCGCCGGAAGCGGCGCCGGCGGAGGCCGAGGACAAACCTTCCCGGGACAGGCCGTCTCCCGACAAGCCGGAAGCCGACAAGCCCGCAGAGGCCGCGGCGCCGCCCGAGAAGCAGGCCTCGGCCTGCCGTCTCGGGCTGACCGAGGAGATCGCGATCGCGCCCTCCATTCCGGATATCCGCGGCCCCGGCGCCTGCGGCGGCGAGGATCTGGTGCGGCTGGAAGCCGTCGTGCTGCCGGACAAGCGCAAGGTGACGGTCAAGCCGGCGGCGATCCTTCGCTGCACCATGGCGTCCGCGATCGCCGATTGGCTGCGCAAGGACATGGTGCCGTTGGCCAGCAGCCTCGGCTCGACCATCAGCGACCTCGATAATTTCGATTCCTTCGAGTGCCGCGGCCGCAACCGCGTCGCCGGCGCGCTGCTTTCGGAGCACGGCAAGGCCAACGCCATCGACGTGCGCGCCATCAAGCTGGCCAACGGGCAGTCGATCGGCCTCACCGACCGTACCATGCCGCGCGAGGTGCGCGAACGCGTGCTGCACTCGGTCTGCGCGCGGTTTTCCACCGTGCTCGGCCCGGGCTCGGACTGGTACCATGAGGACCATATCCATCTCGACCTGGCGCAGCGGCGCAACGACTACCGGATTTGCCAGTGGAATGTCTGGGATCCGCTGCCACAGGTCGCCCCGCTGCTGCCGGCGGAGCGTCCCGAGGAAGCGCCGCCGCGCGAGGTCGCGGCCAAGCCTGAGGTCAAGCCCGAGGTCACGCCTGAGGCACGGGAAGGCGCTGACGAGGAGGGGGTGGAGAAGGCTCCAGCGCCTGCGGAGAAGTCGGCGGCCAAGGGCGGCAAGTCCCGGCCGCACAAGCCGGCAACAAAAAAGCGCCGGTGAAGCCGGCGCTTTTGGATGTCAGGAAGATCAGGCGGCGATCAGTAGCTGCCCGGCTGGGTGCCGCCAAGCGCAAGCCGCGAATTGTAGGGCGAGTCGCCGTGCTTCGGCTCAAGCACCACGACGAGGGTGCCGACCTTGACGCGATCATAGAGATCGATCGCGTCCTCGTTGGTCAGGCGGATGCAGCCTGACGAGATCGAGGCGCCGATATATTCCGGCTGGTTGGTGCCGTGGATGCGGAACAGCGTGTCCTTGCCGCCCGAGTAGAGATACAGCGCGCGGGAGCCCATCGGATTGTCCGGGCCGGGGGCGACATAGGTCGGCACGCCCAGGCGCGAAATTTCGCCGGGGGTGGGGTGCCAGGCCGGCCACTCGGTCTTGCTGCCCACCTTGGCGATGCCCGACCAGGCCATGGCCTCTTCGCCAACGGTGATGCCGTAGCGGATCGCCTTGCCGCCCTCCAGCACGTAATAGAGGTAATGGTTGTCGGAATCGACCACGATCGAGCCGGGCGATTCCTTGCGGTGATACTCGACGATGGCCCGGCGGAACGGCTCCGCGACCGGGGCGTTCTCGTATCTGACCTTGGCGAGGAGTTCCTTGTCCTTCGGCTTGAAGGCCTTGGTGTCGGTCGCCTCATAGCGAGTGGCCTGCATGCAGCCCGACAGCATCAGGCCAGCGGCCAAAATCCCAAACATAACTTTCAGCGACGACATGGTTTGGTTCCAATCAAAACAATACCGTGCGGAATGCCTGAGCTTACCGCCCAAGTTCCTCGACTCCGTTAATCCCATTATCGTTGAAATCTGCCACAATTCCAGCACTGAAGCCCTTTTCCCGCGCTGCGAGAGCCCACCTGTGGCTTTTCTGCCGCAAATTTTGCGGCAACGTGCAGGTTTTGGGGCGAGAAATGGCAGGCTGTCGTTTCCGTGCCACAGTTGAGCCATGGCGTGCCCCCAAATGCAAACGCTTCCTTAATGCAGTTGTCATCGTGAATTGGCCAGAATCGCGCTAAGGGCTGTCATTCTGTCGCAGGTCTTCGGAGTCGTGCATGTTGTCGGTGTTTGTTCCCTCGGAGTCCGCCCTGAAGAAGGTCGTGATCGAGGATCTTTCCGCGTTGCCCGAAAGCGCGGTCTGGATCGATCTGGTCAATCCGAGCGCGGCTGAGGACAAGGCGGTGGAGCGGATCGCGGGCATCGCCATCCCGACCCGGGAAGACATGCAGGAGATCGAGATCTCGAGCCGCCTCTATATCGAGAACGGCGGGCGCTACATGACAGCGACGCTGATGTGCCACTCCGACACCGACATGCCCAGGACCACGGCGGTGACCTTCATCCTCGCCGAGCACCGCCTGGTGACGGTACGCTACGATCTCCCCAAGCCATTCGCCCTCGTCGAGGCCAAGCTCGCCCGCTCCTGTACGCCGTCCATCACCGGCGAGACGGTGCTGATGGAGCTGCTGGACGCCGTGATCGACCGCTGCGCCGACATCCTGGAGCGTTGCGGCGCCGAGATCGACCAGGTCAGCCACGACATATTCGAGCCGGAGAGCGAGCGCCACGGGCAGGCAAAGAGATATTCACAGATCCTGATCTCGATCGGCCGCAAGGGTGACCTGACCTCGAAGGTTCGCGAGAGCCTTGTTTCGATCGGCCGCGTCGTGACGTTCCTGTCCGCGGTGGTCGAGGGCGTGAAATGGTCGAAGGACATGCGCGAGCAGCTCAAGACCATGCAGCGTGACGTGGCCTCGCTGACCGACCACGCCTCCTATCTCTCCAGCAAGATCACCTTCGTGCTCGACGCCATGCTCGGTGTCGTCAATCTCGAGCAGAACAACATCATCAAGCTGTTCTCGGTCATGGCCGTCGTCCTGATGCCGCCGACGCTGATCGCCTCCGTCTACGGCATGAACTTCAAGGTCATGCCGGAACTCGAATGGGAGCACGGCTATCCGATGGCAGTCCTGATGATGCTGATCGCCGCGATCGTCCCGTACTGGATCTTCAAATGGAAGAAGTGGCTCTGATCGCGTCGCGCGCTCGGAAGATAGCTACCGAGACCTTACGCCGGTCGCACAGACACGATGGATCGTGTCGCAGAATAGATCGGGATTGAGGCGTCACGGTGATGGGTGCATCGTGCCGCAATTCCTCCGGTAAAATTTGAGCGGTGGGCTGAACGTTTGCGCGAAACTTGTCTGCGATAAGTAGTGCGTAGCCGCGAGGAACCAGCCATGGTTGAAAAACACATAACGTCGCCCCGCAACGTCATCGATCTGGCGAACTATCGTCGGGCGATGACGGGCGGCAAGGCGTCGATGTCGGTGCGCATGTGCCGGCACTGTGGTGCTCCGCTGCTCGACGGTGAGAACGACGACGATTGCTCGACCGCATTCAGCTCGGCCGCTCCGCGGCCGCGCGACAGGTCACGTCGGATTCGAATCGATTGAGGGACGGAAGGCGAGGGCGATCCAGGTCTTGCGGCGGCGTTGTCTGGATCGCCTTGCTTCCCGAAACGCTAGTTCCAATTCCGTCATTGCGAGGAGCTCTTGCGACGAAGCAATCCAGAGTCTTTCCACGGAAAGATTCTGGATTGCTTCGCTGCGCTCGCAATGACAGTGACGCCTACACGTGCTGGCCGCCGTTGATGTGGATCTCGGCGCCGTTGACGTAGGAGCTGGTGTCCGTGCACAGCACGTAGATGATCTTGGCGACCTCGTCGGGCGTGCCGAGGCGATGCAGCGGGATCTGCTGCTCGACGATCTTCTCCGTGCCCGGCGACAGGATCGAGGTGTCGATCTCGCCCGGCGCGATGGCGTTGACGCGCACGCCGATGCGGCCGAAGTCGGAAGCCATCTCGCGCGTCAGCGAGGCGAGCGCGGCCTTCGAGGTGGCGTAGGCGGCTCCCGCGAACGGATGCACGCGCGAGCCCGCGATCGAGGTGACGTTCACGACCGAGCCCTTAGCCGCCTTCAATTCCTCGATCAGCCCGCGCGCGATCATGATCGGGGCAAAGAAATTGACGTGAAAGACATGCGTCCAGGTCTCGAGGTCGGTATCCACCGAGCCGAGCCTCGAGCCGCCCGGGCCCTTGGGCGAGATCGCGGCGTTGTTGACCAGCGCATGCAGCATGCCGCCTTCGAGACGGTTGCGGATGTCGGAGATCGCGCGGGTCGTGTCCCTGGGATCGGCGAGGTCGACCTGGATGTGGTCCTCAGGACCCGCATCCCACGGACAATCCTCGGGGAAGGGGTGCCGCGAGCAGGTGATGACGCGCCAGCCCGCCGAGGAGAAGCGGATCACGGTGGCGTGGCCGATGCCGCGGCTGGCTCCGGTCAGGAGCAGCGTGCGGCGCGGCGCATTGGACGAATGCGGCATGGACATCTTTCAGGTCGGCCCAAAGCTCGAGACAAGGATCAAGATGAGGGTCAAGGATACATCCGCGTCTTGGACCACTTCTGGCCAGCCGCGTCACGACGAAATTCGATGCGGTCGTGCAAGCGGAACGGGCGGTCGTGCCAGAACTCGATCCGCGAGGGCGTGATGCGCCAGCCGCTCCAGCCCGGCGGCCGCGGCACTTCGCCGATGACGTATCTGGCCGCGACTTTCGCGATGGCTTGTTCGAAGGCGAAGCGGCTCTCCAGCGCCTCGGACTGCTTGCTCGCCCAGGCGCCGATCTGGGCCTGCTTGGGCCGGGTGGCGAAATAGGCGTCGGCTTCGGCGTCGGTCACCGGCGTCACGTTGCCGCGGATGCGGACCTGACGGCGCAGCGACTTCCAGTGAAAAAGTAACGCTGCCTTAGGATTTGCGGCGAGTTCGCGGCCCTTCTGGCTGGCGATGTGGCTGTAGAAGACGAAACCCGCGGTATCGAAGCCCTTCATCAGCACCATGCGCACGTCAGGAAGGCCGTCGGGATCGACGGTCGCGAGCGCCATGGCGTTCGGATCGTTCGGCTCGCTCTTGATCGCCTCGTTCAGCCAGTTCTCGAACAGCGCAAATGGCTCGTCGGCGGCGGTGAAATCACCGGATGTTAAGGGTGTCTGGTGTTTCATCGAGGTCGTGTCGGTCATGTCTGGAGTCCGAGTTGCGTCCCGCGGCCCAAAACGCGTTGTTGTCCGCTACCGCCCTATATAGGGCATGGGGAAGCGTTGGCCTATCGGCGATCCGGCCGTCCGGCTTTGTCATGACGATCATTCTCGTCGGCCTCGGGGCCGGGGGCTGCAGCTTTTCCCGCAACGACCAGAGTGCCTACGCCAAGGCCGACGACAGCGACCTCACCGGCTCGATCGCGCGACCCGCGAAGGACGCGCCGCCGACCGAGACCGATCTCGCCTTCGCCCGCAACGCCGCCACCGACGTCCTCAGCAAGGGCGACAAGGATTCCAGCCAGCATTGGGAGAATCCGGAGACCGGGGCGCGCGGCTCGGTGACGCCGATCGCGCAATCCTATGCCGCCGAGGACGGCCGCAAATGCCGCGATTTCCTGGCGAGCTACGTCAACGGTACGACCGAAAGCTGGCTCCAGGGCGCCGGCTGCCAAAGCAGCCGTGGCCGTTGGGAGATTCATACGCTAAAGCCGTGGCGGAGCTAGGAATCGGCGGACGCCCCTAGTTGCAAAAATGCCACTCTCTCCCCACATGGATCGCAGGTGGGGCGGGGAGCCCTTTGAACAATTCGAATTCTTGAAGGAGACGTGACGGATGCGCGACCCCTATGAGGTCTTGGGGGTGCCGCGGAGCGCCAGCGCTGCCGCCATCAAGAGCGCCTATCGCAAGCTTGCCAAGAAGCACCATCCCGACAGCAACAAGGGCGACCCGAAAGCCGCCGAGCGCTTCTCCGAGATCAACTCGGCGAACGAGATCATCGGCGACGAGGACAAGCGCAAGCAGTTCGACCGCGGCGAGATCGATGCCGAGGGCAAGCCGCGCTTCCAGGGGTTTCCGGGCGGTGGCGGGCCGCGCGGCCGCGCCGGTCCCGGCGGGTTCGAAAGCTATACGTTCCGCTCCGGCGGCGGCCCCGGCGCGGGCGGCGGCGCGTTCGAGGATATCCTCAACAGCATGTTCGGCGGCGGGATGCGCGGCGCCCGGCCGGGGGCCGGCGGCGGAGCTCAGTTCGAATTCGACACCGGCGGCATCGGGCTCGATCTCGACGTCAACGTTGCCATGTCCGTCTCGCTCGAAGAGTCGGTCAAGGGCGGCGAGAAGCGCGTCCGGATGCCGACAGGCAAGGAGCTCAACGTCAAGATTCCGGCCGGCGTCACCGAAGGCCAGCAGATCCGGCTGCGCGGGCAGGGCGAGAGCGCGCAGGGGCATCCGCCCGGGGATCTCCTGATCACCATCAACATCGCGCCGCACCCGTTCTTCAAGGTCGAGGGCGCCGATCTCAGGATCGACCTGCCGGTCACGCTCTACGAGGCGGTGCTCGGCGGGAAGGTCCGCGTGCCTACTCTCGGCAATGCCGTGGAGCTTTCGGTCCCGAAAAACACCTCCAGTGGCCGGACCTTCCGCCTCAAGGGCAAGGGCCTGCCGAAATCTGGCGGAACCGGGGATCTCTTCGTCACCGTCAGGATTATGCTACCGGATGGGAACGACGCCGAGCTTGAAGCATTGATGGAGAAGTGGCGGGACCAACACCCCTACAATCCACGTAGCGGGCTTGGTTAGGCGTTCGAACTGAAGGGGTTCTCCCAAAGGCCTGGGGCATCGTCCTGGAGATGATGCTCATCATATGCCTGAGGCGTGGTAGCGCTTCATGAACTCGACGTATCGGCTGTCCGGCGGGGCAGCCGATAAAAAGGTGCGGCCTCGAGAGGGGGACCAGCGCGGTACCAAAAACCCCAATCGAGGCCGCCCGCGTCGATCGGCGGATCGAACGCTGCTCATTTTCGCGTGA
>Ga0209758_1004220_pt1 | contig 12171 bp, 6 predicted proteins | sample AraplaMF_Col_mMF_FD_184258 | JGI IMG/M metagenome (GOLD analysis project Ga0209758, IMG submission 184258) | Arabidopsis root microbial communities from the University of North Carolina, USA - plate scrape MF_Col_mMF (SPAdes) (version 2) | ecosystem: Host-associated > Plants > Roots > Endosphere ... | reverse complement strand
AACATCAACGAGATGATCCGCAATCTGAAGGATCAGACGTTGAAGAACACCGAGCAGGACTGGCTGAAGACCAACCTGGCCCGGTTCAGCCGCATGCTGCAGGGCGAGCGCGACCTGTCGACCGTGTCGAACCTGGTGCTGTCGGAACTGGCCCCGCTGATCAACGCCCAGCACGGGGTGTTCTACGTCTCGGACCACGACGTGAACGGCGAGCCGGTGCTGAACCTGGCCGCCAGCTACGCCTCCAACCCGGGCGACCGGCCGCCGGCCCGCCTGCGCCAGCGCGAGGGCCTGATCGGCCAGTGCGCGGCCGAGCGCCAGCGCATCCTGCTGACCAACGTCCCGTCCGAATACATCAAGATCAGTTCGGGTCTGGGCGAGGCCTCGCCGCAGAACATCATCGTCCTGCCCGCCCTGTTCGAAGGCGAGCTGAAGGCGGTGATCGAGCTGGCCACCTTCGGGACCTTCAACGAGACCCAGCAGGCCTTCCTCGACCAGCTGATGGAATCCATCGGCATCGTGCTGTCGACCATCGCCGCCAACATGCGGACCGAAGGCCTGCTCGAGCAGTCCCAGCTGCTGACCGCCGAACTCCAGGCCCAGCAGGAGGAGCTGAAGAAGACCAACGACCGCCTGGAACTGCAGGCCGCGTCGCTGCGGCAATCGGAAGAACTGCTGCGCTCCAAGCAGGACGAACTGCAGCAGACCAACGCCGAGCTGGAGGACAAGGCGGTCCTGCTGTCGGCCCAGAACAAGCAGGTGGAAGCCAAGAACGCCGAGGTCGAGCAGGCCAAGGCGGCGCTGGAGGAGAAGGCCGAACAGCTGGCCCTGACCTCGAAGTACAAGTCCGAGTTCCTGGCCAACATGTCCCACGAGCTGCGCACGCCGCTCAACAGCCTGCTGATCCTGTCCAAGATGCTCAGCGAGAACGCGCAGGGGAACCTCAGCGCCAAGCAGGTGGAGTTCGCCCGCAACATCCACAGCGCCGGCGCCGACCTGCTGGGCCTGATCAACGACATCCTGGACCTGTCGAAGATCGAGAGCGGCACCGTCACCCTCGACATCGGCGAGATGTCGTTCGCCAGCCTCCGCGACCAGACCGACCGCACGTTCTCGCAGCTGGCCCAGGACAAGAAGCTGGACTTCTTCATCAACATCGACCCGGCCCTGCCGCGCTCGATGTACACCGACGACAAGCGCCTGCAGCAGGTGATCAAGAACCTGCTGTCCAACGCCTTCAAGTTCACCCAGGCCGGCTCGGTGCGCCTGTCGATCGCCCGCGCCGAGGACGGCTGGGCCCTGGGCAACGACCACCTCAACAAGGCCGGCCAGGTGCTGGCCTTCTCGGTCGAGGACACTGGGATCGGCATCCCCGAGGACAAGCAGCGGATCATCTTCGAGGCCTTCCAGCAGGCCGACGGCACCACCAGCCGCAAGTACGGCGGCACGGGCCTGGGCCTGTCGATCAGCCGCGAGATCACCCGCCTGCTGGGCGGTGAGCTGCGGGTTGTCTCGACCCCTGGGCAGGGCAGCACCTTCACCCTGTACCTGCCGCTGAACTTCAGCCCGTCGGCCCAGCCCCAACCCACCCAGCCGCTGCGTCCCGCCACCTCGCCGGTCCAGACCTTCCGTCTGTCGACGGCGGAGGCCGGATCGGTCGAACCGGCCGAGACCGTGGTGGACGACCGCGAGCAGATCGAGCCCGGCGACCCGGTGATCCTGATCGTCGAGGACGACACCCGCTTCGCCTCGATCCTGCTGTCGCTGGTCCGCGACGGCGGCTTCAAGGGCGTGGTGACCGGCGAGGGCTCGGCCGTGCCGTCCCTGGCCCGCCGCTTCTCGCCGGACGCCATCATGCTGGACATCGGCCTGCCCGACATGGACGGCCTGGCCCTGCTGGACCTGCTCAAGCGCACGCCCGACACCCGCCATATCCCCGTGCAGGTGATCTCGGCCGACGACCACGGCGGGCTCGGCCTGTCGATGGGCGCCTTCGGTTTCACCAGCAAGCCCGTGGAGCGCGAGGCGGTGGCCTCGACCCTGGAGAAGGTCAAGAAGCTGGTGGCCGAGACCGGCCGCGCTCCGATCCTGGTCGGCGGCGAGGGCCAGGCCGCCGACACGCTGCGCGAGGCGATCGGGGCCGTGAAGGTGGTTCCCGCCCTGGCCGACCTGCCGGACGAGGCCTTCGTCGAGGAGGGCGGCTGCCTGGTGATCGACGTCGGAGCCGGGCCGGTCGGACCGTTCATCGACACCCTCAAGCAGCGCGGGGCGGCGTCGGGGGTGGCGGTGCTCTACGCGCCCGACGACCTGGATCCCGAGGAGGATCGCCGGTTCCGCCTGGCGGTGTTCTCCGGCCTGGCCCGCCTGGCGCGCACGCCCGAGCAGCTGATCGACCACGTCACCATGTCGCTGCACGCGCCGCTGGACCGCCTGTCCAGCCCGGCCAAGGCGATGATCGCCCACAGCCGCCACGCCGACGCCGTCCTGACGGGGCTGACGGCGGTGGTCATCGACGACGACATCCGCAACATCTTCTCGCTGGCCAGCGCGCTGGAGGAATACGGCATCGAGCTGCGCTACGCCGAGAGCGGCCGAGAGGGGCTAGAGCTGCTCGACAGCCTGCCCTCGGTGGATATGGTGCTGGTCGACATCATGATGCCCGACATGGACGGGTACGAGACCATGCGTGAAATCCGGGCCCGACCGCGGTTCTCCGACCTGCCGGTGATCGCGGTCACCGCCAAGGCGATGAAGGGCGACCGCCAGAAGTGCATCCAGGCGGGCGCCTCGGACTACGTCTCCAAGCCCGTGGACATCGACCAGCTGATCTCGGTCCTGCGGGTTTCGGTCCAGCGCACGGACGCCCAGCGCCTGGCCGGAGACAACGTCGTCGCCATCCACAGCACCGCAGCGCAATGACCGTACCCGCGGTAAAGCATCAGGCGACCCCGCCGCCCGAGGACCGACCAAGGACGAGGATCCTCATCGTCGACGACGACGAACGCAACGCGTTCGCCGCGATCCAGGCGCTGGAAACGCTGGGCCAGGAGCTGGTCGTCGCCCGGTCGGGCGAGGAGGCGCTGCGACGCCTGCTGGTAGACGACTTCGCGGTGATCCTGCTGGACCTGCACATGCCGGGCATGGACGGCTACGAGACCGCCGAGCTGATCCGCCAGCGGCGGCGCAACCGCGACGTGCCGATCGTCTTCCTGACGGCGGTGTTCCGCGACGAGGCCCACATCTTCAAGGCCTATTCGGCGGGGGCCGTCGACGTGGTGTTCAAGCCGGTCGATCCCTTCATCCTGCGCTCCAAGGTGCAGGTGCTGGTCGACCTGCACATCAAGACCCTGGAGCTGGAACAGCAGTCGGAGAGCCGCCGCCTGCTGATCGAGGAGAACGCCCGCATCCACGCCGAGAAGCTGGCCGCGGAGCGGGCCCTGCGGAGCACCCAGGAGCGCCAGGAGGCGATCCTCCGCGCCCTGCCGGTGGTGTTCCATTCACGCACGGCCGACGCGCCCTACGAGCCGCTGTTCGTCGGCGGCAACGTGATCGAGCTGACCGGCTTCTCCGCCGAGGATTTCCTGGCCTCGGCCGAGTTCGGCATCAGCCGGGTCCATCCGGACGACGTCGACATCGTGGTGCGCGCCCAGGCCGAGGCCCGCAAGTCCGGTTCCTACGCCTGCGAGTACCGCTGGCAGTGCGCCGACGGGTCGTACCGGTCGCTGATCGACCAGGGCGTGCTGGCCCAGGACGAGGAGAGCGGCCGGCAGGTGGTGTTCGGCACGCTGCTGGACAACACCGAACGCCGGGGGCTGGAGGAGCAGCTGAGCCATGCCCGCAAGATGGAGGCCGTAGGCCAGCTGACCGGCGGCGTCGCCCACGATTTCAACAACTTGCTGACGGTTGTTCTGGGCAATATCGAGCTGATCAAGCGTCGGACCGGCGACCAGCACGAGCTGGCCCGGCAGATCGACGCCGTGCGGTTGGCGGCCGAGAAGGGCGGGGCCCTGACCCGCCAGTTGCTGGCGTTCTCGCGCCGCCAGCGCCTCAATCCCCTGACCGTCGACCTCAACGTCCTGATCTCCGACTTCGCGCCGCTGCTGCGCCAGGCGGTCGGCGAAGCGGTCAGCATCGAGCTGAGCCTGGCGGCCGAGGCGCTGCCCGCCCACCTCGACCCCGCCCAGTTCGAGAGCGCCCTGCTGAACCTGGCGGTCAACGCCCGCGACGCGATGGAGGGCGGGGGTCTGTTGTCGATCTCCACCAAGTCGACCGGCGGGGACGATCCCCGGATCCTGGTGACGGTGCGCGACACCGGCCAGGGCATGGACGCCGACGTGGCCTCGCGCATCTTCGAGCCGTTCTTCACCACCAAGGAGATCGGCAAGGGGTCGGGCCTGGGCCTGTCCCAGGTCTACGGCTTCGTCCGGCAGTCGGGCGGCGAGGTCACGGTGACCAGCGCGCCGGGGGAGGGCGCGGTGTTCGAGGTTTCCCTGCCGCTGAGCCAGGCGGCGCTGAGCCAGCGCGGCGGCGGGGATGAGACGACCGAGGCGGCCCGCGGCTCGGAACGGGTGCTGGTGGTCGAGGACGATCCGGCGGTGCTGGCCATGGCGGTCGAGACGCTGGAGGGGTTGGGCTATCAGGTCACCACGGCCGATACGGCCGCGGCCGCTCTGAAGCGCCTGAAGAGCCGCAAGGCGTTCGACCTGCTGTTCTCCGACGTGGTCATGCCCGGCGGCGTCAACGGCGTCGAGCTGGCCCACGCCGCGCTCAAGGTACGGCCCGAGCTGAAGGTCCTGCTGACCTCCGGCTATGTGGGCGACGAGGCGGCGTCCTGGGCCAACGAATTCCCGATGATCGACAAGCCCTATCTGGGGCCGGCCCTGGCGGCCAAGGTCCGCGCCGTGCTGGACGCCGAGGTCCCCGCGAAGGCCCCCGCCAAGGCTCAACGCGGCTGAGGGGCGAGGCTTTCGACGGGCGGCGCCTTGTCGTCGCGCCGAGCGAGACCATCTGACAAGCTCGGCCGCGCCGGCAGTGGCGGCCTTTTGCTTTCGGAGCCGACGATGACCGATCTCTCAGCCTTCCCGATCACCAAGCGCTGGCCGGCCCAGCATCCCGACCGCCTGCAGCTCTACAGCCTGCCCACGCCGAACGGGGTCAAGGTGTCGATCATGCTGGAGGAGATCGGCCTGCCGTACGAGCCGCACACCATCGACATCGGCAAGAACGAGACCTGGGGACCGGAATTCCTGTCGCTGAACCCCAACGGCAAGATCCCCGCCATCATCGATCCCGACGGCCCCGACGGTAAGCCGCTGGGCCTGTTCGAGTCCGGCGCGATCCTGGTCTATCTGGCGGAGAAGACCGGCAAGTTCCTGCCCAAGGACCCGGCCCGGCGCTACGAGACCCTGGCCTGGGTGTTCTTCCAGATGGCCGCCGTCGGCCCGATGTTCGGCCAGGTCGGCTTCTTCCACAAGTTCGCGGGCAAGGACTACGAGGACAAGCGGCCGCGCGATCGCTACGTCGCCGAATCCAAGCGCCTGCTGGGCGTCCTGGAGACCCGCCTGGCCGACCGCGACTGGATCATGGGCGACGAGTACACCATCGCCGACATCGCGACCCTCGGCTGGGTGCGCAACCTGGTCGGCTTCTACGGCGCGGGCGATCTGGTCGACTACGCCAGCCTCAAGCACGTGCCGGCCTGGCTGGAGCGGGGCCTCGCCCGTCCGGCCGTCCAGCGCGGCCTGGAAATCCCCAAGCGCCCCTGACGGGCTTCCACCGCCGCCGGGTTCCGGCCCGGCGGTGGTTCCCGACGCCCCGCGCGCGATTGTCGCGGTCGCCTTAACGGGTTTTGCGGACCTTTGGGCCCATGCTGAGGCCTCGGAGGCTCAGTATGAACCACAACGAAGCGAGGCGTATCCGGGCGCTCCAGAGCTACGGCGTGCTGGACACGTCGCCCGACGCCGCTTTCGATCGCGTGACCCAGCTGGCGTGCGACCTGTTCGACGCGCCCATCGGCCTGGTCTCGCTGATCGACGAAGAGCGCCAGTGGTTCAAGTCGCGCCAGGGGCTGACGGATTGCTCGACGCCGCGCAGCGAGGCGTTCTGCAGCGTGGCCATCGAGCAAGGCCCCGGCGCGGTGATGATCGTCGAGGACGCCACGCTGGACCGGCGTTTCGCCCACTATCCCTCGGTGGTCGGCGACATGGGCGTGCGCTTCTATGTCGGCGCCGTGCTGACCTCGCCGGAGGGCTACAATCTCGGCACGCTCTGCATCATCGACACCAAGCCCCGCCCGCGCCCCACCGACCGCGAGCTGGACCGCCTGCGGACCTTGGCGCGCATCATCGTCGACGAGCTGGAGCGGATGCGCGTCAACCGCGTGCGCTGGGAGCAGGCGCGCCTGCTGAAGCTGGCCGAGACCATGTCGGGCGTCGCGCACTGGCGCTACGACCTCGTGACCGGCGAGGTCTACTGGTCGGACCTGCTCTATGAGATCCGGGGCGCGGACCGCCGGACCTACGTCCCCACCTTCCAGTCGGGCCTGGAGGCGTTCCATCCGGACGACCAGGCGCTGGTCGCCGACCGGCTGGCCGATGCGATCGCCAGCAAGACGACCTCCAGCTTCCAGGCGCGGATGATCCGGCCGGACGGCGAGGCGCGGGTGGTCCAGTCCAAGGCCGGTTGCGAGCTGGACGAGCACGGCCAGGTCGTCGCCCTGATCGGCCTGTTCCAGGACGTGACCGACCAGGTCCGCAATCTGGAGAACCTGACCGCCAGCGAGGCGCGCTACCGGCTCCTGGCCGAGAACACCTCGGACGTCATCGTCCGCTGCGCCCTCGACGGGACGCTGCTCTACGTCTCGCCCGCCTGCCGGACGATGGGTTACGAGCCCGAGGACCTGGTCGGCACGCCGTACGACCGGCTGGTGCATCCGGACGACCGGGAACGCCTGATCGCCAATTCCAGGCCGCTGTTCACGGGCTCGGTTCCCGATCTGCTGGCCAACCGGCAACACCGCTATCAGGCCGCCGACGGCCGCTGGGTCTGGTTCGAGGGCAATCCCCATATCGTCCGGGACGCGCAGGGGCAGGCGAGGGAGATCGTCAACGTCTTCCGCAACATCACCGAGCGGAAGGAACAGCTGGAGCTGTTCGAGAACGCCTTCGAGCATGCGCCGATCGGCAAGTGCCTGGTCGGGCTGGACGGGACCTTCCTGAAGGTCAATCCGATGCTGTGCGAGATGGTGGGCTACAGCCGCGAGGAGATGCTGGCGCTGAACTTCCAGGCCATCACCCACCCCGACGACCTGGACGCCGATCTCAGCCTGGTGGAGGACCTCTACAACGGCCGGATCTCCACCTATCGGATGGACAAGCGCTACATCCGCAAGGACGGCTCGATCATCTGGATCCAGCTGGCGGTGTCGCGGGTCGACAATCCCGACGGCTCGCCCCGCTATTTCATCTCGCAGATCGAGGACCTGACCGCGCGGCGGGCGGCCGAGGCGGCGCTGAAGGACAGCGAGGCCCGCTATCGCCTGATGGCCGAGAACACCACCGACATGATCCTGACGGCCGGCCTGGACGGCAAGATCACGTTCGTGGCCGCCTCCTGCCAGGAGGTGACCGGCTACGCGCCGGCCGAGGTGATCGGGCGCGGCGCCGCCGACCTGGCCCACCCGGAGGAGCGCGTGCGCGTGCGCCGGGTCTATCGCAACCTGCTGAAGGGCGGCTCGGCCGGGCGCGTCCGCTGGCGGGTCTCGCACAAGACCGCCGGCCGCGAGGTCTGGCTGGAATCCAACCCTTCGCTGCTGCGCGATCCCGCCACGGACGCACCCACCGGCTTCCTCGACGTGATCCGCGACGTGACCGCCCAGGTCGATCAGGAGGAGGCGCTGGCCGCCGCCCGCGCCGAGGCCGAGGCGGCCGCGGTCGTGAAGGGCGAGTTCATGGCCAATATGAGCCACGAGATCCGGACGCCCCTGACGGCGGTCATCGGCTTCTCGGGGCTGCTGTCCCAGCGCCCCGAGCTGGACGAGGTGTCCCAACGCTATGTTCAGCGCGTGTCGAGCGCGGGCCAGGCGCTGCTGGCGATCGTCAACGACGTGCTCGACTTCTCCAAGCTCGAGGCCGGCCAGGTCGAGATCACGCCCCGCGCGGTCTCGCCGCTGACGCTGGCCCAGGACGCCCTGGCCCTGTTCGCGCCCCAGGCCGACGACAAGGGCCTGTGGCTGGAATGCCAGGCGGAGGGCGAGCTGCCCGAGCGGGTGATGATCGATCCGGACCGCGTCCGCCAGGTGCTGCTCAACCTGGTGGGCAACGCGGTCAAGTTCACCCGGCAGGGCGCCGTGCGCCTGTTCGTCGCCTACGACCCGGATGCGGCCCGGCTGCGGATGCGGGTGGAGGACACCGGCGAGGGCATGAGCGTCGAGCAGCAGACCAAGCTGTTCCAGCGCTTCTCCCAGGTCGACGCGTCGTCCACCCGCCGGCATGGCGGCACCGGCCTGGGGCTGGCCATCTGCAAGGGCCTGACCGAGGCCATGGGCGGCGGCATCGCCGTGAGCAGCACGCTCGGGGAGGGGGCGGTGTTCAGCTTCCACATCGCCGCGGAACGGGCGACGGGCCTGGGCGGCGAGGCGCCCGCGCTGGAGCCCGTGGCGGAGGCGGGGCGGCGTCTGGACGGGGTCCGGGTGCTGGTGGTCGACGACAACTTCGTCAATCGCGAACTGGCGCGCACCGTGCTGGAGCACATGGGGGCCGAGGTCGCCGAGGCGGGCGACGGCCGCGCCGCGCTCGAGGCGGCGGCCCTGGAGCCGTTCGACTGCATCCTGATGGACCTGCGGATGCCCGGACTTTCCGGGATCGACGCCCTCTGCGAGATCCGCGACACGCCGGGCCCCAACCAGGACGTGCCGATCCTGGCCTTCACGGCGGAAACCGACCTCAATCTGCTGGACCTGGACCACGGCTTCGATGGCCTGGTGTCCAAGCCCATCATGGCGGTCGATCTGGTGGAGGCCGTGGACCGGTTCACGCGCTGGGACGGCGTCCCCGACGACCTGGGCGGCGATCTCGACCTGGCCGATCTCGCGGAGGCGTGAGGTGGGTCGCACGCGTATCCTGATCGTCGAGGATGATCCGATCATCCTCGACCTGATCACCACCCGCCTCGATATCGCGGGCTACGACACCTATTTCGCCCGCGACGGCTTCGAAGGCCTCAAGCGGCTGCACGAGCTGCGGCCGTCGGCCCTGGTGCTGGACATCAACATGCCCCGGCTCGACGGCTTCGGGGTGCTGCGCAAGATGCGCCAGGAGGGCCTGAACACCCCGACCATGGTGCTGACCGCCCGCAACCAGCCCGACGACGTCAAGCAGGCCATCACCCTGGGCGCGCGGGACTTCCTGGCCAAGCCGTTCAAGGACGAACAGCTGCTGCAGCGGGTAGGGCGGCTGCTGCGCAAGGCGCCGGCCCGACCGGTCAGGGCGATCAGGGCCGGGCCCAAATCCGCGTCGGAACCCGAGGGGCCGCCGCCCGTGATGCTGCCCATCGACGACGGTCCCGAGCCCTTCCTGCTCTGAGCTGGCGCGGTCGAGGGCGACGGTCTTCGACCGTCGTTCACTTTTTATTCCAGGCGCCGCTTGAACCGCGAGGGGGGAACACTCAAGTTGCTTATTCGTTGAGCTCATCGGGCGGCGCAAGCTCCCCGAGGCAGGGCCGCCAGGAGAGCGCATGAGTCCCGACGATACCCCTGCACGCGAGGCTTCGGAGGCCCGCGCCATCGCCCTGGTCGATCGCTATCTGGCGGTCCGGCGGCGCACCGAGGCCTTGGCCAAGCCGCTTTCCCCCGAGGATCAGGGCGCGCAGTCGATGCCCGACGCCAGCCCGGTCAAATGGCATCGGGCCCATACGGCCTGGTTCTTCGAGACCTTCCTGCTGACGCCCTTCCTGCCGGGCTATCGGGTGTTCGACCCGGCCTTCGCCTATCTGTTCAATTCCTATTACGAGGCCGTCGGGCCCCGTCAGCCGCGGCCCCTCCGCGGCCTGATCACCCGGCCTTCGGCCGACGAGGTCGGGGCCTATCGCGCCCATGTCGACGCGGCCATGGTCCGGCTGCTGACCACCGCGCCGACGGCCGAGGTGATCGAGCGCCTCGACCTGGGCCTGGCCCACGAGGAGCAGCACCAGGAGCTGATCCTGATGGACCTGCTGCACCTGTTCGCCCAGTCGCCGCTGCAGCCGGCCTATCGCGACGCGGCCCCGCCCGAGCGCCCGGTCGCCGGCGCCGTCCGCTACCTGGCCTTCGAGGGCGGGCTGGTCGAGATCGGCGACGCCGGTCCCGGCTTCGCCTTCGACAACGAGCGGCCACGCCACAAGGTCCATCTGGAACCCTATCGCCTGGCCGACCGCCTGGTGACCAACGGCGAGTGGCTGGCCTTCATCGAGGACGGCGGCTATCGCCGGGCCGACCTGTGGCTGTCCGACGGCTGGGCCGCGGTCAACGAGCAGGCCTGGGAAGGGCCGCTCTACTGGCGGCGGGAGGAGGGCGGCGCGTGGTCGGTGATGACCCTGTCGGGCCGTCGTCCCGTCGATCCCCACGCGCCGGTGGGCCATGTCAGCTACTACGAGGCGGCCGCCTTCGCCGCCTGGTGCGGCCGCCGGCTGCCGACCGAGGCCGAGTGGGAGGCCGCCGTCACGGCCTCGGAAGGCCAGGCACTGCGCCAGACGTCCGACGAGGCCTGGCAGTGGACCGCCAGCCCCTATGTGGCCTATCCCGGCTTCAAGCCCGGCGCGGGGGCGCTGGGCGAGTACAACGGCAAGTTCATGATCAACCAGATGGTCCTGCGGGGCGGGGCGGCCGAGAGCCCGCCCGGCCATACGCGGCCGTCGTACCGCAACTTCTTCCATCCGGCCCAACGCTGGGCCTTCACGGGCGTGCGCCTGGCCGACGACGCCAGCACCTCGGACCGCGAGACCCTCCAGGCTTCGACCTTCCTGGACGACGCCCTGGCCGGCCTGACGGCCGCGCGGAAGACCCTGCCGGCCAAGTACTTCTACGACGCCGAGGGCTCACGCCTGTTCGAGGCGATCTGCGAGCTGCCGGAATACTATCCCACCCGCACCGAGACGGCGCTGCTGCGCCGCATCGCGCCCGAGATCGCCGCCCGGGTCATGGAGGGCGCGGCCCTGGTCGAGTTCGGCAGCGGGGCCAGCACCAAGACCCGCCTGCTGCTGGACGCCATGCCGCAGCTGGGCGTCTACGTTCCGATCGACATCAGCAAGTCGGCGCTGGACGAGGCCAGCGAGGCGCTGCGTCGCGACTATCCGGGCCTGATCGTCGCGCCGCTGGTCGATGACTTCACCCGCGCGGTCCGGCTGCCGGCGGCGGCGCGGGGACGGCCGGTGACCGGCTTCTTCCCGGGCTCGACGATCGGCAATTTCGCCCCGCCCGAGGCCGAGGACTTCCTGCGCGGCGCGCACGAGCTGCTGGGCGACGGCGCGATGTTCGTGGTCGGGGTGGACATCGCCAAAAGCCCTGACATCCTGGTGCCCGCCTATGACGACGCCCAGGGCGTGACGGCGGCCTTCAACAAGAACGTGCTGGCGCGGATCAACACCGAGCTGGGCGGGGATTTCGACCTTGACGCCTTCGACCACCGGGCCGTCTGGAACGCCGAGGAAAGCCGCATGGAGATGCATCTGGTCAGCCGAATCGACCAGACCGCGCACCTGGCGGGGCGGGACATCCGTTTCGAGGCCGGTGAGACGATCCACACCGAGAACTCTTACAAGTATGCCCCGGAAATGTTCGTGGACCTGGCCCGGCGCGCGGGCTGGAAGGTCGCGGCACGCTGGATCAGCGACAGCCCGAGCTTCGGTGTCTTCGCCCTGGCCGGCTGAGGCGGGCGGAATTCACATCGGAAAGCGGCCGCGGCCCCGACCCTCGAAAGGGCCGGGGCCGCGGCGCGCTTCATGTCAGGCGTCGCGCCCGGACAGGCGCCCGCCGCCACGCGACGAGGAGCCGCCCTTGCGGCCCGCATTGGCCGCGAGGTCGCGGTCCTTGGCGAAGCTGCGCTTTTCACTGGGAACACTGGCCCCCCCTTTGCGCGCGATCTCGCGACGACGTTCGGGGTCCATGGCGGCGAAGCCTCGGCGGCCGCGGGGCCGTTC
>Ga0209758_1004217_pt1 | contig 12175 bp, 10 predicted proteins | sample AraplaMF_Col_mMF_FD_184258 | JGI IMG/M metagenome (GOLD analysis project Ga0209758, IMG submission 184258) | Arabidopsis root microbial communities from the University of North Carolina, USA - plate scrape MF_Col_mMF (SPAdes) (version 2) | ecosystem: Host-associated > Plants > Roots > Endosphere... | reverse complement strand
CGTTGTGAAAACGGCCGAAAGCTGCTATCGAGCGCTCGTTCGCGCGACTGGCGACCTTGGATGGAGCACCATCGGGAAGCGCGACACATATCCGCCGCGCGCCTGGGCATAGACACTCCCTTAGCAGAGGATCTTGCTCATGACTGACCATCCCCGCCGCGTCACCCGCGCCCTTCTCTCCGTCTCCGACAAATCAGGCCTGATCGAGTTCGCCAAGGCGCTTGCCGCCCATGATGTCGAGCTGGTCTCGACCGGCGGCACCGCGAAGGCGATCGCCGCGGCCGGCCTCAAGGTGAAGGACGTCTCCGACCTGACCGGCTTCCCCGAGATGATGGACGGCCGCGTCAAGACGCTGCACCCGAAGGTGCATGGCGGCCTGCTCGCGATCCGCGACAACAAGGAGCATGCGGAGGCGATGAAGGCGCACGGCATCGCGCCGATCGACCTGCTCGTCGTCAATCTCTATCCGTTCGAGGCCACCGTCGACAAAGGCGCGGGCTTCGAGGATTGCATCGAGAATATCGACATCGGCGGCCCCGCGATGATCCGCGCCGCCGCCAAGAACCACGACGACGTCGCGGTCGTGGTCGAAGCCGACGACTACAAGGCCGTGCTCGACGAGCTCGCCGCCAACGACGGCGCGACCACGCTGAAGCTGCGCCGGCGGCTGGCCGCGAAGGCCTATGCCCGCACCGCGGCTTACGACGCCGCGATCTCGAACTGGTTCAATCGCCAGCTCGAAATCGATGCGCCCGACTTCCGCGCCTTCGGCGGCAAGCTGATCCAGTCGCTGCGCTACGGCGAGAACCCGCACCAGACGGCGGCGTTCTATGCCACGCCCGACAAGCGCCCGGGCGTCTCGACCGCACGACAGCTCCAGGGCAAGGAGCTCTCCTACAACAACATCAACGACACCGATGCGGCCTATGAGTGCATCGGCGAGTTCGACACCAAGCGCACCGCGGCCTGCGTCATCGTCAAGCACGCCAACCCTTGCGGCGTCGCGGAAGGCGCCAATCTCGTCGAGGCCTATCGCAAGGCGCTGGCCTGCGATTCGACCTCGGCATTCGGCGGCATCATCGCGATGAACCGGCCGCTCGATGCCGACACCGCGCGCGAGATCACCAAGATCTTCACCGAGGTGATCATCGCACCCGATGCGAGCGAAGAGGCAATCGCCATCATCGGCGGGAAAAAGAATCTGCGCCTGCTGCTCGCCGGCAGCCTGCCCGATCCGCGCGCGCCTGGGCTCACCGCCAAGACGGTCGCCGGCGGCCTTCTGGTGCAGAGCCGAGACAACGCCGTGGTCGACGACATGACCTTCAAGGTGGTGACCAAGCGTGCGCCAACCGATGCGGAGATGCGCGACCTGAAGTTCGCCTTCAGGGTGGCCAAGCACGTCAAGTCCAATACCATCATCTACGCCAAGGATCTCGCCACCGTCGGCATCGGCGCGGGCCAGATGAGCCGCGTCGATTCAGCCCGCATCGCCGCGCGCAAGGCGCAGGATGCAGCCAACGAGCTCAAGCTCGCGGAGCCGCTGACCAAGGGCTCGGTGGTGGCCTCGGACGCGTTCTTCCCGTTCGCCGACGGCATGCTCGCCTGCATCGAAGCCGGCGCCACCGCCGTGGTGCAGCCCGGTGGCTCGATGCGCGACGACGAGGTGATCAAGGCCGCCGACGAGCACGGCATCGCCATGGTGTTCACGGGAACGCGGCACTTCAGGCACTGATCTCGCCGTCATTCCGGGGTGCGCCACCTGGCGCGAGCCCCGGAATGACGCTGAATTGCGGCCTACTCCCGCACCCGCATCAGTAGCGCCAGTCCCGCGACGAAGAACACCACCAGCACGGCCATGCCGGCCTTCTGGCTCGCTGTTGCTGCGGTGATCACGCCGATCAGCAGCGGGCCTATGAAGGACGTCACCTTCCCGGTCAGCGCGAACAGACCAAAATACTGCGCGATGCGATCCTTTGGCGCGAGGCGGATCAGCAGCGTGCGTGACGCCGCCTGAAGCGGGCCACCTGCCGCGCCGATCAGGCAACCCAGCAAGATATAGGCTCGCTCGGCAGTGGCGGCGAACAGCGGCCCGCCCGGCTGGGGCGGCGCAACCTTGACGAACAGCACGCTATCCTTGTCGACGAGCAAGATCGCGGCGACCGAAAGCAGCAGGATCAGCATGCTGCCGGCGATGACGCGCTTCGGACCGAGGAGGTCGTCGAGCTTGCCGCCGATCCAGGCACCGAAGGTGCCGGCGATGGCGAGGATGATACCGAACGTGCCGATCTGGATCGTGTGCCAGCCGAACGTGCCAGCGGCATAGATGCCGCCGAACGCGAACAGCGACACGAGGCCGTCGGTGTAGATCATGTTGGCAAGCAGAAACGCGGCGAGCGATTTCTGCTGCGGCAAGGTCTTCAGCGATCGCTTCAGATCGGCGAGGCCTTCGCGTAGCGCCTCGCGCACCGGACGCTTCGCCGGATAATCCGGCGTGAACAAAAACATCGGCGTCACGAAGACGATGAACCACAGGCCGGTCAGAGGTCCTGCGGCGCGGTCACCCTGGTGGGTTGCGGGATCGAGCCCGAACAGTGGCGTGAAGCCAAGTAGCGTTCGGCCGGTCTCGGGATTGGCGGCGAGGAAGCCGAGCACGATGACGAGGCTGACGATGCCGCCGACGTAACCCGTGGCCCAGCCGGTGCCGGAGAGCCGGCCGATCCGCTCCGGCGGCACCAATGTCGGCATCATCGCATTGTTGAAGACGGTGGCGAATTCCGCGCCGACGCTGGCGAGCGCAACAGCGGTCAGCAGCGGCGGAATGATGGCGTGATCGCCGGGCTTGCCGATCCACAGCGCGCAGGAGGCCAGCACCAGGACGGCGCCGAACGCTGCGATCCACGGCTTGCGACGGCCCGCAGCGTCCGCAATGGCGCCGAGCACGGGCGACAACAGCGCAATCGCCATGCCGGCTGCTGCCATGGCAAAGCCCCACAGCGATTGCCCCGAGGCGGGATCCGGCGCGACGCTGGTGGCGAAATAGGGCGCGAATACGAAGGTAGTGATCAGCGTGAAATAAGGCTGCGCGGCCCAATCGAAGAAGATCCAGCTGACGACGGCGGCGCGCGGCGGATAGGTCCGCGGCACGTCGGCCAGGCGTGCCTCCGGGGCGATCGTCGTCATTGCGCAGCTCTCATCACGAACAGTTTTGCCTCTCTCAGCGCAAACCGTATAGCATTGCAGTGACGCGTGTGAATTAGCCCGAAGGCTCGGCGGAAATTTGATGATGGCATCATTTTCGACACGACGGACTTTCTTAGCATTCATCGCCACTCTGGCGTTCGGTCTTGCATCGGCAACCGCGCAGGACGCGCGGCGGGCTTATGTCCCGCCTGCGCTGGACAGGGTTCACGCTTTGCCCGCCGAGCATGGCATGGTGGTGGCGCAGGAAAAGATATCTGCGCAAGTCGGCGCCGACATCCTAAGGCGCGGCGGTAATGCCGTCGACGCGGCAGTCGCGACCGGCTTCGCTATGGCGGTGACTTATCCGCGCGCCGGCAATATCGGCGGCGGCGGCTTCATGGTGATCCATGCCGCCGAGCGCAACGAGGACATCGCGATCGACTATCGCGAAATTGCGCCGGCGGCGACCACGGCGCAAATTTTCCTTGGGCCCGACGGCAAGCCTGATGCCGCCAAGTCGCGCGATTCGGGGCTTGGCATCGGCGTGCCCGGCACTGTCGCGGGACTGACGCTCGCGTTGGAGAAATACGGCTCAGGCAAGTTCACGCTGGCGCAATTGCTCGAGCCAGCGATCGCACTCGCCCGCGATGGATTTATCGTCACCGACGATATCGCCGACACGCTGCCGGGCTGGTTCACGCGGCTCGCACGCTGGCGATCCTCTGCAAAGATTTTCGCAAGGCCCGACGGCGGGCCCCTTGGCGAAGGCGACAGGCTGGTGCAGAGCGATCTCGCGGACACGCTGGCGCGCATCGCGGCCGAAGGACCGCGCGGCTTCTACGAGGGCCCGGTGGCGGAGAAGATCGCCAGGGCGGTGTCCGATGCCGGCGGCATCATGACGCCGGCCGACCTGAAGGCCTATCAGGCCGTGATCCGCGCGCCTGTGCGCGGCACCTATCGCGGCTACGACATCGTCTCGATGCCGTTACCGTCATCCGGCGGCGTGGTGCTGCTGGAGACCCTCAACATTCTCGAAGGTTTTCAGCTCGCGGACCTCAAGCAGGGCTCGCCGGCATCGCTGCATCTGCTGATTGAATCCATGAAGCGCGCCTATGCGGATCGTGCGCGATATCTCGGCGACCCCGCCTTCGTCGACGCGCCGATCGAAACGCTGATTGCGAAGGACTATGCCGCCAAGCTGCGCGCCGGCATTTCCACCGAGCACGCGACGCCGTCGAAGGACCTCGTTTCTGCTGCGACCTCGCCGCGGGAGGGCAGCAACACCACGCACTATTCCGTCGTCGACAGCAGCGGCAACGCGGTCAGCAACACCTATACGCTGAACTTCAGCTACGGTATTGGTCTCGTCGCCGACGGAACCGGCGTGCTGCTCAACAACGAGCTCGACGATTTCACTGCGGCCGTCGGCGCCTCCAATGCTTACGGCCTCGTGGGCTACGAGGCCAACCTGCCCGGACCCGGCAAGCGACCACTGTCCTCGATGTCGCCGACCATCGTGCTGAAGGACGGAAAACCGGTGCTGGTGACGGGCTCGCCCGGCGGCAGCCGTATCATCTCGACCGTGCTGCAGGTGATCGTCAACGTGCTCGACTACAAGATGGACGTCGCGGCCGCAGTCGCCGCGCCGCGGCTGCATCATCAATGGCTGCCGGACGAGGTGCGCGTCGAGCGCGGCTTCCCTGAAGACGTGCTGTTCGAGCTGAAGGCAATGGACCATCTCATTGTCGAGCCGATGGGACAGACGTCAGCCAATTCGATTCTCGTGACACCGAATGGGCCTCTCGGCGCGCCCGATCCGCGCACGCGCGGTGCGGAAGCGGCGGGACAGTAACGCTGTCCTTGCATGGCACGGGCGGCTTGCGTCGCGACCTGCGCGTGCTACCACCGCCGGGCAGAAGATTTTGCCGAGGAAACGCACATGACAACAGCCGATCCGACTGGGCGCATCGAGCGCGCCGAGATCGAGGACACCAGCCTACTCGCCTTCTATCGCGACATGAACGTCGCCGAGCGCCGAACCTTCTGGGCCTGCGCGGCGGGCTGGGCGCTCGACGGCATGGATTTCATGATCTATCCGCTGGTGATCGGCACCATCATCGCACTGTGGAAGGTCGATGCGGGTTCAGCGGGTCTCGCCGGCACGGTGACGCTGCTGGCCTCTGCCATCGGCGGCTGGCTCGGCGGCTATCTCTCCGATCATATCGGCCGGGTCAGGACACTCCAGATCACCATCATCTGGTTCTCCGTCTTCTCGCTGGTCTGCGCAGTCGTGCAAAACTTCGAGCAATTGCTGATCGCACGCGCGGTGCTGGGCCTCGGCTTCGGCGGCGAGTGGGCCGCCGGCGCGGTGTTGATGGGCGAAGCGATCCGACCCCAGTATCGCGGGCGCGCGGTCGGTTCGGTGCAGTCGGGCTGGGCCGTCGGCTGGGGCCTTGCGGTGCTGTCGCAGGCGATCCTGTTCTCGCTGATGCCGGCCGAGACGGCATGGCGCTGGATGTTCGTGATCGGCGCGCTGCCGGCGCTGCTAGTGTTCTACATCCGCCGCTCAGTGACCGAGCCGGAGGTCGCGGCCGCCGCACGCGCCAGGCACGCGGAAACGGGTAGCCATCCAAAGCTGTGGGAGATCTTCACCTTTCCGATCGTGAAGACCACAGTTCTTGCGTCGCTGATGGCCACCGGCTGCCAGGGCGGCTATTACGCCGTCACCTTCTGGGTGCCGCAGTTCCTGACCAAAGAGCGGCATCTGTCGATCGTCGGCTCGACCGGCTATCTCTCGACGCTGATCATCGGCTCCTTCATCGGCTATCTCACCGGTGCCTGGCTCGCCGACCGGATCGGACGACGCAACCTGTTCCTGATTTTCTCGATCGGAGCGATCGCCGTGGTGCTGCTCTATACGCAGCTGCCGCTGACCAACGAGATCCTCTGGGTACTCGGTTTCCCGCTCGGCTTCTTCGCTTCGGGTTACTTCTCGGGGGTCGGCGCATTCCTGACCGAACTCTTTCCGACGCGGCTGCGCGGCTCGGGCCAGGGCTTTTGCTACAATTTCGGCCGCGGCATCGGCGCGCTGTTTCCGTTCCTCGTCGGCGCGCTGTCGGCGACGACGTCGCTGGCCAATGCAATCGCGATCTTCGCAGTCGTCGCCTACGCGGTGTTCTTCATCGCCGCCTTCGCACTGCCGGAAACGCGCGGGCGCGTGCTGCACGCGGATTAACGTCATTCCGGGGCGCCCAAAGGGCGAACCCGGAATCCGGAGATGATGCCGCGAGATTCCGGGTTCACGCTTCGCGTGCCCCGGAATGACGGGAAAAAGCTTACCGCCCCACCTGATACGGCCCGCCCTTCTCGAGGGCGCGCACATAGGCCGGCCGCGCGTGGATACGCTCCAGGAACGCCATCGCCTTCGGATGGCCCTGCTCGAGCCCACCGCGCGCTTGCGCGGCTTCAAGCGGGAAGCTCATCTGGATGTCGGCGGCCGTGAACTCATTGCCGGCGAACCATTGGCTTTTTCCCAGCTCGCCTTCCCAGTAGTCCATGTGCTGCTTGAGCTGCGGATTGACGAGCGCCGTGAGCGCCTGGTTCGAGACCTTGCGCACCAGCGGACGAAGCAGCGCCGGCGCACGCTTCGGCATCAGCGTGAACAGCAGCTTCAGCAGCAGCGGCGACATCGCCGATCCCTCCGCATAGTGCAGCCAATAGGTGTAGCGCAGCCGCTCCGGCGTATCGGGCGGCGGGATCAGCCGGCCATTGCCGTAGGTCGCGATGAGATATTCGATGATCGCGCCTGACTCGGCGATGGTGTTGCCGTTGTCGGTGACCACGGGCGACTTGCCGAGCGGATGGATCGCACGCAGCTCCTTCGGAGCACGCATGTCGGGCTGGCGCTGGTAGCGCACGATCTCGTAAGGAACGCCCAGCTCCTCGAGCAGCCACAGCACGCGCTGCGAGCGCGAATTGTTGAGGTGGTGGACGGTCAGCATCGCGAGATCCTCAAGATGTAAGCGTGGTCGGTCGGCCGGGTACCTGCCAGTCCCGGAACACATTGTCGAGCCATTGGCGCGGATATTTTCACCCGGGTATATTGACTACGGCAATTTACCCGGGTATTAAATTGATCGACAACGTCCAATATGGCAATGATTCCAATGCAAAAGACTTTCACCGCCTTCCAGGGACCGCACCGCCTGGCGTCCGGGCCGGCTGGAGAGGTCGCACTCGTCGTCAAACGGGTAGCGCCGCGGCCGGACGAGCCCATCGTCATCTTCGAGGACGCCACGGGCCGATCGATCGACTTCGATCTGCGCGGCGGGGATCGCGAGGTGCTTGCGCGGTTGGCGAAGCTTATCCCACCGCCGGTCGAGGAGACCGCAGCACCGACTGAGCCGCGCGGGCGCGGCCGGCCCAAGCTTGGCGTCGTCGCGCGCGAGGTGACGCTGTTACCGCGACACTGGGAATGGCTCGGCGCGCAGCCCGGGGGCGCCTCGGTTGCGCTGCGCAAGCTCGTCGACGAGGCACGGCGCACAAGCGGCGACAAAGACCGCGAGCGGCAGGCGCGCGATGCGGCCTATCACTTCATGTCGGCCATGGCCGGCAATCTGCCTCAGTTCGAGGAAGCCTCGCGCGCGCTGTTTGCCGATGACCGGCGACGCTTCACCGGACTGATCGCCGAATGGCCCACTGACATTCGCGACCACATCGTCAAGCTCGCCTACAGCGACCGCGCGTAAACGCGCGCGGCACACTCTCACCCCATCAACGGCCGAGCCGCGCATTGCGCGGCAACGGTCTTGCACGCCCGATGAAAGGCACATCCATGTCCGCTTCAACACCACTCTGGAAAAATTTCCTGCGCTTTCTCGCGCCGTTGATGCTGAGCAATGCGCTGCAATCGCTATTCGGCACCGTCAGCAATGTCTATCTCGGCCATATGATCGGCGTGGACGCGCTCGCGGCCGTCTCGACCTTTTTCCCGGTGTTCTTCTTCCTGTTCGCCTTCGTCATGGGACTGAGCACGGGTGCCACCGTGCTGATCGGCCAGGCCTTCGGCGCGGGCGAACACGGACGAATCAAGATCGTCGTCGGCACGACGCTCGCGGCCGGCCTTCTGCTCTCGATTTCGGTTGGATTGCTCGGGAGTCTATTTAGCCGGCAATTGATGATGGCGCTCGCAACGCCCGCGGACATTCTCGATGCGGCCAGCGCCTACGCTCGAATCATGATGCTGACGATGCCGCTCGGCTTTGTCTTCCTGCTGATGACGGCGATGATCCGCGGCGTCGGCGATGCCGTGACTCCGCTGCTGGCGCTGGCGTTGTCCACGACGATCGGCCTGATCCTGACGCCGATGCTGATCCGGGGCGCGGTCGGCATCACCAGCCCAGCCTGGGCGGCTGCTATCTCCAACGCGGTGACGCTGATCGTGCTGGCCGTCTACCTGCTGCGCAAGAAGCACGCGCTCGCACCTGACGCCGCACTGCTGCGCCATATCAGGCTCAACCGCGCGGTGATCGGACAAATCCTTGGCATTGGATTGCCCAGCGCGATCGGCATGGTCGTGATGGCCATTGCCGAGCTGGTTCTGCTCGGCCTGGTCAACGGCTTTGGATCGGACGCCACCGCCGCCTATGGCGCCGTCAACCAGGTAATGGGATATACGCAGTTCACGGCGATGTCGATTTCGATCGCGGTCTCGATTCTCGGGGCGCAAGCTATCGGCGGGGGCGACCGGGCGCGGCTCGACGGCATCGTTAGCACCGGGCTTGCGTTCAACCTTGTGCTGACCGGCGGGCTGGTGGCGTTGATCTATCTCGTCCCGCGCGCCGTGCTCGGCATCTTCATCACCGACGCCGCCGTGCTCGATCTGGCAAAGACATTGCTCTTCGTCGCCCTATGGAGCTCGGTGCCTTTCGGCCTGGCGACGACGTTTTCCGGCGCGATGCGGGCCGCCGGCGTGGCGCTGACGCCGATGCTGCTGTCGATCTTCGCGATTCTCGCGATCGAGCTGCCGTCCGCGGTATTCCTCAGCCGCGCGATCGGGCTCGAGGGCGTCTGGGCCGCCTATCCGATCGTATTCTGCAGCATGTTCGTCTTGCAGATGGGCTATTACTGCCTGGTGTGGCGTAAGCGGGCGATCCGGCGCTTGATCTGACCATCAAGATATTATGACCATCATTAAACGGTGGACCTGTGGCGCACGCTGCGCCACAATGGGGAAAAGCGATCTCAGGGAGAACGAATTTGCCCCGCACTTCTCCGCAGTTCCTGTTCGATTTCGGCAGCCCGAACGCCTATCTCAGCCACCTGGCGATCCCGGCGATCGAACAGCGCATCGGCGTCAAATTCGAATATGTGCCGATCCTGCTCGGCGGTATCTTCAAGGCGACCAACAACAGATCGCCGGCCGAGACGCTCGCCGGCGTCAAGAACAAGCGCGAATTCCAGCAGGTCGAGACCGAGCGCTTCATCAAGCGCTTCCACGTCCAGCCCTATGTCTGGAATCCGCATTTTCCCGTCAACACGCTCAACCTGATGCGCGCGGCGATCGCCGCACAGCTCGAGGGCGTGTTCGAGAAATACGTCGATGCCGCCTTCCACCACATGTGGCGCGAGCCGAAGAAAATGGACGATCCTGAAATCGCGGCGAAGGCGCTGGCCTCCTCGGGGCTTGACGCCCAAAAACTGTTCGCCCGCGCCCAGGAGGGCGACGTGAAAGGCAGACTGATCAAGAACACGGAGGATGCAGTCGCCCGCGGCGCGTTCGGCTCGCCGACGTTCTTTGTCGGCGACGAGATGTTCTTCGGCAAGGAGCAGCTGCGCGAAGTCGAGGAGATGGTATCGGGAAAGTGAAGCGCGCGAATGGTGGATAGCGAATAGCGAGTGGAAATCGGACCGACTATTCGCTACTCCCTATTCGCCATTCGCCACTAAAAGCGGAGTTCTACAATGCGTATCCTCGTGGTCGGCGCCGGCGCCATCGGCGGCTATTTTGGTGGCAGGCTGTTGCAGGCGGGCCGCGACGTCACCTTCCTGGTGCGCCCCAAGCGCGCCGGCGAGCTTGCCCGCGATGGCCTCGTCATCAAGAGCCCGAATGGCGATATGACCTTGAAGAACCCGCCGACCGTGCGGGCCGATGCGCTCAAGGACAAGTTCGACGTCGTGCTCCTAAGCTGCAAGGCGTTCGACCTCGACGATGCCGTCGCCTCATTCGCCGCGGCGGTCGGGCCGAATACGGCGATCATTCCCATGCTCAACGGCATGAAGCATCTCGATATCCTCGATGCTAAATTCGGCAAGGAGCGCGTGCTCGGCGGCCTCTGTGCCATCGCCGCGACCTTGAACGAGAAGCGCGAGGTGGTGCAGCTGCAGCCGATGCAGTCGATCAATTACGGCGAGCGCGACGGGAAGACGTCGGACCGCGTCAAGGCGATCGACGAGGAGTTCAAGAGCGGCATTATCGGCGCCACCGCCAGCCAGAACATCATGCAGGACATGTGGGAGAAGTGGGTGTTCCTGTCCTCGCTCGCAGCTTCCACCAGCCTGATGCGCACCTCCGTCGGCAATATCCTCGCCGCGCCGGGCGGGCGCGATTTCCTGCTCGGCATGCTGGACGAAACCAGTGCGATCGCCACCGCGTCGGGTTACCCGCCGGGCGGCCCGTTCTTCGAACGCGTGAAGGGCAACCTCACAACCGAGGGCTCGCCGATGACGGCCTCGATGTTTCGCGACATCAAGGCGGGCCTGCCGGTCGAAGCCGATCACGTGATCGGCGACCTCATCGTGCGCGCCGATGCCGCCAAGGTGCCGGTGCCGAAGCTCCGCATCGCCTACACGCATCTGAAGGCGTATGAGCTGCAGCGAGTGGGGTAGGTGCCGGACGCTATTTGAAATACGCCAGATAGTGCGCGACCGCAGTGATTTCCTCGTCGCTCATGCGATAGGCGACATCGGCCATTGCGGCGACGCCGCCGCCGACGCGCTGGCCCGCCTTGTAATCGTGCAGCGCCTTGACCAGATATTCCTCGCGCTGACCCGCAAGCCGCGCGACCGCCTTGGTGCCGGCAAAGCCGTCTGTGTGGCATGAGGCGCAGCGGCGGCCCTCGGCAACCTGCGCACCCTTTTTCGACAGGTCGGGATCTTTGTCCTCTGCCGGCTTCGGCGGCGTCATGGCAGCGAAATAGGCGCCGAGACTGCGAACGTCCTCGTTGGCAATCGCCTCGGCAATCGGCTGCATCTGCTCGTTCTTGCGCGAGCCGGCGCGGAAGAAGACAAGCTGCCATTGCAGGAACTGATCGGGCTGGCCGGCCAGCGAGGGGATGTTCTCGGTCTGCGAGATGCCGTTCTCGCCGTGACAGCCGGAGCAGACGGCCGCCTTCTCCTGGACGGCGGCGTTGTCAGCAGCCCTGGCGGAGAGCGCGTCGAGCGCGAGGAGCGCAGCCGCGCTGATGGCGTGCGAGATGAACTGCCGGCGCATGATGAGAATTCCGATCTATCTGGCTCGTCATTCCGGGCGCCACGGAAGCGGACTTGCGCTTCCGCGCAATCCAGAACGACGGCATGAGACTCTAAAACGAAAGAGGCTGCGAACCATCGCGCGGTCGCAGCCTCGTGTCGCTTGCGCTACTTACTGTAGCTGATGCGATAGATTGCGCCGGCCCAGTCGTCGGCAACAAGGATCGAACCGTCCTTGGCGAGGATGATGTCGTCGGGACGACCGAGATAGCCCTGGTCACCTTCGATCCAGCCGGAGGCGAACACCTCCTGCTTGGGGTTCTTGCCGTCGGGATCGACGATCACGCGCATGATGCGTGCGCCCTGGTACTTGTGACGATTCCAGGAGCCGTGCTCGGCGATCAGGATGTTGTTCTTGTACTCGGCGGGGAACTGGTCGCCGGTATAGAACTTCATGCCGAGCGGAGCGACGTGCGCGCCGAGGTTCAGCACGGGCGGCGTGAACTCGGAGCATTTGTGGCCCATC
>Ga0209758_1004214_pt1 | contig 12185 bp, 10 predicted proteins | sample AraplaMF_Col_mMF_FD_184258 | JGI IMG/M metagenome (GOLD analysis project Ga0209758, IMG submission 184258) | Arabidopsis root microbial communities from the University of North Carolina, USA - plate scrape MF_Col_mMF (SPAdes) (version 2) | ecosystem: Host-associated > Plants > Roots > Endosphere... | reverse complement strand
TTGCGCGCGGTGATGTAGACCTTGGCGGCGCCCTGCGCGAGGAATCCGGCCGCGATCATCTTGCCGATGCCGCGCGAGCCGCCGGTCACCAGCGCGATCCGGCCATTGAGCGAAAACAGATCCTTGAACATTTCCGTGCCTCCGTTGCTTTGCCGCCGGTTTTGGGCGGTGGCGCAGGTGGAGTCAAGGAAGCTCGTCCTCGTCATCCCTCGCGAACGCAGGGGGCTCGTAACCACTGGCTTTGCTTGTCTTGGCAGATGATAGCGCCATCGCCCCGACGGCCGGGCCGCGCCACCCGGGACAGGTCTGCTGGCTTGCGAGACGGTCACAAGAAACGAGCGCATAGCGCCGCGGGGTGAATCTGCGGTGCGAAGGTCATCATCGAAATGCCGGAGATGCGAAAAGCCCACAGCGTGCCTTTTGTCGATTCCACTCCTTCATTCGCCCGACGCCAGCCCGCGCCCGCAACCCTATGCCAACAGGCGGAATGTACCGTTGAGTCGAGCGGAAGAGGGACTGTCATGTCGTCGCGTTTGCCAAATACGTCGCTTCACCACCAGAGCCGGCACGGGGCCGGCAGACGCCTGCGCGTTCTGCTGCTGGCAACATCGGCGCTGGCCTCCGTCGCGTTGACGTCGGCCGCGCGCGCCGACGATGCGACGTGGCTCGGGAGCACGGACGGCGTCTTCAACAAGGGTTCGAACTGGAGCGGAGGCGCAGCCCCGGACGAGACGGCGACGTTTGGACAGAGCAGCCAGACTTCCATCATTTCCCAGTCGAATCAGAGCATCGGTGCGCTTCAATTTGTGCCAGGTTCGAGCAACTACGATTTCACCATTGCGACCGGGACCTTCTCGATCACGGGCAATGGTGTCGTCACACAGCCGGGCGCTGGAACCGTCCAGTTCAACGTCGATAGCCGCCTCGAATTCTCGGGGGAGAGCGCAGCCGCCAATGCGATCATCATCAACAACTCTAATTCCGTGGTCGACTTCGCCGGCAGCGCCTCGGCGGATCATGCGACGATCACGAACAATGCCGGTGGGCGTCTGGTGTTTTCCGTCGATAGCACGGCGGGGAGCGCAACTATCTTTAATAAAGGCGGTCTCGACTTCTCCTTAGGTTCGTCCGCGGGTCATGCGACAATCACGAACAGCGATCGTCTTACTTTCAGTGACGGTGCGACAGCCGATCAAGCCGCGATCACGAACGGCGTTGGCGCTGACTTGAATTTTAACAATACGAGCAAGGCGGCGAATGCGACTATCACGTCGGATGGATTTGTTACCTTTCGCGATCAGGCAGACGGCGGAACCGCTCGCATCATCTTGAGGCGCGACGATTCTGCCGGCGCTCTCGGCTTTCTTGGCATCGTCAACTTGACGACAAGCGGCACGACGATCGGTTCGATCGAAGGTGACGGAGTCGTTGAGCTTGGCAGCAAGAATCTCGCGGTCGGCGGCAACAATCTCTCGACCACGTTCGCGGGCGTCATTCAGAACGTCAGCAGCACCGGCGGCTCGCTGACCAAGGAAGGGACAGGCACGCTTACGCTGACCGGCCAAAACACCTATACCGGCGCGACCATGGTCACCGGCGGCGCGCTGATTGTCGACGGTTCGATCGAGAAGTCCAGCGGTGTCACCGTCGGCTTTGGCGGCACGCTGGCCGGCACCGGCACGGTGTCGAGCACCTTCGTCGACGATGGCGGCCAGCTGGTGGCGGGCACCCCGGACGTTCCCTTCGGCACGCTGAAAGTGAAGGGCGATCTCACTTTCGCGCAAGGCGCCACCTATACCGTGCAGGTCTCGCCGAATGCTGCCGGTTCCACCAGCGTGACCGGCACGGCGACGCTTGGCGGCGCCACCGTGGCGGCGAGTTTCGCCACGGGCAGCTATGTCACAAAACAGTATAGCATCCTCGATGCGGGCAGCATCAGCGGCAGTTTCGGCCAGTTGGTCACCACGAACCTGCTGCCGATCTTCTCGGCGTCGCTGAGCACCGACCCCAACCATGTCTTCCTCAATCTGACCGCCAACGGCAATGGCGGCGGCAGCGGTGGAGGCAGCGGCAACGGCGGCGGTAGCGGCAATGGCGGCGGTGCCAACGGCGGCGGTGGAAGCGGCGGCAACGGTGGTGGTGGCAATGGTGGAGGCGGCGGTAGTCCCGACCACGACCCGCTGCAGGGCTTCAACACCAACCAGCGCAACGTCATGGGCGGGCTCGCCAACTCCTTTAACCTGATCGGCGGCATCCCTGCTGTGTTCGCGACGCTGTCCGCGCAAGGCCTGACGCAAGTCTCGGGCGAGACCGCGGTCGGCAGCCAGCAGGCAACCTTCGACGCGATGGGCCAGTTCATGGGCGTGATGCTGGATCCGACCATGGCCGGGCGCTCCGCCAGCTCGGCCCGCAACGCGATGGCCGCGATGCCGCGCAAGGCGCCGGTGGTGGAGGATTTCAACGCGCGCTGGGCGGTGTGGGCCGCCGGCTTCGGCGGCTCGCAGAGCGTTAGCGGCGATGCCGGGCTCGGCTCCAACAAGACCACCAGCAGCGTCTTCGGCTCCGCGGTCGGCGCCGACTATCGGCTCTCGCCCAACACGGTGATGGGTTTTGCGCTCGCCGGCGGCGGCACGCATTTCAATGTCGCCAATGGCGGTAGCGGCAATTCGGACCTGTTCCAGGCCGGCACCTATCTGCGCCACACCCAAGGTGCGGCGTTCATCGCCGGCGCGCTGGCCTATGGCTGGCAGGACGTCACCACCAACCGTACCGTCACCGCGGCCGGCTTCGACAGCCTGCGCGGCCGCTTCAACGCCAACGCGCTCTCGGGACGACTGGAGGGCGGTTACCGGATTGCGGGCGCGATCATGGACGTGACGCCCTATGCGGCGGGACAGTTCATCAGCTATCGCCTGCCGTCCTATGCCGAGCAGGTGGTGTCGGGCGCTAACACCTTCGCGCTCGCCTATGGCGGCAAGGACATCATGGCCTCACGCAGCGAGCTCGGTGTCAGGACGGAGCGAGTCTTTGCGCAAGGCGATGCCTCGCTCTTGACGCTGCGCAGCCGGCTCGCCTGGGCGCACGACTTCAACACCGACCGCAACGTGCAGGCGGCGTTCGTGACGCTGCCGGGCTCGGCCTTCGTGGTCAACGGCGCGCAGCCCTCGGCCGACACGGCGCTGACCTCGCTGTCGGCGGAAGTCGCCTGGCGCAGCGGCTGGACGGCGAGCGCCACGTTCGACGGCCAGTTCTCCGACACCACCAGGAGCTACGCCGGCAAGGGCGTCGTCCGCTACGCCTGGTAAGCGGACGCATCCGGTCGCGCTTGTTCCTCCCGCCGCCAGCGCGGAGGGACAGGAAGGGGTGAGGGTTGGACCGACCTCCAGCTCTCACCCCAACCACAACAGCGATCGACGTGGCAGTTGCGTTGCCGTTGCTCGTCACGCGCAGCGGTCAGTCCGACCGCGGCCTAGCGCCTGGCCTCAGGCGGTGCGGGCTTTTCGGAGGGGGAGCGGCCGCGACCGTCTCGGGGCGACCTTTTATGGTTGGGGCCGGATTGCGGGTGGCGCTTGAGGTCGCGGCCACCGCAATCGGAGGTGACGCAGTGCCGGTGAAGGCAACAGGCCTGGCCGCCGGCAGTTGCGGCGGCGTGGCCGCTGCGACTGGCGCGTCATGGGTGGGTCGGCTGTGGCGGCCTACATAGTAGGACGCTAACGCCGTGGCACCCAGCAGAACGAGTAGCGCTTTTGCCCGCATACTCGCATCACTGTCTTTAGCCGGTCTTTTGAGAATTCATGACGCGCTCAACCTCGTCGGCTAGTTGCTCCAGGTGCCGCGCCAACCGGTCGAACATTTCGCGCTTCGCCGTCTCGGTAGCCAGGTCCCTGACAAGCGCGCATTCGGCCGCGTCTCTGCGCAGCTTCTCCAAATGGGATTGATAGTCCTTCATCGTCCCCTGCCATTCTTAACATTCGATGATGGCACGAGGAAAAAAGGGCGCCAGCCATAACAAATGTTAGGTCCGCCTCTCCCGCAGGTGGAGAAGCGAAGTAACAACCGCGCGGCGAAAGTTCCTACGCCGCGTCGATGCGGCGAAAGCCGTTCCACATCGCGGTGGCGGCGCCGGAGGTCAGGACGGGGATGATGCGCGCGTCCTGGTAGTTGCCGTTGAGGGAGACGCGTTGCAGCGCGGTCAGGTGGTCGGCGCTCTCAGGGAAGATCATGCCCGGCCGCGTCGTCACCGCGGTCTTGAATCCGGCCGCCTTCGCCATGCCGAATTCGCGCCGGCCGGCCGCGATCCGGTCGCCATAGGGATAGGCGAGGTGGAGCACCGGCCGCTGCAGCGCCGCCTCGATCCGCGCCCGGCTCTCGGCCAGTTCGAACGAGGCGGTCTCTTCGCTCTGCCGCGCCAGGTTGCAATGAGTGATCGTATGCGCGCCAATCGTCACCAGCGGATCGTCGGCGAATGGCTTCAATTCTTCCCAGGACATGCAGAGTTCGCGGGCGATCGGCGCTTCGTCCACGTCATGCCGCGTGCATAGCGCGGAGATTTCGCGCTGCATGTCGTGCTCGGTCGGCAGACGGCGCAGCCAGTCATGCATGCGGTCGAAGGCCGCCTGCTTGGCGGCCGGCGTCGAGGCGTCGAGCTTGATCTTGGTGCCGCCGATCGGCACTTCGATCGACGTGGCCTTGGCGATCGCCCGCTCCAGCGCGACCCACCACAGCCGTCCGGTGCCTTCAGCGAAATCGCTCGTCACATAGACGGTGAGCGGCGCGTCGAATTCGCGCATCACCGGCAAGGCGTGATCGCGGTTGTCGCGATAGCCGTCATCGAGGGTGAAGCAGGCGAAGCGTCGCGCGAAGTCGCGCGCCTGGAGCCGCTGATGCGCCTCGTCCATGGTGACGATGTCGACGTCAAGCGCGCGAAGGTGTGCCAGCATCGCCCGCAGGAATTCCGGTTCGACCTCGAGATGATGGTTGGGCTGAAACTCGCCGTCGCGGCGGGGGCGGACGTGATGCAGCATGAAAATGACGCCAACACCTGCGAAGATTGGTCGCAGCAGGTAGTGCGCGCCGGAGAAGTACAGCGCTTCCAGTCCGGCGCGAATGACGGTGTTGCGAAGCAGTTTCATTGAGATGTAAGGGCCGCCCGGTTATTTACGGAGAGAAACTAGCGAAACATCGCTGAAGAAACAGTTAGCCGGACCCCTTTCAGAGCCGTCCGGCCCCTGCGACATTTGGTGTTTGACAGTCCCGCAAGGGTTTGTTTTCTCTCCGTTTCGGACCCTGCGGGAACTCGAATGCACGGACTTTTCAGGTGGAGTGGCAAATGGTGGCCGGGCGTCATTCCTTTGGTCATCTTTTGGGCTTTCGCGGCCTGGACGAGCACTGAACCGCTGGAAGCCGATCTGGCGCAGCGCTCGGTTGCAGTCCTGAAGGACACGGTTCTCGACAAAAGGCGAATTGCGGTCGCCGGGCGGGATGTGACGCTCGCCGCGGATGCTTTCTCGGAAGATGGCCGGCAGGGGGCGGTGACGTCGGTGGAGGCCGTTCCGGGCGTACGCCTCGTTAACGATGAAACCCGGCTCGTTCCCGAAGCCAAACCGTTCGTCTGGTCGGCGGAACGCGATGTCGTCCGGGTGACGCTGTCGGGCAGTTCGCCTTTGCCGGCCACCAAGGCCCGCCTGATGGAGGTGGCCCGCGCCAGTCTAGGCGGCGTCGAGGTGGTCGACCGGATGAATCTGTCGCGTGGGGCGCCGCCGCGCTTCGACAATGCCGCGATATTGCTGCTCGATCAGATCGGCAAGCTGAAGGACGGCAAGATCACGCTGTCGGACACCGGCGTCAGCCTGTCCGGCATGGCGCGCGAGCTTGGCGGCCGCGAAGCCATCGCCGCCGCGCTGAAAAATCTGCCGGAAGGCTTTTCGGTCGCCGCCAACGACGTCAAGGCGCCGCCCTACATCTTCCAGGCCTACAAGGACCCGGTTGCGGTGACGCTGACGCTGACCGGCAACGTGCCTGACAACAATGCCCATGCCGCGCTGGTCGCGGCAGCCGGGCGCAAGTTCTTCAGCGAAAAGGTCGTCGACAATCTGAAGGCGAGCGTGGGGGCGCCTGCCGGTTTCGCCGCCGCGGTGGTGCCCGCGCTCGGTGCGCTGTCGCGGCTGTCGACCGGCACGCTGGTCGTCTCCGACCGCGAGGTGAAGCTGTCGGGCGATGCGCTTTATGAGGCCGCTGCCGCCCAGATCCGCGCCGGCCTCGGCAAGGATTTTCCGCAGGGATGGCAGTTCAAGCCGGAAATCTCGGTCAAGCCGGCCGCCGCGCCGGTCGACGCGACGGTGTGCCAGCAATTGTTCACCGAGCTGCTCGGCAAGGCTCGCATCCGCTTCGAATCCGGCAAGGCCGACATCGTCGCCGATTCCGCCGGCCTGCTCGATCGCCTGATCGAAACCGCGCTGCGCTGCCCGACCACCAATATCGAGATATCAGGACATACCGATAGCGACGGCGACGAGGCGGCCAACCAGACGCTGTCGGAGAAGCGTGCGCAGGCGGTTGCCGACTACCTCGTCCAGGCAGGGTTGCCGGCCAACCGGTTCAGCGCGACCGGCTATGGCGCGACGCAGCCGATTGCGGGCAATGATACCGACCAGGGCAAGGCGCAGAACCGCCGCATCGATTTCGTGGTGAAGTGAGCATGGCCTATCTGACCACATTCTATTGGGGCTGGCTGTTGGGATCGGTGCTGCTCGGCTTCGGCATGGGCTGGATTTCGGTGGTTCAGCACGGCGAGGGGGTCTCCCGAAAGCTGCGATGGGCGCTTTCGGCCTTGGTCGCGGGGCTGATCGCCGCCGCGCTCACGCGGGTCGTGCCCGGCCGTTTCGGCTATTGGCTCGATCTCGGCCTGATCATGTTCGCACTTTATTTGTGCGGCTGCGCGGTCGGATCATTGCTGCGCGGCTGGGTGGTCTCGCGCAGCGCGCCGCCGGCCTGACGGCATGATGCACCGGCCAGCCTCTCCGCCATCATTGTCACGGGTTGTTGACCAACCCCCTCTATGGTCCGGAACCTGCACGGGGCGGGGAGAATGTAGAAAAACCCGCTACCGCAGTCGTCAACCGGGCCTAATATGTTGAAGAAGCGCGTTTTATCGTCGTCAGTCGAATTCCACTGCGGCCCAAAACGCGCTACCAGAGAGGCCAGGGAGCGTAGCGTCAGCGGCGGGGTTCACGCCATTGCCGTCGTCACGGAAACGCAATTCGAGGTGTAGATGCTGGAAGCAATACGCAGGGCGATCTCGTTTCTGCGCCAGAAGCAGGTCCTGCACAAACTCGGGGTCTTGATCAGCATCACGGTGATCGCCGTTGCGTGCTACGTGCTCTATCATATGCTCCGCGGCATCGACACCAATGAGGTGATCGACGCCATCAAGAGCACCGAGCCGAGCCAGGTCGCACTGGCGGCGCTGTTCGTCGCGGCGGGTTATTTCACGCTCACCTTCTATGACTGGTTCGCGGTTCGCGCCATCGGCCAGCGTCATGTGCCCTATCGCGTCAACGCGCTGGCGGCCTTCACCTCCTATTCGATCGGGCACAATGTCGGCGCCAGCGTCTTCACCGGCGGCGCGGTGCGCTATCGGATCTATTCGGCGTGGGGGCTGAACGCGATCGACGTCGCCAAGATCTGCTTCCTCGCCGGACTGACCTTCTGGCTCGGCAACGCCGCGGTGCTTGGCCTTGGGATCGCCTACCATCCGGAGGCCGCCGCCTCGATCGATCAACTGCCGGCCTGGCTCAACCGCATCGCGGCGTTCGGCATCATCATCGCCCTGGTCGGATATGTGGCCTGGGTCTGGGCGGCGCCCCGCGGCGTCGGCCGCGGGCCGTGGACGGTGACGCTGCCGGGCGGACCGCTGACGCTGCTGCAGATCGCCATCGGCATCGTCGATCTCGGCTTCTGTGCGCTGGCCATGTACATGCTGGTGCCGGACGAGCCGCAGATCGGCTTCGTCGTCGTCGCCGTGATCTTCGTTTCGGCCACGCTGCTCGGCTTCGCCAGCCATTCGCCGGGCGGGCTCGGGGTGTTCGATGCCGCCATGCTGGTCGGGCTCTGGCAGATGGACCGGGAGGAACTGCTGGCCGGCATGTTGCTGTTCCGCGTCCTCTATTATATCGGGCCGTTTGTCATATCTGTAATCTTGCTGACGCTTCGGGAGATTATCATCGGCGCGCGATCGAAGCGCCTGCGCCAATTGGCGCCTGCCGCCGACCCCGAGCCGACGAGGCATGAGGCCGCCGTCTATGTGCGCGAACGTGGGGAAACGGGCACCTGATGATGCGGCGGGCGCCTCAGCAATAGAGGAAGAAAGCCTGCGCCATGGCGATTGACGATTCAAACTCTCCCTCCTTCTTTGCACCGTGGCCGGACCGGCTGAGGCATTCGGCCATCATCCTGCTCGCGGCCGGCTTTGCGCTGTGCGCGCTGGTGCTGCTGGCCGATCTGTCGCTGGCGCGTGCGATCGCCGTTTTCATCTGCATTGCGGCGGCGGCGCTGGTGCCATGGCGGCTGCACGATGCCGCCAGTTCCCGCGAGGATGTCGGCGCGGTGCGCCCCGTGGAGACCGCCGCCGTCAGCGCGGTCGTCGCCGGCATGCCGGACCCGGCCGTGCTGCTCGACCGCGCCGGGCGCGTCATCCATCTCAATGTCGCGGCGGCCCAGCTTGCGCCGGCGCTGCGCAAGAACGAGCTTGCGCAGTTCGCGCTGCGCTCGCCCGAGATCATCTCCGCGCTGCGCGAGGCGATCGCCACCACCGAGCCGCGCCGTGCGAGCTATCTCGACCAGGGGCTGGTCGACCGCTGGATGGAGCTGACCGTCACGCCGGTGCCGATGCCGACGCTGTTCGGCGGCACCGAGAAATGCATGCTGCTGACCTTCCACGACCAGACGCCGCTGCGGCGGGTCGAGGAAATGCGCGCCGATTTCGTCGCCAATGCCAGCCATGAATTGCGCACACCGCTCGCCGCCCTGTCCGGCTTCATCGATACGCTGCAGGGGCCGGCCAAGGAGGACACCAAGGCGCGCGAGCGCTTCCTGTCCATCATGCACGCGCAGGCGACGCGGATGGCGCGCCTGATCGACGATCTGCTGTCGCTGTCGCGGGTCGAGTTGTCGGCCCATGTCCGGCCCGAGTCCTCGGTCGATATCGTTCCCATCATTCGCCAGGTCGCCGACGGATTGGAAGCGCTGGCCAAGGAGCGTCAGGTCGAAATCGAAATCGATCTGCCGGCCACGCCCATGACGATCGCGGGCGACCGCGAGGAGCTGCTCCGGCTGTTCGAAAACCTGATCGAGAACGCGCTCAAATATGGCGCCTCCGGCGGACGGGTGGTGGTTTCCCTGAAGGAGGCCGCGGCGGCCGATGGTGCGCCGGAACTCCGCGTCCTGGTCCGCGATTTCGGCCCCGGCATCGCGCCGGAACACCTGCCGCGGCTGACCGAGCGCTTCTACCGGGTCGATGTCGGCGACAGCCGCGCGCAAGGCGGAACCGGGCTCGGTTTATCGCTGGTGAAACATATTCTTAACCGCCATCGCGGCCGGCTTTTGATCGAAAGCGTGCCGCGGAACGGGGCCACCTTTACCGCCTGTTTTCCCCAGGCGAGGCCGGCTTCCGCGCAGTAGGGGTTAATGCCTCAGTTGCTCGGTTCAGGGAATACCGCACAAGCCGAGCGTCTTGCACTTGGCCGGCCGTATCAGCCGGAAACCGAGATGCGTGCCCGCGACAGCGGATGCCAAAGAAGTGCGCGTACGATGAGCGGTATGCCGACGGCGAGAGGGACGGCCCAGTACATGAAATGTGGCAGCTCTTTCCAGACCGGTAGTTGCTTTCCGTTGTCGACGTAAAAAGCAACCAGCATGAGAATATACGACAGGCCCATCCCGGTGATGTGGAGTCTCACCCAGCCTCTCCACCGCCGCCGGAGCGCTGCGCGCCCGGCCCAAGCCGAGGCGAACGACATCGCTCCAAGAATGAACAAATGATAATTTTCGGCCCAGCGCATCAGCGACAGGAAAGTCGAAGACACGAACAGCGCCAGCAGGCCCCAGAAATAAATCGTTCCAAACTTCGAATGACGGCCGCGACGCTTCTCGCTCAACATTGCGATCGCACCGATGCCAACACATAAAAGGCCAAGGGGGATGTGCACCGCGAAGATGACCGCGAGAAAAGCAGGATCGGTCGAGGGAATTTCGATGCCCGCCACGACGGTTGTTTCCCCGCCTGTCATGACGTTCGCTCTGTCATCGGAGAAGGGATCGTCATGGTGTTTGCAGTCGCTGGCGGGCAGCCAATGACGAAAGCTGAAGCCCCGCATATGAGCGAAAGTCCGCAGCAGACGGTCAGTGCGGCAGCGTAGCTTTCCGTCCAGTCGACGCTTGCAGCGAAGGGAAGGGGGCCCAGTGCGGCGCCCGCGACACCGAATACGAACGAAGTTCCCCGGATAGCGCCGAGATGATCGCGGCCAAAATACTGCGCATAGCCGGCGGCGTTGATTGCTTGCTGCGAGCCGTAAGCGCCGCCCAGGCTCAACGCGTAGAGCCAGCTCACGGCCGCGCCGACACCGAAGGCCGGCAGGGCCGACGCCAGCGCAAGCATGCCCATCGCCAGCGGCACCAGACGACGTGGCTCATAGCGATCCACCAGCATTCCGGTGCCGATGGTGACGACCGCCTGAACGCCGCCGGTAAGCGCCAGCAGCGTCAGCGCATCTATGTAGGCTACGCCTGCGGTCTGCATGATCGAGAAGTGATTGAGCAGGAGTGCCGTACCGATGGCGTTGGTCAGGAATCCCGCTGCGCACAGCAGCCAAAACGCGCCCGTGCGGAGCGCTTGTTGCCGTGAAAATGACGGCTCCGGCCGTGGGTCGTTCACCGGCCGCGCGAGGCCGGCGTCCGGGCTGAGGCCGAATTTCTCCGGCCGATCCCGGAATAGCAGAGCGGCTAGCGGCAGAATGGTCAGCGCGACCAATCCGGCAAGCGCCAGATAGGCGCCTCGCCAACCGACCAGCGAAATGAGGACGTCGATTGCTTGCGGAAAGATCATTGATCCGGCCGCGAGCCCGAGGCTGGCGGCGGCCGCTGCGATCCCGCGCCGTCGCACGAACCATAGATTGATGACTTGCTGACTTACGAGACTGAGGCCGCCGATGGCAGCGCCGCGCAGGAGCGCAAAGCCGATCAGCAGCGTGAGCGCAGACTGAACGCACGCCATGAATGCGCAGGCCAAAGCGAGCCCGCTGGCGATGATGGTGGCGGTGGATCGGGGGCCTCGCCGGTCGATCCAGCGGCCGATCACCGGCGCCGGCAAAATGCCTGCGAGCGTGCCGGCGGCATAAGCGATCGAAGCCGATGTGCGCGAAATGCCGAGTTCGGTGGTGATCGGATCGAAGAAAACGGAGATGCCCGCGGTCTGGCCGGGCAGGGTCATGAAAGAGCCGAACGCGCCGGCTCCCAATATGATCCAGCCATAGTGGATGGTCGGGAAGCTCGAACGAACCGGCTGCGGTAAATCAACCCGCACGGCGTCCGGCCTCTGCCGGCAAATCCTCTTCAAATCCCTCGCAACAATGCTCCTGCAGGAAGGCGATGACCGAGTCGATGCGATGATATTGGGCGCGGCAAATCACCTGCCGCCCGATCTTTTCCTGCGCGACGAGACCCGCGCCAACGAGGCCTCGCAGATGAAAGGCCAAGGTCGAGGCCGCCAGATCGAGCCGGGATTGTATTTCGCTGATGTTGAGGCCGGACGGGCCAGCGCGAACCAGCAGCCGATAAATATCCAGGCGGGTGAGGTTGCCTAGTTCGGCGAGGCAGCGTGCGGCGAGCTCTCGGTCCATGCTTCTCCATATAGCGAGGGCGCAGAAAATACAACCATAATACTGGTTTTATGGTGGAATATGGTTGTCCGTTGACGGAAATCGAACGGATGGAACTGCATGGCGCTTCTAGCTGGTTTTCCCCAGGCGAGGCCCCTGACGTCAGCCTAAAAGCAAGCGATTTCAATCGCTTGCTTGTGTCATCCAACTGTCATCCAACCTTCGTAAAAGCTCTATCGACCGCTCCTACACGGGCGGTGTGAGCGCGATCGGGCGCACCGGCGCTTCGCTCACCAAGATGGAGACCAGCCA
>Ga0209758_1004213_pt1 | contig 12186 bp, 10 predicted proteins | sample AraplaMF_Col_mMF_FD_184258 | JGI IMG/M metagenome (GOLD analysis project Ga0209758, IMG submission 184258) | Arabidopsis root microbial communities from the University of North Carolina, USA - plate scrape MF_Col_mMF (SPAdes) (version 2) | ecosystem: Host-associated > Plants > Roots > Endosphere... | reverse complement strand
ACTGTTCGAATATGTCGTCTATTACAACAATTACAGACCTCATCAGGCAATCGGTGGGCAGACCCCAAAGGACTTTGCCCTCGCCAAAAACCAGACAAATCGATCAGCGAATTAGTGAACTTGCACAATTGCGAGGAGCTCTTGCGACGAAGCAATCCAGGTCTTGCTCGAGGCGCTGGATTGCTTCGCTCCGCTCGCAATGACGGGGCTGATGTCACCGCTATCTTGTCGTCACCCTCCCCGCTGCTGCGACAAATTCCTCCGCAGCGCGTTGACCAGCCCGCGCTCCGGCTCCGACAGCGTCCGCTCGCCCGAATAGATCACGAACAGCTGCCGCGAAATCACCGGCTCGATGATCGGATGCGCGACCAGGTCGCCGGCGGCGATCTCCGGGGCGACGGCGGAGGGCGGCAGCACGGTGCAGACCGGTTGCCGCGCCAGCATCGCCACCGCCATCGGCAGCGAGTCGATGTCGACGTCGGGCGCAATCTTCAGGCCGCGTTCCTCGGCGGCGGTCTCCAGCAACTGGCGTAGCCCGAAGCGATTGGTCGGCAGCGCCAGCTTCAGCTTGGTGAGTTCGGCGAGCGTCACTGGTCCCGCGGGTAGCAGCCGATGTTTGGCATGCACGATGGCGGCCAGCCCTTCCGACGATCCGAGCGGCAGCCGCGGCATGTGCGGCAGCACGGTTTCGACGATCGCGACGCCGACCAGGCCGCGCATCACCCAGTCCTGCAGCGTGCCGTTCGGCGCTTCCTGGATCACCAGTTTCAACGCCGGATGGCGCGCCTGCACGTCGATGATGGCTTCGGTGATCCGGTTGACCAGGAACCCGTGCTGATTGACCGATGGCAGGATGCCGACCGCGATGCGCCGGCTGTGCGGCGGCGAGGCGCCGGTGTCGCCGCTGGTCAGGCGGCGGAATCCGGATTCGATCAGCGTCGCCATGCCGGCGAAGCGCTCGCCCCGCGCGGTCGGCACCACGCCGTCGCCGTGCCGCGCGAACAGTGCGCCGCCGGCCGAGGCTTCCAGCTTGTGCAGTTGTTCGCTGAGCGCCGGCTGGCTGATGTTGGCGCCGCGCGCCGCCGCCGACACCCGTCGCAGCCGGTGCACCATGTTGAAGTAATGGATCTGCCGCAGGCTGATGACCGGACGTTCGATGGGCGTCGCATCCTGTTCCGCCAGCGCGCGCTTGAGATGGCGGATGAACGGGGCGGTGACGGCGTTCGGTTCCGTCGCGCGAGCGACGATGTTCATCGCCAGCGGTATGTCCGGCGCCACCACGGCCACGTTGAACAGGCCGAGCCGTTGCGAGATCAGGCTTTGCGGCACGAACAGCGCGGCGTCGGGATAGTCGTCGATCATGCGCGGCAGGTCGCCCGGATGCTCGTTGAGAAACCGCACGCCGGTGATCTTGTGTCCGGTGAAATAGCGGTCGGCCTGCTCGATCAGCGGCGGCGACAGCAGCGGCACCACGATCCGGCCGCTCATCAGGTCGGCGGCGCTGGGCGGCCTCTGGGTGCCGGCGGGCAGCCGGCACGCCAGCACCCATGGGTCCGACAGCAACGTCGTGGCGTGTTTCGATTTCTGTTGATGGACGTCGGCAAGGCCGATGGTGATGCGGCTATGTTCAACAGCGGTCCAGGCTTCGGCGAGGCCTCCGATGTGCGGAAGATCCTTTTCGTCGGTCCACACCGGATCGACGAAGATATCGGGACGCTCGAGTCCCAACTTGTCGATGGCGCGGCGCAGCGCCTTGCTGATGCCGCCGATGGTAAAGCTCAGGCCGATGTCGACGGTCAGGTGCTTGAGTCTGGTCTTCGAGGGCGCCGCGACGTAGCGGCGGGCAAACAGCTCCGCCGTCAGCAGCGGTTCGGCGGCCCGCATCAAGGTCCGCGCGGCGTCGGTCGGATAGACGCTGTTGTTGATGCGCCGGAACAGCGTCAGGCCGAGATCCTGCCCCAGCGCCTTCATTGTCGCGCTCAGCGTCGACACCGCGATGTCGAGATCGGCGGCGGCCAGCGCAAAGCTGCCGGATCGGCAGGCGGTGATGAAGTAGGCCAGGGTACGCAGTTCGACCATCGGATCTCGCGGGGTTGGCACCCAGCATAGCCGCTGATCCCGGCCGCGTCATCTGGCCTTCGATTTTGCCTATGCCCTGGTTTGCGGGATAGCCCGATGGACCGCGCCGCGACGGCCGATATGATCCTCGCTGAAAATCCCGGTCCGGGACCGCCAGATCCGAGGCGAAGCCGACGATGGGCGTGCTTGAAGTGATGCCATTGACGTGCGCGCAAAGGACGCCATGAACCGCGACGCCACCCCATCCCGGCAGTCGATGCGGGCGTTCCTGGCCGCGCTTGAGGACGCCGGCGACCTCGTCACCATTTCCCAGCCGGTTGCTCTCGATTATGAGATTGCTGCATGCCTCGCCGAGGCCGATGCCGGACCGGCACTGCGCTTCTCGCAGGTCAAAAACGCCGCGATGCCGGTCGTCGGCAACCTGCTCAATGTGTTGCCACGTTTTGCCGCCGCTTTGGGCGGCTCGGTCGATACGCTGCAGACCGCGCTGATCGCCGCGATTGAAACGCCGCTGCCGCATCGCCTGGTCGCGTCGGCGCCCTGCCAGCAGCAGATCATTGCCGAGCCGTCGCTGGTCGACGAACTGCCGATTCCGCGTTTCTTCGAAAAGGAAGCCGGCGCCTACATCACTGCCGGCGCCATCGTCGCCAGGGATCGCGTCAGCGGCGCCACCAACCTGTCGATTGCCCGGCTGATGCCGCTCGGCGGCAATCGCGCCTTCGTCGGCATCGCGCCCAATCATCACCTCGCCGTGCTCGCGCGCGCCGCCAGGGCCCGCGGCGAAAAGCTCGACATTGCGGTTTGCATCGGCAATCACCCCGCCGTGCTGCTGGCGGCCTGCCTCTATCTCGGCCTCGGCGAGGACGAACTGCCGATCGCAGGCGCGCTGCTTGGCGAGCCGCTCGACGTCGTCAAATGCACGCAGTCCGACCTGCTGGTGCCGGCACAGTGTGAAGTTGTGCTGGAAGGTGCTCTCGATGCATCGGAGCCGTGGACCGAGGGACCGGTCAGCGAATTCCATGGCATGCACGAAAACTACGGCGACGGCATCGTCGCGACCTTTTCGCGGTTGACCCGTCGCAGCGACGCCATCTTCCAGGTCGTGCTCCCCGGCTATCACCCCGAGCATTGCCTGCTCGGCGCGGTGGCCATCGCCGCCGGCCTGCGCCGCGTCGTCCGCAACGCGGTGCCTTGCGTGGGCGAGGTGGCGGTTACCCTCGGCGGCGCCGGCCGACTGCATGCGGTGGTGGCGCTGCGTTCGCCGCGGCCCGGCGAGGCGCGCAAGGCTATGTTCGCGGTGTGGGCCGCGGTCAATTTGATCAAGCAGGTCATCGTGGTCGAGGATGATATCGACCCGTGGAATGCGGTCGAGGTCGAGTGGGCCCAGGCCACCCGCGTCAAGCCGGACCGCGATTTTGTCGTCGTGCCGCTGGTACGCGCCGACCGTTCCGAGCCGCTCGACAAGGGTGGCACCGTGACCAAGCTCGGCATCGATGCGACGCGCGACCCGTCCGATCGCGCCGATTGGGATTTGGCCAAGCCGCCGGCGGCTGCCGTCGCGCGGGCGAAAGAGATTCTGCGAGACCACAAGATTGTCTAGGGACGGCAACAAGAAAATGCGACACGATTTCCTGCCAACGGAGAAAGCCATGTTGAAATCCAGCGTCAAGACCCCGGCGTTCAGCGCCAGGATCCTTCTGAGTTTCGCCAGCATCGTCGTGCTCGGCGCCGTCACCGCGATGCCGGCGCGCGCCGACATCAAGATCGGCTTCCAGGTGCCGCTGACCGGCCCGTCTGCCACCGACGGCAAGTCGGCGCAGATCGCCGGCCAGATGGCGGTCGACGACATCAACGCCGCCGGCGGCGTGCTCGGACAGAAGCTCGAACTCGTGACCTATGACGACCAGGCCAAGCCCGATCAGGCGATCTTCACCGCCAACAAGCTGATCGGCGAAGACGGCGTCAAGCTGGTGGTCAACGGCAGCTATTCGGCCTCCGGCCGTGCCGCGGCGCCGGTGTTCCAGAAGGCCGGTGTGGTGATGATCGCGGCTTACGGCGTCCACCCTGACATCACGAAGGCCGGCGACTACATGTTCCGCATGGTGCATCTCGGCCCGCCGCAGGGGGTCGCGACCGCGCTCTACATCGGCAACACCCTCAAGCTGAAGAAGCTGTCCACCATCACCATGGACAACGACTACGGCCAGGCCACCATGGACGGCTTTCTCGAAGCCGCGCCGAAATACGGCATCGAGGTCATCAACAAGTACAGCTATTCCCTGAAGGACCGCCAGTTCGGCTCGATCGTCGCCAGCGTCAAGCGCGACAATCCCGACGCGGTCTATGCCACCGGCTACTTCTTCACCGGCGGTCCGCTGGTCGCGCAGCTCCGCGCCGCCGGCATCACGGTGCCGATCATCGGCTCGCAGGCCTTCGATTCCGAAAAGTTCATCGAGATCGCCGGACCGGCCGCCGAAGGTACCTACATCATCGACAGCTTCGACCGCGACCGCAAGGACGAGTCGCTGCAAAAATTCTTCGCCGGCTTCAAGACCAAGGCCGGCTACTCGCCCGAAGGCGTCGCGGCGATCACCTATTCGGCGGTCAGGCTGATGGCCGACGGCATCAAGCGCGCGGGCAGCACTGACCCGGCCAAGGTCCGCGACGCGATCGCCGCTACCAAGGACTTTTCGATGCTGGAAGGCACGCTGAACGGCTTCAACAGCCTGCACGAGATGATCATGCCGATCGCCGTCAACGTCATCAAGGACGGCAAGTTCAAGAGTGCCGGCGAGATCACGGATCTGAGCGCGTTCGCCCCGCCGGAGAAGTAGGCGGTACTTAGTTCGGCCGAGCCTCTCGGTATCCCTCCCCCTTGCGGGGAGGGTCGGCCGAGCGAAGCGGAGGCCGGGGTGGGGGTGCCACAAGGGAAGGCTGCCGTTGTGGCACCCCCCACCCGACCCGTCTTCGCTCCTTCGGAGCTTCGCCGGGCCACCCTCCCCACAAGGGGGAGGGATAAGAAAGAGCCGCGGCACTTCCGCGTTTGAGACGCAAAGGACGACCTTCGTGTACTACATCGACCTTGCCGTCACCGGCATCAGCTTCGGCTGCATGTACGCCATGATGTCGGTCGGCCTGACCCTGGTGTATGGCCTGCTGCGCATCCTGCACGTGGCGCATGCCGCGGTGTTTGCGCTTGGCGCCTATGTCACGGTGCTGGTGGCCAATGCCACCGGCTCGATCGCGCTCGGTTTTCTGGCGTCGCTGATCGCAACCCCGCTGTTCGGCATGGCGATCTACCGGCTGCTCTATGAGCCACTGCTGAAATATCGCCCGGACGTGCCGATGATCGCCTCGGTCGGGTTGTTGATCCTGATGCAGGACGCCTTCCGCATCCTGTTCGGCGAGCAGGGCGTTACCTTCCGCAGCAACGCGTTCTCGTTCACCACCTTCAATTTCGCCGGCATCACCATCAGCGCGGTGCAGATCGCCATCGTGATCGCCGCCGCGGTCGTCTTCCTGGGACTGCACCTGTTCACCACCCGCACCCGCATCGGCGTCGGCTGGCGCGCCACCGTCTCGAAACCGCAGATCGCCATGAGCTTCGGCATCGATCCGATCAAGGTGCGCTACCTCAACTTCGCCATCGGCTCGGCGCTCGCCGCGGTGGCCGGCGGCCTGGTCGCGCTGCTCAACAATCTGGTCGATCCGGCGATCGGCTTCGTCGTCAGCTACAAGGCGCTCGCCATTATCGTGCTCGGCGGGCTCGGCAGCGTGCGCGGCACGCTGGTGGCGAGCCTGGTGCTCGGGCTGGTCGAAGCCTACGGCACCATCTTCATCGGCGCCTGGCTCGACCGCGACGCCATCGCCTTCCTCGCTTTGATCGTGCTGCTGATGATCCGCCCGCAGGGTTTCACGGGAGCGAAAACCGCATGACCGCCTACGAGATCAGCATCATCTCCATCGTCGGCATCAACGTCATCCTGGCGGTCAGCCTCAACATGATCAGCGGCTTCTGCGGCCAGGTCAGCCTCGGCCACGGCGCGTTCTTCGGCGCCGGCGCCTATGCGGCTGCATTGGCCATGGTCGCCACGTCGAGCGTGCCGCTGGCGATCCTCGCCGCCATCCTCACCGGCTGCCTGCTCGGCATTATTGTCGGCTTCGCCTCGCTGCGGGTGCGCTCGGATTTCCTCGCCGTCACCACCATCGGCGTCAACTTCCTGTTCATCGGCTTTGTGCGCAAGCAATCCTGGCTCGGTGGCGAGATGGGCATCAGCGGGATTCCCGCAACCGGCCTCGGCGCTTCCGGCAACATGATCATGATCCTGCTGTTCGCCTGCGCCACCATCGCCTTCAGCTTCTATATCAGCCGCTCGTGGATGGGCTTTGCGTTCCGCGCCGTCGGCGAGGACGAGGGCGCCGGCGCCACGCTCGGCATCAATGCCGGCGCCTACAAGCTGATGGCCTTCGGCATCGGCACCGCGCTGGCCGGTCTCGCCGGCGCGCTCTACACCTTCTTCACCCAGTTCATCACCGCCGACGCCTTCGACTTCATCTTTTCGGTGATGCTGATGGCCATGGTGGTGATCGGTGGCATCGGCTCGACCTGGGGCGTCGTGGTCGCCGCGGTCGGCCTGACGCTGCTGCCGGAAGCGATCCGCTTCGTCAACGACTACCGTCTCCTGGTGTTCGGCGGACTCCTGGTGCTGGTAATCCGGCTGGCGCCGGGCGGTCTCGCGGCCATGGTGCGCGGTCTGGTGCTGCGGGTGAGGGGCGCATGAGCACGGCGTTGCAACTCGAGAACGTCGCGATCCGCTTCGGCGGCGTGCAGGCCGTCGACGGCGTGTCCTTTGCGGTGGAGGGCGGCGATTTCGTCGGACTGATCGGGCCGAACGGCGCCGGCAAGACCACGCTGATCAAAATCGTTGCCGGACTGCTGCGCCCGGACCGCGGCCGGGTCACGCTCGGCGGTGCCGACGTCACCGACGAGGCCACCGCGACGCGCGTCCGCCGCGGGCTCGCGCTGACCCACCAGATCGTGCGGCCATTTCGCGAGATGACCGTGCTCGACAACGTCGTGCTCGCCGCCGGCATCCAGCACACCTCCAGTCCGTTTCGCGCGTTGCTGCACGTCAACCGCCGCGGCGAGGACGAGCGCGCCGCGCACATCCTCGGCCTGGTCGGCCTCGCCGGCACCGAGCGCAAGCTCGCCGGCTCACTGCCGCTGGGGCAGATGAAGCGGCTCGAGGTCGCGCGCGCGCTCGCGGTCGACCCAAAGGTCATTCTGCTGGATGAGCCGCTGGCCGGCCTCAACCATGCCGAGGCATCGAAACAGGTCGAGACGATTTCGCAGGTGCATCGGCGCGGCATCACCGTGATCCTGGTCGAGCATAATCTGGAAGAGGTGATGCGGATCTGCCGCCGCCTGATCGTGTTGAACAACGGCCTGGTCATCGGCGACGGCGAGCCGCGCGCGGTGATGGCCGATCCGGTGGTGCACGACGCCTATGTCGGCGGCGGGATGGTGAGCCATGCTGAAGCTTGAAAACCTCAATTGCGGTTACGGCTCGGTCGAGGCGGTGCACGACATCTCCTTCGACGTTCCCACAGGCTCGGTGTTCGCGCTGCTCGGGCCGAACGGCGCCGGCAAGACCTCGACCATCATGGCGATCATGGGCCATGTCGACATCCATGGCGGCCGCATCCTGCTCGACGCCAAGGACATCACCCGCCGCCGCGCCATCGACCGCGTCGGATTAGGCATCTCGCTGGTGCCCGAAGGCCGCCAGTTGTTTTCCGATTTGACGGTGGATGAAAACCTCACCGTCGGCGGCTACGCCCACCCGGCGGAGCGCGACGCCGCCAAGCGCGACCGCGTGTTCACGGTCTTCCCGCGGCTGTTCGAACGCCGCAGCCAGTTGTCGGGCTCGCTCTCCGGCGGCGAGCAGCAGATGCTGGCGATCGGCCGCGCGCTGATGGCCGAGCCGCGGCTGCTCTTGGTCGACGAGCTCTCGCTCGGCCTGATGCCGAAGATGGTCGACCTCTGCCTCGACGCCCTGCTGCAATTGAAGCGCGAGGGCCTCACCATCCTGCTGGTCGAGCAGAACACCGCCCGCGCCCTCGATGTCGCCGACAAGGTCTGCGTGATGTCGTCGGGCGTGCAGGTCTACCAGGGCACCGCGGCCGAAGCGAAAGCGGCGGGCTCGATGTTCGCGACGTTCCTTGGAATGAATGAGCCGGTGTGAGGATGGGTGCGGAGTTGTGGTCAAGAGCAAGAAGCAGCTCCAGGTTCACCTCTCCCCGCGCGCGGGGAGAGGTCGGAGTCCGAGCGAAGCGAGGACTCCGGGTGAGGGGGCGTCTCCCCATAGGCGACGTTGCAGCAGGAACTCGCGATACCGCACACCTACTTTCAGTGGAATCCAGCAAGGTGACCCTTGCGGCTGGCGCCCCCTCACCCGGATTGCTTCGCAATCCGACCTCTCCCCGCGCGCGGGGAGAGGTGAACGCCTCGATTTGATTGAGAAAGAAAACCCATGGCACGCATGCTGAGCGCCGACGACGTCGAAGCCGGACTGGTCGGAGGCTTGTTCCTCTCCGCCGGCGGCAGCGGCAGGAATGCCGTCGCCAAGAACCGCGGCTTGGCCCAGATGGCGCTGGACTATGGCGGCGTGCGGCTGGTCGCGCTCGACGATCTCGCGCCCGATGCCACCGTGATCACCGCCACCGCGGTCGGCGCGCCGGGCTTCGCCAACTGGGCGATCAAGCCGCGCGACGCGATCAATGCGGCGCGGCGGCTGCTCGACAAACTCGACAAGCCGCCGAGTGGGGTGATCTGCGGCCATGTCCCAGGCTTCAACGCCTGGCTGGTCGCGGCGGCGCTGGGGCTCGACTATGTCGATGCGGCATCGAACGGCCGTGGCCATCCCACCGTCAAGATGGGCGGCATGGGGCTGGCATCGAGGCTCGACCTATCGATCACTCAGATCGGCTGTAGCGGCAGCAAGGCCGAGAACAACGAATTCGCCATCGCCGTGGAAGGCGACATCGTCCGCACCTCCAACGCGTTGCGCCAGGCCGCGGTGATCAACGGCGGACTGATCTATGCCGCGCGCGGTCCGCTCACGGCGGGCTTCATCAAGGAGAACGGCGCCGCCGGCGCCATCACCTTCCAGCTTGAACTCGGCCGCGCCATGCTCAAGGCCTCCGGCGCCGACCGCGTCCGCGCCACCGCGGAGTTTCTCGGCGGCGAGGTGCTCGTCGACGGCGAGGTGGTCCGGAACACCGTCGAATATGGCGGCGGCTTCGATCTCGGCCAGATGGTGGTGCGCGGCAAGGACGGCGAGGCCACCCTCGGCGTCTACAACGAATTCATGACCGCGGATTTCGGCGGCAAGCGCGTCGCCACCTTCCCGGACATGATCGGGACCCTCGATCCCGTCACCGGCGAATGCGTGTCGATCTCGGAGTCGAAGCCGGGAAGCCGGGTTGCCGTCATCATCGCCCACCGCTCGAAATTCCCGGTCGGCAAGGGTGCGCTCGATCCCGCTGTGTTTCCCGAGGTCGAAAAGGCCATGGGCGTCGACATGCGCTCTTACCTGTAACAGGAGTCAGCCATCATGCTGCGTCTCTACGACACCCGCCTGTCAGGCAATGCCTGGAAGGTCCGCATCCTGCTCACCCAGCTCGGCATCCCGTTCCAGCGCGTCACCATGGATCTCGCCACCGGCGATCACGCCAAGCCGGAATTTCGCGCCAAGAACCGCTTTGCCAGGGTCCCGGTGCTCGAGCTCGAGGACGGCCGCACCTTGGTCGAATCCGCGGCGATCATGCTGTACCTCGCCGAGGGCACGCGGTTTCTTCCCGACGACAAGTTCCTGCGCGCCGAGGTGGTCGCCTGGCTGACCTTCGAGCAGGCCGATCTGCTGCGCGCGCTGTCATTGCCGCGGGTCTGGAATCTGCGTGGCCTCTCCGGGGAGAAGGCGAGCCAGATCGCCGATTTCCAGGAAGCCGCCTATCCGGCGCTGGCCAAGGCCGACGACTGGCTGAAGACCCACGACTGGCTGGTCGACAACCGCTACACCGTCGCCGACATCGGCCTGTTCGCCTATGTGTCGATGGCCACCATTGGCGGCTACGACATGGCGCGCTTCCCCGCGATCAACGCCTGGCTCGATCGCGTCAAGGCGCAACCCGGCTGGGTGCCGCTGGTGGAGGAAGCCTGAGATGAGCATTCCGATTCGTCGCGGCAAGGAGGTCAAGGCCGGGCGCGGCACCACGCTGCGCTGCCAGGGATGGCGCCAGGAAGCGATTCTTCGCCTGCTGGAAAACAACCTCGAGAACGGCGAGGATCCCGACAATCTCGTGATCTACATGTCGATCGCGCGCGCCGCGCGCGACTGGAACAGTTTTGATCGCATCGTCGCCACGCTGACGCAGCTGCGCGAAGACCAGACGTTTGTCATGCAGTCCGGCAAGCCGATCGGCGTCTTCGCCGGGCAGAGCACGACGCCGCTGGTGATCATGGCCAACGGCAACCTGGTCGGCGACTGGAGCGGCGAGGACAGCCGCCGCAAGCTCGACGACATGGGGCTCACGGTCTATCCGGGCATGACCGCCGCCGCCTGGCAATACATCGGCAGCCAGGGGATTCTGCAGGGCACCTTCGAGACCTTCATGGCGATCGCCCGCCAGCATTTCGGCGGCACCCTCAACGGCCGTCTGCTGCTGACCTCCGGCTGCGGCGGCATGAGCGGCGCGCAGCCGCTGGCGGGAAAACTCGCCGGCGCCTCGACGCTGGTGATCGAGGTCGACCAGGCCCGCATCGATCGGCGCATTGCCTCGGGCTATTGCGACGCCACCACCGACAATCTCGACGACGCCATCGCGCGGTGGCAGGCGGCCCGCGACGCCAAACAGCCGCTGGCGCTGGCGCTGTGCGCCAACTCCGCCGTGGTGCTGCCGGAACTGGCGCGGCGCGGAATCGTGCCCGACATCGTCACCGACCAGACCTTTCCGGATCCGTTGAAAGGCTACGTGCCGGCGGACCTGTCACTGGAAGCAGCCCGCGCGATGCGCAAGGACGATCCGCAACGCCTGATGGCGCTGGCGCGCAGCTCGGTCGCCATCCATGTCCGCGCCATGCTGGACTTCCTCGACCGCGGCGCCATCGTCTTCGAATACGGCAACAGCATTCGCGCCGAGGCCAAGGCCGCCGGCGTCGAGGACGCGTTCCGGATGCGCTCGTTCGTCGACCTCTACATCCGGCCGCTGTTCTGCCAGGGCATCGGCCCGTTTCGCTGGATCGCGCTGTCAGGCAATCCGCAGGACATCTACACCATCGACGACATGATCCTGGAAACCTTCTCGTCAAATCATCCGATCGCGTCATGGATCGAAAAGGCGCGCGAACACGTGCAGTTCACCGGCCTGCCCGCCCGCATCGGCTGGCTCGGCTACGGCGAGCGCAGCCGACTCGCGCTCAAGGTCAACGAAGCCGTCGCCAGCGGCAGGATTTCGGCGCCGATCGCCTTCTCCCGCGATCACCTCGACTCCGGTTCGGCGGCGCTGCCGCATCGCGAGACCGAGAACATGAAGGACGGCTCCGACGCCATCGCTGACTGGCCGATCCTCAACGCGCTCTTGAACTGCGCATCCGGCGCCGACCTCGTCGCAATCCACGGCCTCGGCGGCCGCGGCGTCTCCGCCGGCGTCACCATTGTCGCCGACGGCAATCCGGCCACGGCGGAGCGGCTGAAACGCGTCCTCGACGGCGACCCGGGGATCGGCGTACTGCGCCATGCGGATGCGGGTTACGGTATCGCGAAAGAGCAGGCGGAGCGGTTCGGCTTGTCGGCCACGGTGCCATTGGGATTGCCGGGGTAGGCCGCAGCATCACCGCCTATGTTCGTCATGCCCGGGCTTGTCCCGGGCATCCACGCCTTCTGACTCACGGCTGCAAAGACGTGGATGGCCGGGACAAGCCCACGGCTGTCCGGTTCGTTTTTTGTGGACGAAGCGCATGGCGTTGATTCTATTCGGTCCTGGACGTCTGCAAGCGTTCCGGGACACGAAGAGAGGTCAGCGCCATGCCCCATCACGATATAGTAT
>Ga0209758_1004212_pt1 | contig 12189 bp, 12 predicted proteins | sample AraplaMF_Col_mMF_FD_184258 | JGI IMG/M metagenome (GOLD analysis project Ga0209758, IMG submission 184258) | Arabidopsis root microbial communities from the University of North Carolina, USA - plate scrape MF_Col_mMF (SPAdes) (version 2) | ecosystem: Host-associated > Plants > Roots > Endosphere... | reverse complement strand
GGCCCATGCCTTCGGGCCGCCCAGTTCCTGCACGAGCCGGCGGGCCTGGGGCGCCGACTGCACGTCGTTCCACAGCAGGGCCGGGCGTACCGGGTCGCCGTGCGCGTCCAGGGTGACCAGTCCGTGCTGCTGGCCGCCGATGGAGACCGCGGCCGCCTCGCGGGCCGCCTCGCCGCACTGGTCAAGTGCCTCGCACAGGGCGTCCCACCACTGGCGCGGATCGCTCTCGCGGCTCGCGCCCGTCGAGACGGTGTGCGGTGCCTGACCGCTCGCCACCACCTGTCCGGTCGATGCGTCGACGACCAGGGCCTTGGTGGACTGGGTGGACGAGTCCACCCCGACGACGAGCGGACCCTCGGCTGCTGACATCGGGCTCTCCTCTTCCGCGGCTGGCGGGATCTGGCCTGTGGGGGCGTGTCGCGGGCCCGTGCGGCCCCGTGTGCTCACATCGTCACCGTACGAAGTCTTCGTACAGGGACACATCGTCTCTTCCCAGAGATGCCTTCGCATACTAATTTGTTAAGCGCCATGACGAAATAGTCTTCAGCGAGCAAGGAGCCGTGGCATGAACTACCAGCCCACCCCCGAGGACAGGTTCACCTTCGGCCTGTGGACCGTCGGCTGGCAGGGACGGGACCCCTTCGGCGACGCCACCCGGCGTGCCCTTGATCCGGTGGAGACGGTTCAGCGCCTCGCCGGGCTCGGGGCCTACGGAGTCACGTTCCACGACGACGACCTGATCCCCTTCGGATCCTCGGACAGCGAGCGCGAGTCGCACATCAAGCGCTTCCGGCAGGCCCTCGACGCGGCCGGGATGACCGTGCCGATGGCCACCACCAACCTGTTCACGCACCCCGTGTTCAAGGACGGGGCCTTCACCGCGAACGACCGGGACGTCCGTCGTTACGCGCTGCGCAAGACCATCCGCAACATCGACCTGGCGGCGGAGCTGGGTGCGAAGACCTATGTCGCCTGGGGCGGCCGGGAAGGCGCCGAGTCCGGCGCGGCCAAGGACGTGCGCGCCGCCCTCGACCGCATGAAGGAGGCCTTCGACCTCCTCGGTGAGTACGTGACCTCCCAGGGCTACGACCTGCGTTTCGCCATCGAGCCCAAGCCGAACGAGCCGCGCGGCGACATCCTGCTGCCGACCGTCGGCCACGCCCTCGCGTTCATCGAGCGCCTGGAGCGCCCGGAGCTCTACGGCGTCAACCCCGAGGTGGGCCACGAGCAGATGGCCGGCCTCAACTTCCCGCACGGCATCGCCCAGGCCCTGTGGGCGGACAAGCTCTTCCACATCGACCTCAACGGCCAGTCGGGGATCAAGTACGACCAGGACCTGCGTTTCGGCGCGGGCGACCTGCGGTCCGCCTTCTGGCTGGTGGACCTCCTGGAGAGCGCCGGCTACAGCGGCCCGCGTCACTTCGACTTCAAGCCGCCGCGGACGGAGGACCTCGACGGCGTCTGGGCCTCGGCCGCGGGCTGCATGCGCAACTACCTCATCCTGAAGGAGCGTTCCGCGGCCTTCCGCGCGGACCCGGAGGTCCAGGAGGCCCTGCGCGCCTCGCGTCTGGACGAGCTCGCGCAGCCGACCGCGGCGGACGGCCTCGAGGGCCTGCTCGCGGACCGCGGTGCCTTCGAGGAGTTCGACGTGGAGGCGGCCGCCGCGCGCGGCATGGCCTTCGAGCGTCTCGACCAGCTGGCCATGGACCACCTGCTGGGCGCGCGCGGCTGATCGCTGCCGAATCCCGCCTGTGGGCGACCTCCGCGCGCAATGCTCCGGAATCATGCGATCCACGACATGACTCCGTATCAACCGCAGTGCGGGGGTCGCGCCATGGGCCCGTCCGGGGCGACTCTGGCGGTATGGCCATCCCGCCCATGCCACCCCGACCACCAGGAGACACGCCGCCCGCGGACCACGGCGGATTCGGCCCGCCGTCCGGAGAGGGCCATGGCCCCGTCTCCGGCGGCTACGGTCCGCCCACCCGCGACCAGGGCGCGCCCTACGGGAGCCCCGCTTCCGGTGGCTACGGCTCACCGCCGGGCGGCGGACACCGGTCGCCGGGCTCCGGGGGCGGCCTGTCCCCGGAACCGCCACAGGGACCGCCCGGTGCCCCCGGTCCGCGCCGCGGTGTGCTCTTCCTCGCCGTCGCCGTGATCGTGGCGCTGGGCATCGTCGCCGTGGTCCTATTGGTGAACCGCGGAGGCGGGTCCCCGGAGCGCAAGCCGCCCGCCGGGAGCAGCCCGAGCGGTTCGTCCGCCCCCTCCCTCGGCATCCCGTCCGGACTGCCCACCGAGCTGCCCTCCGAGTTGCCCACAGAACTGCCTTCGGGGCTCCCTACGAGCCTGCCGACGAAGTTGCCGTCCGGCTTCCCCAGCGAGCTGCCCAGCAGCTTCCCGAGCGACCTCGAATCGCTCTTCGCCACCCCTGCCTCCTGATCCGCGGCGGGACCCGCCGGTCGTTCCTCGCCGGCGGGCGCCACGCGCGTGTCAGGGTTCGCGGCTCAGGGTTCTCTCAGGGTCGTGGTCCGGAACCGGCCGGAGCACGTGCCCGTTCTCAGAACAGAGAGCGGTGCCGCCGAGGCCCGCGAGCGGCTTCGGCCACGAAGGAGGCGACACATGTCGAGAAACACGAAGCTCGCCACGGGGGCGGTGCTGGCCGGGCTCGTCCTGTGGATCTGGCTGCCCTGGTGGGCGGTCCTTCTGATCGTGGTGGGGGTCCCCACGGCGGCGTACCTCACCCTGGACCCCTCCCAGCGGCGCAGGCTGCGCCGCGTCGCACGCAAGGAGATCGGCCGCTGAGGGGTCAGCGGCCGGCCGGGGCGTCCGTCAGGGCGCAGGAGCCGACCACGTCGCCGTTCGCGGGCCTGCCGACGGTACGGTCCGCGGGCGGCCGCACGCCCCGGTCCACCCAGGCGGTGAGCGCGTCGAAGGCGGCCCGGTAGCAGGGCAGGACGGGCCGCAGCCGGTCGGGATAGGTGTCGTAGAGGCCGTCGACATGGGTGCCGCCCTCGACGGTGTAGTAGCGGTGCAGTGCGCCGCGTCCGCTACGGGCCACCATGCGGGCGTAGACGTCCGAGTCCGTGGCCTTGGGCAGCAGGGCGTCCAGATCGCCGTGCAGTGTGATCAGCGGTTTCCCGATCCGTCCCGTGAGGGCGACGCGGGCCACCGCCCGGTGCACGGACGCCGGCCGGGCCGCGTAGTCGTACGCCGCGTCCGAGCGGCAGGGGGCGAGTATCTCCTCAACCGTCGACCCCGCGGACGCGCCGGGGCAGGAGGTGTCGTACGACGGGTCGAACTCGGCGCGATAGATCTTCTGCGTCAGACCCCAGTAGGCCTTCTCGTGGTACGCCCACAGGAATTCCGATCCCCGGGCGAACCCGGCAGCGTAGAGGTCCTCGTCCCGTGCCGAGCCGAGCGCCCGGGCCACGGTCACCGGCAGCGACGTCAGGAGGTTGGGGCCCTCCGTCGTCCACAGGGCACCCTCCCAGTCCACGCCGCCGTCGTACAGCTCGGGCCGGTGCTCCAGCTGCCAGCGTGTCAGATAGCCGCCGTTGGAGATCCCGGTCATATACGTCCGCCGGGGTGCTCGTCCGTAGTGTGCGGCGACGACCCGCTTGGCGGCGAGCGTGAGCTGGGTCGTACGCCGGTTCCACTCGTCGACCGCGTCACCGGGGTGGTTTCCGTCCCGGTAGAAGTCCGCCCCGCTGTTGCCCTTGTCCGTGGCCGCGTACGCGTACCCCTGGGCGAGGACCCGGTCGGAGATCGCCGTGTCGGTCGCGTACTGGCGGCGCGTTCCGGGCGCTCCGGTGACGACGAGACCGCCGTTCCAGTGGTCGGGCAGCCGGATCACGAACTGCGCGTCGTGATTCCAGCCGTGCGTCGTGTTGGTGTGGGAGCCGTCCGGGAAGTAGCCGTCGATCTGCAGCCCCGGCACGCCGGACGGGTTGCGGGTGTCCTTGGCCGTCAGCCCTGCCTGATCCGCCATGTCCGTGTACGGGGTCCCCGCGAGAGCGGACGTCGTCATGTCATCGAGGCAGGCGCTCTGCTGGAACGCGGCGCCCGGCACCCGCACCTTCTCCTGCCGTCCGCAGGGGTCACCGCCGACGGCCGAGGCAGGTCCGCTGAGGGTCGAGGCCAGCAGGGCGGCGGCGAACAGGACAACGCTTCGTGACAGGCGCATGGCGGGGCCTCCGGGACGCGACGGGAGCACGGAGCTGCCCATGCTGCGGCCGCGGGAGCCCGCCGACCATGGGTGCGGGCCACAGGGACGTGGCCGGCTCTATGGGGGTGCACAACGCGCCCCTGCCGGCCGGCCACTGATCCATCCCGATGCGCCGGGCGTCTCAGAGCGGGCGTACCGCCATCTTGTCGAGCGCCTCCAGCAGGCTCGGCAGCTCCGGGCCCCGGCCCACGGGGACCACCTCGCCGGGTTCCTCGTCCAGGAGGACGAACGCGATGTCGTCGGTCCGGGCGATCATGGACCAGCCGGGACCGTCGGCGCGGAGGATGCGCGCGTCTCCCGAAGCGAACGAGGACCGCACACGTCCCAGCGGCGGAGGGGCGTCCACATATGCGCGTGCCTCGGCGAGGACGCGGCGGACGCCGGTGCTGAGCCTGCTCTCGCCCACGACCTCGGCCGGCCCGACTCCCTTCTCGGCCTTCGTCCCGTCGTCTGCGGGTGCGAATGCGTTGTCGTCGAGCTGCTCGCGCCAGACGGCCCACCGCAGTGCGATGTCGTCGGCACCCAGGCGCCGTTGTGCGGGCCCCCAGACCTCGGTGTCCGGCGGCGCGAGCGGCCTGCGGTCGGCGAGTTCGGGACTGGGGTCGTGGGGTGCGGGCACGTTGGGCGCCGCGACGGCCACGGCCAGCGGCCAGCCCGGCAGAGCGGCCACGACCGACCGCTCGTCGGGCGACAGGTCGTACTCCATGCCGCAGTCCCAGGACGCGATCGCGACGGCCACGAGCGAGACGTCGTCGACCACCACCGTCCAGCGCGCCCCATCGCCGTCCTGGCCGAGCACGAGCCCGTATCCGTCTGCGACGGGTGGCAGGTCGAGAGCCGCGCAGGCCTCAGGAAAGTCGTCGCCCAGCACGCTCGGGAACTGCGCGGGCGTCAACAGAATCGCCGTCAGCACATACAGCGCGTCGTCCTCGGCGGCGACGGCGTCCTCGTCCGTCCCGGCCATGCCATCCTCCCCAAGCTTTGGTCCGTCGGCGCACCTTAATGCGCCCGCGAGCCACTTGTCACGAGTGCGAATTCCATGAAGAGCCGCACGTGTCAGGCCGGACCGGGCGAATCGACCGGAGGAAAGTCCGCGCTAGGCGGCGGGCAGACCGAGAAGCGTGCGCGCGACCGCCCGCGGTGACTCGTCGCGCTCCCGCGCAAGGGCGATGACCGCGCGGCAGGCAAGCTCGCTCACGCCGAACGACAGTGCCTCAGGAGAGACCCATGTCGAGACCTCGTCCATCCGGTCCTGGTCGTCCTCGGCACACGCCGCGACATACTCGGAGGCCGCCTCGAAGAGATTGTGCGTGCGCTTCTCGCCGCCTGCGGGCTCCTCCAGGCGCAGGGACTTGACGAGTCTGCCGACCGATGTGCGGATCCTGTCGAACATGCCGGGCCGCCTTCCCCCTCGCGGTTGCCTTCTTCGACGTGCATCTGCTGCTCTCAACCTAAGGTTGAAGCCTCGATGGCAGAAGGGGGACAGGACGGTGAAGCGATTCGATCGACTCGAACGGATCAGGCGTCTGGATCCTGAGAAGGACGCCCTGGAGATCTACCGGCTCAGTACCGCCTACGAGTTCCCCTGGGACTACACCCGTGCCCTGGAGCTGGCCCTCTACCGCACCTACGCCGTCCCCCGTATCGGTCGTCTGCTCGCCGAGACCGGTGAGCTCACCGAACGGGCCCAGAAGCGCTACGACGACACCGCGCTGCTGCTCGGCACCATCGTGGAGCACGGCTTCGACGGCGAACCGGGACGCACCGCGATCCGGCGCATCAACCAGATGCACTACAGCTACGACATCGCCGACGACGACATGCGGTACGTGCTGTGCACCTTCGTGGTGACGCCGAAGCGATGGATCGACGCCTACGGATGGCGCAGGCTTTCCCGGCACGAGACGGTCGCATCCGTCGTGTACTACCGCACCCTCGGGCGGCACATGGGCATCACGGACATCCCGAAGACCTACGAGGAGTTCGAGACCTTCCTCGACGCCTACGAGGAGGCCCACTTCGGGACGGACGCGGGAGCCCGGCGCGTTTCCGACGCGACCCTGGACCTGATGGCCTCCTGGTACCCGCGCGCGCTGGCTCCACTGGTTCGCCTGGCGACGCTCGCCCTGCTCGACGACTCGCTCCTCGGAGCCTTCCGGTACGAGCCGCCGAGCGCCGCCACGCGCGCGTCGGTGCGCCGCGCGGTCCGTGTCCGCGGCCGTCTCGTACGCCTCATGCCTCCGCGGCGCGCTCCCCACTTCGCACGGCAGAACCCGGAGATCAAGGGCTATCCGAACGGCTTCCGCGTCTCCGCTCTGGGGACCCGTCCCGTCCCTGGTGTCCAGGGATGTCCGGTCCGGCGGACGGGCGGTGCGACAGGCCCGCCGCCCGAGTGAGCCGGACGTCGGCAGTTGGGGGGGTGCGAATCGGCCCGGGCGGAGGCCTGGGCGATGGCGCAGTCCGCGCCGTGAGGGCGGCCCGCCGATCGAACGGCGGACTGCGCTACGGCCGGGGCCTGGAGGCCGAGGACGCGGGCGCGGTGTGCGTGCCGGGTTCGACGCCAAGTCCGGCGACCCGGAGACGTGCTCGTGGCGGAGGTGGCTCCCCGGCTGCGGCTCAGCCCTCGCGGACGGCGACGGCGAGGAAACGTGAGTCCTCGTCGACGTACGACGTCATCCGCCAGCCCGAACCGGCCAGCAGAGGGCCGAGGTTCGCCTCGGCGCGCAGATCGTCGGGGGTGATGTGCCGGCCTTGCCGGGCCGCGAGCGCCGCCCGCCCGATCGGATGGAACAGCGCGAGCAGGCCGCCGGGCCGCACCACCCGGGCCAACTCCCGCAGATTCTCGGTGGGACGCGGCAGGTGGGCGATCAGACCGGCCGCGAACACCGCGTCCAGGGATCCCGTCCGGACGGGGAGCGCGGCCACGTCGGCGAGCAGCAGCAGGCCGTCGCGGTCGCGTCCGGCACGTACGGCGGCCTCCAGCATGGCCGGGGTGAGATCGGCGCCGAGGACGACCCCTGAGGCCCCTACGGCGGCACGCAGCGGCGTGAGGGCCCGGCCCGTGCCGCAGCCGGCGTCGAGCACGCGATCACCCGTGCGCAGTCCGAGACCGTCGACCGCCGCGGCGTACGCCGGACCGTCGTCGGGGAATCGCGCATCCCAGTCGGCCGCACGTGCCCCGAAGAACTCCTGGACGTGTGTGTGGTCGTCGCTCATGTTCCGCATGATTCCTCACCTCCACGAACGGTGCCGCAGTGCACATGTTCGAGCGTGATGCGATCGTTCCAGGACCTGACTGTGTCAGATTGCAACACCTTTCGAAATGCGCCCCCTCTGTGCGCTCGCGCTCCGACTAGCGTCCCGTGGCCATGGGACACATGGACCACGCCGCATTCGGCTGGCTGACACCCTTGCTGTCGTACGTGATGGCGTGCATAGGCGCGGCCCTCGGGCTGCGCTGTACGGTCCGCGCGCTGAGCGCCACCGGCAGGTCGCGTCGCAACTGGCTGCTCACCGCGGCCTCGGCGATCGGCACGGGCATCTGGACCATGCACTTCGTGGCCATGCTCGGTTTCGCCACCACCGGTACCGAGATCCGCTACGACGTGCCGCTGACCATCCTCAGCCTGCTCGTAGCCATGATCGTCGTAGGTGCCGGCGTCTTCGCCGTCGGCTACAGCCGCGACCGCGCCCGGGCCCTCGTCCTGGGCGGCCTCACCACCGGCCTCGGCGTCGCCAGCATGCACTACCTCGGCATGGCGGCGCTGCGGCTGCACGGGACGGTGCACTACGACCCGCTGATGGTGGGGCTTTCCGTGCTGATCGCCGTCGTCGCGGCGACGGCGGCCCTGTGGGCCGGACTGAACATCAAGTCGCCCGTCGCGGTCACCGTCGCCTCTCTCGTCATGGGCGCGGCGGTCAGCAGCATGCACTACACCGGAATGTTCGCAGTGAGCGTTCATGTCACTCCGTCCGGCGCGTCCCTTCCCGGGGCCACGGCGATGCAGTTCATCTTCCCCCTCGCCGTCGGCCTCGGGTCCTATCTCTTCCTCACCTCGGCGTTCGTCGCCCTGTCGCCGACAGCCGGGGAGCGCGAGGCTTCCGCGTCGGCCCAGCGACCCGTCGAGAGCGCAGCCCACTGACCGCGGGCCCGGACGACACGTTCCCGACACTCTCCGAGCGAGGAGTTCATGCGAACATCCCGTAGGGCCCGTACGGCCGGTGCCGGACCGAACCCCGCGCCTCCGGTGCGCGGCCGAAGGGCACACGCCGGCCCGCCGGCCGACGAGCGCCCCGAAACCGACGAGCCGAGGGGCACGGACTCCGATCCGCCCGTGCGTGCGGGACGCCGGCACATCCGCCCCCGTACCGTCCGGGCGAAGATCGTCTGCCTGCTGATGGTGCCCGTGATCTCCCTGCTCGCCCTGTGGGCCTACGCCACCGTCACCACGGCCCAGGACATCGCCGGACTGCGCCGGCTCCAACGTGTGGACTCCATGGTCCGCGCCCCGCTCGCCGACGCCGTGGCCGCGATCCAGGCCGAACGGGTGGCCGCAGTGCGTTATGCGACCGACCGTGCCGCCGAGCGTCCGGACGACCTGAAGGCCCTGGCCGGCCGCACCGACCGTGCCGTGGCCAAGTTGCGGCTCGGCGACCGCAACACGGTCGCCGACGGTGCCGATCTGCCCTCCGGTCTCCCCGGCAGGCTCGAGACCTTCGTCACGGGCGCCGAAGCACTGCGCTCCCTGCGGGGCGACCTTCTCGCCCATCGCGTCGGCTGGGACGAGACGTACGGGCAGTACACCAGGACCATCGCCGCGGCCTTCGCTGTGGGCGGCGCGCTCACCGACGTCCAGGACGCCGATCTCGGCTCCGACGCGCGCGTGCTGCTGGAGTTCTCCCGCGCGGGCGAGTCGCTCGCCCAGGAGGACGCCGTCCTCACGACCGCCCGCCTCGCGGGCACTCTCGACGGCGAACGTCTGAGGTTGTTCACCGGCGCCGTGGACACCCGGCGGACGCTGACCGAATCCGCCGTGGCCGACCTGCGCGGTTCGGAACAGGCCGCCTGGCAGCGGATCGCCAGGAGCGACGCATACGCCGACCTCGGCGCAGTCGAGGACAAGGTGCTGTCCGGGAAGCCCGGTGCCCAGGCCGTCGGTGCGGCGCCCGCGGCCACCTGGACCCCGGCGCACACGCGCGTGCAGGGCGGAATGCGGGACATCGAGACGGACGCGGGCCGAGGGGTGGCGGACCGGGCGGACCCGTTCACGCGCGGTGTGCTCACCCCCGCCGGTGCCGCGGTCCTGGTGGGCCTCGTCGCCGTCGCAGCCTCGCTCGTCATCTCCGTCAGGATCGGACGCGGACTCGTCGTCGAACTGGTCAGCCTGCGCAACGGCGCCCTGGAGATCGCGCGGCGCAAACTGCCCGAGGCCATGCGCAAGTTGCGTGCCGGGGAGGAGATCGACGTCGACGCGGAGGCACCGCCGGGACCGTCCGCCGAGGACGAGACGGGGCAGGTCGCCGAAGCGCTGGGCACCGTGCACCGCGCGGCCCTGCGCGCCGCGGCCGAACGCGCGGAGCTCGCCAGCGGAATCTCCGGCGTGTTCGTCAACCTGGCCCGGCGCAGCCAGGTCCTGGTGCATCGTCAGCTCAGCCTGCTCGACAGCATGGAGCGCCGCTCCGAGGACCCGAGCGAGCTGAGCGACCTCTTCCGGCTCGACCACCTCACCACGCGCATGCGGCGCCATGCCGAGAGCCTGATCATCCTCTCCGGAGCCGCGCCCGGCCGTGCCTGGCGCATGCCCGTCCCGCTGACCAACGTCGTACGGGCCGCCGTCTCCGAAGTCGAGGACTACGCGCGCGTGGAGGTGCGACGCCTCCCCGAAGCCTCGGTGACCGGCTCCGCGGTGGCGGACCTCACGCATCTGCTTGCCGAGATCATCGAGAACGCCGCCCAGTTCTCGCCTCCCCACACGCGCGTGCGCGTCAGCGGGGAGCCCGTCGGCAACGGCTATGCCATCGAGGTCGAGGACCGGGGGCTCGGGATGGGCAGGGAGACCCTGACCGAGGCCAACCGGCGGATCGAGCAGTCCGAGGCGCTCGATCTGTTCGACAGCGACCGGCTCGGCCTCTTCGTGGTCAGCCGGCTCGCGGCCCGGCACGGGGTCAAGGTACATCTGCAGACCTCGCCCTACGGCGGCACCACCGCCGTCGTCCTGCTGCCGACCGCGCTGCTGCACCACGGGGCGGAGGGGCGTCCCGCCCGGCCGGCCGAAGCCGAGCGGCACGAGGACCACGAGCACGCGCCCGTGGCCGCCGTTGTGCGCAAGGAACCGGTGGAACAGGCCCAGGAGCGGCCCGCGTTGGCGGCCTCTGCCCCGACCGGCATGCGGGCGTCCGCCGGAGCCCCACCGGACAAGGCGCCACCCGGGGTCACCACGTTGAGGCTGCACCGCAGCGGGGACGACTCGGAGGGCTCCGAGGACCTGCCGCGGCGGGTACGGCAGGCAAGCCTCGCCCCCCAGCTGCGCAAGCAGAGCGCGCAGGAACCGACCACGGGCCCCCGCGGCCCGGTGCGCGACGACGAGCGCACACCCGAACTGGTACGGGACCGCATGGCGGCCTATCGCGAAGGCTGGGTGCGTGGCGGGGGCCGCGCAGCCGGGCGGGCGGCAGGACACGTCGGCGACAGCAGCGAAGGAGACCCTGCATGATCCAGGACCCCGGTATGAGGACCGCCCAGCGGTCGGGCGAACTCGACTGGTTGCTGGACGACTTGGTGGTGCGCGTCAAGGAAGTGCGACACGCCGTGGTGCTTTCGAACGACGGACTGGCGGTGGGCGCCTCCTCCGATCTGAGCCGTGAGGACGCCGAGCACCTCGCCGCCGTCGCCTCCGGCTTCCACAGCCTCGCCAAGGGAGCGGGCCGGCACTTCGGAGTCGGCGGAGTCCGCCAGACGATGGTCGAGATGGACGACGGCTTCCTCTTCGTGGCGGCCGCGGGCGACGGATCCTGTCTGGCCGTTCTCACCGCCGTCACGGCAGACATCGGTCTGGTGGCGTACGAGATGGCACGGTTGGTGAAGCGTGTCGGCGAGCACCTCTACACCCCGCCCAGGGCGTCCGCCGGGCCGCCGGCCGCCGGATGACGGCCGAGGGCGGTCGCAGATGACCGACGACCGGACAGGCGCTCCGGACGTGCCGGGCAGCCAGTGGTACGACAACGAGGCGGGACCGCTCGTCCGTCCCTATGCGATGACGGGCGGGCGAACCGCACCGGGACCCAGCGGGGTGCGCTTCGACCTCATCGCCCTCGTCTCCCTCGACATCGGGGCGCTGGACGGGGTCGACGACGCCTCACTGGGTCCGGAGCACCGTTCCCTCATCGATCTGTGCCGCATCGAGACTCAGTCCGTCGCCGAACTGGCCGCGGACGCCGACCTGCCGGTGGGCGTCGTGCGTGTGCTGCTCGGGGATCTGCTGGAGCTCGGCTGTGTCGCGGTCTCGCGCCCCGTACCGCCGGCCCAGCTGCCCGACGAACGGATTCTGCGCGAGGTCATCGAGGGGTTGAGGGCCCTTTAGACGGTGCACCGGAACCACCCGCACCGCGATGTGCGCCGATTCAGGAACCGAATGGGCGGCAAGTGGTCAGATCGGTCAAATACCGGTCCAAGGCCGCGCGGTCGGTCCGCAGTTGTCATGATGCTGACTCCGCACGGATGTACTGACATCGACCGTTGCCGGCACTCCCGAGAGAAGTGATCGATGGTCTCCGAGCACTCCGACGCCTCCGAGGACGAGATGACCGCCCTGGCGTTGAAGATACTGGTCGCCGGCGGATTCGGCGTGGGCAAGACGACCTTGGTGGGGGCGGTCAGCGAGATCAGGCCCCTGCGTACGGAGGAGCTGCTGAGCGAGGCCGGCCAGTCCGTCGACGACACCGGCGGGGTGGACCAGAAGGTCACG
>Ga0209758_1004210_pt1 | contig 12190 bp, 11 predicted proteins | sample AraplaMF_Col_mMF_FD_184258 | JGI IMG/M metagenome (GOLD analysis project Ga0209758, IMG submission 184258) | Arabidopsis root microbial communities from the University of North Carolina, USA - plate scrape MF_Col_mMF (SPAdes) (version 2) | ecosystem: Host-associated > Plants > Roots > Endosphere... | reverse complement strand
ATCCCCGACAAGAAGGCCGACCCGCAGATGGTGGCCATCGCCGAGAAGATCATCGAGCAGCAGGAAGGCCCGTTCGATCCCAGCCAGTTCAAGGACCGCTACGAGGACGCCCTGCGGGCGCTGATTAAGCAGAAGGAAAAGGGCGGCAAGGCCAAGGTGACGGTGGAGGAGCCGGAGACCACCAATGTCGTCGACCTGATGGAGGCCCTTCGCAAGAGCCTGGGCCAGAAGCCGGGCGCGGCCACGCCGAAGAAGGCCGCGGCAAAAACGCCCACCAAACGCGCCGCGCCCCGGAAGAAGGCCTCCTAGCCCCACCTGGCCGTGAAATCCCCCTTGCCATCCGCCGCGACGCGCCGCTTTTGCCGGCGGGTGGCGTTCCGTGTCCCGAAATTCAGCTTCAGGCCGATCGTGCTGGTCCTGGTCGCCCTGGCCGCCAGCAGTTGCGTCACCATGGCCCCGATCTCGACGGTCGGCGGCGGGCTGGAGTGCCAGGGGCGCAAGTCCGCGCGCGCCACGGTGATCCTCGAGGCCGGGGCGTTCGGCGGGGCGGCCGACTGGTCGCTGGTGGCCGAGGATCTGGCCGCGAAGGGCAAGGTCTGCGCCTATGACCGCGACGGCATAGGCCTGGCGGGCATCCACGACCTCGACCGCTCTCCGGTCGCCATCGCCAGGCGGCTCGGCGCCCTGGTGGCGCAGGAGGAGGGCGATGCGCCGGTGATCCTGGCGGGGCACTCGAACGGCGGGCTCTATGTCGAGGCGTTCGCCCGCCTGTGGCCCGCGCGGACGGCGGGTCTGGTGCTGGTCGACGCCGTGGGGACCGACGCCAGCGATCAGCCGCTGGCCCTGGCCGACCTGAAGCGGGAGGCGCGGCTGGCCGGCTTCACGCCGTTCGCCCGCGCCGTCGGCCTGACCCGCCTGGTTCCGCTGCTGGACGACATCTCGCCGACGGCCGAGGCGGCCGCCCGACGGCGCAGGGCCTGGACGGGCCGGGCCAGCATCAGGGCGGCGCTGCAGGAGGAGCGGGCCTTCCTGCCCGGCCTGGCCGCCGTCGACGCCCTGCCGCCGCTGCGACCGGCCATTCCGGTGGCGGTGATCGTCGCCAGCCGGGCGCCCGACAAGCCCCTGGACCGCGCCTGGCGCGCCGCCGAGGTCGCCCCGGCCGGGCGCGCCTGCCGCGCGCTGGTCCTCGACGTCTTTGCCAGCCACACCTCGATCCTCGACGCCCAGCGTGGCGACGTGGCCGAGGCGGTGGGCTGGGTGGCCGGCGAGCAGCCGGGCGAGGGCGTTCAGCGGTGCTGATGGCCTCCAGGCCCTGGCCTGCCTATGAGCGCCGTTCGGCCGTGGCCCGCCGCAGCCACCGCCGCGCCGGCGCGTCGTAGAGCCGGAGCGCGACCCAGGCCACGGCCGGGGCGATGACCACGGCCAGCACGCCGAACCACACCGGCAGCAGCGGCTTCCAGCCGTCGGGATAAAGCCGCAGCATCACCGCCCAGGTCGCCCAGTGCATCGCATAGAGCGGGTAGGAGAGGTCGCCCGTCGTCCGGCACAGGGCGCCGGCGGTCCCCTTGGGATCGTGGGCCCCGGCCAGGACCAGCAGCGGGAACAGCGCCGCCACGCAGGCGAAGTCGTAGAGTCCGTTCCAAGGGCGGACGGGCGCCAGCGGCATGACCAGCGCCGCCAGCAGGATCGCGGCCGGCAGCCAGAGGCGCGGGCGGGGCGCCAGGGCCCGGTAGCGCCAGCCCAGCCAGCCCAGGCTGAAGCTGAAGGTCGCCCGCACCACGCCCAGCCAGAAGGTCGCCTCGTCCCAGCCGGTCTCGACTCCGTTCAGTCCCACCGCGACCCAGGCCATCACCACGCCCGAGCAGACTACGATCGCCGCGAGCACGATGTCCGGCGCCCGGCGCAGCGGGAACCACAGGGCGCTGACGATCACCTCCAGGCATAGCGACCAGGCCGGCGGGTTGAACGGGAAGAGGCTGGGAAAGGTCCATTCGGCCGGATGGCCCAGGCGCGGGACCAGCAGCAGGCCGCGCGCCAGGTTGGGCCAGAAGGGCGGGCTGTGGCGCGAGGTCAGGATGGCGCCGATCAGCGTCGACAGCACCAGCAGCGGCCAGATCCTGACGATGCGGATCCACAGATAGGCCGGCCAGCCGATGTCGCGTCGCTCGAACGCGTGGGCCAGGACGAAGCCGCTGAGGCAGAAGAAGAAATCCACCGCCAGGTAGCCATGCGCGAAGCGGCCCGGCCGTCCCGACCAGTCGGCCGCGTGGTACAGCAGCACCCCCAGCGCCGCCACCGCCCGAAGGCCGTCCAGGGCGGCGAGGCGTTGTGTCCTGTGCGTCGTCACGTGATGACCTGGCCTTGCTCGGTTTAGGCCAGGAGCAGGGTGCGCACGCCCAACTCCAGAGCCGCGGAGGCCAGGCGTTTGTCCAAGGTCACCAGCAGGTGATCTTCCCGGCGGCAGGCGGCCGCGTGGAGCGCGTCAGGGGCGCGCAGCATAAGGTCGAAGCGGCGAACGAAGACGTTGGCGAGCCGGACGTCGGAGGCCTGAAGATCGAGGTCTCGCGCGGCGGCGGCACGCCAGGCGTCGAAATCCGAAAGGCGTCGGCTCGCGTCCTCGCCGTCCAGGAGTCCGGTCCGAACCAGTCGTGACAGGGCCGAAGCGACCTCGGCGGCCGCGAACTCACTGATAATCAGATCGTCGTCCAGTTGCTCGATGAACCGATCGACAAGGGCGCTGGCGGCTTCCTCGATCAGGGTCGGCAGGATGACGCTGGCGTCGAGATAGACGCTCAAGCCTCGCGATCCTCGTAGAGCTGATCCAGCAGTTCCACGGAACTAAGCCCGACAGGCTTGCGGGCCTGACGACGCGCCCGCAGCCAGGCATAGGTCGCGGGCGGCGTCTTGCGAGGCGGCGTCGTGACTGGCCGAAGTTCGGCGACGGGCTTTCCGTGCCGGGCGATGATCACCTCTTCGCCCTCCAGCGCTCGATCGATCAAGCGAGGCAATCCGTTCTTGGCGTCCGCCACGCTATAGGTGCTCATCACGCCTCCGGATTTATAGCCATGAGAATAGCTATAAATCCGCAAGGGGCAAGCTGTGTCACCGCACCGACGTCCACGGCCGGCTCAGCAGCACCGCGCAGTTGATCAGGCCGACCAGGGAATAGGTCTGCGGGTAGTTGCCCCACAGCTCGCCGTCCGCGAAGCCGATGTCCTCCGACAGCAGGCCGGCGGTGGTGCGGCGGGCCAGCATCTCCTCGAACAGGTCGCGCGCCTCGTCGATCCGGCCGGCCAGGTACAGGGCCTCGACCAGCCAGAAGGTGCAGATGTTGAACGCCGTCTGGGGGGCGCCGAAGTCGTCGGGGATGGCGTAGCGCAGCAGGTAGGAGCCCTTGCGCAGGCCGGCCTCGATCGCGGCGACGGTGGCGGCGTTGCGCGGGTCGTTGGCCTCGATGAAGCGCAGGTCGACCAGCTGCAGCAGGCTGGCGTCCAGCTCGTCGCCCTCGAAGGTGGCGGCGTAGCGGCCCAGCTCCGCGTTCCAGGCGCGCTCGTCGATCGTCCGGCGCACCTTGGCGGCGCGGTCGTTCCAGAAGTCGGCGCGGTCGGTCAGGCCAAGGCGGGCGGCGGCGTTGCCAAGCCGGTCGCAGGCCGCCCAGCACATCACCGCCGAATAGGTGTGGACATTAGCCCGGCCGCGGAACTCCCACAGGCTGGCGTCGGGCTGGTCGTGCAGCTGGAAGGCCCGCTCGCCCACCGGCTCCAGGTTCTGGAAGTCCTCGACCGTGCCGGGGCGCAGCAGCCGCTCGTCGAAGAAGGCCTGGACGGTCGACAGGATGATCTGGCCATAGACGTCGTGCTGCTGGTGCTCGAAGGCCTGGTTGCCGATCCGCACCGGGCCCATGCCGCGATAGCCGGCCAGGGCGGGGGCGAAGCGCTCGGTCAGCTGCGGCTCGAACCCCACCCCGAACAGCGGCTGGATGTGCCCGCCCGCCGCCCGGTCGACGATGTTGCGCAGATAGCCCAGATAGTTCTCCAGGATGTCGACCGCGCCCAGCCGGTTCAGGGCCTGGACCACGTAATAGGCGTCGCGCAGCCAGCAGTAGCGGTAGTCCCAGTTGCGGCCGCTGTCGGCGTGCTCGGGGATCGAGGTGGTCATGGCCGCGACGATCGCCCCGGTCTCCTCGTGCATGCAGAGCTTCAGGGTGATGGCCGAGCGGATCACCGCGCTCTGGTAGTCCAGCGGCACGGCCAGGCCGCGCACCCAGTCCATCCAGTATTCCTGGGTCTGCTGCAGCATGCGGTTGCAGGTGGCCCCGATGTCGGCGTTGAAGCCCTCGTCGGCCCCCAGGAACATGGCGATCGGCTGCTCCAGCCGGAAGGTGCGCTCCTCCAGGATGTGCGAGACGGGCCCGTCGGTGGACAGGCGCAGGGTCATGTCCGAACACAGGTAGCGGACGTGGTTGGAGCCGTGCGTCGTCTCGGCCAGGCGCGCGCCCCAGCTGGCGGTCGGGCGCAGGCGGATGGTGATGCGCGCCACGCTGGTCAGGGGACGGATCAGGCGGATGAAGGCGGTGGGCCGGAAACTGCGCCCGAACTGTTGGTAGCGGGGGGCGAAGTCGATGACCTCGACGCTGGCCCCGTCGGCGTCGGTGATCACCGTGCGCAGGATCGGGGTGTTGCGCAGATATTCCTGCTCGACGGTCCTGGCGCCGTCGACCGCGACCTCCCAGGTCCCCTGGGCGGCAGGATCGCCGGGTTCCAGCCCGCCCAGGAGGGCGCTGAACACCGGGTCGGAATCGATGCGCGGCGCGCAGGCCCAGACGAAGCGGCCGCAGCGGTCGATCAGGGCGCTGACCGCGCAGTTGCCGATCGGGAAGAGGTCGAGGTTCTGCGGCATGCTGTGGTTCCGCTCGCTTTCACGCTTTAGTTTTCAAACCGCGGGATCACCGTCTGATCAGGATGGGCACCGGCGAGTGCTTGCTGGTGTGGGCCGCGATGTGGGCGCCGATATGCTCGAAGGTGATGTCGGTGCACGCCTCGCCGATCTTCAGGCCGTCGATCTGCAGGTTGTCGATGCCGATCGGCAGGCGCGGGTCGGTCAGGTGGACCTCGCCCCGCCAGCCGTCGATGGTGATGCCCAGGCACGCCTGCAGCATCATGAAGGCCGAGCCGGCGGCCCAGGCCTGGGGCAGGCAGGCCACCGGATAGGCCACCGGCGGCTCGCCCGGCTGGCGCGGGAAGCCGCAGAACAGCTCGGGCAGGCGCATCTCGTAGTGGGCGGCGGTCTCGAACAGGCCGGAGGTCATGTCCACCACCCCGTCGCGATGGCCGTACAGGGCCAGGCCCATGGCGCAGATCGCCGTGTCGTGCGGCCAGACCGAGCCGTTGTGGTAGCTCATCGGATTGAAGCGCGGCTCGCCCTGGGCCAGGGTCCGCACGCCGAAGCCGTTGTGGAACGCCGCCGACAGCAGGGCGTCGGCCACCTTGGCGGCGCGCTCCGGCGAGGGCAGGCCGCAGAACAGCAGGTGGCCGGGATTGGAGCCGCGCACCCGGCAGGGCTTGCCGTGGCCGTCGACGGCCATGGCGTAGAAGTTCTTGTCCTCCATCCAGAACTTGGTCTCGACCTGCTGGCGCAGGTGCTCGGCCTTGGCGCGCCAGCGCTCGGCGTTCGCGGGCTCGCCGCGCCGCTCGGCCAGGTCCGCCATGCCCCGGAAGGCGGCGAAGGCGTAGCCCTGGACCTCGACCACGGCGATCGGGCCGTCGGGGAACTTGCCGTCCTCGTGGAAGACGCTGTCCTCGCTGTCCTTCCAGTTCTGGTTCGACAGGCCGGAGTCCAGGCCGCGGGCATAGTCGATCAGGCCGTCGCCGTCGCTGTCGCCGAAGTGCTCGATCCAGGCGATGGCCGCCAGCAGCGGTCGCCACAGGCTCTCGATGAAAGCCAGGTCGCCGGTGCGCTCGGCGTAGGCGCAGGCCAGGGCCACGAACAGCGGCGTGGTGTCGACCCCGCCGTAGTAGCGGCCGAACGGCAGCTCGCCCAGGGCGGTCATCTCGCCCTTGCGGGTCTCGTGCATGATCTTGCCGGGCGCGCTGTCCTGGAAGGCGCTGACCTCCTCGGCCTGGTGCTCGGCCAGGTAGCCCAGTACGCCCCTGGCCAGGCTGGGCTCGATCCACAGCACCTGCCAGGCGGTGATGATCGCGTCGCGCCCGAACGGGGTCGAGAACCACGGGATGCCGGCGTAGGGGTAGGGGCCGGTGGCGAACTGGGTGGTCAGGAGGGCCAGGTCGGCCCGCGACTTTTCCAGCCAGTCGTTGAACAACCGGCCCGAGCTGTGCAGCCGCGCCCCGCGTCGCCGGCGGTTGCGCATGTCGATCCGGGCCCGCGCCGCCGCCGCCCGCCACCGCTCGCGGGTCGGCGGCTGAGCGGGCTCGACGCCGACCTCGACATAGAGGTCGAAGTGGGTTTCAGGCGTCAGCATGAACATGAAGTCGGCGCGCTGCGGGCCCAGGCGGCCCGGGGGCTCGGAGAACGAGACGATGCTGGTGCGGCGCACGCCGTCCAGGCCGTCATAGGCGTAGGTCACCGAGCGGCCGTTCGTCTGGGCCGGCAGGACCCGGCCGCGGGCCGGGCGCTTGGAGCCGCGCACCTCGAACATGTCGTGGAAGTCGGCGTCGAATTCCAGGCTGACCGGCAGGATGACCATGTCGCGGCTGTAGTTGACGAAGCGCAGGCGCTCGTACAGCCGCTGGTCCCACAGAAAGCGTTTGCGCTCGACGTGGATCGCCCCGTGCGGCGCCGCCGCCCCGCCCAGGGCGGGCAGGGGCTCGTTGGTCGAGTGCGAGGTGAAGAACACGTTGTCCTGCGACACCGCCGCGCTGAGCAGGGCGGGCGCGCGGTTGCCGATCAGCAGGCGCAGCCGCGACAGCAGGCGGGTGTCGTCGTGGAACAGGCCGTCGGCCGCGCCCAGCACGTCGCCGAACGCGTCGGCGACCAGGAAGGTGTCCTTGTCCTTCAGCGCGAACAGCCGGTAGGGAACGCGCGGCTCGCCGGTCTCGCCCTGTTCGACGGCGCCGCTCGGGGTCGGGCCTGGTGTGAGATCGTCCATGTCTTTTGGCCCCTTGCGCTGAGGTCCCTCGAAAACCCGCCGCGCCGCGTCGTCCGCGGCGGGCGGGTTCCAGACTCCTAGAACCTGATCATGTCTCCGACGCGGCGACCGCGCGAAGGCCGGGTCAGGCGCTCTGGGCCAGCGTCAGGCGCGGCGGCGCGGACGCTTCTTCCAGCCGATCATAGAGGTCCAGGTAGCGGCGGGCCATGGCGGTCGCCGAGAATCGGGTCTCGAACCGGCTGCGGATCGCCCGGCGGTCGAGGTCCCCAAGGCGCTGCGCGGCGGCGACCGCCTCGTCCTCGCCCCGGACGATGAAGCCCGTCAGGCCGTCCTCGATCACCTCGGGCACCGAGCCGCTGTCATAGGCGATCACCGGCGTGCCGCAGGCCATGGCCTCGATCATCACCAGGCCGAACGGCTCGGGCCAGGCGATGGGGAACAGCAGGGCGTCGGCGCCGCCCAGGAAGTCGGACTTCTGGTGATCGCTGATCTCGCCGATGAACTCGATCAGCGGGTGGTCCAGCAGGTGCTCGACCTCGTCGTGGAAATAGGCGCGGTCGGCGGCGTCGATCTTGGCGGCGATCTTCAGGGGCTTGCCCAGGCGCTTGGCGATGGCGATGGCGCGGTCGGGACCCTTCTCGGGCGAGATGCGGCCGAGGAAGGCCAGATAACCCTCTGATTTCGGTCGGAAATCATAGATCTCCTCGGCCATGCCGTGCAGCACCGTGCCCGCCCAGTTGGCGAAGGGCAGGGGGCGGCGCTGGTGGTCCGAGATCGAGACCAGCGGAAACTGCGGCCAGCGGCGATAGACGCCCGGCAGGTCCTTCAGATCCAGCCGCCCGTGCAGGGTGGTCAGGGTCTTGCCGGCCATGTCCTCGAACATCGGGAACTGGAGCATGTCGGTGTGGAAGTGGATCACGTCGAAGCGGTGGGCCTGGCGGCGGACCTCGGCCAGCATGGCCATGTGGGCGGCCAGGTCGGACTTGAGCGGGGCCGGATCGAGGCGCATGGCCTGGTCGCGCACCACCACCAGCTCGGCCTTGGTGCGGGCGTCGCCGGAGGCGAACAGGGTGACCTCGTGGCCCAGGTCGACCAAGGCGTCCGTCAGATGCGCGACGACCCGCTCGGTGCCGCCGTAGAAGCGTGGCGGTACGGCTTCGTACAGGGGGGGAACCTGGGCGATCCTCATGGCTGAAATCCTGACGCAGAAAGGGCGCGACCATACGCCACGACGTCGGATCTAACCGCCAGTGTGGCCTTAAGGTTCCGCATCGAAAATTAAAGAACCATAAGCTGTCTGAACCGTTCGCCTTCGATGATACGGGCGTTGACGAGCCTGGATCGCGACGGCCATTTGAGTGCGCGCGGACTGGCCGCGTGCAAGCGTACGGCGAGACCTTTCGACGGTGATCAAATCCTGGACCAAACGTGACGCACTGCTCGGCGGCGCGGTCTCCATTTTCTCGCTGTCGTCGGCCGTCGCCCAGATCCAGAATCCGCCTCTGGTGCGGGCCCCGCAGCGGGCGCCCCAGCAGCCGGCGCCGCCGCCGCCGACCAGCGTGGTGCTGCGCTCCGACCAGGTCGAGCTGCTGCTCCGGACCCTGGTCCAGGCCTATACCCACGGCTTCGAATCCGCCGCCTTCGCGCCCGACGCGGTCCTGCCGCTGCTCAACGCCCGCGACGCCGCCACGCGCCAGGCCGGACAGGCCCAGCTGATCGGCCTGACCCTGCGCTACGCCAAGGCGGTGCGCACCGGTCGCCTGGCGCCGGACGCCTTCCTCGGAGAATGGGGCCTGCGCCCCGCGCCCTATGATCCGGGGCCGGACTTCATCCAGGCCGTCGCCCAGGACCGCCTCGGTGCGTGGCTGGACAGCCTGCCGCCGCCCTATACCGGCTACCAGACCCTGCGGAAGGGCCTGGCGACCTATCGCGACATCGCCGCGGCCGGCGGCTGGAAGACGCTCGCGGCGGGCGAGCCGCTGAAGCTGGGCGCGACCGGCGATCCGCGCATCGCCGCCCTGGAGGCCCGGCTGGCGGTCGAGGACCCGACGGTGGCCGTCGACCGAGCCCCGGTGTTCGACGCGGCCCTGCAGCAGGCCCTGATGCGGGCCCAGAAGCGCTTCGGCCTCAACCCCGACGGCGGCCTGGGGCCGATGACCCTGGCGGCGCTGAACGTGCCGGTCGAGCGGCGGATCGACCAGATCCTGGCCAACATGGAGCGCTGGCGCTGGCTGCCCCAGCAACTGCCGGCCGACCGCATCCAGGTCAACATCGCCGCCGCGGTGATGAGCGTCTTCCACGATGACGCCCCGAACCTGACCATGCGGGCGGTGACCGGCCGTCCGGGTGACGAGACGCCGATGCTGCAGTCGACGATCCGCTCGATCGTGCTCAATCCGCCATGGAACGTGCCGTCGTCGATCGCCGCCAAGGAGCTGTGGCCCAAGGAGCGGGCCAATCCCGGCTATCTGAAGCGCAACGACTTCATCGTCATCTCGACGGGCGAGGGGACCTCGCGGCTGCAGCAGAAGGCCGGGCCCAAGGCCGCCCTGGGCCTAGTGAAGTTCGACTTCGACAATCCCTACGGCGTCTACCTGCACGACACGCCCAGCCGCTCGAAGTTCGCCAGCTTCAGCCGGCTGGCCAGCCATGGCTGCGTGCGGCTGGAAAAGCCAATCCCGCTGGCCAAGCAGCTCCTGGCCTCCAGCCCCGACTGGCAGCCGGACGTGGTCGACGCCACCCTGGCGGCGGGCAAGACGGTGCGCGCGCCGCTGGCCCAGCCCATCGCCGTATTTCTGCTCTACTGGACGGCCTATATGACCCCGGACGGGCAGATGAACTTCCGCGACGACCCGTACGGGTGGGATAAGGAGCTGGTGCTGCGTATCGCCGCAGGAGGCCCCGGCCCAGCTTGACCCACGGCGTCGCGTAAGGCCTCTTCCCGGGCAGCAGCCTTTCGTTGCGGCCGGTCTTCCGTTCGGCGGACCGTGGCCGTTTCGTAAAGACTCTGGCGTTTTAGTGCTCGCGTGAGGGTCGCCAAGTGCGGCGATCCGGCCTTCCGGCGTCTCGCGAGGTCAGTCCGGGGAAGCGTAATCATGATCGAACGACGCAAGCTGTTGGGGCTTGGCCTCGGCGTGCTCGGCGCGAGCGTGGTCGGGCCGATGGCGGCCTTCGCCCAATCCAAGCTGGGAGGCTCCGACCCGATCGGCGACCTCCTGCAAAGCCAGTCGGACCTCGCCGAAGGCCTGCCCGCCGAAGGCCTTCCAGCCACGGTCGCCGCGCCGGTCGCGCCCCCGGTCGCCCGCGCCTCCACCGCCTCGCGCGCGCCCCGCTGGCTGAAGCTGCACAACATCCACACCCAGGAAAAGCTGGAAGCCGTCTATTTCGACAAGGGCGAGTACGTGCCCGACGCCGTCCAGGCCTTGGACAAGGTGCTGCGCGACTATCGCACCGGCGACGTCTATTCGATGCATCCGGAGCTGTTCGACACCCTGTCGTCCCTGGCCCAGAAGACCGAAACCAAGTCGCACTTCCAGGTAATCTCCGGCTACCGCTCGCCGCGGACCAACGCCATGTTGCACGAACGCAGCGGCCAGGTCGCCAAACGCAGCCTGCACATGGACGGCAAGGCCATGGATGTCTATCTGGAGGACGTCGCTCTGGATCGTCTGAGGGCCGCGGCCCTGGATCTCGGACGCGGCGGCGTGGGTTATTACCCCGTCAGCAATTTCGTCCATGTCGACGTCGGTCCTGTCCGGCGTTGGGTCGGCTCCTAAGAGGGCCGCGGATCAGAGGAAAGCCCGGATGGCCAAGGCCGAACGCAACAGCAACCCGTTCGGATGGATTCTTCTGGGGGCGCTGGTCGGGGCCATCGCCACCGCCGGCGTGCTGCTGATGGCCTCCTCGATGGACTTCGACCGCGGCTACAAGCAGGGGCCGACCGAGATCCGCACGGCCGCCGACGACGCGGCCGCCGTGGCCGCGGCCCGGCCCGCCCGCGTGGCCGCCGCCCCCAAGCCCGAAGCGCCGCCGCCCGTCGCCACCGTCCCGGCGCCCGCCGCCGTGGCCGAACCCTCGCCGGTCGACGCCCAGATGGCCGACGACGCCGCCGCCGCCGGCATGACCTCGCGGGCGAACTCGGAACAGCCGACGAATTAGGACGCCGTCAGGCGGCCCTGTCCTGGGAGGCGTCCTTGGCCTTGGCCAGAATGTCCCGCCCCGCGACGTGGCGCATGACCGCCAGGGCCTCCTCCAGCGCATCGATGCGTTCGACCTGTTTGAGGACGAGGCGTTCCAGATCCTGCAAGCGTTCTTCGATGATGTCTTTCATGGCGTCCTCCGCGCGCTGACCGCCTATCGAGCGCCCGCGACCCCGGCGGGTCAAGCTCTGTGCGCTTGCACCTGAAAGGCAAAAGGGCCCCGGAGTGATCCGGAGCCCTTTCTCGATCCGGGTTCGCGGCCCTACGACTTCGGCGAGGCCATCGGCGGCAGCTTGCCGGCGGCGGCCTTCATGGCCTCGTGCTGGGCCGGGGGCAGGGGGATCAGGCCGCGGCCCTGCAGGTAGCCGCCCCGGCCGGTCGCGGAGTCGGACACGAACTCGGCGATGAACTCCTTCAGGCCCGGGGTCACCCCGACCTGGTCCTTCTTGACGTAGAGGTAGAGCGAGCGCGACAGCGGGTACTGGCCGCTGGCGATCGTCTGGGCCGAGGGCTTCACGCCGTTGACGGCCGCGCCCTTGATGCGGTTGGCGTTTTCCTCGAGGAAGCTGTAGCCGAACACGCCCAGGGCGCCCGGGGTCTTCTCGATGGTGCCGACGATGGCGTTGTCGTTCTCGCCGGCGTCGACCCAGCCGCCGTCCGTGCGCAGGGGATCGACCTTGGCCTTGAAGCCCTTCTCGTCCTTCTCGGCCAGGGCCTTGGCGGTGGGGAACTTCTTGGCGCCGCCCTCGATGGCCAGCTCGACGAAGGCGTCGCGGGTGCCGGAGGTGGGCGGCGGGCCGTAGACCAGGATGCGGTTGGCCGGCAGGCCGGCGCCGACGTCCTTCCAGGTCTTGTAGGGGTTGGCCACGAACTGGCCGCCGCGCAG
>Ga0209758_1004206_pt1 | contig 12194 bp, 11 predicted proteins | sample AraplaMF_Col_mMF_FD_184258 | JGI IMG/M metagenome (GOLD analysis project Ga0209758, IMG submission 184258) | Arabidopsis root microbial communities from the University of North Carolina, USA - plate scrape MF_Col_mMF (SPAdes) (version 2) | ecosystem: Host-associated > Plants > Roots > Endosphere... | reverse complement strand
GAGACGCCGGCGCCGAACCCAAACGACAAAGGGCTCCCGAACAGGCCGCCGGAATAAGCCGGAGACCGGAGAGGTCTCAAGGCGCGCGATCGGTAAGCGCGTCGGCTCCTTCCTGCTCGGCGCAATGCGCACAGCAGTAAATGATGTCGCCCTGCTCGACGCCGTGCCCGACGTTCTCCGCCATGATGAAGGCTAAAAGAACCCCGCCGGAGTGCTGATCAAGCGGGGCTCTTAGGCAGTTACAACTTGAGAAATGAAACGACGTGGAAGAAGGTCGCCGTTCCATGCTCTGAAAACGAGCGGTCTCTCTGTTTGTTCCGTCGCGGTAATTTCCCCATTTCAGGGTTAGTGTGTTGGCCTTATCAGCGGCCCCCTCGGTCCCTCCAAGGGAGGCCGCCGAGTTACCCGCTAATGTGTACGCGTTACCTTAAACGGGCAGCTTGAAGCAGGTCGGTGAATGCGAAGCCTTGCGGATGCGCAACTGATACGTAATAACGTATCCAGAACAGTTGCGGATCCGTCGAAAGGTTCCAGTCGGAGGCCGATTGTCAGAGGGGTGAGCGGCTTCATTGAGCATAGAGTCGCCAATAGGGCAAATCCTTCAGGTCACGTACACAAAGAGTGATCCCGCTTTGGTTGGGTATGGAAGAGTGCAATCGAAATATGGCAATGCAGGATACAATCTCAAAGGATAGCCAGCAGCCCCCGGCCATCACCGACCGAGCAAATTTTCAACTGGCAGCGGCTCAAGCCCATGACCTTGCAAGCCAGTGTGCCAGCGTCTCGGTTTTTGCGATCCTGCTTCTGCTCAGCGCTCAGATTGTGAACATACTCAGCCTCGGCGCGATCTGGATCACGTTCTTCTGCAACAATGCGGCTGCACTGATCCTTTTCGGAGCTGGGCTTCGGTCTGCCCATGACGTCGCGCGGTGGCGTCGAGAGCAAGCCGGCCTGGCCAGCATCCCGCTCGGAAGAGCCACGCAATGGCTTATTTCTGCCGCCACCTCACCGTGGTCGTCGCAAGACATAGATGAGCCAGATCGAATTGAACGCTGGACCGGAAGCATATTCTTCGCGGGGCAATCGTTCCTGTCACGCATCGGCTCCCGACCGCTCTCGGTCTTCGGCCTTGCCCTCTTCGCATGTTTGATCGTTTATGCCGGTTGGAGCCTGACGGCGGACGACATAATGATCGGAACGATGGCTTTCTCCATCATTGCTGTCTGTCTGGCTTTCGCGTTCCTTCTGCTGGTGACGGAGAGACGGCTCGCCGCCATCGATGAGGTGGAATGGCCGGAAGCGAGGGCGATTGCGCAGTTGGCGCGCGTGCCCATCTTCGTGCTCGTCCTGTCCTGCCTTTGCATGCTCTTGAACTCGCGCGGATCCGGACTGTCCATCAAACTCCTGGCAGCGCTCGGAGGTTTTGTCGCGCTTGTCGGGCTTGAGTTCCTGATCCGCGCGTTCGCCTCCATGTTCCGCCCGCAAAACGACAGCCGCGAGCCGGCATTGATCGCCACCAGCCTTGTCGCGGGAGCACTTCAGTGGCCGCCCCAGCCTTTGATCGGCATTCAATCGGAGTTGCGGGCCAAGCACGGCATCGACCTTCGTCAGATCTGGGCCTTGTCGTTCGTCCGCAAGGCTGCTCCGGCCATCATTCTTGGAACGCTCCTTCTCGGCTGGCTGTTGAGCGGCGTGCGTGAAATTCCGATGACCGGCCGAGGCGTTTATGAACGGTTCGGGAAGGCGCAAGGCATCCTGCATTCCGGTCTTCATATCGGTCTTCCATGGCCGTTCGGTCGCGTCATTCCCATCGAGAATGGCAGCGTGCACGAGCTGGCAACGTCAGTCAGTACGAATGGCAATGTCGAACCACCGGCTGAGGCCGAAGGGCCAGCGCCTGAAAGTGTCAACCGGCTGTGGGATGCCTCGCACATCAGCGAGAAATCGCAAGTCATCGCCAGCGGCGGCGAGCAAGGCTTTCAGATCGTCAACATGGACGTGCGCTTCGTCTACCGCATCGGTCTCTCGGACGAGGCGGCGATGAAGGCAGCGTATCGGGTCGCCGATTTGCCGGCCCTGATCGAAAGCACCGCCAACCGCGTATTGGTGCATGATTTTGCCAGAAGAACCCTCGACGATGTCTTGAGCGAAGGTCGGTTGTCGCTGGCAAACGATATCGCCTCGGCCGTCCAGAAGGACATGAATGAGTTGAACAGCGGCATTGAAATCCTGGCGGTCGTCGTCGAGGCCATTCATCCTCCCGCCGGCGCGGCCAACGCCTTTCATGGTGTTCAGGCAGCGCAGATCAGCGCGGACGCGATGGTGGCGCGGGAGCGGGGAGCGGCTGCCGAACAGACGAATGAGGCACAATTGAATGCCAGCGTTGCACGAGACAAGGCGACCGCGACGGCAAAGGAAGCGGTTGCCGCTTCAGAGGCCGCAAAACTGCGCTTCCAGGCTGAACAATCGGCCTTCCAAGAGGCGGGGCAGGCGTTTCTGACAGAGGAATATTTCAATCAACTGACGAGGGGATTATCCCATTCAAAGGCTTTCGTCCTCGATCACCGCATCGGCGGGGGCGTCGCTCCGACCCTCGACCTGCGAAGCATGATGTTGCCGGTCGATCCCGGCACAAGTGCCAAGCCTCACACTCCTTATCAAAGCGAAGAAACCGGCCCATGACTGACTCGAATACCCATCCGGGCTCGGACCACCACGAGCACGATCATCATCATTCTCACGGCGATGATCACAAGGAAACAATGCCCTTTCGATGGTCTCGCCTGATCGTCGCGATGATCGTCGTCGCCATCATTCTGGTCGCCGCCTGCCTCGTCCAGGTGAGATCGGGGGCAGCGACCATCATCACCAGATTTGGCAATCCGGCTCGCGTTCTGATCGACCCCGGCCTTGCCTTCCGGCTCCCCATTCCTCTGGAGAAGACCATCGACGTCGATCTGCGGGCCAAATCAACCTCCAGCGGCCTGGAGGATGTCGGGACAAAAGATGGGCTGCGGATCATCGCGCAGGCCTATGCGATCTGGCAGGTCCCACCCGATCCGGATGCGATCAAGCGCTTCGTGCGGTCGGTTCAGAACCAGCCGGACCAGGCGGCTGCACAAATCCGCACGTTCCTCGGATCGTCGCTGGAAACCACGGCCAGCAATTTCGAGCTGTCATCGCTGATCAATCCTGATCCGGACAAGCTCCGGATCGATGCACTGGAATTGCAGCTCAAAGCCCAGATCGCACAGCAATTGTACGACACCTATGGATTGCAGGTTGTCGAAGTTGGTATCGAGCGCCTGACCCTCCCCTCGGTGACATTGAACGCTACCGTGGACCGCATGCGAGCCGAACGCGAGACGATTGCCACCGAACGCGCGGCGGTCGGCAAACGCCAGGCCGCTGAAATCCGCTCCGCAGCCGAACGCGATGCGAGAGTCCTGCAGGCGGACGCGACTGTGAAGGCAGCCGATATAGAAGCCAAATCCCGCGTCGAAGCAGCGCAGATCTATGGAACGGCCTATAAAAGCGCGCCGGAACTTTATGAACTGCTCCGCTCTCTCGACACGCTCGGCACGATCGTTAATTCCAACACGCGCCTTGTCCTGCGCACCGATGCCGCGCCTTTCCGCGCCCTCATCGATGGACCACCCAGCGCCGCGTCGGCTGGTGGAGCGCATTAGGGATGGATGCGGGCGGAGATAGGAATTCGAAGGCGCAACACCAGGCCGTTCGCCTGGTGTCCGTGCTGCTGTCTGCAATCATGGCACTTGCGGCCGTCGGTTGGGCGACATCCAATATCCGGGAGATCGCGCCACAAAACCGTGCTGTCGTTCTACGTCTGGGCGCCTTGAACCGGGTGCAGGAATCCGGGCTGTTATGGGCCTTGCCGGCGCCTTTCGAAAAGGTTTTGCTTGTGCCCGACGCCGCAACGGTCTTGGAAAGCCGGATCGGCGGATTGCTTCGCTCGCCCGCGGCCGAGAGCGGCGAGGCCGACGCCGTGATGGAGAGCGATGCCCTGGCGGGATCGGGATACCTGCTGACTGCTGACGCCAGTGTCGTTCGTCTCGACATCCGCGTCTTTTATCGGGTGACCGACCCCTTCGCCTATGCCCTGCAGGAGGAGCATGTCCTCCCGGCGCTCGACCGCCTGGTGACACGCAGCGCTATTGTGATCTGCGCCTCACGCGATCTGGACAGCATTCTGGTCGCACGCCCGGAGCTGGTCTCCGACAGCGATATCGCCGGGCGCCGCGAACGGTTGCGGTCGGATCTAGTGAACAGCATCAACGCCAGCCTAAGCTCCCTGAGAGCGAGCGGCATGGGTCTCGGCATCGAGATCGACCGCGCCGACGTTCAATCCGGACTCCCGGCGACGGCCGTGAGCGCGTTCGATGGGGTGCTGACGGCCAGCCAGCAGGCAGAGCAGGCGATTGCGTCGGCACAAAACGATGCGGAGAAAGACCGGCAGGCCGCAGATCAAGAAGCCGACCGGATCGTGCAGATGGCAGAGGCTCAATCCAGCGAGCGTCTGGCAAAGGCACGTGCCGATACGGCTATCGTCAACGGATTTGCGAGCGCGCAAGGGTTCGATAGCGATCCCGGCCTTCTCTGGCGCCTCTATCGAGATCGCGTTGCCAAGATTCTCTCGCAGGCAGGCTCGGTCGTCACCGTCGACCCTGGGGACGATACACACCTCATTCTGCAGGGAGCCGACAAATGAGTATCGCAACGGATCATTCGCACAGCTCCGACGGCCATGCGCATCATCATGGCCATATGCTCAGCGCCGGCCTACTGACGGCCAACGAAAAGAAGGCGGCGGCCGTTCAACTCACGCTCGCCATGATGGCCTTGAGCCTGCTCGCGCTTGGCATTGTCTGGCGCTTTCTTGCACCGAACGAAGAGGGAGTGAGCCAGCTTTTGCTTGCTGCAGCCTCGCTGATCGTCGCGGTTCCAGTCATCCGGTCCGGCTGGCACAGCCTGCGCCATCCAAGCCTGCATGGCATTACCGATCAGCTGATCGCTCTCGCAATGCTCGCCGCCTGGGCAACAGGCGACCTCCTGACCGCCGGTCTTCTCCCGATCATCATGATATTCGGTCATGTGCTGGAAGAGCGCAGCGTCATCGGATCAAAAGAAGCGATGGAGGCGCTGACGCGTCTGACGCGCAGTTACGCGCGAGTGATCACGCCTGGCCGCGGAACGCGTGAAGTCGACAACGTCACGCTGAAGCCAGGCGATCTGGTGGAGGTGAGGGCAGGAGACCGGATTCCCGCCGACGGCCGTGTTCGAAAGGGACAGGCGAGCCTCGATACCGCGCCGATCACCGGAGAATCCGTGCCTTTGGAAGTCTCCGCGGGCATGGATGTCTTCGGCGGCGCGATTAATCTGGACGGTCGTCTTGAGATCGAGGTGACCCGAACCGGAGAGGATTCAACACTCGGAAAAGTCATCGCGCTGATGCAGCGCGCGGAAAATTCGAAACCGCCGATCACGCGGCTCTTGGAGCGTTACGCCCAGCAATATCTGGGCTTCGTACTGACGATCGCGGCCATCGCTTGGTTCGTCACCTACAACGACCAGATCATGCTTTCGATTCTGGTCGCGGCATGCCCCTGCGCCCTGGTCTTGTCTGCGCCGGCTACGGCAATTGCCGGTATCGCAGTCGCCGCGCGCCACGGCATCCTCATCCGCAGCTCGGCATTCCTTGAAGAACTGGCCGATCTGACCTCCCTGGTCATCGACAAGACCGGCACCCTCACATTCGGCCGGCTTCGCCTGCAGGGCATCAGGCTTACGGGCAATATGGACCAGGAGACGGTTCTGGTCCTGGCCGCATCTCTCGGCGCCGCCAGCAGTCATCCAGTCAGCAGGGCGCTCGCCTCGCTCGTTGCCCATGACGCTTACCATCCATTGACAAATGTCCGAGAACTGCAAGGGCTGGGCGTCGTCGCGGGGACGGAAATGGGCGAGGTCGCCCTCGGGCGTCCCGAGTTGTTTGAGGGCCTGTCAGTCGCCATTCACCCGGTTCCCTTGCATGATGGTCCACTCGCGGGCATGTCCATCGGCGGAGATTTTTGTGCCTGGCTTCTGCTGTCGGACACGATCAAGCCGGAGGCCGCGGTCGCGATGGCGGAATTGCGGGCGCTCGGACTCAATCGGCAGCTTCTGCTGACTGGCGACCGCCAGTCGGTCGCACATGCCCTGGCGCGCGACATCGGCATAAACGATGTCGCCGCTCAAGCTCTGCCCGCCGACAAGCTGAAGCGGGTGTTGAGTGAGACGGAAAGCGGCTTCAAACCCCTTGTCGTCGGCGATGGGATCAACGACTCGCTCGCTCTCAAGGCAGGTGCCGTCGGGATTGCGATGGGCGCGGGCGGCGCCGATATCGCGCTCGCCTCCTCGGATATCATCCTGATCGGCAGTGACTTGCGACGGCTCGGCACGTGCATCCGCCTGAGCAGGCTCAGCCGCCGGACGTTGAAAACCAACGTCATCATCGGCCTTGGCTGGACGGTAGCGATCGTCGCATTGGCGGGATTTGGTTTTCTTGGAGCGGCGGGAGCCGTCGTCGCCGCGATCCTGCATAATTTCAGCACATTGCTGGTGCTGGCGAACGCTGGTCGGTTAATGAGATATGACGAACCGCTTGTCGCTCAAGGGTAAGCAAGCTTTATTGATCGCACTTGGTGAGAAGCCGGCAAAGGCAGGTGCCGAGGCAGAAGATCAGGAAACTGCCGAAGGCGATGCCGATTGCGGCGATCAGGCCGGATACCATGCCGGTCGTCGTTCCGAGCAGATAGCCTGCCCGCCGGCCGAAGCGGCGCATGACATAGGCGGCAGGCAGCGTGCCGGTCGCCAGGCCGAGGTTGAGCAGGCTGACGGGCAAGGTAACGAGACCGGGAGCGGGCGACAGGTGCTGACCCACCAGCCCCCCGAGCGAAATGACGATCGGCGCATTCGCGCCGCCGAAAGCCTGCGCAATGGTGAGGACCCACGAGTTGCGTCGTGCGATGCCCGGGTCGGCCGGGGCTTGATGCATGAGGTTCATCTGCGATCGACTTTCGAGAGGATTTCGGCCACCGCCTGCTCGGCGGCGGTGACGGCGCCAGAGAGATAGCCGGGCTCGGAAGGGCTTGTCTCGCTGCCGGCGAGCAAAAGACGGTCTTTCCAAGGGCCCAAGACCCACTCTTTGCTACCCGGCACGGGATGGGCACCGCCGGCGCGGTCGGTGGCGGTCGCCGTCAGCGGATCGGCTGCCCAGTCCTTGAGGATGGTGGCGCGGGGCTTAAGCGCCTGCGGGCCGAAGAGCCGCGCCAACTGCGTGAGGCAGGCCAGTTTCAATGTCTGCTCGCCGGTCGCGGCCCGCTGGTCCGCCCCGACGCCGAGAAAGCCGAACAGCGCCGCCTTGCCGGACGCCGTCGTCGCGTCGTGGATCTCGACCATCGGTCCGACCATGCTTTGCGCCGTGCCGGACAGGCCGTCCGTGAGCCAGAAAGGCCGGTCGTAGATCGCGAAGAACTTCGCGTGCGGCGCCATCCATGTCGCGGTGTCGCGCCAGCTGGCGGCGGTCGCCGGCTCCTGCGCTGGCGCAAAACGCATCGTCGCTTCGAGAAGCCGCGGCGGCAGCGCGGCGATCACGTGCTCGGCCAGCAGGAGTGATGTGCTCCCCGTGTCCGCCGCGACGGTCAGTTCCACGCCGACGCCGGTGAGCGCCATTGCCGTCACCTTCGCTTCGCGCAGGATGCGGCTGGCGGGCAGATGGGTGGCGAGCGCCCGGACCACGCCGGCGGCGCCGCCGGCAAGCCGCATCGATTGCTGGTCCATCGCGGACGGGCTGTAGCGCTGCGGCCTCTCTCGCGACGTGCGCTCGAAGATCACGTCGCCTTCGCCGTTCTGGCAGAAGGATGAAAGCCCGAGCTGGCCGACGAGCGTCGCCATCGCCGGCTGCATCTGCGGCCAGTACCAGGAAGGGCCGAGGTCGAAACCGTCTTCGCTTGGAAGACCATCTTCATCGGCCGTCAGAATGCGGCCGCCGAGGCGGTTGCGCGCTTCGAGGAGAATGACGTCGAGGCCGGCGGTGTTTAGCGCCCGCGCGGCATAGAGACCGGAGAGGCCGGCGCCGACAACGGCGATTTGGCAGGTTTTCATGTGGTGCTTCCGGAGGATCCGAGCCGGGATTGAGGATTGTCGAAGGCGCAGACATCAGCATGCAGAAGCGGCGCGGCCTTGTACCACACGCGCGCGCTTTCCGGCCCGACCTTCGCATGCAGATCTTGTCCAGCCGGAAGCCGCAGCCAACTCCAGCGCTTCAAAGCCTCGCCCGCCTCGCTGAAGCCGCCGTCGAGCACCAGCAGTTCGAGCCCCTGCGGATTTGCGATCGCCACCTCCGCATTCGGCTGCCACGTCTCCAGCATCACCCGCTCGCCCGCGCCCTCGAAGAGGATCTTCGATGAGGCGACGCCGGCACGCAATTCGCCGTCCTCACCTTCACCAGGCATGATGACCACCCGCTCGCGGTCGTCCGCCTTGAACTGCCAGAGCTTCACCAGAATCGTGCAGCCGCTCGCGCTTCGCGGCGCGTGGCCGCTGCCGGGCGGATTGCGGACATAGGCGCCGGTTGGAAAATCGCCGCTCTCGTCCTGGAAGGCGCCGTCGAGAACCAGAAATTCCTCCCCGCCCGGATGCGCGTGATGGGCAAAACGACTGCCGGCGAGGTGGCGCGCGCCTTCTCCTCGCCGATCCGGAAGAGCATGCGCCGGTCGACGCCCTTGGCCGGGCTTGGCATCCAGTCGAGTGCGGCCGCATGCACGAGCGTACGCCTGGAGAGATCTTTGTTGAGCAGCATGTCAAAGCTCCGCTCTGCCGCCGTCGACGACGATCTCGGCGCCGAGCATATAGCTCGAAGCGTCGCTTGCCAGGAAGAGCACGGCGGCGGCGATCTCCTCCGGCCTGCCCATGCGCCCGAGCGGCACCTGCGCGCCGACCCGCTCCGCATAGGCGCGGAACTCGTCTTCGCTCTGGCCCTTACCGCGGTGGATCGGCGTCTCGATCGAGCCGGGGCTGACGGCATTCACCCTGATCTTCCTGTCGATGAGCTCGGCCGACATGGTTCTGGCGAAGGAGCGGACGGCCGCTTTCGAGGCCGAAAGGATCGCCCGGCCGGGCGTGCCCACCTGGTTCAGCCAGGAGGTGTTGAGCACGATCGAGCCTCCCTCGCGCATCAGCGGCAGGACGGCCTGCACGGTGAAGAAGACGCCCTTGACGTTCACGTCCATGATCCTGTGATAGGTCGCCTCGTCCGCCGTCGCAAGCGGCGTGCCGAGTGCAGCGCCCGCATTGGCAAGCAGGATGTCGAGCGATCCGAACGCATTCTGAAGCACGCTCTTTACCCGGCCGAGATCGTCGAGCGAGGACACGTCCGCCCGGATCGCTACCGCGTCGCCGCCAATCTCGGCGGCCGCAAGATCGAGTTTCTCTTGCGAGCGGCCGGTGATCGCCACCCGCGCGCCATTGGCGCGCAACGCCTTTGCGGCGGCCAGGCCGATCCCGCTCGAACCGCCGGTGATCAGCGCCGTCTTTCCATGAAGCATCATTCGTCAGTCCTCTTGTCTGACGCACACTCTAGCGCCGGCGATTGCTTTGACGAGGAAAACCGGCGATACCGTATAGAAAGAAAATCTTTGTCGTGAGCGCGATGAGAAACCTGACCAGACTGCGATCGCTCCAGGCGCTGGAGGCCTCGGCAAGACACGGCAGCTTTGTCGGCGCGGCAAGCGAACTCGACGTGACGCCGCCGGCCGTCGGCCAGCTCGTGCGCTCGCTGGAGGATTGGGTGGGCTATCCGCTGTTCAAGCGCAGCCGCTCCGGCACCGAACGCCTGACGCCGGTCGACGAGGCCGAGGATGCGCTTGAGGATATCGCCGAGGGGCTCGACCTGCTGGAGGCGGGCCTGCGCAAGCTGCGCGGCCGCAAGGCGCGCGCCGTCGTCGTGGTCACGGCCTCGCAGGCGCTGGTCGCCAACTGGCTGCTGTCGCGCCTTGACGATTTCTCCACCAGCTGCCCGAACATCGACGTCCGGCTCGATGTCTCCGACCGGGTCATCGACCTTGCCCAGGGCGAAGCCGATATCGGCATCCGCTGCGGTCTCGGCGCTTGGAAGGGCGTCAAATCCACCTTCCTGATGGGCGAGGAGATCATCGCCGTTTGCCATAACAGACTGCTGCCGGCTGGCCACGACGTCACCGCCGGCTGGATCGCCGAACAGACGCTGATTCACGACGGCACGCCGCATCCGGGCGGCGACTTCCCGTCATGGGCAGACTGGCTTTCCCGTTCCGGCGCCAACCAGGTGCCGGCCGAGCGCGGCCTGAAGATCAATTCCACTGCCGCGGTGATCCAGGCGGCGATTGCCGCGCGCGGTGTCGCTCTGGTGCGCAAGGCGCTGGTCGCCCAGGAACTCGAAGGCGGCCGCCTCGTCCACCTGCTGCCGGAGATCCGCTGGCCGGTGAAATGGGCCTATTACATCGTCGCCGCCCCAAAGGCGCTGCGACGCCACGAGGTCGCTGCCTTCCACGACTGGCTCTGGAAAAGTTACGCGCGTTGATCTCTTAAGCAGGCCCGCCGTCGGTTCCCGATAGCGTCGCAATCCGCTGCAGGATATTGGCTTTGCCTCGACTGGAAAGGTCGTTCGAGGGGCGCGCGATAGCTGCCAAGGCCGGATGAATCCCCCAAGGCCGTCGGCGTCCCTCGAAGGATCCTACACGATGGCGGCAGTCCCTTGCTCAAATAGAGCTGGATCATCGAGGAGAGTGGCCGCGAGCATCGTGCCCTCGAGTGTCACGAGCGCTGGGACAGCCGCATCGCCGCTTAGGCCCGCTTTCATCAGCTTCTCGATGCCGAGCAGCAAGAACCGTTTCACCTCCTCGCGACTTCCTCTGCCAGATCGTGCGAGGTCGCCGCCATGGCGCCACAAAGACACATGCGGCCGTCGCGCTGGAGCGCTTCGCGGAAGACGTCCCGCCATGCCTGGACGATATCGCCGCCTGCTGCCGCCCTCCGATCCACCGCGCCCAGAAAGCGATCGGTGTAGCGGCGCGCGACGGCTGCGGCGAGCTTCTCCTTTGCCGGGAAATGATAGTGGACCGAGGAGGCTTTCACGCCGACATCGGCTGCGACATCCCGGTAGCTGAAGCCGCTGTAGCCTGCGCCGCGAATTCTTTCCTCGGCGGCATCCAAAATTGCATCTGCCGTTTCGCCCATGCACATATCCTCTAATGTTAGACAGGGGTAGCGCTTCCGTCTGCCAGGCGCTCCTTTTCTCGGTCAGTCACAGACGTGGCCTGCATAGCGAAAAGCGGCAAATGCCGAACAACAGGGGCGGGAGCAGTCTATTCGGCCTCGTTGGCGGCCGCTATGCTGCGGCTCCTGCGGCTACCCTTGTTCGTAAGCGCTCATTTCCATGCACATTCACGTCTCTTGCGATGACCGATGGATGGACGGAGATAGCCAGTTCCTCGAACGGCGTCAGATGCGGCGAACAGGCTGTGTTGAAGATCAACAGGATGGCATCAGCTTTCTGGCAGGGACGCAGAGGTGTCGTTGGGGACGATCGTCGTGTCGACCTCTTCTCTATGGCGATGCTTTGTGCATATATTTGCCAGGCTGGGCACACCACGCCGCAACGGGCCGCGGTTCGCTGCAAAGAATTCTTTAGCATTGCCAAATCGGCGGGTACATTCTGTCGTGAGCACTACAAAGTACTTGCTGATTTTGCCGCTGATGGCGGTCATCGCCTACATGGCACTTGTCGGTCTGGTCTATCTTTCTCAGCGAGCCCTGCTTTATCCCGGAGCCGGCGCCGCACCTATTGCGGAACACGCGGGTTGGGGCGAGACGGTCCACATCAAGACGCCCGATGGAGAGATGCTTCAGGGACTGTACAGCCAGGGCGACGACGACAAACCCTGCGTGCTCCTCTTTTTCGGAAACGGTGACCGCGTCAATAACTACGAGTTTCTTGCACAGGCGCTGGCCACGCGAAGCATTGGATTGCTGGTGATTTCTTATCGCGGCTATCCCGGATCGACCGGCTCACCCAGCGAGCAGGGGCTACTGACGGATGGCATCGCCGCGTTCGACTGGCTTTCGGCACGTACCAGAAGCGAGATTGTTGTGTTGGGCCG
>Ga0209758_1004204_pt1 | contig 12206 bp, 10 predicted proteins | sample AraplaMF_Col_mMF_FD_184258 | JGI IMG/M metagenome (GOLD analysis project Ga0209758, IMG submission 184258) | Arabidopsis root microbial communities from the University of North Carolina, USA - plate scrape MF_Col_mMF (SPAdes) (version 2) | ecosystem: Host-associated > Plants > Roots > Endosphere... | reverse complement strand
GCTTCGCAACCCGCTACGAGCGAAGGACAGCTCACTTCAAAGGCGTCGTTCACCTCATCGCCGCGATGATATGGATGCAATGAATGTCGATCCGGCCTAGCCGTTCGCTGCCGCTGCCGCGTGAAGCGCGTCGATGGCGCGCTTCAGCTCGTCCTTGACATGTTCGGACTCGTCGAGGATGTCGCGGGCCTTTAGGAAGTCCAGGACCCGGAAACGGTTGACCGAGGGCCGGAGGAAAATCTGCGGCGGATTAAGCTTCAGCTTGAGCGCGATGCTCGCCTGCATGGTGAGCTGGCTGGCGCCGAACAGGCTGTCGATGCGATTGGGTGCATGGGTGCCGTCACCTTCCGGCGCACCGACCACGTCGACGCCGATCACCACGTCGGCAACGTCCATCAGCTGTTCGTATGGGACAGGATTGAAGACGCCGCCGTCGATCATCACCCGGCCGTTGACCCGGACCGGCATGAACAGGCCGGGAATGGCGGCGGAGGCCGCGATCGCGGTGCGCAGCTCGCCCTGTTCCAGGATCACTTCCGCCTGGCCGTAATAGTCGGTGGCGGAAATCTTCATCGGGATCACGAGTTCGTCGAAATCCTCCGGCACCTGCGGCGGCAGGAAGGCATCCAGGATCAATTCGAGATTGAACTGGCCGAAACGGAAGCCACCGAGCTTGTCGCGCATCGTCGCGGGACCGAGGCCCCAGAGCTTGTTCAAGAGGGTGCCGCGGTGCCCGACCGTTTCGAGCGCATATTGGCGGATCTCGCGGCCGGTCATGCCGGAAGCCATGCCGGCGCCGATGATCGCACCGATCGACGAGCCGGAAATCGCCACCGGCCTTATCCCGAGCTCATCCAGGGCCTCGATGACCTGGATGTGCGAAAGGCCGCGCGCGCCGCCGCCACCGAGGGCCACGGCAAACGTCAGGCCGCCCTTGGCGCTGACCGCTTCGAGATCGGGAATTGCGAGCCTCGTATTCATTCCTCTGACCTCAGGCCGGCTGGTAGCGGAAAAAATCCATGCGGGTATCGCCGAAGGTCCGGCTTTCCAAAAGCTTGTAGACGGCATCGACGGCAGGGTTTATGTCGGCCCGCTCCTCCAGAATGGCAAGGGCTCCGGGTGCCAGCCAGCCGCCCGCATGGGCCGAAAGCATGGCGCCCTCGCCGAGCCCCTGGCCATAGGGCGGATCGGCGAACAGGAAATGGAACGGCTCGATATTGTTGGCCGTGCCGAGCTTGGTGGCGTCGCGCCGGAGAATCCGCGCCCGGCCATGCAGGCCGAGGCTGTCGATATTCTCCCACAGCAGCCCCCGGCCCTCGACGCCGTTTTCGACGAAGAGCGCGCTCTTGCAGCCGCGCGACAGCGCCTCAAGCCCGACCGCGCCGGTGCCGGCGAACAGGTCGATCACCCGGCCGCCGTCCAGCGCCTGGGGATAGACGTGGCCGATAATGTTGAACAGGCTTTCGCGCGTCCGGTCGATGGTCGGCCGGATGTCGTTCGTTTTGGGCGTGGCCAGAGACCGGCCGCGAAATTCACCACCGACGATCCGCACCGCGCATCACCCTCTCGGCGTGCGCGGCTTGCCGCCGGCCGGGCGTCCGCCCGAAGCGGGCCGGCCACCGGGCTTGCCACCCGCACCCGCCGGCTTTCCACGACCGCCGGAAGGTTTTCCGCCAAAGCTCTTGCCACCCCCCGGCTTGCCGCCAAACGGCTTGCCGCCGGGTTTTCCGCCACGGGGCTTGTCGCCAAAGGGCCGGTCGCCTGCGGGACGATCTCCGCGAGGCGGCCGATCCGAGAACGGCCGGTCGCTGCGCGGACGTTCCGAACGGCCCTCGCCTGCCGAGAAGGAGCGCGCGGGGCGCTCGCCATCCTCGCGCGGCTTGCGATCACCGCGGGGTTTGTCGCCGAAAGAGCGCTCGCCCCTCGGCTTATCACCGAACGGGCGATCGCTGCGCGGGCGCTCGGAACGACCTTCGCCGGAGAAGGACCGTGCGGGACGATCACCGTCCTCGCGCGGCTTGCGGTCACCGCGAGGTTTGTCGCCGAACGGCCGGTCGCCACGGGACGGGCGATCACCGAAAGCGCGCTCGCCACGCGGGCGCTCTGCGCGCGCATCGCCCGAGAAGGATTTCGTCCGGGGGCGGTCGCCGCCTTCGCGCGGCTTGCGGTCGCCAAACGAGCGTTCGCCTCTCGGCTTGTCACCGAAGGAACGCTCGCCGCGGTCCGGCCGATCGCCAAAGGACTTCTTGCGTCCGAAATCGCCCTTGTCCTGTTTGTCGGGGCCGTCGGCGCGGATCCAGTCGCTGTCTTCTTCCGCGCGGTTGACAAGGACCGGGCGGTCGTTCTGGGGTGCCGGCTTCTTGAAAAGCTGCTCGGCCTCGGCGCGGGCGGAGGATTTGCGGGTCTTGCTTTCGGTGGTCGGGCGCGCGCCCGGCGCCATCCAGACATTGGCCGTGCGGCTGGTGCCCAGCGGAGGACGCTTCTTCGGCCGGTCGTCCTCGTCCTCGACGCGGCCGCCGAACGGCTTTGCACCGCGTGGCTTGTCGGCGAATTTGCGATCGTCGCGCCTGGTGTCGAGACGGCCGAGTGCCTTTTCGCGCCGGTCCTCGGGCTTGCCGGCACGCGGACGCTCGGTCTTTTCAGGCCTTGCCGCCCATTCCGAGTGCTCGGTGCGGGCGGACCGTTCCGCACGAGCGGGCTTTTCGTCCTCTTCCGCAGCGATCTCGGTATAGATCGGCGCGTCGAAATTGGCCTTGGATTCCTCGATCAGTCGCGGACCGAGCTGGTCGCGCAGCATGCGGCCGCGCACTTCGACCACTTCGCCTTCCGGCAGGTCGCCGAGCTGGAACGGCCCATAGGAAATGCGGATCAGGCGGTTGACTTCCACCCCGAGCGCGCCGAGCACGTTCTTGATCTCGCGGTTCTTGCCTTCGCGAAGGCCCATGGTGATCCACGAATTGTGGCCCTGGGTGCGGTCGAGCGTGGCGTCGATCGAGCCATAAAGCACGCCTTCGACGGCGATGCCGTCCTTCAGCTTGTCGAGCGCTTCCTGATCGATTTCGCCATGGGCGCGCACACGGTAGCGGCGCAGCCAGCCGGTGGTCGGCAATTCGAGGACGCGCGACAGGCCGCCGTCGTTGGTGAGCAGCAGCAGGCCTTCGGTATTGATGTCGAGGCGGCCGACGGAGAGAACGCGCGGCAGGCCTTCCGGCAGGTTGTCGAAGACGGTGGGACGGCCTTCCGGATCGGAATTGGTGGTCACCAGGCCGGCCGGCTTGTGGTAGAGCCAGAGGCGGGTGCGCTCGATGCCGCGGATCGGCGCGCCGTCCACTTCTATTCTGTCGGCCAGCGTGACATTGACGACCGGCGTATCGAGAACCTTGCCGTTCAGGCTGACCCGGCCTTCCATGATCATCCGCTCGACGTCGCGGCGCGATGCCACGCCGACGCGGGCAAGGATCTTGGAAATGCGCTCGGGCTTGCCTTCCGCCTCCATGGTTTCCGGCGCGGGCGGCAGCTTGCGGACCGGCTTTGCCGCCTTTTCAGCGCCGGCCTTGGCCGCGAAACCCTTCTTCGGGCCGAGCCCCTCCTTGGCGGAAAAACCCGCCTTGCCGCCGGCACCGGCCTTCGCCTCGGAGCGGGGTTTGGTTTCGCGAACGAAGGTCCTGCCTTCGCCGCGCTTCGGCTTGTCTTTGGAATTCATTTGTTGTTTGCCTGAAGCGTGATGTCTAACGGAGCGATCCGGACATTCTTGTTCGTGTTGACTGAGATGGATTCGTGCCCGCACCCGGGCTTCCGGTTGGATGCTTCCTACCAGTTCACGCGATCCGGGTTAAGAGGAAATCGCCGAAATGCCTAATACCGATGGGTTCATGGACGCAGCACTTGCAGAAGCCAGGGACGCCGCCGCCCGCGGCGAGGTCCCGATCGGCGCCGTGCTGGTGCTCGATGGCGCGATCGTCGCCCGGTCCGGAAACCGGACCCGCGCCGAAAACGACGTCACCGCTCATGCCGAAATCGCCGTCATCCGCGATGCTTCGGCAGCGCTTGGGCAGGAACGGCTGTCGGGTGCCGATCTCTACGTGACGCTCGAACCCTGCACGATGTGCGCGGGGGCGATCTCGTTCGCCCGCGTCCGGCGGCTCTATTACGGCGCCGAGGATCCCAAGGGCGGAGCGGTGGATAACGGCGTGCGTTTCTTCGCGCAGCCGACCTGCCATCATGCGCCGGAAGTCTATTCCGGCCTCGGAGAAAGCGAGGCCGCGGTGCTGCTCACCGATTTCTTCAGATCGAAAAGAGAGGATTGAGGCGCCGGCTCAGAAGAGCTTCCACCAGTCGCTGCCCTTCCTGGCGTCGGCGGCCTGCGCCTTGCGACGCTTTTCCTTCTGGCTCTCGGGCTCGCCGACATCCGTCAGGGCAGCCGCATCCGCCGAGCGGAATTCCGCAGGCGGCTCGGAGAGCGAACGACGGCGCCCGGTGACGCTGACGGTTTCGGCATCTGCCTTGGCCTTGCGGAAGGCTTCCCATTTCTCGGTCTCGGTCATCTGACCGGCCTGGCCGCTGCCTGCAAGAAGCGGCGAACGATAGTTGGGGTCCTTTTCGTTCGCGGCGGCCTCGTCGCGGAGGCGCTTGCGGGTTTCTTCCGGAGATTCGACCCAGTTGGGGTTGTTCTCGCGGCTCGCCAGCGACTGCTGGGGCGCCGGCAACGTCTGGTCCTGCCCCTTGGCGACAACCAGCGAAGGACGCGGGTTGTACTTCAGGCCGGCTTTCGCCTCGGTATTCTTGCCACCGAGCGATACGGACTGGCCGAGATCGTCGGTCAGCTGTTCCATGGCCGTCTTGTCGGTGCCGTAGGTCGGACCACCGATGCAGCCCGAAAGGGTCAATGTCGAGGCGAGGATGCCAGCCACGCCCAGGCTGACACGAAACGCAGATGTCGCTTTCATCAAAACCCTTCCAGCGGCGCCCGTCCTGACGCCTCAGACACACTCAAACGCCTGATGGCCGGAAAATCCGGCCAATTTCAGGCAGTTTTACCGGATGATTGCCCAAAGCGCAATCATCCGGCGATTTCAAGCGATCAAAGCCGGCCGAGAGCGGCCAGTTCGCGCAATGCGGCGGCATCACGCGCCGACACATCCGGATAGGCTTGATCGGAGCCGACATCGGTCGTCACCCGCCACGAGCGGGCACATTTGGTGCCTTCGGCGAGCTTGGGATCAACGGCGACGCCCTGCACTTCGGCCAAGCGGAAGGCAGTCTCCGGCCCTTCGCCCGAAACGATGGCGATGCCCGAGGTGATGCAGGTCTCTTCGAAATCCTGACCTTCCAGCGCCTTCATCAGCTCCGGGTCGTTGACATAAACGACAGGTGCCGCTTCCAGCGAAGAGCCGATCCGCTTGTCCTTGCGCTCGATTTCGAGCGCGCCTGTGACAACCGAGCGCACCTTGCGGATCTGCGCCCACTTCTCGGCAACCGCCTCGTTTTTCCACTCGGCGGGAACCGTCGGGAACTGTTCGAGATGCACCGAAACCGCGTTGGGGTTACGCGACAGCCACGATTCTTCAGTGGTGAACGGCAGCATGGGCGCAAGCCAGGTGACCGTGCAGTCGAAGATCTTGCGGATGACGGCAAGGGCGGCGCGCCGGCGCAGCGAGGACGGCGCGTCGCAATAAAGCGCGTCCTTGCGGATATCGAAATAGAAGGCCGACAGCTCGATATTGGAGAAATCGATCAGCGCCCGGGCGATCTTCTTGAACTCGAAGGCGTCATAACCCTCGCGCACGAGCTTATCGAGTTCGGACAAGCGGTGCAGCATCAGCTTTTCGAGTTCCGGCAGATCGGCATAGGCGATCTCCTCGCCCTCGTCATGGGCGAGCGTGCCAAGCATCCAGCGGATCGTGTTGCGCAGCTTGCGATAGGCATCGACATTGGTCTGGATGATGGTCTTGCCGAGGCGCTGGTCTTCCCAATAATCGGTGGTCATGACCCAGAGGCGCAGGATATCGGCACCGGCATCCTTCATGACGTCCTGCGGCGCCACGACATTGCCGAGCGATTTCGACATCTTCTGGCCCTTCTCGTCCATGGTGAAGCCATGGGTGACGACCGTGTCATAGGGCGCCCGGCCGCGGGTGGCGGCGGATTCCAGCAGCGAGGAATGGAACCAGCCGCGATGCTGGTCGGAACCTTCCAGATAGACGTCGGCCGGCCATTTCAGATCCGGGCGGTCTTCGAGCGTGAAGGTATGGCTGGAACCACTGTCGAACCAGACATCGAGGATATCCCTGACCTGGGTCCAGCCTTCGTTGGCGCGGGAGCCGAGGAAGCGCTCGCGCGCGCCTTCCGCGAACCATGCATCGGCCCCTTCGAGATCGAAGGCTTCGAGGATGCGCTTGTTGACCGCCTCGTCCTGGAGGATCTCGCCTTCCTCATCGACGAAGACGCAGATCGGCACGCCCCACGCGCGCTGACGGGACAGCACCCAGTCCGGGCGCTGCTCGATCATGGCGCGCAGACGGTTCTGGCCGGCAGCGGGGACGAAACGCGTGTCATCGATGGCGTTCAGCGCCCGCGAGCGCAGCGTCGTGCCGTCGGCGAGCGTCTTGTCCATATAGACGAACCACTGTGGCGTGTTGCGGAAGATGATCGGCTTCTTCGAACGCCAGGAATGCGGATACTGATGCTTGAGGCGGCCGCGCGCAAACAGCGCGTTGCGCTCGATCAGCGCCTTGATGACGCGGTCGTTGGCATCGCCCTTCTTGCCGTTGTCATCCATGACACGGGCGCCCTCGAAACCGGGGGCATCGGCGGTATAGGCGCCGGCATCGTCGACCGGGAACGGGATTTTCGTGTCGATGCCGCGGGCTTCGAGATCACGCACGTGATGCATCCAGGCCTCGAAGTCCTCGCGGCCGTGGGAGGGGGCGGTGTGGACGAAGCCGGTGCCGGCGTCGTCGGTGACATGGTCGCCGGCGAGGAGGGGCACGGCGAAGTCGTAGCCGCCGCCGAGGCCCTTGAGGGGATGGGCGCAGGTGATCGCCGCCATCTCGTCAGCCGACAGATCGCGCAGACGCTTGTACTGGAGCTTGGCCTTGGCAAAGCTTTCTTCGGCCAGCTTATCGGCGAAGATCAGCTTTTCACCCGGACGCGGGCCGAAGTCGTTGGCGGCCTCGGTCACTTCGTAAAGGCCGTACGAGATCTTTGGCGAATAGGAGATCGCGCGGTTGCCGGGGATCGTCCAGGGTGTGGTCGTCCAGATGACGACGGAAGCGCCGTATAGGTCCGCATTAAGCGAGCTTACGTGCTCCATTACCCGATCAATTCTGGATGGATGCTCTCGCTTTGTCGCTTCCACAACCGGGAACTTCACCCAGATCGTGTCGCTCTCGTAGTCGTGGTATTCGACTTCGGCCTCAGCCAACGCGGTGCGTTCGACCACCGACCACATGATCGGCTTCGAACCGCGATAAAGCTGGCCGCTCGAAGCGATCTTCAGGAGTTCGCCGGCGATGCGGCTTTCCGCGTGAAAATTCATCGTCAGGTACGGGTTTTCGAAATCGCCGACGATGCCGAGGCGCTTGAATTCCTCGGCCTGGACCTTGATCCAGCCGGCGGCGAATTCGCGGCATTCCTGGCGGAATTCGTTGACCGGGACCTCGTCCTTGTTCTTGCCCTTCTCGCGGTATTTTTCCTCGATCTTCCATTCGATCGGCAGGCCGTGGCAATCCCAGCCCGGAACATAGTTGGAGTCATAACCGCGCATCTGGAACGAGCGGGTGATGACGTCCTTCAGGATCTTGTTCAGCGCGTGGCCGATATGGATATTGCCGTTGGCATAGGGCGGGCCGTCATGCAGCACGAATTTTTCGCGGCCGGCGGCGGAGGCGCGGAGCTTTTTGTAAAGATCCATCTGCTGCCAGCGGGCAACCAGTTCCGGCTCCTTCTGCGGCAGGCCGGCGCGCATCGGGAAATCGGTTTCGGGCAGGTAGAGGGTCTTCGAATAGTCGAGCTTTTCGGCGGTATCTGTCATGGATTGAGCAATCGTCCTGGCGCCGCGACGGGGCGCATCTCGATGAAAATTGGCTGGCGGAAGGCGCTTTGAAAAACGCCGAAAACCCGGACCTTCCCGCTCGCTCTCAAGCCGCGCGGAAGGCCGGGCCGATAATTCGAATGATCTGAGCCAGCCGGAATTCCTTCATAACGCGGTTCTTTAAGGGTTTTTGCGGCGGAAAGGAAGGGAGTTCCTCCGTCATTTCGTTCCAAAGCCGCATTTGATTTTGATGCCATCTGCGCATACATTACAGGGCATCTGGCATGGAGGGTATTTGAATTGCGCGCATCCGCTGACATGCCTATTCGCAAGCGGCTCGAAATCGCATCCCGCGGTCAGTTGCAGGCCTATGACGGAACCAACGTCTCGGAGTTGACCAAACTCGGCTTTTCGATGGAAGAGCTCTATAGATTTGTGGCGCCGCGCCGTACGCTTGCCCGGCGGATCGCCAACCGGGAAACACTGACCGTCAGCGAGAACGACGGCGCCCTGCGTGTCGTGCGCGTCATGGAGCTCGCCAAACGGGTCTTCGGTGATCAGGACCGCGCTCACCGCTGGCTGCGCAAACCCAATAGAGGAATGGACGGCGTCGTGCCGCTCGATCTCCTGGAATCGGAGAGCGGTGCAGTGCTCGTCGAGCAGGCGCTGCACCAGATCGATCACGGCATTTACGTCTGATCCATGATCCTGTGGCGTATCTCCAACTATGCGGATTTGTCAGGCGGAGGCGGACTAGTCGCGCCCGGTCGATGGCATAAACAGGGAATGCCGATCGTCTATTGCTGCGATCATCCTTCGACCGCCCTTCTTGAAATATTGGTGCATGTCGATGCTGAAGATCTTCCGCTGGATTTTCAACTGCTGAAGATTCATTGTCCGGACGACGTTGTCGCAAAGACGATTGCGTCGAGTGATATCGATCTTTTTGACGCCACCGAAACACAGCAGGCGGGAGAGCGCTGGCTGACTGAAAACAAATTCTGCCTTCTGAAGGTGCCGTCGGCGATTTTACCCGAAGCCGCAAACGTCCTGATCAATCCGGAGCATGCGGATGCAGGGAAACTGACAATCGAGAAAGCCGTGCGCTACCCTTTCGACAGCAGGCTGCTCCGCTAATCCCTCAAAACGCGATCTTGGCGTCCAGCTCTCCAAGCGGCCGCACACCGGACAGCAGCCCCCGTGCCTCCTCCTCGTCGCGTCTGATCTGGGCGACCAGCGGATCGAGCCCGTCGAATTTCAGTTCGTCGCGCAGGTGGCCGAAGAAGGAGACGGAGCAGGTCTCGCCGTAGAGGCTGCCGGAAAAATCGAACAGGTAAGTTTCGAGCAGCGGCGCCCCATTCTCGATCACCGTCGGGCGGCGGCCGTAGCTGGCGACGCCGTCGAACAGCGTGCCGTCCGGGCGGCGGAAACGCACGGCGTAGATGCCGGCCTTCAATTCGGCCTCCGGGGGAAGCTGCATGTTGGCGGTCGGGAAGCCGAGCTGGCGGCCGAGTTTTTCGCCGCCGATCACTTCCGCCTCGAGCGTATAACGGTAACCGAGCAGGCCGGCCGCTGCCGATACATCGCCTTGCGCCAGCAGGTCGCGGATGCGGCTGGACGAGATCACCTCGGCATTTTCATCGCGGAAGGCGTCGACGAGCTGGACGTTGAAGCCGTGTTTGGCACCGGAGGCCATCAGGAACGCCGGGCCGCCTTCCCTGCCCTTGCCGAAATGGAAATCGAAGCCGGTCACGACGGCGCTGGCGGAGAGCCAGTCGACCAGGATGGTCTGGATGAATTCTTCCGCCGAGCGGGTCGCAAAGTCCGGGGTGAAGGGATATTCGATCACCGAGCGGAAACCCATGGCTTCGAGCAGCCGGGCCTTGAGCGGCGCGGGCGTCAGCCGGAACACCGGTTCTTCCGGGCGGAAAACGGTGCGCGGATGGGGTTCAAAGGTCAGTACCAGGGCCGGCACGCCGCGCTCTTCGGCAAGCGTCAGCGCCCGTTCCAGCACGCTGCGATGGCCGCGATGCACGCCGTCGAAATTGCCGATGGCGATGACGCCGCCCTGCAACCCCTCGGGCAGCGGTTCCTTCTTCTCGTTGCGGTGGAAGACAGTCATGCGGCGGATTCCGGTTCCGGCCATTCAGGCCCAGGGGCTATGCGAGGCGCGGCATCCAGTATTTCGGCGTCGCGTTTTCCCGCTTCAGCCAGGCGTTGAGGATCGCCTCGTCGGTCTGGCCGTTGATCGTGTATTCGGCGACATGGATGCCCGCGCTGATATAAAGCAGGTCGAGGCCATATGCGAGTGCGCCGCGCACGTCGGTCGGCATGCCGTCGCCGATCGCCAGAACCCGGCTCATCGGGAAATCGCCGTGCGCTTCGCGGGCGGCTGCGATCGCCGCCTCGTAGATCGGCCGATGCGGCTTGCCGGCGACGCGGGTCTTGCCGCCCAGATCTTCGTAATAGGCCGCAACCGCGCCGGCACAGGGGATGATCTTGTGGCCGCGCTCGACGACGAGATCCGGGTTGGCGCAGATGAAGGGCACGTCGCGCCGGGCAAACGCGGTCAGCATGTCGGTATAATCTTCCGGCACTTCCTTCTCGTCGTCGAAGAAACCGGTGCAGACGATGCATTCGGCCTCGTCAGCCGGGACCACCTCGACGCCAAGCCCGTCGAACAGGTTGAGATCGCGGTCAGGGCCGATCAGAAAGACCTTTTTCGGGCCATCGACGATCAGGTGCTGGGTGACGTCGCCTGACGTGACGATCCGGTCGTAGGTGCCGTCCGGAACGCCAAGCAGTTTCATCTGCTGGATGACGCCGGGCGCGGTGCGCGGGGAATTGGTGATCAGCACGACCGTCGCGCCGGCTTCGCGGGCCGCGGCCAGCGCCTTGCACGATTGCTGGAAGGCTTCGACGCCATTATGTACGACGCCCCAGACGTCCGAAAGCACGACGTCGTAGTCGCCGATCACTTCGTTCAGATTGCCGATGCGCTTCGCCATGTCTTCTTCCCGTCTCGCAAGTCCCGGGTCACATGGCAAACCCCCGGAAAGATTACAAGAGATATTCGAGGGAAAACCCGCGGCGGCATCGCCGGGCCGGCAGGAGCCGGCTTTCAGCGCCTCGTCCCTAGACCGCAACCAGAAAGCGGACGGCAAGGCCAACGACCGCGCTGACAAGGAGCACGGGCACCATGCCGATCTTCATGCGGAACAGCAGGAAAGCCGAGACCGCGAAGAGCAGAAAGGCGAACGGATCGAGAGTGGTCCAGACCGGCCAGAAAAGCTTCAGGCCGACCGCCGGCCAGATCGAGATCTGCTCAACCTCACGGAAAAGGACATGCAGGCCGAACCAGATGGCGAGGTTGAGGATGACGCCGACGACCGCGGCGGTGATCGCCGAGAGCGCCGCCGAAAGGACCGGATTGCCGCGCAGCCGCTCGATATAGGGCGCTCCGGCGAAGATCCAGATGAAGCTCGGCACGAAGGTCGCCCAGGCGACCAGCAGCGCGCCGATCACACCGCCGGTGACGGGGCCAAGACCGGCCGCCTCGCGGAAACCGACCAGGAAACCGACGAATGAAAGCACCAGGACGAGCGGTCCCGGTGTCGTTTCGGCCAGCGCCAGCCCGTCCAGCATCTCGCCGGGTTTCAGCCAGCCGTAATTCTCGACCGCCACCTGCGCCACATAGGCAAGCACCGCATAGGCGCCGCCAAAGGTCACCATCGCCATCTTGGAGAAGAAGGTGAACATGACCGCCAGGCCTTCCGGCGCGGAGAAAACCCAGAGCAAGAGAAGCGGAAACTGCCAGACGGCGATCCACAGGACCAGCGTGGCGACAGCCCCCAACGGCGTTGGCCGCTTCGGCAGCTCCATCGCCGCGGAACCGGTATTTGCCGACTGGCCTCCCCTGCGGGCCGCGGTAAAACCGGCAAGCCCGGCCGCAAGCACGACCAGCGGAAACGGCAGGCTGAAAAAGAACAGCGCGATGAAGGCGGCCGCCGCGATGCCGACCAGAAAACGGCTCTTCAGCGTCTTGCGGCTCAGGCGGATGACCGCCTCGACGACGATTGCCAGCACGGCCGCCTTCAGCCCGAAGAACAGGCCGGTCAGCCAGCTCGTATCCTGATAGAGGGCGTAAGCGGCCGACAGGGCGATGATGACGGCG
>Ga0209758_1004201_pt1 | contig 12214 bp, 13 predicted proteins | sample AraplaMF_Col_mMF_FD_184258 | JGI IMG/M metagenome (GOLD analysis project Ga0209758, IMG submission 184258) | Arabidopsis root microbial communities from the University of North Carolina, USA - plate scrape MF_Col_mMF (SPAdes) (version 2) | ecosystem: Host-associated > Plants > Roots > Endosphere... | reverse complement strand
TCAGCCGGGCAGGTATCCGTCGCCATGCACCCTCTCGCACACCGAACGTCAACTCACGTTGTGTGAAGGCTCGATCACGGTCGGCTTCATGTCCGGCGAGGCCTGGCCTCTCGGGATGCGCGCGGCGTCATCTCGATGAAAAGTAAGGGAAAGGTGGTGTCCCCCCGCGACGGTCGGCGGGTGCCACCACTGCGGATCGACTCGCATAGGAGACAAGATGTCGACGTCACAGCCTGATGCGTCTCGTCGTCCGTCCGATGATCACGCCACTCCGGACGATCTGCTGCACGTTGCCCCCACGGAGACTTCACCGGACGACCTGGTCCTCGCCTCGGGCAGGGACATCACCCCCAGCGCTCTGGCGTGGGCCGAGCGCAAACTCGCCTCCGAAGGACACGCCGCGCTCGACAAGCTGCTGCCCTGACGCCTCCGCTCCGGACTCACCGCCCCGCGACCCCCGCCGTGGCGCGGTGATCCCGGTTCGGTGGCGATCGTCACCCGGTCACGCCGGCACCGGCAGCCCGCTCTCACCGTCCGACTCCTGGGCGCCGACGATCCCGGCCTCCGCGACGAGCAGCGCGTCCGCCGCCGAGATCGCGTCGAACACACTCCGGGTCCCCATCATGATGCACAGCGTGTAGCTGACATCATCGAGCTCCCGCACCCTTTCGGGCGTCTCCCGTTCGGCGAGAGCGATCTGCAGGGAGGCGTACCGGGTCAGCAGCTCTCTGACGACCTTCGAATCCGGAACGAGCACGACCAGGCCCTCTCTCTCGATTGTCGAGCCGAGTGCCCCGTCACGGACTGTTCATGCACAACTACGTTCCCGGAGGGGCACTTTGACATGCTATCGCCGCTCGCAGTTCGGAACGTCGCACAACTCCCCCTAACCCACATTCCACAGGAACCGGTGGGTATGAATGCCGAAGTACGGGAAGGACTGGATCCGTACGACGCCTTCGGTCTCCCGCACCACGTCGTTGACGAAATCGAGCAGTTCACGGGGCCCCGCGCAGACGACCTCCACGAACAGGTCGAACCCTCCCGACGTAAGCACCGAGTAGACGACCTCCTGGTGGGCGGCCAACTCCTCAGCGACTGCACGGGAGTCCGCGTCGACCCCGACTCCGAGCAGGGCCATCGCCTGGCCTCCCATCCGCATGGGATCGGTGACCCCGACCACCTGGACGGCCTTGGAGTCGAGGAGCCGCTGCAGACGCTGACGGGCCGCGGAGGCGGAGAGGCCGACCCGGGGACCGAGGTCGGAGTAGGCGATGCGGCCGTCGGTCTGCAGCTCACGAAGAATGGCCCGGTCGATCTCGTCCACGCTCTTCCTTTCCTGTGGTGGCTGCCCCGCCGGGCGAGCCGCGTCAGCCGAACAGCTCGGACAGGGCTGCGCCGAACACCTCGGTGTGGGTGTCGACGTCCTTGTCGGTGGTCGCCGGGCACATCAACGCCATGTTGTGGAACGGCGTGAGCAGCAGTCCCCGGTTGGCCAGATACAGATGGAGGTAGTCCTCCAGGTCGGTGTCGGAGGCGGCCGCGGACTCCGTACCGGTGCGCGGGGCCGGGTACGCGAAGCGGTATTCGCTGCGGGCGCCGAGCCGCGAGACCGACCAGGGCAGGTTCCATCGTTCGATCCCGGCCCGCACACCGGCCTCGAATCGCCTCGAGAGCTCGTCCATAGCGGCGAACGCCTGGTCGGTGAGGACGTGTTCGAGGGTCGCCCGGGTCGCGGCGACCGACAGCGCGTTGCCGGCCAGTGTGCCTCCGACACCTCCCATGTCGACGAGGTCCAGGTCCGCACGGCCGAGCAGCTGCTCCGCCAGCTCCGCGGACAGCCCGTACGCACCCGTCGGAACGCCGCCGCCGATCGCCTTGCCGATGGTGAGCATGTCCGGCTCCAGACCCCACGCCGCGGTGCAGCCTCCGGGACCGGCGGAGAACGTGTGGGTCTCGTCGTTGATCAGCAGGGTGCCGTACCGCCGGGTCAACTCGCGGACGCCTTCGAGGTATCCAGGCTCCGGCAGGACGATCCCGATGTTGGTGAGTGCGGGTTCCATGAGGACGGCCGCCACATCACCGTGGGCGAGCTCCCGTTCCAGCCCGGCGAGATCGTTGAACTCGGCCACCCGGCTGGTCAGGGTGACGTCACAGGGCGCGCCCACATTGCCGGGCCGAGCGGCCCCACGCCCGTCGGGGCCCACCACGATCAGCGACTCGTCGACGCTGCCGTGGTAGCTGTAGCTGTTCACGAGGATCTTCGGGCGGCCGGTGACCGCCCGGGCGAGCCGTATCGCCCACCGGTTGGCGTCGGTCGCCGTCAGGGAGAAACTCCAGCGCGTCAATCCGAAACGCCGGGTCAGTTCCGCGCCGACCCACTCGGCGTCCTCCGTGGGCAGCATCGCGGTGGCACCACCCAGCTCGGTGAAGCGCCGCTGCACCGCCGCGGCGACCGCGTCGGGCGAGTGACCGGCCATCGCGCCGGTGTCACCGAGGCAGAAGTCGATGTAGTCGTGACCGTCGATGTCCGTGACGCGAGCACGGCGGGCTGCGGCCAGATAGCGCGGAAACGCTCCCGCGGTCTTGTTCATCCACGTCATCGGCACCCGGCCGAAGAGATGGTCGGCGCGTTCGTAGGCGGCCTTCGAACGCGGGTTCAGTTCCTGGGCTTCGGCACTCTCGCGGGCGAGGAGCCGGCGCAGTCGGGCGCGGTCCATGGTGTACCTCAGACTTCCGGCGACACGTGATGGCGTGGACCGTACGGCGGATTTCCGCACTGAGACAAGACCCCCGCAACAGAATCGGTTGATCGAACAATGGAATCACGCGTAACGGGGTCCCTGAGCAACCAAGGAGGGCCACTTCGGCAGTCACGGAGTCCACCTGACCGGACACTGTCCGTTGGAGTCGATTCCTGGCGACGGAAGGCGTGTCTCGTCGATGTGGCGTACATCAATGCATGGCCGGGCACTACGGTGGAACAAGCGATCATGACCGATCTCACCTCCGGGCCCGCGCTGTGCGCGGACCATACTGGGAGGCGTCCCCCGTCCTCACCCCCGCAGAGTGGTTCATGGCAAAGTCCCCCACCGTCCCCGACACGGTCCCCGACACCGTGTGGCTTGCACGCGGGCGGTATCCCGGCCCGGGCGCCGAGGAGACCGTCCGTCGTCGGCTGCGGGAGCTCCGGAGCAGCGAGGGCGTCCAGGACCATCTCGAGTTCGACGGCTCGGACGACGACGCGGCCCATCGTTCCTTCGAGGCCCGCTGGCTGGTCGACGACGACATCGTGGTGCGGGCCCGGCTGAACATCGAGCCGGCGCCCGACCTCGGGGACGACGAGCGGACCTGGGTGCTCGTGGCCGAGGCGGACCGGCCCTGGGACCCGGGTTGGCCCTCGCCGGCCACGGTCTTCTGGCCGGAGGACGCCGACGCCCCCTGGGACCACGACGTTGTCCCGGGTCTTCGCTTCCGGGGCATCAACCGCCTCCCGGCGGACGACCGTGCGCTTCGGCGTCTGCTCAAGGACTGCGCACGCCGCTCGTGGAGCATCCATGTGGTGGTCCACGAGGCGATGACCCCGGACGAGCGGGGGCTGCGCCCGCTGGCGTCCCTGCTGCCGACGGCCTTGCGCCATCGCGTCGTCGAGCACCGGGCCGCACCCGAGCAGTTCCAGGTGGTGAACTGGGCGCTCTACGACCTGGGGGTGCGGGTGCCGCGCGGGGGCGCCGTGGTGCTCCCCCGGGGTCCGGCCACGGCCGGCGCGGACGACCGGAACTTCAGCGTCCGTTCGGTGTTCCTCGACGGCTCGCTGCCCATGGAACTCATCGAGACGGTATGCCGTGCCGCCCGGTCGCCGTCGCCGCTGCCCGACGGGGCGCAGGAGGCGCTGACCCGACTGCGCGAGCAATGGCACCTGACGACCCTGGAGGAGGAACTGGCGATGGCGCGCCAACAGGCCGCCGCCTACGCCGAGGCCCTCGACGCCATGACGAAGTCGCGGGATCTGTACCGGGAGGCGGCCGACCTCGCCCATGAGGCTTTGGCGGCCTATCAGGAGTCCTTCGGCTCCCTTCCGGCGCCACGGCAGGAGCCGCGCAAGCGGGAAGGTTTCTCCTTGCGTTCCCTGGCCAAACCCCTGGACCGAGTGCGCGAGGGCGCCAGACTGCTCCGTCCCGGCGCCGAGGACCGCGCGCCGGGCACCGGCACTTCGGACGGCGAGTCCGCGTCGGCCGGGCCGGGCGGGGAGCCCACCGCGCTTCCGCCGTCTGCGCCGGATCCCTCGCAGGCCCACGACCCGCGGTAGCCGGAGCGAACGCGCCCGCCCTCCGGCGACCGCCGGAGGGCACGTCCCCGTGTCCGGCCGGACGGAAAAGAGCCGGCCCCGCCGCATGCCGGGGGGGATGGCAAGGGCGGGGCCGGACGGCTCGGGGGCACCAAGGGGGGTGGGCGCCCACGAGCGGTCTGCGATCTGGTGCCCGGCCACGGACGAAGTATGCGTCCGCCGCGTGCCCGATTTTCATCCGCCGGGATCAGTACGCGCGGCACCGTGCGCCACATCTGCCGCAGGTCCGCCACAGGCAGGTGTGGTGGGCGGTCCGAGGGGTACCTGGTGCCGGAATCGCCGCCGGGCACCGTCCCGGCGGCGAGATGTTGATCACTGCCGGAGCGTGGCCGGCGCTGCATCCGGTGCTCGCTCCGGGGTAGGCGGAGCCCCGCACGCTCGTCGTAACCATGGGAGGACATTGTGTCGGCTGAGCAGACCCCCCTGTCCATCGATGTGACGATGCCCCGCGAGGATGTCGCGCTGGTCGTCGTGAAGGGTTTCCTGGATGTGGACACGGCGACGGAGTTGCACCATCACCTCGCCAACCAGGTGCACCACGGTCGACGGCATCTGCTGCTCGATCTGTCGGCGGTGCCGTTCATGGACTCGTCCGGCATCAACATCATTCTCCGCGCCTACAAGGAGACCAGGCAGGTCGAAGGCTCCGTGGGACTGATAGCCCCGGCCCCGGCGGTGCGGCGCATCCTCGATCTCACGGGCGTCAGCCTCACGGTGCCCTCCTTCGCGAGCGTCGACGAGGCCCTCACGGGGACGAGCGACACGCTGAGCAGGCCGTAGCCCGGGGGCTCCTACGCAGGACACCGCCCGCACAGCCCCCTCGCCGCCCACGTGGGCGTTCGCGCACGCGGGCGGCTTACACGGCGGCAACACTTGCCGTTTGACAACTGTAGTCACCAGGCAACAAAGTGTGGGTCGTCGAACGTATGGAGGGAACTGGGATGTTGCGGTGGGCGGAGCCTTCTGCCTGCGCCGACAGACCGCGGCGCGCTCTCGGCGTCCCCGCGGGGAGGAGCTGTCCTCCCCCGGATCACGCCGTGCGGGCGTCGGCTCCGTCGACCTCGTGCAGCTGGGCCGCCGCAGTGGTGACGAATGCCTCGAGGCCCTGCAGGAGCGCCGTGCGCTTGGCCGCCGGCATCTGGGCCAGCACGGACTCCAGCGCGTGCTCACGACGCGACCGCAGCTCGGCGAGAAACGATCCGCCCCGACGGCTGAGGTACAGGCGCAGCTCGCGCCGGCTGGTCGAACTGGCCACGCGCTCGATGTACCCGACGGCCTGCAGCCGGTCGCACAGCCTGCTCGTCGACGGAGGGGTCGAGCCGAGGGCGTCGGCGAGCGTACGCAGGTTGATGCCCTCGTTGTGCTCGAGGATGAAGAGCACCCGCAGCTGGGAGGCGGAGACCGGGGCCGTCGATGCGCGTCCCCACAGGACTTCCAGCAGCTCCGCCGCCTCCGAGGTCACACGGGCCACCTCACTGGGCTCCGGACGTGGGCTGGAGGAAGTCACCTACTCACTCTCCCAGACTTCTCGGATGGTGTCGGCCTGCCGAGGCCACAGCTCAGGCACAACGATAGATAGGGACACCGGCGCCCGGGCGCGCACCCCCCTGCGGGACGCGGACCCGGGGTCGTACTAGAGGAAGAATGGCGTATCCGACATCGTGAACAGATTCGTCGCAGCTGAGAGAGCGCTTCGGAACGCGTCGCCACACCGTCTGGTGGACGCGCTCCGGGAAGTGCTGCGCAGCGCGTACGCGGCCGAGTCGGTCGAACTTCTGATGGCCGACTACGGGCTCTCCGTACTCCAGGCCGTCGCGGCGCAGCCCTGCACCTCGGATCCCGTCCCCGTGCACGGCAGCACGGCGGGGCGGGCCTTCGGCGCCCAGGACCCGGTCACGGAGGAGATCGGCGACCGGGTCAGGATCCACCTGCCGGTGACCGTGCGCGGAGACCGGCTCGGTGTGCTGGTGGTCGTACTCCCGTCGGACGGTGCCGCCGAGGCCCTGCCCGAGCTCATCGACATCGCCGAGGTCCTGGGGCACGAGGTGATCGTCGCCGCGCGCGACACGGACGTCTATCTCCGGGCCAGCCGACGCGACCGCCTGACGCTCGCGGCCGAGATGCAGTGGCAACTGCTCCCGGGCCGGTCGTGCTCGCGGCCCGAGTACGCGCTGGGCGCGCAACTGGAGCCCGCGTACGCGATCTTCGGAGACAACTTCGACTGGTCCGCGGGGTCCGACGGTCTGATGGTGTACATCACCAACGGCATGGGTGAGGGTATCGAGGCCTCGCTGCTGACCAACCTGGGCATCAACGCACTGCGCAACGCGCGGCGCGCCGGTATCCCCATCGAGGACCAGGCGGCCCTCGCCGACCAGGCCGTCTACGCCCAGTACCGGGGCGCCTGCTACCTGTCGGTGCTCCTGCTGGACGTGGAACTGTCCACAGGGCGGGTGAAGGTGGTCGACGCCGGTTCCCCGCAGATGCTGCGCATGCGCGGCAGGAACGTCGAACGTGTCGATTTCGAGGCCCAGTTGCCGCTCGGAATGTTCGAGGAGACCGACTACGTCGCCCAGGAGTTCCAGGTCGAACCGGGCGACCGGCTCGTCTTCGTCAGTGACGGCGTCTACCGGACCATCGCTCCCGGAGGCGAGGAGTACGGCGAGCGGGCACTGGCCAAGGCCATCGCGTCGACGAGGCTCCTGCCCGCCGCTGCCGTACCGCGCGCCATTCTCAGAGAGCTCTCGGTCCACCGCGGTGGACCGGACCCGGAGGACGACGCACTGGTGGTATGTCTCGACTGGTTCGGCGGGCAGACCCCATAGGGACTTCATGGACGCCGGCGCTCGCGCCGCGCCGAACGGAAGCCATGTGTCCGCACGGCAGTCGGCGAGGTCCCTCTTTCGTTGGACGATCTTCTGGACAGCCACGGGTGTCATGTGCGATCCCGCATGATTACAGTTGTCGCGCGACAATGAACCGCGCTCTCCGAAGAGGCTCCCTCGCAGCCGGGGCGCAGACGTACGAAGGAGACCCAGGACGTGACGGACCAGTCGACAGCGAACCGGGGAACGTCGACACGGATCATCAGCGACTTCCTGCAACGCCGTCGCGAACAGATCGCTCAGCGCTGGGCGGACGAGGCGCTGTTCCGGACGGTGTTCACGGTCTCCCGCGACGAGGCGGCGGAAGCCGCCGGATCCCTGGTGGAGGCGCTCGCCTCGGTCGCCCTGTCCGGCCGGATCGAGGACCTGCGGGCTCCGGGCTTCACCGGCGTGCGTGAACAGCTCACGCGCATGGCGGGCTCACGGGCCCGAGGGGGCGCCGCCCCCTCCCAGATCGCCGACGAGGTCGCGGCGCTGCGCCCCTCGATCACGGATCTGCTGATCACCGACCTGGCCGGCTCGGACGGGGAGGCGTCGGGTCCGCATGTGATCACGCTCACCGTCCTGATGGGCACACTGCGGCTGTTCGTCATGGAGACGGCCCTCAGCGCCGGTGAGGAGATCATCGATCGGCAGCGAGTCCAACTGCTCGAAGTCGCCACGCCCGTCATCAAGCTGTGGAGCGGCATCGTCGCGGTCCCGCTGATCGGCACCCTGGACAGCGCCCGCAGCCAGGTCGTCATGGAGAGCCTGCTGGAGGCGATCGTCGACCAGCAGGCAAAGTTCGCGATCCTGGACATCACCGGCGTGCCGACCGTCGACTCCCTGGTGGCCCAGCATCTGATGAAGACGGTGGCGGCCGCACGCCTGATGGGGGCGGAGTGCATCGTCTCCGGCATCCGTCCGGCGATCGCGCAGACCATCGTCCACCTGGGGATCGACCTCGGCTCGGTCATCACCCGTGCGAGCCTTGCCGATGCTCTCGCCTACGCCCTGCACCAGGAGGGCGCCGTGATCGTCGACCGCGCGACGGGCGCGGGGGGCCCACGATGAGCTGGGGTCTCGAGGGGCCCGTCAGCACCCACGTCCCCGTCCTGAGGATCGGTGACGTCCTGCTGGTCACCCTCCAGGGCGAACTGCACGACAAGGCCGCGGAGCAGCTCCAGCAGGACATCGGCGAGGCCGTCGCGGGCAGTTCGGCCGGCGCCGTCGTCATCGACGTCTCCGGCGTCGAGATAGTCGACTCCTTCCTCGGCCGCGTCTTCGCCGAGATCGCCGCGAACGCCAAGCTGCTCGCCGCCGCGACCGTCGTGGCCGGCATGCGCCCCGCGGTCGCCATCACCCTGGTCGAACTCGGACTCACCCTGCCCGGTCTGCGGACCGCGCTCGACGTCCAAGAGGCGCTGCGGATGCTGGCGCCGCCATCCAGTCCCCTGTCCCCCGGTCAAGGTCGCCAGGAGAACGCGTGACGGAGACATCGGGCCGCGTCGCCGCATGCCTGCCCATCCGCTCGGACACGGATCTGGCATGGGTGCGGCAGCATGTGCGGCAGGCGGCTGCCGAGGTCGGGTTCGGTCTGGTGGAGCAGACCAAACTGATCACCGCGGCCAGCGAGCTCGCGCGCAACACGCTCGTCCACGGAGGGGGCGGGCAGGTGGAGTCCGTCTTCCTCGACCGCGGCCACGCCCGCGGCCTGCGACTGACCTTCACCGACGAGGGTCCGGGCATCCCCGATGTCGAGCGGGCCCTCACCGACGGCTACACCTCGGGCGCCGGACTGGGCCTGGGGCTGGGCGGAGCACGGCGGCTGGTCCACGAGTTCTCGATCGACACGAGTCCGGGCCATGGCACTTCGGTCACCGTGGTCTGCTGGGTCGGTGTACCGCCGCGCCCTCGTGAGGAGGCACGATGACCCGCGTCCGGGACGTACCCGTACACGACCCGACCCGGGTCCGGGACGTCAGGGTGGCGGCGAACGACGCCTGTGGCCTGGCGGGGTTCCCGGCGGACCGCGCGGCCGCGGCGGAGCTCGTCGCCACCGAACTCGCCACCAACCTGCTCAAGCACGCGGGCGGCGGCCAGATCCTCATCGAGACGGTGGACGCGGAGCCGGCATCGGACGCGTCCGCCCCGCAGCCGGCGCTCCAGATCGTCGCCATCGACCACGGGCCGGGAATCCCGGACCTCCCGGCCGCGCTCGGCGACGGCTTCTCGACCACGGCATCCCTGGGCGCGGGTCTCGGCACGTGCCGACGTCTGGCGGACGTCTTCGACGTCCACAGCACACCCGGTCACGGCACCGTCGCCCTCGCGCGGATACACGCCTCGGCCAGGGCCCGTTCCTCCCGTACGGAGCAGCCGTACCGGCGCGACGCCGTCCCGGTACGGGCCGGAGGAGTCAACATCCCCTTCGTGGCCGGAGATTCGGGCGACGGCTGGGCCTGCGTGCGCTCGGGCGAGCGCATCACGGTGCTCCTCGCCGACGGACTGGGACACGGCCCCGCCGCGGCAGACGCCTCCGACGCCGCCGTCCGGCAACTGCGCCAGGCCGCCCATCTGACGCCCCCGGAACTGCTCGGGGTGCTGCACGGCGCGCTGCGCAACACCCGGGGCGCCGCCGTGGCCGTCGCCCAACTCGACCTCGCCGCGGGACGTCTGGCGTTCTCCGGCGTCGGCAACGTGGGGGCCCGGTTCCGCTCCGACGGCAACTGGCAGCACCTGCTGTCCCATCCCGGCATAGTCGGGGCCCACCGCCCGGCGCACCTCCCCCACCAGCGGCTTCCCTGGTCCACCGACTGCCTCCTCGTACTGCACAGCGACGGTCTGCCCAGCCGTTGGTCCCTCAAGGCGGGCGTGCCGTCCTCGGCCCTGGACCCGGCGGTGACGGCGGCCGTGATCGTGCGCGACGCCAGCAGTTCCGCCCGGCCCGTCCGCGACGACACCACGGTGGCCGTGCTGTCGCCCACACCGTCGGATCGTGAACCATGACCCACACCTGGCAGATCACCACCGTCGTCGACGCGGCCCGGGCCCGGGTCGCCATCGCCAGGCTCACGGCCGAGCACGGCGTCTCCGTCGTCGACCGCTCCCGTCTGGTCACCTCGCTCACCGCGCAACTGCGCCAGTGCCTGACCAAGGGCGGCACCTGGCGGCTGACGCTACGCGTCACACCGCTTTCCGGCGGCGACGAGCAGCGGCAGCTGCGGCTCAGCCTCCGTCCCGGCCCCGACGACACCGGGGCACCCACCTGGCGTGCCTCCGTCCCGGCGGACGGCGAAGCCGGCGGTCCCGGTGCCGAGCCGGCGCGCACGAGCCCGGCGGCCCTGGCCGAGGCGCTCTTCAGCGCGGACGACGACGCCGCCCGGGTCCTGGACGCCCTGTCGGAGCAGGAGGCGGTGGTCGCCTTCCACCGCGAGGAGCTGCATCAGACCAACCAGGGTGTCCTGGCCCTGCACGCCGAGCTGGACGCCGCCGGCGAGGCGCAGCGCGAGCTGTTCGCCGCCGAGCGGGCCGCCCGCACCGAGGCGGAGGAGGCACGCCGCCGGCTCACGTTCCTCGCCGATGCCAGTGCGGCGCTGACGGCGTCCCTCAACCACGGGGAGATCGTGCGCCTGCTTCCGGAGCTGCTGACGCCGGCCTATGCGCGCGGCGTCGATGTGTGGCTGCTGGCGGACGAGGAGGCGGAGCGGGGGCACGCCCCCCGTCCGGCAGCCGCCGTGGTGGCCGCGCGGACCGGCAGACCGCAGTACGCGGCCGCCCATCCCGGAGGGCTGCCAGGCGTGAACGACCGGCCCCCCTCGGCCCTCCACCCCACCGTGCCCCTCCTGTGCGTGCCCCTGTCGGCGCGCCGGACGACTCTGGGCGTGCTGATCCTCACCCCTCCGGGCGACCGGTGGGACCCGGACGACGCCGTGATGCTGATCGAGCTCGCCCGCAGGGCGGGAATCGCGATCGACAACGCGCAGCGCTTCGAACACAACCGCGACATCGCCGAGACGCTCCAACGGGCCCTGCTCACCGATCTGCCCAGCGGCCCCGGGCTCCGGCTCGCCGCCCGGTACCTCCCGGCGACCCACGGTCTCAATATCGGCGGTGACTGGTACGACGCCTTCCGCCAGCCCGACGGAAGCCTGATCACCGTCGTGGGCGACGTCACCGGGCACGGACTGCGTGCAGCGGTGATGATGAGCCAGCTGCGCACGGCCCTGCGCGCGTACGCCGTCGACGGAGGCAGCCCGGGCCGCCTCCTCACCCGGCTGCACCTCTTCCTGCACCATCTGCAGCCGGATCTGTACGCCACCGCGGTCATCGCCCGCTTCCGACCGGGCGAACGTGTGCTGACCTGGGCCGCCGCGGGGCATCCACCGCCGGTGCTGCGCACGCCCGACGGCAGGGTGCACACGCTCGACGCAAAGCCGGGCGCCATGCTGGGCATTCCGCTGCGGCAGGACATCGAGGACCACACCGCCGCGCTGCCTCCCGGCTCGACCCTCGCCCTCTACACGGACGGCCTGGTCGAGCGGCGGACGCAGGGCATCGACCCGGGCATCGAGCGGCTCACCGTCGCGATGGCCGATCTCGCGGAATCGGATCTGGACAGCGATCTGGAGGGCGCCGCCGACCGGGTGCTCGATCCCATGCTGCGGGACTCGGAGCGTGACGACGACGTGTGTCTGCTTCTGTGCCATGTCGACAGCGGCCAGGAGACGTCACGGGCGTGAGGACGCACTGGCGGGGGACCGCCGGGGCCTTGTGACCACCTCGCCGGAGGTCCTGCTACGTCCCATGGTCCGGCCGGTTCGGCCCTGGTTCATGGGCTTCGCGGAAGGCGTGCAGTCCTTGTTCCAGCGAGGCGCGCTGCGCGGGTGTCATGGCGGCGAACACCGCCGCCAGGCTCGCCGACCTGCGCTCGGCCACCTCGGTGAGCAGCTTGCGTCCCTGACTGGTGACCCTGAGCTGCAGCTCCCGCCGGTTGTGGGGA